>Ga0181520_10012263_pt1 | contig 11058 bp, 13 predicted proteins | sample PEATcosm2014_Bin_29_FD_132451 | JGI IMG/M metagenome (GOLD analysis project Ga0181520, IMG submission 132451) | Peatland microbial communities from MTU Mesocosm Facility, Houghton, MI, USA - PEATcosm2014_Bin02_30_metaG | ecosystem: Environmental > Terrestrial > Soil > Wetlands > Peat | place...
CATGTATTCGGAATGCTTCACCATGGTACATACTTCGCTTCGGGGTGTCATAAGTATTTGTTCCTTACCACTCGTGGTACATCCGTAACCTCTATCCATTGCAGCATCGAAGCACTAGTCAGCTATGTCTCAGTTGCACTCTCCGGTCAATCAGACGCTCTACTCCCGGGGTGGGATCATTACGGAAGGTGATCCCAATTTCTGTATTGTCCGCCTCCGCATGCCGGCCGGTATGATCACCCCGGCACAGATGCAGGGTCTGGGGGAAATTGCGAGCCGTTACGGGATAAACGATCTCCACTTCACGACACGCCAGACCGTGGAGTTGCCGCACGTGGACCCAAGCCGGCTTGAGGATCTTGTCCGGGATCTGGAACGAAACGGGACACCTCTTGGTGCGGAGCGGGAAGAGGTTGTCAACGTGACCGCGTGCCTGGGTACCCGGCACTGCAAATTCGGCATTATCGACAGTGTTGCTCTTGCGCAGGAAATCGACCGGAAATTTTTTGGCCGTGAACTACCGGTCAAAGTCCGGATTGCCATTTCATCCTGCCCGAACGGCTGCGAAAGCGAGCGCCTCAATGAGATCGGCATTACCGGGACCCGGCGCCCGGTCCGGGATCCCGGACTCTGCACCGGCTGCGGGACCTGCACCCATTACTGCCGGGAAAAAGCCATCGAAGTAACCGACGGCGTCGTGGTTCTCCACAAGGATCTCTGCATGGAATGCGGGTTCTGCATCCTTCCCTGCCCGTTCAGGCTCATCTCTGCCGAGGATCCTGAGTACCGGATCACAATCGGGGGACGCAGGGGCCGGCACCCGAAAGTTGGCAGGCACCTCATCACGGTAAAGACGCAGGAAGATGTCATACGGGTGGTTGACCGGATCATCTACTGGATCTACCGGCAGGCCTCAAGCGGCCAGATGCTCCCTGAACAGCTCGATGAACTTGAATTCGACGAATTCAAGAAGTCAATTGTAAAAATGATCGAAGGCTAGGACCTGGCGATCCGGCTCTTTTTTTTTGGAACGTGAGGCAACCTTTATCATTCCCCGTGCGGAGCTTCAGGCATTCACAACAGTAAAAAGTTGTGAACCGGAGGATGTGCATGAGTATTGTATGGGACAGACATTTCTCAAACGGTATCAGGGAATTGGGATATGATATTATGACCGAACGGCTGATTGTCGTGGTTCCCGGGGGCGAACGGAGGTATTATGCCCCGGTTTCCTATGCCCAGTATGCCGCGATCAGCGGGGCAATGTTCCCCGAGCGTATATACCGGGAGACAATCGAAGGAAAGATCCCCCGTATAGAAGTCGCAGGGTATGAGTGAGACCTGCAAACGGGACAAAGGGAAACTTTTTTTTAGATTTTTTTATCCGACAAAAGATCCGGGCCAGCATCACCGGCAAGGAAAAACCCGGGAATCCCTCTCTGTGAACCGTTAAAAAAGAGTACAATTTTTTTGATTAGTAGCTGATCGTCCGCATGGCGTGAAGGGTGTCGACTTCCTTCTTGCGGTAGTAGGATTTCGGGTGTCCGCAGGATGGGCATTTCCAGTCCGCGGGGAGATCTGCAAAAGCAGTCCCCGGCTTGATTGGCTCTGCTGCCATAACTTTACCCTCATACTCTTCCATCCGGTCAGTGTTGACGAGGATGGTGTTATTGAATGCCTTGGTTTCTCCTATTGCCGGGTCGTAGATATGACCGCACATTGTGCACACATACTTGTCCATCATAATAACCTCGTGCTCGTCCTGATTTCAGGTAGATATTCTATTGTCGTTTGCCCCTTATTAGAGTATTGAAATTATCAGGTGAATCCCTCTCCTCAAATTCCCTGATCCATCAGGTCAAACGAAGAGTTGTCCTGCCCGGGAACAGGATACGGGGCAAAATTTGCCGATATCTTTTTGTTTATCCGTTCTATTTTCAAAACTCTGCATACAAGCATCCGACACTTCCCGTTAAACTGTTCCGCTGGTCTCGTGCATTGGCGCTTTGCATGGGGCCGTGCTGAACCGTCTGGTGTTTGTCTCCCCGTGGTTTCTTGCAGAAGGCCGCAATTCCTCCAACCATATCGACAAAAAAAGTAAAATCGATCAGGTGATTCTGGTGAAGATTGGCATTATCCTTGGGACAAAGGATCCCGAAGTGGTATTTAACGCGTTCCGGCTGGGTACCCTTGCATTGAGAAACGGGCATCGTGTATGGATCTTCCTGGTAAACCACGGCGTGGAGATTGAGGATATCGAAACAACGGCATTCAATATCCGCGAACAGATTTTTCTTTTTACCAAAAAAGAAGGAGAGATTTACACCTGCGTGACCAGCATGAAGGCACATAACCGGAAAGAGACCGGGGTGTGCAAGCCCCACTCGCAGGATGATCTGCTGGCTCTGGTCACGTCATCAGAAAAAGTGCTCTCCTTTGGGTAAACTACACCCTCTCCTCTTTTGGCAGGGGGGCGGGTCATCCCCGGGCGTCTTCTTATTACGGGAAACACCTAATCATTATTTATGGGAGCAAAAGGGCGAAGGGGATCCCTGTCCCGCCGGCAAACCCTCTGTAAGATTTGGGGGGTGACAGCGGTTGCGAATCGTTAAATCGACCCAGTCCAAGGTATGTGTCGATGGTTCCCTGATGAAAGAGTTTGTCCTTGACGAACCGCTCACCCCGGATTTCCTCTCCTTTCTTGAGGTGTTTGGCACCGTAAAAAAATATGTTCACCTGAAGCGTCCTTACTTCTCCTTCGAGCAGGAATATTTTATCTCCATCAGGGGATTTGTCGGCGAGAGCTGCGTTGAAGTACGATACAAAAAAGGATTTTTCGATCTGACCTCGGATTATTTCCACCTGCTGCTCTTCTATTACGGTGAGGGCAACGCCGGTATCCCGAAGATGCAGGGTATCGAAGGATCGATCCGGGAAAAGATGAAGGTCCGGCTCCCCCGGGGATGAGATGGACAACCCGGAGGTGGTTGTCTGGAAATGCAAGTGACATTATCCTGTTTTATCCCGGATACCGGTATTTTCTGTAACAGGAAACTGCAAGTGCAGTATACTTCACTCCTAAAAAAAACGCGGACAACCCCCGGCTGAACAATTGCCCCTTAAAAAAACTCTCCAAAACCTTGTGTGGGATGTGGGGATACCATTTCCCCGCAAAAATATTGGTAAAAAAAATTAGTTTTTCGTGTAGAGATGACCGTAGACGGTCTCTCCCTTCTTCTTGGGGTGGCGCTCGCCAAGATCACCGATGTAATCGGTAAACTTTGCCTTGGTGCCGTCAACCTCGAGCTCGACTACGCCGACTGGCTTGTAGCCGGGCATCATGACGTTCATCGTGCCAAAGACGTAGATCTCGCCCTTGACCAGCTGGCCACCGACGCGGCGGTTTGCATTGCCCTTAAGGATGATCTTGCCGCCCTCCATGTGGGTGCCAAGGTGGATATCCACGTCGCCCTCCACAATCAGCGTGCCGCCGGTCATCCAGCTGGCAACGTCGGAGCCTGCATTTCCTTTCACCCGCAGGACACCGCCGCTCATGCCTCTCCAGTCACCACGGTAGGCTGCACCAAGGTAGTTTCCGGCATTGCCGTTAATGGTAAATTCGCCGCCCTTCATTGCAAGCCCGCAGAATGAGTGGACGTCGCCGTTGACGGTGAGTTTCCCGCCCTTCATCCAGCTGCCGGTGTACATGTCGCAGGACGAGTTGACGAGCATCTCACCTGCGGTCATCTTGGCGCCGATGTACTTCATCTTCGTGCAGTCGCCGTTGATAACAATCTTTGTTTCGGCCGCTGTTGCCCCGGTGCTGCCTGAAACAGTGAAATACTCTCCAACGGTAGACATCTCTTTACCCTGGTATACCGGCATATTTGCGATCTGTTCGGCAGTTTTACCGGCAAAGGTGTCCGGGTTAAAGTTTTCACATTCGAGATAGAGCTCCGGAGCTTTCTTTACGGTCAGTGTAATTGTTTCCATTCCTTGTCACCTCACTGAACTGCATCCACAGCGATGATGTGCTGGTGCGGTGCGTAGCTTTCGGGGACGGGGTAGTTACCCTCATTGAGGCTGTAATACTTGAGGAACTTCTCCCGTATGTCATGAATGACCTGCTTGTTCTCCGGGACCTTGACATCCACCCAGAACGTGTGCTTGTGGCCCATATCCACGACCTTGCCATCCTCGACACAAATCTTGCCGTCCTTGAAGAAGTACGCAACGTTTGCGAATGCCTTCTCGATCTCAGGGCCGGTTGAGGGGAACTTGTCCGGGTCGATGTTGTAGATCGCGATATCGGCGTTCATGCCGGGTGCAAGACCGCCGTAGTCCTTCCTGAGGCCAAGCGCCATTGCGGGACCGGCACGGGTCATCTGGGCAAGCTCGTAGAGCGAAAGCTCGCGGTCGATCTCTGCGATATAGGTCGCATCAATAACCTTGTCTGCAGTCTTGAACGAGTGCAGGAACTCGTCACGTACTTTCTTGCTCATGAGCCAGGAGTACACACGCGGGTAGCGGGTGAACGGGCCGGCGTTCGGGTGGTCGGTGGTGATATAGCAGCGCATCGGGTCCTTTGAAAAGAGTGCAAGCTCAAGGCCGATGGCCCACTGGATACAGTTGACCGTGACGTTCGGGCTGTAGATGTAAGGCACGACGCCGGCGCCGGTCTCGAGTTCGACATCCACGTTGAACCACTTGAGGTGGTTTAAGGCATGGAGGTGGTGCTCGAACGGACCATCGGCGGTCATGGTTGTAGTCTCGTCCATGGTGACGTTGCCTGTATCCATGGTGAGGTTCTTGTTCTTGTTGAAGTAGTCCATTACCTCCTTTGACTTTGAACAGATGTTGGCGAAACTGTCTCCGCCATAGGAGTGGAACTGGAGATGGGTTGAGTGCAGGACCTGCTCGCGGCCAAAGTTATTCTTTGGCTTCATGCCCTCGGCAAGCTTGAGCGTGTCGAGCGTTACGGTGTAGTTGCCGGGGTTGCCGAGGTCATTCTGGTGGACATGCATCGAGTGCGGGAGACCGAGGTACTCGTTTGCCTTAATCAGGCCGGTCACGATCTCTGCCGGGGTGATATCGAAGTACGGCACCGGGTCGTGGATGGTCAGGCAGTTAAGCCCCCATGCCCATGCTTCCGTGCCGCCGGGGTTGACGCACTTGATACCGTAACCCTTGGTCTGCCGGAGGATCCAGGCAATGTACGCAGCCGCGTTCTCGATCTCCTGGTTTTTCAGGTATTCAAGGATGAACCAGTTGTTCCCGAAGACCGGGAGTGCTGCCTCATCGATGATGGGGGTGTCATGGATCTCTTCGTGGACATGGCGGGCGTACATCGGGGGCATTGCTGCCTCCATGACAAAGCCAAATCCCATCCGTGCGTATTCGTACCCGGTCTTAAAGACCGTCGGGATCGATTTGCCCCCCTCAATGCGGGTGATACCCGGTTTCTTGTGGGAGTCGAAATGTTTGTCTTCCGGGCGGTACCAGCGGCCGGCATTGACCTTGGGGCCGGCAACATGGGAGTGGATATCGAGCGCCCCTGCCATGACGGTCTTGCCCTTGGCATCGATGGTCTTTGCCGAGGATCCGACTTTTTCCACGATCTTGCCGTCTTTTACGGCAATATCCTTTTTATCGCCCTTGATCCCCTGGACCGGGTCAAAGACATGACCGTTCTTGATAATATACTCAGACATTTACGCCCCTCCCTTGGCCATGGCTTTGTCCGCATGCTGCTCGATCTTGGCTCCTTTGCTCGCCGCACTTTCGGCGGCAATGAGCTCATCGACGCGCTGGTTGATCCTGGTCAGGAGCTCAACGTCTGTCAGCATGCCCTCTGGCGGATCAACCACTTTACGGGTTTCGATCGGGACATTGTCCATACGATAGGCACAACCCTCTACTTCGACGCCGACCATGGCGACCGGGATATGGAGATCGGAGATCTCAGTCGTACAGTTAATGTGCGGATCCACGGTGACTGTTGGTTTCTTGGAACTGCTGATCATTGCATCCACCGGGAAGTGAGCGCCCGGATCGGTTGCGATATAGAAACAGGCCTCCACCTCGTTCCGGTTGAGAAGATCGACTGATGTCGTCTCGCCGGTCTGGTGGCGTGCCTGGTCCCTGCGTGAGAGATCAACTGCATACGGGAACCCGTACTGCCAGCCGAGAACCTGCCCGGAGCCGGTAACGTTCCAGTGGCCCCGCATTGCCATGATCGCGGCTTTCGTGAAGTCGTTTAAGTCACGGGTCAGGTTGATGGCGATATCGATGTTGTGGTTCCTTCCCATGGAGTGGGTGAGTCCCATGCCAAAGAAGATGATAATGAACCTGCCCTGCTTTAAGTCCCCGATTATTTCCTGGATCTTCTCTTTTGGGACCCCGCCTACCGTATCCGGTATCGTTTCGCCGCGGGCCGCAGCCCTGAATGCGTTCAAGAGCTCGTAATCGAATCCCTGCGCAACCTGGATGAACTCATCTGCACATTTCGCCGTATCGGTGTACCGGCAGTCAACGCAGTAGATCTTCCGGCCCTTGTGGCCCTTGACGGTGAAAAACCCGCGGGGGAAGATTGAGTACCTGGACATATGCCGGGGGTGGGCGTGTGCCGGGTTGCAGCCCCAGAAAATAACGCGGTCCGCACGGTTCTTGACCTCACCGAGGGTACAGCTTGGGACACCTACATCTTCGATGGCGATAAGGGACGATCCGTGGCAGACCGTTGCACAGTTGTCGACAATCGCTCCGGTTTTTTCTGCGATCTCATGACCGACGCTCATGGCCTGGCAGCTGGTGGATGCCCAGCCGTACATCAGGGTCTTTCGGGACTTCACGAGCATCTTTGCAGTCCAGTCGATAGCCTCATCGTACGAAACCTCCTTAAAGGTCCCGTCGGCCTGTCGCATCCGCGGGCGCTTGACCCGGCCCGGGAGGCGCTGGTGGTTGAACTTTTCAGCGCCGATAGCGCATGCATTCTTGACACCAAGGATTGTCTTGTTGTCATCGGATACCGTGATGACGATATCATCACACAGGGTTCCGCAGAACGGACAGATAACATCAGTAACTTCTTTTGGCATCGCTCAATCACTTCCTGATAAGTCCGCAGGCATCCTGCAGTACTTCGACTGCTCCCATGATCCGCTCGTTTGCTGCAATCTCTATATCCGCCGGGAATCCCTTGAAGCAGGGTTCTCCCGTGGAGAAGGTATATCCCGGGACAATCCGGTTTGCCCAGGGGCCCATGGGGATGTGGGCAAGGCCCGGCACAAGGTCCTCACGGGTCTCGACAGCCTTTAAAATAACGCTCCCGACCGAGCTTGTGACCTTGACATTCGTATTCCTCCATGCGCCCAGTCTCTTGAAATCCTCGGGGTGCATCTGGATGATCGTGCAGGCATCAAAGTACTTCTGGGAAGTCTTGCCTGCTTCCATGCCTACGCCCTGCTGGATCGTGCGGCATGTAATGATGTTGACCGTAATTTTCTTATTCGCCATTATTATCGCCTCAATCTGTAGCCGGCTTAACTTTTTACCGGTGCCGGGGTCCTTAGCTCAGTCCCGCAGAGCTGGATGACATCGTAGGGGCAGGCCTCCACACAGACACCACACCCTGCACACAGTTCTTTCTTGACATCGAGATGAACTGAAACGCCGTCCTGTACCTGGTAGATCTTCTCATTGGTAACAGGATCCAGCGTCCACAGTTCCAATGCATCCACCGGACATGCAGTAACACAGTTCCCGCATCCGGTGCACCGGCTCATGTTGACATGTACTGAAAACGCCATATGAAATCACACACAAACAATTCGTGGAAGCAAGTTCCTAATCCAGACGTTACCTTGAAACAGTAATTAAACATTGTTATGTTTACAGATGGTAGATCTAAATCTCTTAACCGATTTTAATTTTTTTTTTAAATGATTAACTCACGTCATAATTTTACTCTCAGTATTGACCTTCGGTGAAGACAGGTTCGGGTATTTTCTGATCCGGTTCCTTGAAATGTTTCAAAATATTTTTCCTGTAAAATATTTTGCACTCTTTGGGTTGTGCCCGCAAGGTCAAATGGCGACCAACGCGCGAATCGGGTTCAAAAAACAGGATTTGGGCGGATTGATCCCTTCGTAATATGCCGCAGGTTAACCAGATAAAATAGTTAAAAACAATATGTTGTTCCCACGGTATTGAGGATGCATCTCTCCGGCATTTCGCGGGAGAGCCGGTTTATGGCATCCCATCCGGTGCAGTGCATGGGTATGATGTAATCCGGATTGATCTCTTTTAAGGCTTCAACCGTTGGGACAATGACCGGTGCAAAGAGTGGCCCGGTCAGGTGGAACCCGCCCATTACCGCGTGTATATGACTGACTCCGGTCATTTTCTGTGCACACCGGATCGTATTGATAATTCCGGCATGGGCACAACCGCTGATCACAACCAGTCCTTTTCCTTTGACCTTGATCACGAGGCCCTGATCATCTGCTATCCGATCAGGGACCCACTGGTCCCCCATCCATGCTTCCATGCCGGGAAATCCTTTCTCGAAGGGTACCGTTCTTTCGATCTCACCGGTAACCAGCAGGTGGCCGGAAGCAAGAAGGGATGGCCCGGGACGGGCAAGGATATCCGCGCCAGCCTGTTTGAGGGTAATTGGATCGAGCCCGGGGAGCTCGATCGGCTCTTTTCCCGGGCTTTTGAGACGGCGGCGGAGGAATGCATCCGGGTGAAGGACAACCGGCACCTGGTGCCCTGCCATCTGAAGCAGGGAAATAAGGCCCCCGATGTGATCGAAGTGCCCATGGCTGATCACCACCGCCTCAATCTCCTCAAGATTGATCTTCTGCTGCACGGAGTTATGGAGCATACAGCCGCGGGAAAGGCCGGTGTCGAGCAGGATTCTGTGTTCTTTCCCGTTTGCGTGTATCGTGAGGTAACAGGAAAGGCCATGCTCGGCAAGAAGCGGCCGGTCAAGTGCAAACGGGGGCCTTACGTCAACTGACTTTTGGGAAGGGACAAAGATGTCCGTGTAATTGTCAACCAGTACGGTAATCTCTGCACGATCCGCCTCCAGGAGCCGGGGAATATCCTGTGTCATGATCATCTCTTTTTTCCCGGGATGGCACAATAGGTTTTCCCGGAAGATACCCACTCCCACGGCTCTAGAAGAAGAGGATCCTCTTGTGGCCGGTACCGTTCTCCGCCCGCCGGGGAAACAGGAGCGCGCTTAATTCCTCAAAGCCAATTTCCCGCACTGCGGCAAGTGTTCCGTTCTTTAAAACTCCCCGCATGTGAAGGGAAGGTGACAGGGTAAAGAACTGCAGGCCGGTATTTCCGGACAGATGCCGGATCAGCTCCGGCAGGGTAACGGCCTCATCTCCACCCGGTGCCCGGTGCTCCCCGGTGAGTGCATAGACTCCGTCTTCGAGAAAAATGACGCGGCTCCGGATCCCCTGGTGTGCACATGCAACGGCAAACGCGATCCCTCCAAAGGCATATTCTGTGCTGTACGGGCTGTGGGTAACAAGGATAGTTACCGGGGCTGTGGCGGGGAAATTCTCCTCCGGTTGTTGCGCGGTGCCGATCCGGCTGTAACCGGCATTCTCTGAAAACAGGACCGGAATGTTTCCTGTTTTGTAGATCATCATTCCCGCATCCCGGATGTGGGCAGGTTTTATGAGAAAAGATGAACCTACTGTCCCAAGGCCATCGTCCCATGACTGGTATCCCCGGGCGGCGGCCGAGTACCGGTGAATCATAAGTGAACAGGGCAGCTGGTTTTCCGCTGCGAGTTTTGCCAGCTGTTCCAGGGACTCCCCGATATTCTCCCGGTCACCGGTAATCTGGCCGGTATGGCAGGAATGCGTGCCATCAAGGTAGCCGTACAGCCCGATACCGTATCCAAGAGCGAGTGCTGCCGAAAGACACTGGATTGCATCTCCCGCAGAAGGGAACATGTACGGCGATGAAAGCAGGAGCCATCCGATTTCGCGTGGGGAATTAGGGTGCCGGTCCGGCATCGCTGAGAAGATCTCATTCCAGAATGAAGTACTCCCCCCGGTTTTCCCGGCAGGAAGAGTAATTACCTGATCCGGAAACCGTTCCACCAGCGGATCAAGAGAAATACCCCGGTGGGCCAGTGCATCCCCATTGCATACGATCCTGACTCCGGGCATCGACAGCAGAGATGCCCAGATGTGCCGGGACTCGGCCTCATTGAGGCTGTAGAGTGCATCCCCGGTAAGAAAGATCGAGATACCCGGCACTCCCTGTTCGGAGGCAACCGGGGAGTCGGCGCTTTTTCCCGGTTGGGTATAATACTTAAGAGCCTGATCGATCCACGATAACCGCTCCTGCGTAAGCACCGTACTGAAAAGAAAAACATTTGCGGTCATCGGTGGATGGTTCCCGTATATGTATATCTGTCAGGGATATTGTCCCAATTTCCTTATAAATCCCGACCATCTTTGAGATGCAGGGACATTTGGACTCCTAAAAATAGATCGTCCCAAAAAAGGTGGCAACACAAGATCTGCTGCCGCTCTCAAAGACAAGGGTATATTTCGTGAAGATCCCAAAACGGGCCGGCTGTTTTTAAGACAGATCCGGATGTAGATGCTGTTGCCGTATCCGTTTATTTTCTGAACCAGTCTTAGTCCCGTTACGCCCGGGTCATCAGTCCGCCGGAATTTCTTAAGAAAGTCCATGCGTATGTGCAGGATGGCAGCAGCGCACAGCCCGCCCGGGTGGGGACACTTATGGAAATCCGCCCAGGAATCAACAGGGTGCCAGGAGAGATCCCGCAGGCACTTTTCACTGAAGATCCGGGGAAAATACGCCCGTAAAACCGTCCGATTCTGTTCGCATAAAATAAAGCTCATATACCGGCTTATTTGGCAAAATAAGCCCAAATTGAGCCCCATATAATGCCCAATAGCGGCCCATAGAGGCCTTTTTTTGGCCTCTTTTTCCGGGATCCACAGAAAAGCCCGTTTGAGCTGAGATCAGGGCAGGAAAGGGCCTTTATGAGGTTCGTTA
>Ga0181520_10012264_pt1 | contig 11058 bp, 3 predicted proteins | sample PEATcosm2014_Bin_29_FD_132451 | JGI IMG/M metagenome (GOLD analysis project Ga0181520, IMG submission 132451) | Peatland microbial communities from MTU Mesocosm Facility, Houghton, MI, USA - PEATcosm2014_Bin02_30_metaG | ecosystem: Environmental > Terrestrial > Soil > Wetlands > Peat | place...
AGGAACTCCAGAAATCCGGGCCGAATTGGATGTTATCCACGCGCCCGGTGTCGCTGACGAAGTCGATCTCGATCCCGATCGACAGCGGGCTGCCGTACATGTTGTGGATGTAGTGCAGGTACGAGCCGTAGTCGGTGCGGATCCCGAGGTAGGGGTTCACTAACGTGACGTTCGCCACCGTGCCGCTGGCCGAGCCCATCTGCTCGATGCAGAACGGGTATGGCACGATGCTCTGGGCATCCTGCTCGGGATACCAGATGGCCAGGTCCTTCATGCCGGAACACTGGCGCAGACCGATGAACGGCCTCCCCTCCATGTCCCCGCGCCCCGCATAGGCCATCAGGATCGTCCCCCGCAGCGGCGCATTTGATCGGGGCTGCTCCCACTCACCGCGTAGCGTTACGCCGGTAGGGACCCTCAGGTTGCCCCGGATGACATAGCGCCCCTCGGGGACGAAGACCGTTCCGCCTCCGGCGCGAGCCATGCTTCCCATGGCGGACTGGAAGGCGGTTGTGTCGTCCGTCTTCCCATCGCCCTTCGCGCCGGCCTCCTTGACCGTGCATCCGGCCACTACCACGTCATCCGTGGGAAACCGGGTCGAGACAACTCGCCATTTCACCGGGACCGATGCGCTGCGCACCGTGGGGCCGCCCGTTCCGTATTCGCGGCTGATCTCGTCCGGGGAAAGGGCGCGGTCGAAGATCTCGATCTGGCCGAGGAGGCCATCGTAGTAACCGTTCCACGTGTGAGCATGGCCGATCTGCAGCGGCGTGTCGTTGCTGGTGTCGCCGATGGTGATCGACTGGTAGCGTTTGTCCAGTCGGCCGTTCTTGTACCAGTCGAGCGTCTGTGTGTTCGGATCGTAGGTCACCGCCCAGTGCTGCCAGATGTCTTCGTCCACATCCGATGCACTGGTCAGCATCGCATGGCCGCCCGCCGTGCCGGCGATGCGCAATGTGATTTTCGTCGGCATGTTGCCGTCGGCGTAGATCACGTAGCCGGGAGTTGCATCCGACCGTTTCTTGCTCAGCACGCCGGTCGAGTATTGGTCCTGCCAGGCCGCCGGGTTTATCCAGAACGATATCGTGAATGCTCCTGTGATGTTCGCCTTGCGGGGATCTCGAGCTTCCAAATAGTCGGTCTTGCCGTTGAGTTCGACCGCCCCGCCGGCTGGTCCCTTGGCCCACTTCGCGCCTCTGGTGCCGCAGTCTGCCCCGTTGCCCGTGCTGTCTCGTGCGATCGCGCCCGCTCCTTCGTCGAAGCGCCAGCGAGCGACAAGGCCCTTCTCGATGGGCGGCGCGCTCATCGCCGATGAACCGGCCAAGAGGGTGGCGAGAACAAGCAACGGTGACGAGAGGCGCTTCATCTGGCGAATCTCCTTAATTGTAGCGGGCTGCACCGGCAAGGCGACGAACTCTCAATGGGATGATTCCGCGTCCAGACAGCATCGTCCTCCAGGGGACGGTCGCCCCCATCGGTCCGATCCGGCATGCTTGCGCTCGCCCATGCGGCCATAGTAGGATCCCTATGCCCGACGAGTGGACCGGAAAGCGGAAGGCGGCGCCCGTGGGCCATATTGAAGTGAGGGTCAGGTGATGTTGATGAGAAGCAGGCTACTTCGTATCGCGCGCAGCGTAGTTGCACTCGCCGCCCTTCTATCGCTCGCAGGCGTCTGCTTGGCAGCCGATGCTCCGGCCGCGACTGCCAAGCCCGAAGTCCTCCAGCGCATGCGCCAGTTCCGCGCGGGGTTGGCGAGGCAGTCCGACCACGCCGCAATCCAGGCGGTGAGCTTCCCTCATGGCCCGATCGGCACTTACGAGAAGCTGGAGGTTGCGTTCGACGTTGATGCCACATACACGAACCCCTTCGATCCTCAGCAGATCGCGGTCGATGGGCTGCTACGGCTGCCAAACGGCAAGGAAGTGACGGTGCCGGCATTCTATATGACGCCCTACGCGCCGACGAACGGCGTGACCCAGATGGAGGCCTACGCCAACTATAAGCCTGCCGGTGAGCCGGGCTGGAGGTTGCGGTTCGCTCCTCCCCTGCCCGGCGAGTACAGCTTCCGAATTCGGGCCGTCGATGTCCTGGGCCGGCGCGCTGAGGCAGGTCCGTTCACCTTCTCCGCGGTGCGCTCCGCCCGCCCCGGTTTCGTGCGCGTCGCCAGGGACAACCCGCGGTACTTCGAGAACAGCGCCGACGGCAGCCTCTTCTTCGGGACGGGGGTCAACGTGGCCTGGACCCGCTGGCAGGACCCCGGGGATCCGGTCGCCTGCTACGAGTATTACTACCGTAAGGCTCGGGGCCAGATGACCTCGACGCGCGTCTTTCTGTGCCACTGGGCCTGGCTGGAGTGGACGCCGCAAGTGGGCGACCGGCCGGAATCGGCCTGGCCGGGCTATGGCGGCGCGGGCTGGTACAACCAGATGATCGCAACCTCGGTCGACCGGCTGCTCGCGCTGGCCGAAGGCCAGGGCTTGCGGGTGATGGTCGTCACCGACACCGGCGACGAATGGTTCCCGACCCCGGACGCCTGGGGCTCTCACCCATACGGCGTGGCCTATGGCGGCCCCTGTGCAGCGCCTGCCGAGATGTTCACCTCTTCCGAGGCGCGCAGGCTGTATCGAAATCGGCTGCGATACATCGTGGCGCGGTGGGGCTATAGCGACAGCCTGTGGGCGCTGGACGCCTGGAATAACTGCCAGGACCCGGGGCCGGCTGAACTCGCGTGGCTGCGCGAGATGCGCGACTACGTCCACGGGCTGTGCAGCGGCTGGCGGCCGCTCATCTACGGGAGCAACTACCGCTTCGCCGCCAACGCGATCTGCGACTATGCCCAGACCCAACTGCCGCTTGCGCCGGATCGCCCAAACGTCACCCAGGAGTGCTACTATACTGACGATCCGGCGTGGTTCAGGCCGGTATTGCGGCAGCAACTATGGGAGGGTCTGACAGAGGGCCTCGCCTCGATCATGGTCTGGCCGCATACGTTGGTTGATAAGACGGATGCCTGGCAGGATTTCGCTCCCGTGGCCAGGGCCGCAGCGCGTTTGCCGCTGAACCGCGGAACATGGCGGCCAGCGAAGGTCGAGATTACGGCCGCCGCCGGGATGCCCCCGACGGCGCTGCGGGTGGTCGAAGCCCGGCCCTACGGCGATGTGCCCGACTGGGGCATCAAAGCTCCCAAGAGCCGCTTCACACTGGATTTGAGCCGGTCAGCCGTGTGGCTGGAGGGGTTTGGCACGACGCTTTACGGTGACCGACCGGGCCGGGCCGAGTGGCGCAACCCACCTACGCTTGTGGTGGACCTGCCGGTCCCTGGGCGCTTGTTGGTTGAAGTGCCCGAGATCGGGGCCGGCGACCAAACGCTTACGATCACCATCGATGGGAACCTCGCCGCCGGCCACACCTTCAGGGCCGGACGCCGGGAGTTAAAGGAAGACGAAATGTGGACCAATGCGCCGCTGGCGGCAGGGCATCACGAGATCGTGTTGGACAATGGCGAGCGCGGTGGCGACTGGCTACATGTGCGCCGGGTGCTCCTGACCGTCAACGACACCCACGCCCAGGCAATCGTGTCTGCGCAGGCCTTGACCGACGGCCGCCAAGGCATCGCATACTTGCGCAACTGCAGCCACGATAGACTGTATCGCCTCGCCGGCGGCGGCGAGCCGCTGACCCTGACCAACGTCGCTTTGCGGCTGACGGGCGTGCAGCCAGGCGCCTGCAAGCTGACCTGGATGGACCCGGCGACCGGGACGTGGGCCTCGCCGCAGACCGCCACCTGCCGCGACGGAGCCCTGGCGGTCATCTTGCCCGAACTACGCGCCGATGCGGCTCTGCTGTTCACTCGCTGATCTGCCCGGTGACAAGACGCCTCGCCACCAGTGGCGGTAGGAACCCGGCTGGTAAGTGACGAAAGGGCAGCGCGGCCTCGTCAGCAAGGTCGTGCCGCCTCAGCATCAGCAAACAGAGCGCTCCGGGGTAGCCGCCCGCCAGCCTCGTAAGTTCGACCGTCTCATCCCCCTCACAGAGGGGTGGTTCTCAGTTCCAACATGGAGGCTGCTCTGATGAGATCATTCGCTTGCCTATCGCCGATCGTCCTCGTCGTCGCGCTGCCGGCAGTGGTCTGCTCGGCAACGCAGCCCGCCTTTGAGCTGAAGGTCGGGAGCGGGACGTTCTACCACAACGGTCAGGTCGAGGCCGCGAAACCGTATGCGGATGCTTTCGGACCCGGTCTCGACGCGGTGCCCCTGCCGGGGTCGCAGGGCATCAAGAGCCGCCTGTGCTGGACATGCGCCGATGTGCCGGAGGGCGACTACTACCTTGGCGCGCTGTTCCTGTATCCGCTCTACCTGGGCTTCAACGAGTTTCTCCCCTCGCGAATTCACCTCTACGTCAACGACCGGTTCGTGCGCTGGAACGGCCACACCGAGCCGGCGCGGCCCGAGAACGCCGCCGAGATAAGCCAGTACCAGGCCGAACTGCGCGTCGACACCCCCGTGCATTTGCGGCCCGGCGATACGATCGAGCTTCTGTATCCCTTTGGCTGGGACCAGGTAACCGCCGGGCCGGTGCGGCTGTATCGCACTCCGCCGGACGGGGAGCTGTTCAGCCTGTACCAGTCGGACTTCGGCAAGCCGGAGCAGATACGCCTCGACGCGGCCCTTCAGGACACCCAGCGCGACGGGGATGTCGTTCGTCAGCCGATCCGATTGTACAACTACTGCGCCCGCCCCCGAGCCTACAAGATCGACGTCATTGCGAAGGATTACATGCAGCGCATCCTGCTATCCAAACAAGAGCAGATCACGCTGCAACCGGGTGAGCAGGCGGTTCGGACGTGGGAGTTCCGCATCGGCGATGAGCCACGCGTGCGGTTCAACTTCACCGCCTCGGCACCGGGGCTGTGGCCGGACGTGCGACTGACGAAGTTTTTCACCCAGGACACGCGCCAGGGGCCGCGGCCGCAGACGTGTCTCAACGGCGAATGGGAGACCTGCCTGGTGAAAGCCGCCGATCCCGGCGACGCTCCGCCCGCGGACGCCGCGTGGTCGAAGATCATCGTCCCGTCCTTGCAGTCGAACGACGCCGCGCACTGCGCCTGGTATCGCAAGACCTTCACTCCTCCGAGCTATATGAAAGGCGAGCGGATCGTGTTGCGGTTCGACCAGATCCTCACGGAAGGCTGGGTCTATCTGAACGGCAAGCCGATCGGGCACGAGCTGCACGGCTCGCAGCCGTTCGAGATTGACGCCACGGACGCGGTTAGGGCCGGGCAACCGAACGAGCTTCTCATTGCGGTGCGCGACTGGATCGCGTATTCCTCGCGGAACATCGACCGCGTGAAGCGCGGCGAGGCCCCGATCTTCAAGGATTGCATGACTGATGTGGCGGGCTACAATGCGGCGGCGAATCACGGCCTGGGCGGATCGGTATGGCTGGAGGGCAGACCGGCGGTGTCAGTGGATGATGTCTTCGTCGTCACGAGCGTGCGCCAGAAGACGCTGCACGTGCGGTACCGCCTCGCAAACACGACGGCGGCGAGCCGCAAGGTGACCGTGTCGCCGAGCGTCCTGGACGCCGGGCAATGCGTGATGAAGCTCCCGGCGCAGAGCGCGGAGGTGCCCGCGAACGGCGTCGCGACGGTTGAGACTGAGATCGCCTGGCCGGACGCGAAGCTGTGGTGGCCCGAGCGCCCGTATCTCTACATCCTGCAGACCGACCTCAAGCCCGACGTTGGCGCGGCGGACCGGCAGATCGCGCGCTTTGGCTTCCGAGAGCTATGGATCGACGGCATCTCGTTCATCCTCAACGGCACGCGAGTAAAGATTCGCAGCCAGTGGGCCGGGGGTGCCAGCGGGACGTCTCAGGCTGAGGGCAAGTGGCAGATCGATCAGCGCCTCGGGGCGATTTGGGACTGGCAGATCAAGTCGATGCGCGACCGCGATGTGCAACTCGCTCGCACCCACATGCAGGCCGGGGTCACAGAGGCCACGGACATCGCCGACGAGACCGGCCTGATGCTTAAGGTCGAAAGCGAGTGCAACCAGGTCAACTTCACCTTCGACCAGACCTTCTGGAAGTCCGTCATCCAGCACGAACTGCGGGTGATGAACGCCTACAAGAATCACCCTTCGGTGATGATGTGGAGCGCCGGGAACGAGAACATGTGGGGATGGATCTACCAGGGAGAGGCGGCGAAGGTCCTCGGCAATCGCTGGCAGATCAAGACCGTCAAGGCGATGCACGACTTCGACTTGATGAAGCGGCCCGTCGAGTGGGAGGCGGACGGGGACCTGATGGGCGGGTTGGACCACCAGGCGCTGCACTACCCGCGCGAGATCAACCAGTTCCCCGATTTGCCGAACGCAGCATGGTGGGGGCCGCTGGACGGCAAGACCGTCGTCCCGTACTCGATGGGACCGATCACGCTGGGGAGTAAGCCGCTGACCGACGGCGAAGCGCACTGGCCCGCCGTGCTCAACCGGCCCCAGGGGGCCTCAATCATCGTCGGCGACGAGGCGTACCTGGGCGGCAATCGCTTCGCGAAGGCGTGGATGGAGTCCTCGCGCTTCTTTGTCAACGGCTACCGCGATGTCGAGTTTGCTTTGATCGACATCTATAACCCCCTCAGTCTCATCGCTCCGCAGGCAGTCGTCATCAAACAGGAGGACCGGGCCTTCTTCGGCGGGCGGACCCTGCAGCGAAACCTCAACGTGCACAACGACCTGCGCAGCCCGGCCGAGTTCGTCCTGCGCTGGAGCCTCGCGGGGCGTCAGAAGCTCGCGGGAGACGAGGTTCGGCTGAAACTTGCGCCGGCGGAACTCAAGCGTCTCAGTCTCAGCGTGCCGCTGCCCCGGGTGGCGCAGCGAACCGAGGCGACTTTCCGCGTCGAACTGCTGTCCGGGGGCGCGACGGTGCATACCGAGACACGGCAGTGGACGATCTGGCCGCCGCTGCAACTCGGAGCTTCCACGAGCGCGAGCCCCGCGGTCTATGATCCCGGCGGGAAGCTCGCGGCGCTTCTGAAGCGCCGGAACGTCGCCTTCACCCCCATGAAAGACCTCGGCGCGCCGGAAGGCAAGGCGCTCCTCATCGGGCCGGATGCGCTCAAGCAGGCGCCTGAGGGACCCTGGCGCGAGGCCCTGGCGGGATTCGTGCGCAACGGCGGCAAAGTCGCGATCCTCGAGCAAACCGAGGCCCCCGACTTCCTGCCGACTCCACTGGCCCTCAGCCGCAAGACCCGCACGACGATGGCCTATGTCCGCGCCGCCGATCATCCGCTGGTCGCGGGGCTCAGGGACGACGACATGCGCTGGTGGGCGGATGACCAGTACGTCAGCGCCGACAACTATCGCAAGCCGCTACGGGGCAACTACGTGCCCGTCGTCGATGTCGGCACAATCGACGGTATCGTCGAGGCCGCGGTCATTGAGGAGTACGATGGCAAAGGCGGGTACCTGCTGTGCCAGATGCCTCTCGTCGAGAAGGCCGAGACCGCGCCGCAAGCCGGGCAGATGCTCTCCAGTCTCCTGGGGTATCTCGCCTCGGGGCGCTGCTACCGCACTCCGGGCGGCACGGCGCTTCTGGCGTCGGCGGACTGCCCCCTGCGCAAGGCCCTCGATGACGCGCGGCTGGTATATGAGGACCTCACCGGCAAGCCGGAGCAGCTCGCCTCCGGGCGCTTCAAGGTCGCCGTCGTGGACGCGGCAACCGGCCTGCAGGGGTCGGAGGCGGCGCTGAAGGCCTTCGCGAGCGCCGGCGGGCATGTGCTCGTGCACCGGGTCTCGCCCGCGAATCAGGCGGCGGTAGAGGGGCTTCTGGGCATCAAGCTGCGCCTGTTCCCGCTGGAGCATGAGCCGGATGATAACCAGAATCACGTGTTCCACTACGCGAACGCCGGTCTGATGGGCGGGGTCTCGAACCACGAACTTTTCTGGGGCAGCAACAACTACCTGGCCGAGTATCGGCACGAGGGATGCTGGTGGTCGGGCTTCCCCGGCGGGTTGCCGAAGGATGAGTACATCGCCGACTCATACTGTTACCCGTCCGACGCCGACCTGGGCCGGGCGACGAGGTTGACCTGGCCCTCGGCCCTGCTGCAGGTGCCCTATGGCAGCGGGTACTTCGTCGTCAACCAGACGCGGCTGGAGCAGCCGGCGCCGGATTGCGAGGTCACGGTCAGTCGCCTGCGAGCGATCCTGCTCACGAACCTGGGCTGCACGATTCGCAGCGAGGGCGGGGCGGCGATGGCGCGCAAGCAGCGCCTCCAGCAGTATGAGTTTTTCACCGTGGACCTGGGGCCACATGCGAACCGTGGCCTGAAGGACGACAAGGCAGCGGGTCTGGTCGGATGGACGAATCAGGGCGAAAACGACATGCGGGCGCTGCCGACGGGACGGCAGACGTTCGGCGGCGTGCCTTTCTTCATCTCCTCGCCGAAAGCGGCGGTGGTGCTGTATTCGGAGTCGGCGAACAACAAGGACCTGCCGAAGGAAGTCAAGGGGATCAAGGTCGGGCGGCGAGCGGATGCGCTGTTCTTCCTGCACTCAATGGCCTGGGGCGCTGAGAAGCCCTTCAAGTATCGCGTCAACTATGATGACGGTACGAGCGAGGAGGTCCAGGTCTACGGCGGACGGCAGGTCATCGACTGGTGGGACGATACGAACCGATACATGGAAGCGATGGCGCGCTTCGGCACGTTCATCGCCTGGCAGGGCGACAACCCGATGCACAAGGGCGTGACCCTGGTGGCCTGGGAGTGGGTGAACCCGCACCCTGAGAAGCCGGTCCGCGACGTGGACTTCTGCACATCGCCGGAGAACGGCTACACCACCGTGCCCGTCCTGGCGGGGATCAGCGGGGCGGTGCAGCAGGCGACTGAGGGCGTAGTCGTGGACGTCATCGGCACGGCGGGCATCAAAGTGAAGTTGGGGGCGCTGGTGCAGGATGTCTACTACACCGGCACCACGGGCATCCCGGCGGATCATCCATACTATGCGAAGGCGGTGGCGGCGCACAAGGCCCTCGTGGTCGGGCAGAAGGTGCGCCTGGTGGATGACGTGATGACCCAAAACACCGCGGGACAACGGATCTCTTATGTCTACACGGGCGACATCTTCGATATCCACAGCCTTGTGAATGCGACGATCATCGGCGACGGCCTGGGGAAACTGGGCAATTTCGAGGGCAACAACCGCCACCGGATGTATCTGGAGAACCTGGGCTTCATCGCCTCGCAGCGCAAAGTGGGGATGTGGTCGGTGGAGGTGAAGTGAGATGATGCGTCTCGCGCGGCCCGACACACCGATGTTCGCAGGACTGACTGCGGCGCTGACCGCCGTTGCGGTCCTGTGCGTCATTGCGGCGTGGGCTGAGCCTGTCAACCTGCTCCCGAATCCGTCGTTCGAGCGCGTCGAGCCGCCGGTTCCGAGGGCCGGCGTCACCGTGACCGCCGAAGACTGGGTGCCGACGACCTGGGACATGAGGGGTGACTGGGGCGCGACCGTCACGTGCCCCGACGATCCGGCGCAGGCCCACAGCGGTCGGCGGTGCGTGCGGCTGAAAGCCGATCAGGGGGTCGGGCACATCATCTACGGGCCGCTGCCCTGCCCGGACGCGCGGCCGTGGACGATCCGCCTCTGGGCGCGCGGCAGCGGGACGCTCCTCGTTCAGGGCATCGAGTACCTCCCGGACCGCTGGGAGCGGCTTCCGGACATGCCGCCGGTGCAGGTGTCCGACGCCTGGACGCAATATGAGCTTCACGTGACCCCGCAGGCCGAGAGGCGGCAGTGGTGGCTGGACATCGCGACCCAGGGCAAGAGCGATGTCTGGGTGGACGACGTGTTCGCCGGATATGAGGGGGCGGCGAGCTTGGGCCTGCCCCCCGACAAGCCTGTGGGCAAGGACGACAGCACGCTGCTCTACCTGGACTTCGAGCAGCCTCTTGACGAGGACGCCTTCTATATCGGCGGGAAAGCGGGGCTGTCGGCGGACAACGAGGGACGCTTCGGCAAGTGCCTGAACCTGGGGGCGGACGGCTACGTCGCCTGCTCCGCGAACGAGAATGTGGACCCGGCCCAGGGCACGATTGAAGTCTGGTGCAAGTTCCTCACGCCGGGGAATGACGTGGTCTTGCGGCCTATCGTGAGCATTCCCGGACCGGAGGGTATGAGCCTGCACAAGGACCAGTATTCGCACATCTCGTTCGGCTTCAGCAGCGGCTGGGCGACGCTCTCCAACGCCACCGCGCTGGGTTACGCCGATCGCTGGCAGCCGGGTGTATGGCGGCACTTCGCGGCCTGCTGGGACAAGGACCTCATGCAGGTGTTCGTGGACGGGAAGCTGGTTGCGTGGTGCGACAAGCCGAAATTGTCGCGGTCTTTGGGGCCGGAATTGCGCATCGGGGGGCCGGACATGCAGATCGCTGACCTGCGTATCTCCAAGATCGTGCGGTATCGGCAGGCGGTGCCGCCCCTGGCGGCGAGATAGCGAGCCTGCCACTTGTATCCCGCTACGGGGATGCTTTCCTTCGTTCTCGCCTCCCCGCCATAGAGCTGCGGCGGCCACCGCGTGTGGCTCTGCCGGATGCTGAGTACCTGTTTGGCGACTGTTTCCTCAGACTATGTGGTAGCGCGATTTATCGCGCCATATACGGGCCGAACTGCTCTCCGCCCATTGCGCCGTCAACTGCGAGCGAGCACTCCGTCGAAGTCGAAACGTTGGTAACTATACGACGTGATCCGCGCGATAAGTCGCGCTGCCACATGGTCTGAAGGAAGTGTCGCTAAACACATACAACGCTGAAGCATTCGGCTGAGGGTCCCCGCCTGCGGCGGGGCCGGGCGTTCTGCGGACGCGACGGCATGGAAAGCGGCCACGTGCGTGATGCGGTCTGTTCAGTCCCGCTCCGGCGGGATACAGCTACCCATAGAGGTAATTGCAGAAGTCGCTGCGTCGTCTGTAGGAGCGGTCTCCAGACCGCGATTGCCGTTAATACGCCGCGATAAAGACATGTTTTCGTCTCCATAGACGCTATTTTGGCACACTATGGGG
>Ga0181520_10012265_pt1 | contig 11058 bp, 8 predicted proteins | sample PEATcosm2014_Bin_29_FD_132451 | JGI IMG/M metagenome (GOLD analysis project Ga0181520, IMG submission 132451) | Peatland microbial communities from MTU Mesocosm Facility, Houghton, MI, USA - PEATcosm2014_Bin02_30_metaG | ecosystem: Environmental > Terrestrial > Soil > Wetlands > Peat | place...
CCGAGCACGACGACGTGCTTCGTGTTGCGCAGGTTGAAGGCGCCGACGCGGCAGACGAGCAGATAGCCGACGGCGAGGTTGAAGAGGCCCCAGAGGACGTTGACCATTGGCGAGGACATGCCATAGCCCGGCGGGTTGGCGAAGGGACTGTGGAAGGGGGAGCCGGTGATTCCATAAACGAAGTGGGGGATGGTGTTGGCGAGGAAGGCCCCCCCGAAGAAGTAGGAAATGTAGTGATACCAGCGCATGAAAAGCTCCTTTCCGGTTTCGGAGGAAATGGTAGCAGCTTTTCTAACTTGCGCCGAGGTAGATGAATCGAGCGAGGAAGAGGGCTGCAAGGATGTAGAGGAGCCAATCCTGCTTGCGGTAGCGGCCGGTAGCGAGATGGAGCACGGCCCAGGAGATGATGCCGAAGCCGAGGCCGTTGGCGATGGAGTAGGTGAGTGGGATCAGGATGAGCGTGAGGAAGGAGGGGACTGCGACGAGGGGGTCGGTCCAGCGGATTTCGACAATGGTGGCGAGCATAAGCGAGCCGACCAGGATAAGGGCGGGGGCTGTGGCGGCGGAAGGGACCATGCCGACGAAGGGCGCAGCTCCGATGGCGCCGAGAAAAAGCAGGCCGGTGACGATGGCAGTGACACCTGAACGGCCGCCGGCCTCGACGCCGGCGGTGGACTCGACGTAGCTGGTGACCGTGGAGGTTCCAGTGAGGGAGCCGAAGACGGTAGAAATGGCGTCGGCGAAGAGGATGCGGTTGAGGCGGGGGATGGAGTGGTCGGCCGAGATGAGGCCGGCGCGCTTGGTGACAGCGACCAGGGTGCCGAGGTTGTCGAAGAGGTCGACAAAGAAGAAGACGAAGACGATTTCGAGAAGGCCTTTGTTGAATGCGCCGACGATATCGAGCTTGAAAGCGGTGGCGGTGAGGGCTTGAAAGCCGCCGGGGGCGGGCGTCCAGTGGACGAGCGTTTGCGCCCAGTCGTTGAGCGGGCCGGAGGCGCCGCTGATGTGGAGGGTGCCGAGCGCCAGCACCCAGGCGGCGGCGGTGATAGCGAGAACGCCGATGAGGATGGAGCCTTTGACGCGTTTGATTTGGAGGGCGACCATGAGGATGAGGCCGGCAAAGGCGAGAGCTGGCGTGGGATTGCGGATGTTGCCGAGGCCGACGAGGGTGGCTGGGTCGCCGACGACGAGGCCGGAGTTGCGGAAGCCGATAAAGGCGATGAAGAGGCCGATGCCGCTGGCGACGGCGGCGTAGAGCTCGTGGGGGATGGAGCGGAGGATCATTTGGCGGATGCCGGCGGCGGTGAGCGCGAGGAAAATGCAGCCTGAGAGAAAGACCGCACCGAGAGCGGTTTGCCAGGGGATGTGCATCTTGAGGCAAACGGTGTAGGTGAAGTAGGCGTTGAGGCCCATGCCGGGGGCGAGCGCAATGGGATAGCGCGCAATGATGCCCATGAGGATGGAGCCGAAAGCGGCCGAGAGGCAGGTGGCCGCGGTGACGGCGGCGAGCGGCAGGCCGGCGGCGGAGAGAATGGCGGGGTTGACCAGGACGATATAGGCCATGGTCAGGAAGGTGGTGACCCCGGCGAGGATCTCGGTGCGCCAGTTGGTGCCGAGGCGGGTGAACTCGAAATAGGATTCCAGATGTTTGAGCATGGGCGGATGCTTTAAGAAGAGCATAAAGTAATGGGATCACAAAGCGATTTACGCGGGGCGGACTGGCGTTAAGCGAATTGACGGTCCAACTTAAGGGCCCGGAAGGGCATCTATCGAACTGAGCGGAAATGAGCAGACTTGGGTTCCGACCGCGGTTTCTGCTGGGATGAAGCGAGATTCCTCTAAGAGATCGGTCCCCACACCGGGTAAGTTTTCACATTCAAAACCACAATCGGAACTCACAATCAAATCCATGGAGAAGCTCTTATGCCCACGATCACCGTTAAGGATGGAACGGAAATCTACTACAAGGACTGGGGCGCGGGTCAGCCTGTGGTTTTCAGTCACGGTTGGCCGTTGAATGCGGATGCGTTCGAAGACCAGATGGCGTTTCTGGCGTCGCACGGATACCGGACCATTGCACACGACAGGCGGGGACATGGGCGATCGGGCCAGCCCTGGGGCGGGAACGATATGGACACCTATGCGGACGATCTTGCCGAGCTGACAGAGGCGCTGGACTTGAAGGATGCGGTGCACGTGGGGCACTCGACCGGAGGCGGCGAGGTGGCGCGGTATATCGGGCGGCACGGGTCTGGGCGCGTGGCCAAGGCGGTGTTGATCGGCTCGGTGACGCCGGTGATGCTGAAGACCGAGGCAAATCCGCTGGGGTTGGGGATTGAGGTGTTCGACGGCATTCGCGCGGGAGTGTTGGCGGATCGATCGCAGTTTTTCAAGGACCTGTCGGAGGCGTTCTATGGGGCGAACCGGCAGGGCTCGAAGGTTTCGCAGGGATTGCGGGACTCGTTCTGGCTGCAGGGAATGCTGGCGGGATTCCCGGCGTGCTTCGACTGCATCAAGGCATTCTCAGAGACCGACTTCACCGAGGACCTGAAGAAGATGGAAGTGCCAACGCTGATTATTCACGGGGACGACGACCAAATTGTGCCAATCAATGATTCGGCATTGCTGGCGGCCGCGCTGGTGAAGGGGTCGACGCTGAAGGTCTACCCGGGCGCGCCACACGGACTGTGCTCGACGCGCAAGGATGAGGTGAATGAGGATTTGCAGGCGTTCATCGAGGGATAAGGCTATCTGCGCGAAATTTTGAGAGGGGCGCTTTAGTCTGCGGGGCAAGAATGTGCGCCCGGAACGTCTATTTTCGGTTCTGGGCTAAAAACCCTGAACATAGGGTGCGGCCTTTTTAGTCCAAGGGCTCGACGCGTAGCGTCGGCGGAGCAAACGTGCGGAGGAACTGCCGATTGCTCCGACTTGGCTCAGGTAATGCTTTCTTGCCGGCGAGTCATCGTTAAAACCGTAGGAGCCGCTGCTGTAGCGGATCATGCGCAGGACCAGATAAAGGGACTCGGCAACGTCTGGGTCATCGGGATGGGCGCTGGCGTAATCGAGGGCGAGTTGGCCGAGATGGGCATCTGCCGGGCCGAGTTTCAAGAGTTGGTCGAATTCCTTTTGGCCTTGTTCGCTTTGATCTAGCTTCAGAAATGAGACCGGCTGAGGGTGGCGAGGAACGGCGTTAGAGCTGTAATCACTGCCCTGCCAATCGGCACTCCACCAGTTGTCACGATAGCTCTCAACAAAGTCGTAAGAGTAGGAGCGCTGGACGCCGGGGTCGAGGTATGGGCGCAGGCCGGGGTTGCGGAGGAGGGTCATCAACGGATGAAACCCAGTGCCGGGACCGGCCTGCTGCTGGAGCTTTTGGGGCAAGAGCGGGAAGAGTTTTGCTGCTGAGGCATCGTCGTTGAGCAGCACGGCGCGCACCCAGGCCATTTCTGCAATGGACTGGCGGAGTTGCTGAGGCAACACCGAAGAGTTGGCGGACTCGATGAGCACGGAGAGCGGAGCCTGGGCGTTGAAGAAGTCGGCGGCATCGTCGCTGAACTGGATGGACTCGGCCTTTTTTGCACAGTCATAGACGCGTTTCGGGTTCTTCATGACGTCGAGGCACTCGTTGAGCGAGGCCTGCGATTCAGAAGTGGGAGAGATGACTTTTCGGGGGGCGTTGGCGAGGAACTTGGCGAGAGAGGTAGATGACTGGAGCGTGAGGCCGAGATAGAGGTTGATGGATGAATCGCGGCCGCTCTTGCGGACAAGGGGAAGGGCCTGATCGAGAAGCGAGCGGGCCTCGACTGTCTTGCCGGTTGCGATGAGGAGGCGGATGCGGTGATAGGTGAAGGACTCTGCGGCGGGCGCGTCGGGCTTGAGCTCGGCGGCTGCGGCGATGAGGTCCGGTGCGGCGGCGTCCTGCGCGGAGGCTTTGGCGATTGCGGCGAGCAGCCAGTAGGGTGTGTGGGTCGTTTGCCATTCGGCGATGGCGTGGTGTTTGGCGTCGCTAGCGGGGGACTGGAAGGTGATGAGCCAGTCGACGAGTATGGAGATGGAGCGAAACTTGGCGAGGTCGCGGTAGGTGTTGGAGAAAGCCGCATCCCTGGCTGCGAAGGTGGGCGGTTCGGTGTCGGCTCCCTGTTGGTTTTGGACCTGGAATCTGTAGTTCTCAGTGTCCTCGCGCACGGGGAGTTCGTCGAGCTTGCTGTCGAGGGACCAGGTGAGGTCGGTGAGATGCTGGCTGTAGTCTGGATCGGGTTTTGGACCGGAGAGCGCGGCGGAAAGTTCGCGGAGACGGGCGTCAGGCTCGATGCGGATGCGTACGAAGTCGAGTTCGCTTTGGATGGCATGACGGGAGATGCCGGGCACGTCTTCTTTGAGCAACGATCTGAGCTCGGCAGCAGCCTTTTGCATGAGCGTCGGGTCGAAAGTGGAAACCTGCGCCGCATCGTCTTTCGGCCCTGCGTTGAATGCCTGCTGCACCATGCAGCGAGCGGCGACGTAACGTGCGATTCCGCGCCATGGGGATTGAGCATCGTGGCCAATGGTCTCGAACCCCTTCTGTGCAGCGTCGAGATTCTGCGCATAGAACTGCGCAGCGGCAACCTGGTAGGCGCGGTCGGCCTTTAGAAGTGGTGAGGCTTCGTCATGCGGCGGCGGGGGCATAAAGCTGTTGCCCTCGATGCAGTTTGCGAAGACCGCATCCTCTCCCTTAAGCCAATCGGCAAAATCGGGGCTGTTGTCGCCCCATGTTTTCGCACGCGCATTCAATGTCGCGGTCGCCACTCGGAATGCATCGGGGTAACAACGAGGGGAGCCGAACCCATAGTAGTCGCTCCCATCCGGTCTGCTGGGATAGGCGGAATTCTTCTGGTGGGCGACAAAAGCGGGGGCTCCATAGCGCGCGCGTGTCGCGATCCATGTGTCCGTGGGACTGGCACCCGACTTCTTCTGGCCTGCTGAGAGCTGATCCCAATGCTGATCCTGGTCAGGGTCGTCCATGGTAAAAAGTGGCTCGTAGGCCGCTTGCTCGGCGGGAGCGAGGGTTCCGCCGTTCAAATAGCGGAAGGCGACGACGAGATCTTCGCGGGGATAGGTTGGCAGAATGACGCCGAGCGCGCCGGCGGCAAACTCCTTTGGCTTGTCGGGGCGCAGCCTGAGGACAAATACGTCGGGAGAGAAGAACGGACCGCAGGCCTGGGCGGTGACCAGGGACAGAAGGATGATGATGGACGTCGAAAAAGCGAGACCCGTAAAGGAAGACCGGGAGCGCGCGGAGCGGGGACCGCGCAGCGTGGTTCGAATGATGGAGCGAATCATGGGAGTTTCCTGATGGCGAGGGTTGGGAGGTCGGCGTGCCAGCCGTGATCGGCGAAGATGTAGATTCGTTTGGGAGGATTTCGGGGTTCGCTTGCTTCAGGCGGCCAGGATTCATGGGTGGAGAGGCCAAGCGAGCCCTGACAAAGCGATTCGCGAATCTGGAACCAGGGCGAGTCGGGTGGGGCGCGGCGGCGGTCCGGTTCCATGCGGAAGAGCATGGGGACTGCCTCGTCGACGGGGAGGGCGGCGATCCAGTCGTCGTAGCTGCACCATGAGGCGAGCGCGGTAATGGAGAGGGGCAGGCCGGGCGGCATCTGGCTGCGAAGTTCTTTGAGAAGCTCGGCGTAGAAGGGGCGTTGCAAGCGCGTGGCATCGAAGTCCACCTGGAAGGCAGCGATGCCTGGCTGCGATGCAGAGTCGGCGAGAGTTGCGAGCGTCTGTTGGCGCTGGTCCGCTGAGGGGACCAATCCCGGCGGAGCTTCGATGCGAACGACGGCGATGAGCGTTGCAGCATCGGGAACGGCGAGCGGTTGGCGCCGCGGCTCAACGATCACGTTTGGCGAGGCGGACGGCGGACCAAGGAGGATGGTTCGGTCAAGATAGGCTACGGCGGTGGCGCGCGGATTGATCGTGGTCAGGTCTTCCGGCCGCTCCCACGCCCACAGGGTGGTGTGCGGCAGAGTTGCAAGGCGGATTGATTTGATATGGGCGGAGACTGGAAGAGGGTCTGCCTGCAATACAAGACAGAGAGCCCCTATGGCTGCCAAAGCAGCCATAGGGATCGTGCGAGATTGTGGTGATGGCATGGCGGGCGAGCGAACTCAGACCCAACAATGAGGCAAGTTGTGCTGCGCGTCAAGATGCACGTGACAATAAACTCATCAGCCGAGCAGCTTCGCGGCATCCTTGGCGAAGTAGGTGACGGCGAAGTCGGCGCCGGCGCGGCGGATGCCGAGGAGAGACTCGAGGATGGTGCGCTTGGGTTCGAGCCAGCCGCGCTGGAAGGCGGCCTGGAGCATGGAGTACTCGCCGGAGACCTGATAGGCGCCGATGGGGACGTCGAAGTTGTCGCGGGCGGCGCGGACGACGTCGAGGTAGGGCATGGCCGGTTTCATGAGGATCATGTCGGCGCCTTCCTGAAGGTCAAGGTCGATCTCACGGAGAGCTTCGCGGAGGTTTGCGCCATCCATTTGATAGGCCCGGCGGTCGCCGAATTGCGGGGCAGAGTCGGCGGCTTCGCGGAAGGGGCCATAGAAGGCCGAGGAGAACTTGGACGCGTAGCTGAGGATTGGGGTGTCGGGGCAGCCTTCGTCGTCGAGGGATTCGCGGATGGCGGCGACCCGGCCGTCCATCATGTCGGAAGGGGCGACGATGTCGGCACCAGCCTTGGCGAGGCTGAGGGCGGTGCGGGCCAGCAGATCGAGGGATGGGTCGTTCTGGACCTCGAAGTCGTCGCCGGATTTGGCTACGATGCCGCAATGGCCGTGGCTGGTGTACTCGCAGAGACAGACGTCGGCAATCAGAACGAGCTTTTTTGAAGCGGCGGACTCTTTGAGCGCGCGCAGAGACTGCTGGACGATGCCGTGCTCGTCGTAAGCGCCGGTGGCTTGTTCGTCTTTTGACTCGGGAAGGCCGAAAAGCAGGAGCCCGCCGAGGCCGAGAGCAGCGGCCTCTTCCGCTTCGACGAGAAGCTGGTCCACGGAGAGATTAAAGACGCCGGGCATGGAGGAGATCTCGCGGCGGATGCCCTCGCCGGGGCAGATAAAGAGCGGATAGATGAGGTCCCCGGGCTCAACGGAGGTTTCGCGGACCAGGGAGCGGAGGGCTTCAGTGCGGCGGAGCCGGCGCATGCGGTTTTCGGGAAATGCCATGGGAGCGATTGTAATTGAGCAGTGAATCAGGGGAATGTGATTTGGATTACACGGGGTAGGCAGGGAACAGGGAACAGGGAACTGGGAACTGGGAACTGGGGAACCGCGCCCTAGCCGGAAAGGGACTCAATCCGGCCTTGTCGATCAGCGGGGCGTCGGGTAGGTTGGCGGCGGGTTCAACTGGTCGTAGAGCGTGGCGTTGCGATAACCCGTAAGGACGACCAGGGTCCAGATACCGAGGGCGGTTCCAAAGGGGAACTTCAAGAGGCTCAGGAACGCCACAATGATGGCGACGATGCGAGCCCATGACGCTCGCTCGTGGAGGCCCCAGGCGACGAAGACCGCCATTGCGGTGCGAGTCAGCAATGCAATCCAAATGAAGCCGAAGAGTGCATGGCCGAACCACTGGTCGGGGAATGACCAATCGCCCCAGGGGCCGTGCCCAAAGGGGCCGATTTGGTGGCTCACGAAAGCGTGGAAAAAAGTGAATCCCGCGATTCCGGTGAGGAGGGCGAACACGGCATAGATGACCCAAACCACGCTCAGTGCACGGATCTTGCCCGCGTAGTTTTCAACCTCAAAAGCGAGGCCGGGAACCTGGGGAACGGCAGCCGGGGCGGGCCGGCCGCATTGCGGGCAAACCGGTTGTCCGGCGGCGAGGGGTTGACCACATCCACTGCAATACATGACGCCTCCAATCGGGCGAACAAAAGGCACTACGGAAAATGGACAGAAATGGTTCCAAAAGGGGCTGGGAGTTAGGGAAACCTAGAAGAATGCGGCCTGGTTGTCGAGACGCTGCGTGTTAGTCTCCCACCCTTGCCGCAAGAACAAAGGCGCAGCGAGGATGGGACAGACGGACGGGGATTCCGGTTCGCGGGCGGCGGGTGCGGGGTGCTTTTCCCATCGCTCTTCGTGGCGATCGTCGTGGAGAATCAGGGCGACGACATTTCCTCTTGCGTCGTGCTCAAAGGTAAGCCGGGTTGTGGCCGAACCGGTGAGGTAGAAGAAAACCGAGGGAGACTCCGCCGCCAACTCCGCAACCTCGCCCTGCTGATTCTTTTCAAAGAGCAGGTCGCCCTGCCGATAGACCGAAACAACCGGACGCCCATGCACGTCGCGATAGTCGCCAACGAAGGTGTCGATAATGGCCGTAGCCAGCTTGATGGCGGCTGGATGGAAGGGGATGACCAATCGCTCAGCGTAGGGTTGGGACGCAGGTGCGGTGGCGGAGGCAATCTCCGAAATGGTGCTTTCCTGATGTTCAGGGGGATGAGCAGGGAGTCGATGCGCGAGCATCCAGCGGGGCACTTCGGGTTCGGCAAAGGCCCGTGTCCAGCAGTCGTGCTTGTATCCCTGGTAGAGCCAGAATCGGACGTGGCCACCGACGGCCTTCACAGCTTGATACATGATCTCGCTTTCGCGAGGGGGAACGAGTGGATCGTCTGCTCCGTGGAAGAGCCAGAGCGGGGTATGCCCGACGGCCCGGGCGTACTCTGCCGGGAGGATCGAGACTTCCTGCCAACGCTCGGGGGCGTAGCTCCAGAAGATGCCGCTGGCGGCAATGACGATGGCGGCCCAGCGGTCTGGGTTGTTGCGGGCGATTTCCCAGGCGCCGTATCCGCCGAGCGACAGGCCGACGAGATAGGTACGGTCCGGATCGGCATGGAATTCGGCGGTTTCCTGGTCGAGGGTAGCGAGGGCCAGCGCCTGCATCTCAGGGTCAGTCCAATAGCCGGGTATCGGGCACTGGGGCATGACAACGATGAAAGGCCAACGGTCGGGGTGATCGCGGACCGCCTGGGGAAGGCCGATCTGCGTCTGCCACATACCCTCTGTGCCGCGTTCGCCGCGGCCATGCAAGAAGAGGATGATGGGCCACTGCTTGCGATCGTCGCGCCGCCATTCTTCAGGCAGGTAGACCTGGAAACGGTATGTCACTCCGTGGAGTTCGATGCGGCGATTGAGAAAGCCGGTTTCCTGCGGGGGTTCCGGGCGGGCTTGGGGCGCCTTCGGTTTCGGAACGGCAGGTGTGGCCGAAGCCAGAAGAGGAGCACTGAAGGCGAGACAGCAGGCTAAGGCCAGGCAAGCAATCGGGAATCGAAGAAGACGGAACATGGTTAGGACTCAGAGAAATACCGGCCGGAGTCTGATCGGCCGGGCACTCGATACAGCTTTCGGGGACCGCATCATCGTAATCTCTTTCACGATCCCTAAGACTTTTCTTACGAATTGGGTTGATCTATTTAAGTTTTATGAAGTACGCCCTAATGACAACACTCGAGCCTGGAGAAACACTGGACCACTATCGGCTGGACGCGATGGTCGCGCGCAGCGGAATGTCTACGCTCTACAGGGCGACGGATCTGCGCGACGGCAAGAGCGTAGCGATCAAGGTTCCCCATGACGAGATGGAGACCGATCCGGTGCTCGTGGAGCGCTTCAAGCGCGAGAAGGATATAGGGCTGGAGCTGGATCATCCGGGCGTTGTAAAGGCCTACGATGACGAACCGGGCAGCCGGCTTTACATGGCGATGGAGTGGGTGGAAGGGCGGCTGCTGCGTTCGATTCTGAATGAAGAGCGGAAGCTTCCGATCGATCGCGCGGTGGCGCTGACCCTGCAGATCTGCGATGCGCTGGACACGATGCACAAGCACGGTGTTGTGCATCGGGATCTGAAGCCGGAAAACGTGATGGTGGACGATGCAGATCGGATCAAGCTGATCGACTTTGGCATTGCAAAAAAGGAAGATGCGCGCCGGCTGACCTTTGTGGAGGTGTCGAAGACGCTGGGAACGCCAGACTACATATCGCCGGAGCAGGTGAAGGGCCAGCGCGGGGATCAGCGAAGCGATATCTATTCTCTGGGAGCGATGCTCTATGAGATGTTGACGGGCGAACCGCCGTATACGGGGTCGAATCCGTTGGCGGTGATGAACGAGCGACTGCTCAACGATCCTGAGCCAGTGCGGACTTTGAGGAACGAGGTTTCTCCGGAGCTTGAAGAGATTCTGAAGCGGGCGCTGGCACGGGAGCCACGCAACCGGTACCAGACAGCGAGCGAGATGGCCTGGGAGCTGGAGCATCCGGAGATGGTGGGCGTGGAAGATACGGAACGGCGGACCGTGGTGGGCGGATTCAGGCTGCCTGCGGCGCGCAAGATGGTGCTTTATGCAGGGCTGGTGCTGGCGCCGATCCTGATCTTTTTATTGATGGTGCTGCTGGCGAAGAGGTAGTGGACCGACGGCCAGTCGATTCGCCCGAAACGAGAGGGTCTACCTGTAGGAGTCGTCGCGGTGAATGACGAACTCGGGGTAGGCGCCGCCGCCGAGTTCGTGGAGGTCCATGCCGATGCGCTCGCCGTCCGGGTCGACGCGGAATGGGACGACGCGGTTGAGCACGCTGAAAAGCAGATAGACGAGCGGCAGGAACAGGCCCAGGATCGCAGCAATCCCAACGAGCTGGGCAATGAACTGACCCGATTGAGGAGCGAAGAGGCCCGCGGAGATGAGTCCGACAAGTGCGCCCGCCGCGTGTACCGTGACTGCTCCTGAAGGATCATCAACGGTGACCGCAAGCTCGAGAAGCTCGACCAGGAGCGGCGTGACGATGCCTGCGGCGATTCCGATGAGGAGGGCTGGAACAGGAGAGACAACCGCGGCGGAAGCGCTGGATGCGACCAATCCGGCGAGCCATCCATTGGCGCAGAGGCTTGCATCGGGTTTGCCGAAGCGAACGCGGGTGACGGTGAAGGTGGCGGTCAGGGCTCCGGCCGCAGTGAGCAGTGTGTTGAGGGCCGTGACCGGAAGAGCGGCGAGGGGCGCATGGAGCCAGAGCGAGGCACCAGCTAGGTTGAATCCGAGCCAGC
>Ga0181520_10012267_pt1 | contig 11057 bp, 6 predicted proteins | sample PEATcosm2014_Bin_29_FD_132451 | JGI IMG/M metagenome (GOLD analysis project Ga0181520, IMG submission 132451) | Peatland microbial communities from MTU Mesocosm Facility, Houghton, MI, USA - PEATcosm2014_Bin02_30_metaG | ecosystem: Environmental > Terrestrial > Soil > Wetlands > Peat | place...
CTGCTCAATGCGGATTTGAAACAGCAAGTGACCAAAGCCGCTCCGCCCAGAAACAAGGTCGCCCTCACCCGTACCGCCATCGGCGCCCTGCGCAGCATCCAGAAACAGCCAGATCGTATCCAAAGCTACTTCGGACAGAAAGATGTCTACTATGCCGCTGCGTAGCAATACTTCAGGGCCGGATCAATAAGCCGACCTTGCTACTCCCGATCATGAGTGATATGTTCTGTGGATATTTCGCTTGCCTCATTCGATTTTTCGATCTGTTTGCTTTACCTTTTTGGGTGGCTCGGCTGGCTTTATCGGTTGGCTTGTGAATGTTGTTTTGTGCGTCGCCGAGTCAGGTTTTTGCGCCATGGTCAATCCGGTAGCTACCGCGACCTGCCTTCATTCTAGGAAATAATTAATATAAAAAACTAAATACCATGTGCCGATCTGCGATTTGATAGTTCGCCACTTTAATTGGCAAGATACTTGACATTTTCATCACGAAATGGCACTAGATAGTGGATCTTCACGACTTCCTCATGTAAGTATCATGTGCTACTTATAACTATCTGAAAAACGCATACGGACTCTTTATATACCTAGCGTTAATGTCTATGTAAGCCACTCCCACTTGAGGGTGAGGCGGTGCAAGTGTCTTTAAAAAACGCTCGTCATAAGGCTCCACGCTGTCTAGCCTTTTCAAAAACACTGCATATTCTATGCGGTTCCTTTATGTGGCTTCGCATAACAATTGGGGTGAGGTAAGTGGGAGCGATAGGCTAACCAAACTTCAGCGAAGGCCAACGCATTTCAGCCCAGCGACGCAAGACGTCGAGGAGGTCAGATACCAATGGCGAAGAACTTCAAAACCGTTATAACGTTGGGAGTCGCAATTTGTGGTCTTGTTGCGCAGCTTGCGTGTCACGCACAGAACCTAGCTTCACCCCCCGATAATGCCACAACGCCACCGAGCGCAAGCGCGACGACGCCCAACAACGATGCGGTTATCAAAGAACTCGTGGAGATGAAGGCGCGGATCGCACAACTTGAATCCGAACTGAAGGCAAGTGGCGCTTCCAGCACTTCGGTTCCGCCGGCGGTTCCGCCAGCCCCGGCGGCGGCTCCCGCGCCTCCAGAAATCAGCGCAGAGCGAACCACCAAGGAAGCTCCTTTCCCCGGCGATTGGACTTGGCTGAACAGTAACGGACACTCCGTTGATAGCCCCATGGCAACCAAGTATTTCACGCCAGAGTTCCGGGCCGACGTCAACTACATTCTCGACTACAACCACCCCCACGACGACACGATGGGTGGCGCTACGGAGAGTTTCCGTTCCGAGGAGTGGCAGCTTGAGCAGATCAGCATCGGGGGCGACATTCGCATCGATAATGTGCGCGGGCGCGTTCTTACCATGAATGGCTTGTTTGCAACGACAACCCCGCGCAACGACGCGAGTCCTAGCCGCGGCCAATGGGATCTATCCGGTGCGTACAAGTATGTCTCAGAGGCGTGGGGCGGTTATCACTGGGATATTGCCCATGGACTGAACGTTGATGCGGGCATCTTTGTATCCTACATCGGTCTGTTCAGCTATTACAACTTCGATAACTGGACCTACCAGCCCTCGTTCGTGTCGTCGAATACACCGTGGTTCTTCAACGGCCTACGCATCCAGTACTTTCCAACCAAGAATCTGAAGATCGAACCGTGGATCATCAACGGATGGCAGTCTTATGCGCGTGCCAATGGCAAGCCCGGCCTGGGTGGACAGATTCTCTGGCGCCCCAAGCCCTACCTGGATTTAGTCTTCAACAACTACGGCCTGGGAGAGGACGCCGTCGGCTTTCCTGGACGCTCGCGTATCCACACAGACGACAGCATACAAGTCAAGTACTATGACAAGCCCAAGGCGTTTCTTGATAAGGCGGCGTTCACCTTCACTGGCGATCTTGGTTGCGAATACGGCGGCGGACCGGCATCCTTCGGCACCCCAGATGGCGCGCTGGATCCCAAGGGCAATTCTCCGGAGACGGGCACCACCGATAGCTACAACGGCGGCGTTAACTGTCATAACTCCAAAGGCGGCAGGCCCAAGCAGGCCTTCATGGGTTGGATGGCCTACGACCGCATGTGGTTCAAGAAAGATCTCTACGCGGTAACGATCGGCGGCGGATTCATGAACAATCCGGGGCGCTACCTTACTCTGTTGCCGCCTATCAACGGTGCTACAGCGACTAGCGGCACACCGTATTTTACCGAAAACGCTGGTGATCGCTCGCATATGCACGACGGAACCATCACCTTCGACTATATGCCGAGCCAGTTCATCACCTTCACGCTGGAAGAAGGCTACCGCCACTCGGACATTCCGTATTGGACAGGCCGCGGGGGCATCACGCCCCCCGGCGGAAACAACGGCGCTCCAGCACAGTATGCATGCGCCAGCGGCGCTGCTTCCGGCTTTGGTTATGGGACAACTGGACTGGCCTCTGCTGAACAAGCTTGCTTCCTTGCGGGAAATGGAACGGGGAAGACTCCCGACTTGACTTCGATCTGGTGGCCCGATCTACGCAGGAGCCAGGTCAACACAACTCTTGCAATCAAAGTCAGATTTTAGCGGGTCATCAGCTTGGTCGAACGTTGCGATTATGGCCTGACTAACTAACGGAATGAGCAGCACCGAGGTCTCGAAAACCTGGTGCTGCTCCACAGGAAATGAACTCACTCAGAGCACCACGATCACCTCCCAGCATGATTGTTATGAAGGATGATCGCGCGCCGGAAAGACCGAGAAATACAAAAGTCGCAGAGGATCGTATGAAAAGCAAAAGTTTGGGAGCAGGCCTGTTGCTGATGGGGATGGCCACGACTCTGGTCATTGGTGGCTGCAAGAGCGATAAGGTGGATGCGGCAGCGGAAGCGCCGCCGCCTGTCAAGGTGACGCAAGACTTCGACGCCAACCTGTTCTCCGTTGATCACCCAGAGAGGTTTTCTCTGGTCGCCACAACTGAGCATCGCGCGCCGACGAAACTGGCCGTCACCGGCGTCGTTACCCCTGATATTGCGCGTATGGTCCCGGTCATCTCGCTGGCCTCGGGCCGTATTGTCGGCATCTATGCCCGCCTGGGCGATACCGTCAAGAAGGGTCAACTGATGCTCAAACTTCGCAGCGACGATATCTCCGGTGGCTTTTCCACCTATCAGATGGCGGTGGCCGACGAGACCCTTGCAAAAGCCCAGTGGGAGCGTTCGCAGGAACTCTACGAGCATGGAGCTATCGCGCTCAATGACCTTCAAGTGGCGCAGGATACGGAAGCCAAGGCCAAGGTAGCCATGAACACCGCTGCGGAACATCTCCGCCTGCTGGGCAGCAGCACCGATCATCCGTCGGGGATCGTGGATATTACCGCCCCGATCTCAGGTGTAATCACCGATCAGGAAGTAACTAACGCAGCGGGTGTGCAGAGCCTGGGGACGAGTCCCTTCACCATCTCCGATCTTTCTACCGTATGGATCGTTTGCGATGTCTATGAGAACGATCTTCCCAGCGTTCACATAGGCGACCCCGCAGAGATTACATTGAATGCGTATCCGGGCCAAGTATTGAAGGGAAAGGTCAGCAACATACTGGCGATCCTCGATCCCAACCTCAGGACCGGCAAGGTTCGAATCGAAGTGCCGAATCCAGGTTTCATGAAGGTGGGTATGTTCGTAACCGCAACCTTCAGCGGGCAAAAGGATGAAGTGAATTCCGCCGTGCCCGCGTCCGCGATTCTGCATCTGCATGACCGCGACTGGGTCTATGTGCCCACGCACGACAAAAAATTCCGCAGAGTCGGGGTGGTTGGCGGAGATGCTTTGCCGGGCAGCATGCAGGAGATCAAGTCGGGGCTTCAGGTTGGAGAGCAGGTGGTGAAAAATCCACTTGCATTGCAAAACGAAATCGACAACAAGTAACCACGGGAATGGAGATTTAGGGAGAACGTTATGATATGCTACCTTGTCGATTTCGCACTGAATAATCGCGTGGTTGTTCTGGCGGTGGCGTTGCTCTTGGCCGCCTGGGGCGCTATATCATTTCATAACCTCCCGGTCGAGGCGTATCCCGACATTGCGGATAACTATGCGACGATTATTACTCAATGGCCTGGAGAAGCGGCGGAAGAGGTAGAGAAGCAGGTTACGATTCCGGTGGAGATCCAGATGAATGGACTCCCGCATCTCTCCCACCTACGTTCCGAATCGCTCTTTGGCCTTTCGTTCGTACTGCTGATCTTCGACGACCAGTCGGACAACAACTGGAACCGGCAGAAGGTGCTGGAGCGGCTCGCGGGAGTAAGTCTGCCACCGGGCCTGCAGCCGCAGATGGGAACTGACTGGAGCACGGTTGGCCAGATTTACTGGTACACAATCCACAACACAAATCCGCAATACGATCTAATGGACTTAAAGTCCATACAAGACTGGACTCTCGAAAAACAATTCAAGTCGGTCCCGAATGTCGTTGATGTCTCCACTTTCGGAGGCACCACCCGCGAGTACCAAGTGCGCGTCGATCCGGACAAACTCGTATCATATGGCTTGAGCATCGGCCAAGTCGAGCAGCAGTTGACCAGCAACAATATGAATGCCGGCGGAAGCTTCGTTGAGGAGGGAACGCAGCAACTGAATGTTCGCTCCGTCGGCCTCTACACAACTGTGCAAGACATTGAGAATACCGTCTTAACGACAAAAAAAGGAACAGCGCTCAGAGTCAAAGACATAGCAGAGGTGCAACAAGGGCCGAAAATTCTGCTGGGCGCAATGGCCAGAGCGGACCATAAGACAGATGGAACCATCGTCGACAATCCAGCTGTGATCCAAGGCGTCGTTTTGCTCCGTAAAGGTGCCGACGCCGAGCCTACACTGGACGCGATCCATAAGAAGGTGGATGAACTCAACAACACCATTCTGCCGCAGGGCGTGAAGGTCGTTCCCATGCTCGACCGCACCGACCTGCTGCATTACACGCTCCACACCGTACTTCATAACATGGGCGAAGGAATGGTCCTGGTCACGATCATCCTTTTCTTGTTCTTCGGTAATGTTCGCGGAGCCTTCATCGTTGCGCTCACAATTCCGTTTGCACTGCTTTTTGCATCGATATTCCTTGACCTCAGCAAGATCCCGGCCAACCTTCTGTCTTTGGGCGCGCTGGATTTCGGAATGATAGTGGATGGCGCCGTGGTGATGGTGGAGAACATCATGCGGCATCTTTCGCTTCACGGCAAGAATGGCTCATCCGAAGCCCCAGGCAGGATTACGAGCAGCGGAAAGTCGCCGCTGGCAACGATTCGTGACGCATCTCACGAGGTCCAGCGTCCGGTGTTTTTCGCAATAGCCATTATCATCACGGCTTATCTGCCGATCTTCACGCTGCAACTGGTGGAAGGCAGGTTATTCAGGCCAATGGCCTGGACAGTGGCGCTGGCGCTTCTCGGCGCCATGACGTTTTCCATCTTTATTGTTCCTGTATTAGCCGCCTTACTCTTCCGGCATGGAGTTAGAGAGTGGCGCAACCCGGTCATGGAGTGTTTGAAGAACCGTTACCGGAGTGCTCTCAAGTGGGCTATTGAAAACCGATGGATTACTGTCGGCGCGGGTATTACTGCCGTCATGGTTAGTATGTTCATGGCCTTCAGCGGAACCATCGGTTCCGAGTTTCTGCCACATCTCGACGAAGGCGCAATCTGGGCGCGCGGTTCGCTGGCCAATAGTACGAGCCTAACAGAGGGAAAGCGGTTCACCGATCAGGCGCGCATCATCTTTGCATCGTTTCCCGAGGTGAAGACCGTAGTATCACAAGCGGGCAGACCCGACGATGGCACCGACACGGGCGGTTTTGGCAATACGGAGTACTTCGTTGACCTGATCCCCAAAGAACAATGGCGGCCCGTCTTTCATCAGAACAAAGATGAACTCCTCGCCGCCATGAATCGCGAGGTCTCCAAACTTCCTGGCGGATTTTGGAATTTTTCGCAACCTATTGAAGACAATGTGGACGAAACGATAAGCGGGGTCAAAGGCGGCCTCGCGGTAAAGTTATTCGGAGACGATCTGAAAACTCTGGAGGAAAAGGGCGAGGCAATTACCGCGGTGATGGCGACTGTTCCTGGAGTTGAGGACCTTGGACTCTTTCGAGATATGGGTCAACCAAACCTCAACTTTATGGTAGATCGCCAAGCGGCGGCGCGGTTCGGGATCAATGCATCTGACATACAGGATGCGGTCGCGACAGCAGTTGGCGGCAATGCCGTAACACAGTTATTGCAGGGCGAAGCGAGTTATGGTGTGGTAGTCCGGTACAGGGAGAAGTATCGCAATACTCAGGAGGCAATCCAGAACATCCGCCTTCTCTCTCCCTCGGGAGAACGCGTCTCCCTCGCCCAACTGACTAAAGTAGAGGTTAAAGATGGTGCGTATGACATCTTTCGCGAGGGCAACTCTCGGTACGTAGGAATCCGTTATGAAGTTCGTGGCAGAGATTTGGGGACGACAGTTAAAGAAGCCATCGAAAAGGTCACCAAGCAGGTGAAGGTGCCGCGCGGCTACCACCTCGATTGGGCGGGTGAGTACGAGAGTGAGAAGCGAGCTCAGGCCCGCCTGTTCCTCGTGGTTCCGATTACTATCTTTCTGATCTTCGTACTCCTCTATTTCATGTTTCGTTCGGTTAAATGGGCATTGCTCATTATGGTGAATGTTGCCTTGGCGCCTTTCGGAGGCACAATGGCTCTGCTCATGACTGGGACGTTCTTTAGTGTCTCCTCGGGGGTTGGTTTCCTGGCACTCTTTGGAGTCTCGGTCCAAACAGGCGTCATTATGCTTGAGTATATCAACCAGTTGCGAGCGCGAGGCTACACCGCCGCGGGCGCGGCCATCGAAGGGGCTGTCTTGCGGCTTCGTCCCATCATGATGACGATGCTGGTGGCTACCCTCGGGCTGCTTCCCGCTGCGATGTCGCACGCCATCGGTTCGGACTCGCAGCGTCCCTTCGCCATCGTCATCGTGGGAGGATTGATTTTCGACCTCTTGATGAGCATCTTCCTTTTGCCCACTTTGTATGTCTGGGCCGCGCGAGAAGGGGACAAGCTCCCGAAACCGGAGGTGGCAAATGAAGCCGTTTAAGTTAGTGTCTACTTTCACGCAAACCATCGGTAGTTACGTCCTTGGCATAGCGTTGCTAGGGAGCTCCGCGAGCGCGCAGCAGGCGCTCACATGGGAACAGGTGAAAGTGAAGTTCGAGGCGTCTAATCCTGCTTTGAGAGCGGATGAAATCAACGTGGAGGAGATGAAGGCTGAGGAGGTCACGGCCTTTCTTCGGCCTAACCCGCAATTCACGCTTTCAACGGATGGAACGCAGTTAGTGCGTCATAATGGCATTTGGCAACCACTGGCCGGCACTCAGTATCAGCCTAATTTCAGCTATCTGCACGAACGCGAGCGCAAGCGCGAACTGCGACTGGAGAGCGCTCAGGAAGGCACCCAGATCACTGCATCGCAGCACGAGGATCTGGAACGAAATCTCCTATTTAGCTTGCGTTCCATGTTTGTGCAGACGCTGGAGGCAAAGGCCGTTCTCGATCTTGCCAAGGCCGATCTTGACTATTATGACAAGATCATAGAGATCAGCCGCGCGCGGTTCAAAGTCGGCGATATTGCCCAGATTGATTTGGACCGCATCGAATTGCTGCGCGTGCAATATGAGGCGGAAATTGAGACAGCGACCGTGAATCTTCGCACCGCAAAATTTCAATTGATGCAGTTGCTCAATGAACGCACACCTGTCGATAAGTTCGATGTAATTGGAACTTACGACTGGAGCGAGGCGCTTCGGCCCCTCGAAGACTTTCACCAGATCGCACTGGATAGCCGGCCGGATCTGCGCGCGGCGATCGAAATCATGCAGCAGTCGGTGACGAATCATAAGCTCGCTGTTTCCAATGGTTCGGCCGACCCGACCTTCGGCGCGTGGTATACCTATAACGGCTCTTTCAATAACCCAAATTCCAAGCAGACTCTCGGTCTGAACGTGAGCATTCCGCTGCGGATATTCGACCGCAACCAAGGGGAGAAGAAGCGTACATTACTTGACATTGATCGCAGCAAGAGCACCGAGGAGGCGACCAAGGGGCAGGTCTTCGACGACGTGGACTCAACTTATGAGCAGTTGCGCAGCAATATCGCACTGCTCAGACCCTACAAAGAGAAGTATCGTGATCAAGCAACGCGGGTGCGCGACACTGTTACTTTCTCGTATGAGCACGGAGCCGCATCGCTGATGGACTTCCTCAACGCGCAAAGCGATTATCGAGTTGTTCAATTGGCTTATGTTCAGTTGGTTGGCTCATATCTAACCTTCGTGGGCCAATTGAATCTTGCCGTTGGGCATGAAGTCATTCAATAATCGGCGTGATTCTTGTGAATGGGGCGATCTGCCTGGAGTATTCGAATAACTGTCCGGAGAGGTTGAGTCAATGAAAAGACATGAAGTTCGAACTCGGATCGAGGAGACCGGCATTCTGCCTTCTGTACGTGTCAACTCACGTGAACTGGCGCGATTTGCGGCGGAGACTGTCTATTCAGCGGGAATCCCAGTTGTCGAGATCACGTTGACCACTCCCGGCGCGCTAGAGGTAATCGACGATCTTGCGAAACGTTATCCGGATATGGCGGTGGGTGCCGGCACCGTACTCGATGAGGAAGCGGCGCGAGCGTGCGTCGAGGCTGGCGCAAGATTCCTGACCAGCCCAGGATTTGTTTCAGAAGTGGCTGCCTATGCAAACGCGGCGAATGTTGTGGTGCTTCCGGGAGCCTTGACTCCCACGGAAATAATCGCTGCCTGGAAGGCCGGCGCGGACCTTGTCAAGATCTTCCCTACAGGTCATATAGGTGGCATCAATTACGTACGTGCCCTCAAGGTACCGCTTCCGCAAATCCCTTTGATCGCTACTGGAGGAGTGAATCAGTTGACAGCCTTCGACTTCATTCAGGCCGGGGCAACGGCAATTGGACTGGGCGGAGAACTTCTGCCCAAGGAGGCGTTGCACTTTCATCAGGTAGATCGAATCAGTGAGTTGGCAAGCAGATTTCTTGGTTTGGTGAGAGACGCGCGGGCGCTGCGAGATACTTATTACTAATTTTGGCATTCGATCAACTGCTCCGCAGCGCCGAATCCGCTGAAAGCTAAACTAATTTCTATCATTCTCCTCATGCCTCATTCATGTATTGCGCACCATACTGAGTTATAAGGAGGTAGTCACAGATGATCCATAGACTATTTGCACTCTCTGTTGTTTCAATCGCCCTCGCAACTGGGTCCAGCGCGCAAGAAGCAGTCTCGCCTTCCGAGAGCCATCCGCGTTGCACACACAGCCAGTTGAAGCAGCTGAATCGCGAGGCGCATACCCTGGAACAGTATAGGGCGCTCGCGGACTACTATGTCGGCCTGCAACGGGAATACCTCTGCGAGGCTGAGAAAGATAGGCAAGAGTGGGCAGAGCGCAGCAAAGGCGTTGCCTGGAAGGGATCTAAGGCCCCAAGACCGATGGACTTCTCGCGCGAGGCGTATCAATACGATATGTCCAGGGCCTCCAAGGCTGAGGCCGCCGCCGCCAAGTATGGCCAGCTGACTGCGCCTAAATCACGTGTACCTGCCAGCTAGATGCAAGACGCGTAAGGAAAAGGAAATACACCGCAGCGACGTGAAAGGACGGGAGCATGAGTTATAGCTATCCGTCCTTTCTTTTACGATTAAATTATGTACTCCTTATCCTTTTCTGATTTACAGAGTGAGACAATTCTTTCTTAGGACGCATCCGATCCTATGTCGTTCCTGATGTTAGCGCCAATGTGCAGTCATCGTAAATCACGATTGGCGGGAGAGCTGCTGTGAGCTAAATGGCAAAGCCAACTGCAATAGGGAAAACGACATCGCGGCGGAAGTCCCGTGTGTGGGCTGAGTGCCTTACGGGTTGCGCAGTATTGGCCTTGATGACCTACTGCGGGTTTGTTCTGCAGGTTAACCTGTTGACCATCGGCCTCCTCTATTTGTTGATTGTCGTGGCCGTGGCGTTGCTCTATGGTTTCTGGCAGGCATCGCTGATTTCACTTCTGGCGGTTGCCTGTCTAGACTACTTTTTTACACAGCCTCTATTCCATTTCTATATGACAGATCCGCAGGAGGTGGTTGCGCTTGGAGCATTTGAAATCGCGACGATTGTCATCAGCAGATTGTCGGCAAAAGAACTGCGAAGCTCAAGAGAGGCGGCCGTTCATCGCGCAGAGATGGAGCAGTTGTATGAGTTAAGTTGTAGCTCGTTATTGCTGGATCTGCGACAGCCTCCTGGTCCGCAGTTGGCGATTTTGATTCATCGAGTGTTTGACCTGCAAGCGGTGGCCTTGTTCGATGTGAACCTGAGCCGCCAGGACAGAATGGGCGATTGGGAGGCGGACGAAGAGGATCTGGCCAAAGAATGCTACTTGCGCGATGTGTCACAAGATGACGCATGCACGCAAACCTGGCAGCGCAACCTGCGAGCCGGATCTGGTTCTGTGGGCGCGCTGGTGGTGCGGGGGAGACTCAGTCCCCTTGTGGTCGATGCGCTGGCGTCTCTTTCTGCAATCGCCATTGACCGGCACCAGTGGTTCGACAAGGAAGAAAGAACCGAGACGGCGAAACAAGGAGAGCAGTTGCGCGCGACAGTAATGGATGCACTCGCGCATGAGTTCAAGACTCCACTGACCGCGGTTCAGACGGCCAGTTCCGGCTTGCTTGAGCTGGGAGGCCTGACGGAGCCGCAACACGATCTGGTGACGCTGATCGATGGGGAAGCGGTGCGACTGAACAAGTTATGCACACAGCTTCTGAAAGCGGCCAAGCTGGAGGCGAGGCAGGCGGGCCTTGAGACAGCCGATGTGAATTTGCTTGATTTAGTCTCGGAGGTATTGGCTAGCCATCCGGCGGACGCGGAAAGGAATAGCATTCACGTTGCGGTGGAGTATCCTTCATTGACTGTGCGCGCGGATCGCGA
>Ga0181520_10012269_pt1 | contig 11056 bp, 14 predicted proteins | sample PEATcosm2014_Bin_29_FD_132451 | JGI IMG/M metagenome (GOLD analysis project Ga0181520, IMG submission 132451) | Peatland microbial communities from MTU Mesocosm Facility, Houghton, MI, USA - PEATcosm2014_Bin02_30_metaG | ecosystem: Environmental > Terrestrial > Soil > Wetlands > Peat | place...
AGCGCCGGTTTGAAATTCCGTTCTTCTTCCCTGATCTTTTCTTCCGGCTAATCTCCTGAAAGCTCTTCTTGCTTCTTCGCTTTGGTTCTTCTTCGGCTCGATTGTTTTGTTTTGATTCGCTCGGCGGCTGTGCTGCTGTTGGCGCGCGATGTGCCCGAAGCCGAAGCGACGTAAGTGCCAGTGCTGCAACACGTTTTTCTTCCCGGATTACCGGAACCGGAAGCATCAACGCTACTGCGATAAACCGGATTGCCAGCGGGCCAGCAAACTCGCCAGCCAGCGGCGATGGTATCGCAACCCCAAAAATCTTTCGCACTTTCGGCAGGGCGAAGGCACCGAGCGGGTCCGGGCCTGGCGCAAGGCCCATCCTGGGTATTGGAAGCCCAAGACCCCCTCCTCTGATGGCACTCAACCCATTAAGGCAGAAGCGGTTAACCCCGAGCAGACATCTCGTAACGTACCGAGACCTCTGCCTCGTACGTTACAAGATTTCTGCCTGGCACAGGAGCCCGCGTTTATCGGACTGCTCTCGATGTTCGCGGGCAGTACGTTACAAGATGACATCCAGCCTTTGGTCCGCCGCCTGATAGAACAGGGTTGCATCATTCTGGGGCGGGTGCTCCCAGAGCAACGCAACGAAAAACCATGTTCTGATTATGATCATCAAACGTCCCCTCCGACCTCATCGGCTCCGGGAGGTCCCCAGCAGTTTTAGCTGGGTGGACCACCGGTTGATTCGTCACCACCACCTGAAGTCCTGCGACCACCGGGCCTGGGCTCTTTATCTGTTCCTGGTCACCGTCGGCGACGCCCAGGGCCTGAGTTACTACTCCGAGGCGTCCATGAGCCGGCAGCTCAAGCTGGACTTGCTCGAACTGGCCTCGGCGCGGCAGCAATTGGAGCGGGCCGGGCTCATCGCCTATCAGAAACCTCTCTACCAGGTGCTGGCCCTGCCGGAGGTCTCGCCCGAGTCGACGCCCCCGGAGGCACCTCGCAGCGGGCAAACTCAGTGCGTTGGCGACATCCTGCGGCGGGTTCTGGCGGGAGGTCAGCCATGATCGATTACCCCACGTTCTGCCAAATCCGAATGCTCTTGGATGAAAAGCATCTCACCGCCGCCCAGGTCGCGGCGGAACTTCAACTGGACCCCAAAACCGTCGCCAAATGGGCGGAGCAGTCTCGCTATCAGCCGCGCCGAGGCGGCAAACGCGCCAGCAAGCTCGACGCGTTCAAAGGCCGGATTGTTGGCCTCCTGGAACGTCATCCCTACAGCGCCCAGCAAGTCCTCCAGGAGATCAAACCTCAAGGCTATGCCGGCGGTTACAGCATCCTCAAGGAGTTCGTCCGTCTGGTCCGCCCGGTGCGCAAACCCGCCTTCCTCATGCTGGAGTTTGCTCCGGGGGAATGCGCCCAGGTCGATTGGGGCAGCTTCGGCTCCGTCACCGTCGGCACCACCAAACGGCACTTGAGTTTCTTCGTCATGGTCCTGTGCTATAGCCGCCTCCTCTACGTGGAGTTTACCCTCTCCGAAGGCATGGAACAGTTCCTCTCCTGCCACCGTCATGCCTTCGAGTTCTTCGGGGGCATCCCCGCTAAAGTCATGATCGATAATCTCAAGGTCGGGGTGCTCGACCATCCGCTAGGCGCGGAGGCCCGTTTCAACCCCCGCTACCTGGACTTCGCGGCCCACCACGGCTTCGTCCCCGTCGCCTGCCAGGTGAAAAAGGCGAATGAAAAAGGGCGCGTGGAAAATGGCGTGGGTTACGTCAAAAAGAACTTCCTGAGCGGTTTGCAGATCCCCTCCTTCGAGGCCGTCAATCCCGCCGCCCGGCAGTGGCAGGACACCGTGGCCAACGTGCGTATCCACGGCGAGACCCACGTCAAACCCCTCGAACGGTTTGCCCAGGAAAAGCCCCTGCTCAAAGCCCTGCCGCTCCGCCCTTATGACTGCGGGGTCGTCCGGCCGACCAGCGCCAACAGTTGTTGCCGCGTCGTTTTTGAAACCAATCGCTACACCGTGCCTCACCTCTATGCCTCTCAGCAACTGAGCCTCAAAGTCTATCCTGACCAACTCCTGTGCTATCACCACGAAAAGCTCATCGCCACCCACCTGCGCGGTTACGAACGCCGCCAGGACATCCGCAACCCCGACCATATCCAGGAACTCCTGACCCAACGTCACCGAGCCCGCGACCAGACTTGCCTGCAAGCGTTCCTGAGCCTGGGACCGCAGGCCGAGCTCTACGGCCGTAAACTCCGGGAAAAACGCTTCAACGCCCCGCACCACATTCAAAAGATCGTCGCGTTGAGCCAACTCTACGGCCCCGACAAAGTAGCCCGCGCCCTCCAGGACGCCCTGACCTTCGATGCGTACGGCTGCGAATACATCGCCAACCTTCTGGAACAACGCGAGCGCCACGCCGTGGCGCCCTCGCCCTTGCACCTGACCCGCCGCCAGGACCTCTTGGAACTGGATCTGCCACCGGCCGACTTAAGTCCCTATGATCCCAATCCGTCATCTCCCCAACCATGAACCCCTCCCTCCTGGCTCAGCAACTGGACTACCTCAAACTGCCTTTCCTGAAGGCGCAATACGACGACTTGGCCCAGCAGGCTGCCCGAGAGCCCTGGACTCACGTCGAATACCTGGCCCGGCTCATCGACGGCCAATACCAGCAGCGCCGCGAGCGCGCCGTAGCCTTGCACGTGAAAGCCGCGCGCTTTCCGGTCATCAAAACCCTCGAGCAGTTCCAGTGGGATTGGCTCAAGAAGATCAACCGGCTCCAGGTCCAGGACCTTTTTCGCCTGCAGTTCCTAGAACACAACGCCAACGCCATTTTCCTGGGCAACGTGGGCCTGGTTAAGACCCACCTGGCCACCGCCCTGGGCTACGCGGCCTGCCTGGAGGGCCACTCGGTTCTCTTTGCCAACGCCATCAACGTCATCAACCAACTGAGCGCCGCCCAGAAAAGCAGCCGCCTCAAAAGTGAACTCCGCAAATACCTCCGTCCCCGGCTGTTGATTTTGGATGAGATCGGCTACCTGCCCATCGACCAGCATGGCGCCGACTTGCTCTTCCAGGTTATCAGCCAACGCTACGAGCGCGGTTCCATCGTGCTGACCACTAACAAACCTTTCAAACAGTGGGCCAGCATCTTCAACAACGACGCCACGCTGGCCTCCGCCGTGCTGGATCGGCTCCTCCATCATGCCGAGACGGTCGTCGTCGAAGGCACCAGCTATCGCATGAAAGACCAAATCCAAACCTGATTCGGTCTCCACCACCAGTTCGGGCGCAAAACCGGCAGCAGGAGCTGCCGGTTGTTTGCTTTTCGACCCTCCGATCGCTCAGATTCTGGAATCGGCGCTTTTCATCCGCGTTCGCGCCGCCGCTGACAAGGACAAGGGGCTTGGTCTTCACTACACGCAAATCGGCGAACAAGACATCGCTTTTATTGGCCTTTTTGAATGCCCACCCCCTGGAAACTATCAAAAAACCATCCCAGTATCGAAAGTCGGGCTAGCAAAAGACCCTGAGATGATTGCCATCGGTGCCGATTTCCCCAAGAACGCATTCTCCAAGCTCAAGGCCCTCCACACATACCTTGCAAGCTTGAAACCCTAAAGCCCGGCACGCCAACCTGTCCTCAGCGTCAATCCAAAGCAGAACGCATTGGCATCTCCCTCGACTCCGCTAGACACAGGTGAGCTTTGTTCACCCGGTTGCCCTGCCAGGTGCGATGTTCAGCGGAGCAATGGCTCCGAGCGTAACGTCCTTAATCTCCTGAGTTGATTTGCCAAACTTCGCTGCAAAACACGCGGTCGCGTTTTCCCAGGATTGGCCGTGAGGATTCTGCGGGTCCCACGTGTGAAGAATCTGGTCGTCGTATTGGTGTATTGCCTCATGCCACAGGCTCACCCTCCAACTCGGCCATTGCTCATAAAACATGACCCACCTGGTCGGAGGGAACGTCGGTTGGCAGAGGTGGAAGTCGGGAACCTCAATCGCGTCCAGCGCCAAATGGATAGCCGTCCTGTTGTAGCCTGGGTATGGATACGAGCGGGCAATACCGTCCTCGCTCTGGTCGGTGGAAGCTTGGGTCACAATGTAAACGTCAAGGGGCACAGGCGTCGCTAGGCCGACATGGAGGCAGAGCAACCGGTAGTCTTCCTCGATGAATGGCCTCAGTTCCCGGAGTCGGGCTTCAAGTGCTTCATCAACGACAGGCTCGGGTTCCCCAACTGGGACAGCCGCATCTTGACTTGGAGGAACCGCATCCGCAGGCGGTTCCGCATCAGGATTTCCCTGAACAACAAGTCGTTTGATTTCGTCGAGCGTCATAAAACTCCTTCTTGCATCTGCATTTAATGGTTCTGGTGGTAAGCTAACAGCAAGGCTCCTTCGGCGGCAAGGAACTTCGCGTCGGTTGATCTGCTTGGTCGTGGCACGTGACGATGCGTGTATGGCGGCAGCGACCGGCCTAGCTTCGTGGCGAGCGCGGCGGCAAGGAGACTTAGCCGGGCGGCTTGCCGCTTCTTGCCTATGGACTTGCCGGTCGTGCAATGGTCACGGACAACAAGCGCCACGAGCGTCGATGTGGCCCACCCTGGCCTCGGGCCGGTGGGAGAGCAACTTGGCGACGCCGACGCGCACGACGACGGGGTCATAGATAGCAGTGCCGGTTGGCGGTGCCCCGGACGCCGCGTCGAGGATGCCTACAGCGCGACACAAAACATCGAGCAAGACCAGGCTGAATGGCTCGGGCCTGACGAGGACGGATCGCACTTCTCGCGCAAGCACTAGTCGGTTTGGGTGGTTCGGCACAAAACAACGATTGCCGGGCCATTTGTTCAGCTTGCAGAACCAGTTGCCGGTCATCGAGCGCAGCACGAGCGGCAACGAGCACGACCGCCGTCATGGCCGCTGGCCTCGGCCAGGTGAGGGGCTTCGTCGCGGACCAGGTGATGGCCGGATACCTGTCGCCCCGGCCCGCTTGAACCTCCGCAGCCCTGATCGCCCAGCGGCTAGGGCGCTCATCCGGGCGGGCCAGGCCCGCGCTTCATGAATCCAGACGCATCCCACCAGCCCTTGGTTCTCGATCTTTCAGCGCAACTTGAAATGGTTTGATCACCTTGAACACCCGGCGCACGCTCACTTCAACAGGGCCGACGAGCAGCAAGATGACGATGAGCCAGTAGGGGACCACCAGCTCGAACCAACTGGCTGACCAGCGAGTCCCGCCCGTGGCCGACGTTGAGGATCGGTCCTGATACCCGATGGTTCCGGGCTGGGGGGACACGAACGGAACCGGGATGCCAGCGCAGGTGATAATGACACGCTCCCCGGTTGGATTGGTGCCTACGACGAAATCCTCCGGCATGACGAGCCGCCAGCTCGCCATAGGCTCGGACACCGGGAACGGGGCCAGGTTGCACCGTTGCCAAAACACCCTCCCGCCGACTGACGCAAGCCGCCCGCAGACCTCCTGGTGTGAATCGGACCAACTGCGTTGATAGCCGATGCGATTGCTGTGCAGCCAGGCCAAGCCCGCGCCGCAGGCCAATACCAGGAACACGATCAACATCACGTTCTCAAGCGATCTTCTCATCGGGCTTAACTCTAATCGATACGCCATCCTCGCCGGTTTTCAAGTTGCGGCGGCGAGGCCAGGCAGTCCATTCGTGACCCTCGTTGCGTGGCCTGCCGCCCAAGGCACCGTTGGCGCGGGCGGCGCGGGATTTGGCCTCCGAGGTTGAACGGCCTCCCTTGTGGCCCATGAGCCGAGCGATGGAACCTAACCGGTTGGGTTTGTCGGCGAACAGGGCGAGGTCTTTCTCCTGGGCATAAAGACCAACGGGTTCGCCGGTGATACGGCGCTCCAGCTCGAAATCCCTCCACCTTCCCCACGCCCGCGTGACAGCGCCCGAGCCAGGGAATAGATCGTCGAATTGGTCTTCGGGTTCCATTCCCAAAATCTCAAACAGCCAAAAGGAAAACCTGTCGGGCTTGACGCCGCACAGTCCGCGTTTAAGCGTGATGCAGGGGGCGACCCAGTCTCGCATGATGAACCGGCCTTTTCGCGTGCGGCAGGGCTTGTAAATAACCGACTCCCAGGCAAAAGCGGGATTCGCGGCTTTGAAACTGGCGAACGGTTTGACCCAGGCCGCGACCCGAACATCGGGAGGGCACAGCGGCAGCAACATACGCAACGATGGCGACGAGCACGACAGCCCCCAACCATCATAATTGTCGTCGAGTCGCCGGATCAATTCCTCATGATCAACCTCGGCGCACCGAGGATCGTGGCTGTAATGCCGGTGGGCCTGGCCGATATACGGTGGATCGCCGAAACCGCATTTCTTCCGTTCCGTCGCAGATCCTGTTGGGAGGGCCGATGTGGTGGTTTCTTTCGCGCCATTGGAGGCGGAACTGTCGTAGTCGATGTTCTTGATGCTCATCGACCAGAAGAACCGAACCGCTTGGGTTTGTGCGGACGCCGAGACGAAGATCGTGTTGGGTGAGATTTGTAAACAATTTCTCGCGAACTGGCGCTGCTCGCAGTGACGGAGGTCAAGAGGCTCGGGGCGGCGCACCGTTGACCACGCAGATAAAGAGTGGTTCGGTTGTTGACCACGAGAAGTCCATGATTGCAGCTTTTGTGGAACCCGAATTGGTCGCGTCAGCTCGCTACGCCAAGATGATGCCCGCAACCCCGATCTTACCGGTCAATGGCAGGCCCCCCCAGGTCGAACCGAAGCGGAGGTCCGGCCAGGAGAGCACGGAGTTTTGGACCGACATCATCCTGGAGAGCTTGCGGATCGAGAACGGGCCGATGGCCATCACCACCCTGGTCAACGCCGCCGCCAAATGGGGTGATTTCAATCGCCGCGTGGACCGTGAGCAGCGAAAAGTTCAGCTATTCAAAATCGTGGGAGGCTTGATTCGGACGGGCATGCTGGATCGGGTTGCGCGAAACTTCGTGGTTCTTCCGGCCAGTGACGAGAGGCGCAAAGCGTATCTGAAACGAGCCGCCGCGCCGGTTGATCTTCCAGCACCGCGTGTTTGAGCCTTGCCCTCACCGGTGCGCCGAGAGTGCCAATGAGAGCGCCCTCTCGCTGTTCCCCGGCGACCGGCGTGCAAGTCCTTGTCGCATCGGCGTTTCGAGTAGTTTTACAGCCGCAGTGGATGACGGGAGCCTCGTGATTCCCGTCAAGAGGAAACACTCAGCCATTGCGCGTTCGTCCTAATTGAACGACCGGAACAAGATCACTTGCAGACATCCCAGTGCCGTTCTCCTGCTCGACCTCCGAGGCGGTGCTGAGGCCGGATGCGATACTGCACGGGCACACGGGTCCTTACCACAGCCGCACAACCTGGCGGACTTCCGGCGACGCTCTCAATCCTTCGCGAACCGCCAGACCAAGGCGTCCGCGCCCACCAGGGCGCATTTCGCACCGTCCATGACCAGATATTTGGCTCCGTGTGCGAGCGCGACCACACGGTCGCCGATCTGGACAGGTTCTGGTTGGCCCGCGTGAGCTGGCCCTGCTTCACGGACAACGCCAGCGTGGGCCGCGAGCGCGAGCGCCGGATTGCTGGATGGCGGGTCAAGCTCCACGAGAAGGTCCAGTCCGTAAAGTCGAATGTTGGTTGTGTTCACGGATGGTTCACGTTTGAGCGGTTACACGTCTGCCTGGGATAGCATCGGCCAGAGCACCTACCAGTTCGATTTGCTTTCCGTCCCTGCGAATCAGGCCCCCCGACTCCAACGAGGCCAACGCCCAACGCCAGGACCGCTCGGGCAGGCCCACAATGTTTGGCCACGAAGGGTTGGGGACGATGACACGACAATTCTGGACCGAAGCCTGGCAGAGCAGGGCGAACATCGCCAAAGTGGCCGAATCAGGTTCAACCGCCCGGAGCGCCTTCAACGTCAGGCGAACGAACGGCTCCTTGGGTATCTTGGCGGCAAAATCTTGCCGGATTTTCGGCAAGATTGTGCCGTCGCGCATCGGTGGCACCTTTGGCGTAAGTCGTTGATGAGCTTTCATAAGTTGCTGCAAAAGGGGATGGGTGGGTCGGGGGTCTTGGGGGTGTGGGTCGGGACCAATAAAGAATAGAAGGAAAGGATCATTGTCATGCAGGGCAGAGGGTGGTCGCCAGCGCCGGGAGCGCCCAGAGCTTTTTCCAAAACACCGTGCCTCTTTCGTCGCTGTAGTGGGTGGTCCAATCCCAAGTCTTGGCCTCGACGCGGATTGGGAAACGGGGCAGGACCAACTCGCTGGCTTTGGTCATCGCCTGACGGCACCGTTCGACTTCCGAATCAATCTCCCCGGCAGGAGCCTCGATGAGCAGCGCGTCATGGACCGGGGCACAGACCCGGATGCCCATCTCATCCGCGAGGCTTATGGCCAGTCGCAACATCTCCGCGCCGTTGGCTTGCACAGGGAAATGTCTCAGGGAGCGCGGATTGGCCGTCCCGTTTACGTGGAGCGTCCAGCCATAGCTGGTCGTCAACGAGCCGCGGAGCATGGCCCAATCCTGGACAGCCTGCGACCAGCGCCAGAATCGTGGATACGTGGCCCGGTGCTTTTGCAGAAGTTCCCGGCCATGTGCTGGGGTCAGTCCGAGTTTATAGCCCAACGCGGTTTCCTCCATCCCGTATTGGACGGCCAGGGCGCAGACCTTGAAAGCGTCCCGGATGGCCTTGTGGCTCTGTTTTGTCGCGTCTGGTGGGACAGCCCCCGCCTGTTTGGCGAAGGCCAAGTAGGGGTCACCTGATCGGTAAGCCTCCATCATGGTGAGGTCGCCGGACAAACACGCTGCAATGCCAAACTCCTGCTGCTCGTAATCCAAGTAGGCTATGGCCATGCCCGGTTCCGCCTGAATCAGGTTCCGCAACCAGACCGCAGGTCCGAAGATAAACGCCGTGTTGCTTGGCTGATTCCGACCTGTTCGCGAACCAAAGGCCGACAGCAGGCACCGGTTCCTGGCATCCCGCCCGATCTTGAGGTCGCTGAGGCGCATTTGGCTGAGGCTGGACCGAAGTTCCTTGAGCGGGTTGAGGATCGGATGGAGCCGAGCTTCGTCCTTGAAGGTGTCCTCATCCAGGGCGAGATGGCCAGACTCAAGGGTCGGCCACGGGATGGCGTGGCCCTCCAACCAGTTGGCAAACCTGTCCCGCTTAAATGTGCGGCCCTCATACACGCCGTAGTCGCGGTCGATGCTCGCGATAAGCGAGAATTGCAGCTCGTTCCAGCGGTCGCGCAGCAACTGATACCTTTGCACGTTGATAGGAACGCCGCGCCATTCGACACGCGCCAGCGCGGACATATACCGGCCTCGGATCAAGGCTCGCGGTAGGTCGAGGTCCACCGACAGGGCGGGCAACAGGCGGTCAAGCGCCACGACATCCGTCTCGCAGTAGTCGAGCAGGGCGATCTTTTCCGCCTCGCTATAAGGGCCTCCGCGCTGAGCCAGATCGCGCATCTCGTCCTTCACGGCGCTCTCCAGGGCGGGCAGTCCAAAGTAGGCCAGCGCCCCCAGAAGGTTGCGCCCGTTGGGCACCGGCAACCCGCAGGTGTGCCGCTTAAACTCGGCGCAAAGATCCAGAATGTGTTCCGGCATCGGCCAGTTTAGGGCTACGTGACAGCTCAGCTCGGCGCTGGCATAGTAGCTGATGAACAGGCTGTCGCCGCCGACATCATAAGGCGGCGCGGCGTCGAACGGTGCCCACCGACGAACAACACTGCCCGTGAATACCTCCTTCGCCACGAGGCAGAGCGGGGTGGGCCGCTCGCCGTCCGGCTGGTGAAACTCGAAGTCCACCAGCCAGATCGAACGAAAGGCCCCCCGTAGCTGGACCAGGGTCATAGGCTATGGCCGCAGTTGACGGAGGACCGGATGGTCCATCTTGTCGATATACTTATCGCGGAACGCGATGTTGATTAGCTCATCGAACGAGTGCTCCGGCCAAACAGTTTCGGGCTGCGGGTCGGGACCGACGAGCACGTCATACGCGCCGAGGGCCATGTTCGGCGAGAGCCGCACCCACTTATCCACCGCGACCTTAGCTGCCTCCAACGCACTGGTGTTCCATTCATCAATGCGGCCATCCGGCCCCGGCAGGCGGATGGGCCAGATGAACAGCGCAGATTGCCGGGTAATGACCGGCACCAGCAGTTTGGCGACAAAGGTGCTCTCGCCGTCCAACTCGGGCCACAAGGGCGGGTCCACCAGGTAGATCTCGCGCAGGTCTTTAAGCTCGATCACCTTGACCTTCATGCGGAAGTCGAGGTTGGGGTGAGCGCGAAACCACGCCTCTTTGGAGGGGCGGCGCACCGGGACTACAGTCAGGAGTTTCTTGCCGCCGCCATGCTCCACGACATCCTGGGCAACGCGGAATTTATCCAAGTTGATCCTTCCTGGTTTGCTTGAGGGCAACTCCAGCGGCACGTCCTCCGGCGCGGTTGCAGTTTTGGAGGGCTGCGGCGGCTTGTTTTGAGGATTAGGGAGTTGCGTTGAGGGAATGAGAGTCTCGGACATAGGAACAAGGCGGGGCCGGTCGAACGAAGCCGGAAGGCAGGGATTGCGGAGCTGCCTGTCGAAGGCCAGCTTCACGGCCCCAAAAGAGGTTATTCGCAATCACCTGCATGTTCAATTTCTGGTCGAGCAGTTCGACGTGCTCGCGCTTAACTACAGAACGGGAAACGGGTCTTTCTGTGGGAGCAGTATTGAGCGCCGTTGTTGAGGAGATTTTGTAAACATTTTGAATCCAAAGCACCGCCTCTGATGCTGGCCAAGGGTTGTCGCACACTACCCGAAGGTTGCAGGCGAGGTTTCGGCGCGAGGAATTGCTAGTCGCTGAACGCCCGGAAAAGATGATGCTGTCCAAACGCCAGATGCACCCCCCCCACTCACGGGGCGCAGTTGCACCGTGTTGCTTCGGCAAGAGTGCGTGATGGGAAGGCGGATGCGGGGTAGCGTTCATCGCAACACGATGCGATGATTATGTTACCGAAAGAAAAGCGAGAGGAACTGGTTGCCAAGATCGAA
>Ga0181520_10012271_pt1 | contig 11055 bp, 7 predicted proteins | sample PEATcosm2014_Bin_29_FD_132451 | JGI IMG/M metagenome (GOLD analysis project Ga0181520, IMG submission 132451) | Peatland microbial communities from MTU Mesocosm Facility, Houghton, MI, USA - PEATcosm2014_Bin02_30_metaG | ecosystem: Environmental > Terrestrial > Soil > Wetlands > Peat | place...
GCGCGAAGTGGTTTTCAATATGGATCGAGAGGGCGTGAAGGGGCTCGCCGTCGAAGGTGCGAAGATGCTCCAGGATCAAGCCGCACGCTACCCTGAGACGGACTGGATCTTCGAATACTCGCCTGAGAGTTTCACCGGGACTGAGCTCGACTACGCCCTTGAGGTCTGCGAGGCGGTGCTTGCTGTCTGGAAGCCCACACCGGATCACAAAGCCATCATCAATCTGCCGGCGACGGTCGAGAACTCCACACCCAACGTCTATGCGGATCAGATTGAGTGGATGGGCCGTCACTTCAAGAACAGGGAATCGATTGTGCTGAGTGTGCATCCGCACAATGACCGTGGCACCGGAGTGGCTGCGGCGGAGTTGGCTATGATGGCCGGAGCCGACCGCGTCGAGGGTACGCTCTTTGGCAACGGAGAGCGCACCGGCAATGTCGATATTGTGACCTTGGCCCTGAATCTATACACGCAGGGAATCGATCCTGGATTGGATTTTTCTGACATGCCCGCCGTGATCCAGTGCGCCGAAGCCTGCACCCAGCTCGCCGTGCATCAGCGGCAGCCATATGCGGGCGAACTGGTGTTCACCGCGTTCTCGGGTTCGCATCAGGATGCAATCAAGAAGGGATTCGCTGTTCAGACTGGTAAGACTTTATGGCAGGTTCCCTACCTGCCCCTGGACCCAAATGACATTGGCCGAACCTACGAGGAAGTTGTGCGAGTCAATAGCCAGTCGGGCAAGGGCGGCGTGGCCTTTCTCTTGGAACGCGATTATAACGTCCGCCTGCCGCGCAAACTGCAGATCGAGTTCAGCCGGATCATCCAGCAGATCAGCGACAAGACAAGCCGCGAAATACGTTCGGCGGAGATCTGGGATGCGTTCCAGGCGGAATACCTCAATCGGCAAAGCCCGTTTTCCTGCATCCAATACTTCGAGAACTTGAGCGCGGAGACAGCGAGTATCTCGGCCAAGGTCAGAGAAGGCGAGGTGGAGCACGCTGTCGACGGAAATGGAAATGGCCCCATCGATGCATTTGTCGATGCGATGAACCGGGAATTCGGCTTCGCTGTAAAGGTCGTTGACTACCAGGAGCAATCGATCAGCGAAGGCGCTTCCGGAACCGCGATGGCATACATCGAAGTGCAATTTGGGAAATCGGAATCTGTATTCGGTGTGGGAATGAATCCCAATATTGTGAAGGCGTCATTGGAGGCTATTCTGTGCGCCGTCAATCGCGCCATCAGAGACCACGTCATCCCATGCCGATAACGCACTGGGTCCGGTGTTGTCATGGCCGGGTCTCGCGGAGCAAGGGAAAGGCGATCTCTCCCTCTGCGCGGACTGCCCATGTGTCCATGAGATGATCCGGCCTTGAACACCAAATTGGCCATGCAAGATGAAGCGGGATATGAATGAGTACTGAGCCGAAAAAAAACAACACGGAACGCGGCATTTATCTTGTCGGATTCAGCGGCGCCGGCAAGTCCACGATCGCAAGAATGGTCGGCGAGAAACTGCATTGGCCCGCTCGCGATCTTGACGACCTGATCGTCGAGCGTTCCGGCATGACGATCCCCGCCATCTTTCAGCTGGAAGGTGAGCCGGGATTCCGTTTGCGAGAGGCAGAAGCCCTTCACGCGGTATCCAGTCAAGGCCGCTTCGTTGTGGCCACCGGTGGCGGAACGCCGGTGCGAGCGGAAAACCGGAATTACATGGCCAGCAAAGGATGGGTTATTTGTCTCGAAGCTCGGCCGGAGACGATCCTCGCCAGAGTGCAGCGCCAGAAGAAGGAATCCGACCCCAAGGCCATTCGTCCCATGCTCGACGCAACGGATCCCCTCGAAAAGATTCGCGCGCTGAAACATACGCGGCAATCGGCGTATGCAAGCGCGGACTGGACCGTGCATACGGACCGCCTGACCGCGGAGCAGATCGCCGCGGAGGTGATCAGGGCCGTCGAAATTCTTGAGCAATCGGAGACCCTGTCCTGACATGACGAAGCCGCCACCGCGTCCCTGAGCCTCTCGCCAAGTCCGGACTTGCCGAGACCGACGATGGTGGTTGCCCGTCCGTGGGCCACCCGCCAAGCATTCGTTTTCTGGAAGTGGTGGGGGCCGTTTGCGAGGAATGATCTGCCATCGAGGCCGATTTCGAACAAGTAGAAACTCTCCTCAGTTGTGGCGATGGGCAACCATGCGGTTGACGCGCAAGGCACTCCTTGCAGGGATATGATCTGAAGCGGAGCTACGGTGCCGATTGCGAGACCATGGCGGCAAGCGCGATGAGGCCGGTGGATGCGGTGTTGAAGAGCCATACGGCAACGGAGTGTCATGCGATGGCGCACAGATCCCGCATGATGGATTCGATATTTCCTGCGGCAAGCCGGCTCTCCCGGATAGCTTCAAGCATCGGCCGGCACCGGGCCCGCTGCCTCGCTCAAGGAGTGGAGTTCGTGAGCAACGAGTTCGGCGCACGCATCGATGCCCAAGGTGCTATTCAGGCAAAGGTGATAAATGTCGCGGGAGCGCGGATCGCTCCCATAATAAGTTTGTGCGTACTGGATCCGCTCGGAATCGATGCGATCCAGCAAGGCTTCAAGGTTTTGCTCCTGAGGGTGGCGCAGCCTCATGCGCGCTAGTTTCTCCGAAAGCGGCGCATAGACAAACACACGAAGAACATTCGGATCGTGGCGCAGCAGGCATCCCGAACTGCGTCCGATGATGATGCAGTTTCCAACCTTGGCGGCTTCCTGAATCACCCGCGCGGTAAAGTTCTGCATCGTCTCGTGGTCTACGCACAGCTCGTCGTTCGACCCGATAAACAACTCCGGACCGCCTTTGCGGAAGCTATTCAGAATCCTCTTCCACCACGCAAGCACGCGCTCGTCCAGGGTCTTAGCCCATGCGGGATCCACCTTGCCCATCGCGGCAACTCGTTCGATGATCTCCTTGTCGATGCAACTCCATCCGATCAGTTCCGCCAGCCTGCGCCCCACATCGGCGCCGCCGCTGCCATACTCCCGAGCAATTGTTACTGCCTTGAACATCTCTTCTCCTCATTCCCGGCCGCGGATATGGAACGCTGTCAACAAAGTTAACTCCGCATCCAAACTGCACGCGCGCGTCTCAACGGAAATCCTGCCCGTTCGGTTCGGGCCAGCTGTTTCCAGACCGCATAGTATGCCCATGGAACCGAAATCAGCAAGTAAGCCAGTAGCGCCAGCAAATGGGTCCTGAGAAGTCCCGGACCGGCGCCATCCAGGGCCACTTTCCTTAGAACACTGTTCATGTGAAAGGCCGGAGTGCAGTACGCAATCGGTCTCAGCCAATGCGGCATCGCATAGGCCGGCCAGGTGAATCCGGAAAGGACGAATAGGATGGGCGACATGAACAGATGCAACTGCGTAACGCCCACTGGCGACCGGAAGAATGAGCTATAGCCATACCCGATGAAGATCTGGGTAAACATATAGATCGTAAGAACTGTGAATAGGAGGGCTCCGGAACCACGCAGTGGATTTCCAAAAAGCGCGAATGGAATTACGATCGCGACACACGCCATGGGAAGCACGAGTGCCGCGGTGGCAACAACTTTCGCGATGAACACTGTGCCAACGCTTGGCGCGGGCTCATCCAGGCCGCTCCAAAGCTCGTCGACCTCATCCAAGAGCAGCGAGATGCTCGAACCCATCCTGATTACCTGCTGGGCTACGATGCAGATAAGCCCCATGAGGATGAAGAGGCTGAAGTTGAACGCGGGATTGAAGGGAGCGCGCAGCACCGGTTCGATCGGCAATGCCGCGCTAGCCGCGGCCTTTGCGGTCATGCCGCCGTAGGAAAGCTCCTCCGCGCTAATGCCCACGCGGTAGGTCATCAGAACTGAGTTAATCGCGCGCGAACTGACATTTCCGGCCAGCAAATTGCTGCCGTCTTGAATGACAGCCACTTTGGCTTTTCTGCCACCAAGCACATCGCGCTCGAAATGCTCCGGTATGACCACGCAAGCGTACGCGGCTTCCTGGCGGACCAGAGGCAGAAAGTTCTCCGGCGCATTCACCGTCCCATAGATCGACAGGCTTTCCGACGCGCCTAGCGCGGTCGTGATTTCGCGCGACAGGCGCGAGTGATCCTGATCTACGATGACGATGGGAATGTGCTTGACGCTGCCCGCCCCATACACACCTCCAAAGAGAAATGCATAGATGAAGGGCACGAGCAGGATCAGGCTCGATAGCCGCGGATCGAAGAGTATCCGTCTCCATTCGCGTTTGCACAAGCTCCACGTGATCTTACGCATGGGCATGCTCCACTTCTCGATTAGCTTTCACGATTTGTTTTGTCCCATAGCGCGCGAACAGCGCAGCGAGAACGGTCCAAAGGGACAGGATCGTCATCTGCCGGAGGCAATCTTCCGCTGATGCGCCCATGACGCTCAGCTTCCGGTAAATGAAGGAGTAACTGTACATCGGCAACCCATAGGCCAAGCCGCGCAGCAGCGGCGGCATGGCGAAGATGGGCCATGTAAAGCCCGAGAGCAGGAAGTTCGGAAGTGTAATCAGCGCGCAGATTTCGGTTGCAAACAGCTCGTCGGCAAGCACGCACGACAACGCATACCCCACGGTGACCAGCATCGCGGTGAACCACAAGGTGACCAGCGCAAGTGTTACCTGACTTCCTCGCATGGGCGCGCCGAAGAATAGATGCGGCATATACACGACGATCATGGAGATCGGATAGATCACGGCGACGTAGGCCAGGACTTTGCCGGCAACAAAGGCCCATGGGTTGCGCGTTAAAGCAGCCAGCGCATTGCCTCGCGTCTCTCTGTATTCATGCACGCCAGCGCCGGCCGATACCACCAGCCCAGCCAGTTGAACGTAAATTGTGAGCAGCCCGATCATCAGGAAGTTAAGATAGTTCGACGAAAATCCGGGGTTGAACCATGCCCGCATTCCAGTTTCAATGGGCATGGCGTGGTTGACTGCAAGCGCGCCGGGAATGCCGGTCTCCCCCTCGATGGTCCGGACTTCCACACCGACGGCGAATGTTGCGAGCACGTTGCTTGCACTCATCGCTTGCGCGTTGCCGGAAAGGATGTTAGAGGCATCGAGGATGACCTGGACCTTTGCCTCACGGCGCGCTCTCACGTCCTTCTCCAGATTGTGCGGGAAGATCAGGCAGAGATGCACGCGGTCCTGCGCAACCAGTGCGGGGAACTCCTCGGAGGAATCGGAATAGCCTCCAAGCGAAAAGGTTTCGCTGGCCAGAATGGCTCGCGAGAGTTCTCTTGAGAGTGCCGAGTGATCCTGATCCACAATCAGAACAGGCACGCCCATAACCTTCTTCGGCGAGTAGACGAATCCAAGGATTGCGACACATACGAGAGGGGCAACGAGGACTAGATAAAACTTCCTGTGGTTCTCGAGGATCCACTTCCACTCGCGCATCGCGATTCTCAGAACCGTGTTCGTCATTGCTGTCCTTCCGCGAGTTCCACGCGCGCGGTCATGCCGTTGCGGAAGCTGGCGTCGTCATCGAGACGGATCACCAGTTGCAATCCGCGCACATCGTAGGTTCCCTGCTCGTTGGTCGCGCGCTTGGTGGCAAAGTCCGCCGACTGGGAGACGCGAACCAACTTGCCCCACACCTCGCGGTTTGCAAGAGCAGGGACGATCACTTTGATCGGGTGTCCCAGTTCCAGATGGCCGTACTTCGATTCGTCCACGTACACCTTGACCTTGAAGTCGTGCGCGCGAACGATCGTGAGAAGCGGAAACCCGGGAGACACCATTTCTCCTGCATTGGAGATCTTTTCGGAAACATAGCCCGCGACCGGAGCCCCAATCTGCGTCTCCGATTGAAGCGCCAGAGCTTCCTGCAACTGACCCTCCGCCGCCGCCGATTGCTGCACTGCCGCCCTTTGCTCCTGCTGGCGAAGATTGACCTGCAGCGACGCATCCTTGGCCAATTGCAGCCCGGCTTCGGCGGCCTTCAGGCCATGCCGTGCCTGTTCGAGCTTCGATTGCGCGGCGCCAAGCAGCGCCTTGGCTGCCAGGTATTGGTATTCGTGATCCTGTTCCACCTGCTCCGAGACCACGCCGTCGGCAAACAAGCCATGGAAGCGCTTGTAGGTATCCGACTGCGTCTTATAGTTGGCCTGTGCCTGATTCAAGCCTTCCTCGGCCTGATGAACATCTTCGCGCCGCGCATCGTTGAGCGCCTTGGCCTGATTCAACTGGTCCACAAAGGTCAGTTGCTGCAGTTTTACCGCGGTGCCGGCCTGGCTGACACGCGATTGCGAAGACTCGAAGCCGGCATGAGTCTGCGCGACTTTGGCGTCGATCTCCTTCGATTCCAGGGTGGCCAATGGATCGCCAACCTTGACGAAACTTCCCTCATCCACCAGGAGCTTCTCGATCCGCCCCGGAACCTTCGACGATACGCTGACCTCGTCGCATTCGATCGTGCCATCGACGACGGCGGGTTCCGGCGCGCGCCGATAAACAACCGTTACGGCCAATGCGATGACTGCGAGTGCTGCGACAGAGAGAATTACGATAAGCTTCTTCTTCACTTTTGAATCCTCGTGGCGGCTTCGGAGATGTCGCCTTGGTAGCGATGCAAGCTGAGATAACTCAAATCGATGCCATAGAGCGCTTGCTGTCTGCTGGTTTGGGAGGCGGTAAGGGATACCGCGGCGTCAAGCACTTCCAGGCTCGTTCCCGTGCCGACCTCGAAGCGCTTGGTCGCCAGGCGCAGGCTTTCCTTGTTCAGTTCCACGGCTTTGGTTGCGCTGAGCAATGCGCTACGCTGCGCTTGCAGGCTGAGATAGGCGCTGCGCACTGCGAGCTGAATCTGTTCTTCCGCCTGGCGGCGTTCGTACCGTGTCTTTTGCAGCCGCGATTTCTCTTCGGAGACTCTGGCTCGGCGATCACCGCCGTCAAAGAGAGTGAGAGATGCGCGCGCCCCCGCAAACCAGGTAGGGTCCGTCTGGTTCAGCCTGGACGTGACCAGTTCGCGCCCGGCGATGCCCGCAATCTGAGGGAGATAGTCGGCTTCCTTGACCCGCACCGCATCTTTGTCCGCAGTCACCTTTGCATCGAGCGCTTGGAGCAGAGAGTTGGACCGGATAGCGGCGGACATAGCGGTGCTCAGATCGACCGGATCGTCAATCTCAGAGAGCTCTCCACCGATCTCGATTGGCGTTGAGTCGTCCAGAGCCAGAGACGCGCGTAGCGCCGCGACCGCAAGGTCGTTCTGGTTCACGGCTTCAATCAATCGGCGTTCCTGTTCCTTCACCGCCGCTTCGGCGCGGATCACGTCGTAGTTGGCGGCGACTCCCTGCAGGTATCCGGAGCGCGCATCTTCAAGATGCTGGCGGAAGGTATCGAGCGCCTGTTGGTTCAACTTCACCACTTCATGCGTCAGCAACACCGACAAATAGCACCGCTCTGCTTCAAGCACTACGTCGTCGTCCACATCGCCGGCGGCATCAGCCGTTGCCTGCTCGCCTGCTTTCGCTTCGCGAATCGCGGACGTTATCTTTCCACCGGTGAACAGCGGAATGCCCGCCACAAGCGTCGCATGTACGCTGTCTTGCGGGCCGACTGGCGTTACCAGCGCGCTCAGGCCGAGAACGGGAATCAGGTCCGATGGAATTGGCGATTCGATCTGCACGGGGTCGCTCAGACGGACGTACTGGCTGTTGAAATCCACCTTTCCCCAGCGCAGGCTCGCTGTCTCTTTCTCGATGGCCTTCGCCGTCGTCACATCCTGATGGGCTTGCTTCGACCTCCAGTTTTGACGGACGGCCAGCCTGGCTGCCGCGGCCATGTCGATGCGCAAAGGTTCTTGTGCCGCTACAACGCCGACTCCTGCAAGCAACAGATTCAAGATCGATGCGCGTGCTACCCAATGCCGGCGCCTGTGCGGAGAGCTATTTGGCTGCATGAAGCGGTGCCTCTCTTTGATAACTCTGATGCGAATGTTGCCTGGGACCTGCAAGCGCTCTCTCCCGGCCCGCTTGGGCTGTCATCGCTTGCCTTTGCGGCAGCAAAGCCGGGCGGTGGAGAGACGCACGTGGAATCGAATTCATGTTGGATCTCCTCCATTCGCATCAGTGCTCGCCCGGATCCATGACCGGCGCCGGCGCGGACAAGGCCGCACCGCGCAGTAGGGAATCCTGCCAGACGAATGCATGTACCGGAGCACGATGCCTGCATCTGTATTCGTACTAGACGGTACGATTACAGTATGGGACTATGTCACGAATCTGTCAACGTAATCGCACGATGTGGTACGATTAGAAAGGCGCTCAAGATCCCTGCCGATCGTGCGCCTGGTTGCGGGTGATCCGTGGCCGTTTGTTATCCTCAATGTTGCCCGGCATCCGCCGCATCGGCGGGATGCGTCCCCAGGGTAGCCTGAAGCAGAAAGGGCATGGCGTGGCAGAAGAAGGCGTGAAGCCCAGAAAAAACGGCAGAACAAAGCACCGCGGAGCCGGCCGTCCGGCAGCCAGCGAGGTCGAGGACCGCGTAGAATGCTTGCTCGACTTAGCGACCGCGGCGTTCCTGGAGCATGGTTATGAGAATGCGAGCATCTCTGAGATTGCCGATCGCGCCGGCGCCTCGAAGGGAACGATCTACTCCCGCTTCCCAAGCAAGGCCGAGCTGTTCAGCGCCGTTGTCAGGCGCAGAACGCTTGAACTGCAGACGTCCTACGCGGCGGCTTTGGTGCCGAACCGGCCTTTGAAACGAGTGCTTGAAGGATACGGCGATCGCCTGATTCGTGGAATGTCGAATCCGGATTTGCTATCGCTTTATAGGGTTCTTATTGCCGTGTCGACTGAGTTTCCAAATCTGGCCAGGGAATTCTGGAATGTCGGCCCGCGCCAGTCCATCGCGATGCTTCAGGAGTACCTCGCCGGACACCCTGACTTTAAAGGAAAGAATGCGCAGCATGCGGCCGAGATGTTCTGGTCTCTGTGCTGCGGAGAATTCGTCCTGCGAGGGCTGCTTCTGCAAGAGGAAGCCATGCCGGAGAAAGTCATGCGCTTCAGAGTGAAGGAAGCAATCAGGATTTTCCTTGCCATTTATGCATGAATCTATGCTCCTCGCTGCCATGGCGCCTCTGCGGACAACAATTGGGCAAAGCCTAAAGAAGAAGGGAGTGGAAAACCGTCCTCTGTCTCTGTGGTAGTTTTCTTGTTGAAATGGTCCGAGTCCAAATCGAACGGCCAGTGAATCAGGGAGCCAATCAGGACCAAAGGAGATAGGACATGCCAATGAATCGACGTGAGTTCTTAGCGGCTTCGGTGGCAGGCGCCGCCCTGTTGCAACAAGGCATGACGGGCTGGGCCGAACCGTCAGGAAGCCTCAAGGTCTCAATCGATGCGTCGAAGAGCGGTGAGCCGATTAATCCGTTGATCTTCGGGGGGTACATGGAGCCGGCTACCACTCAGGTGTGGGCCGAAATGCTGACCGACAGGAAGTTCGCCAACCCGGTGACGGATGCGGCGCCAGCACCGGCCAATTCCCCCTTTCGCCGCTTTGCGGGCGAGCCGTTCAAGCCGGTGGGGCCGGCGGGAACGGTCGAAATGGACACGGTGCGGCCATTTGTAGGCAAGCACAGCCCGCGCGTCAAGCTCCAGGGCTCGGAGCCGTGCGGGATTCGGCAATCCAAACTGCGCCTGGGCAAAGGCAAGACATGTGTGGGCCACATCTATCTTGCCGGAGATCCCGGTGCAAAGGTTGTGGTCCGCTTGATATGGGGAACAGGCGCCGGCGACTCTCAAACCATCCACATCCCGCCACTCTCGCGCGAGTACAAGAAGTTCCCGTTAGAGTTCACCCCGGCCGCCGACTCAGGAGATGCCCGACTCGAGATCCTGGGTACTGGCAGCGGCGCATTTCACATTGGGACAGCCTCGCTGATGCCCGCCGACAATGTGGAGGGATTCCACTCTGGGATGATCCGTCTTTTCAAAGAAGAAGGTTTCAAAATGTTCAAGTGGCCCGGCGGCAACTTCGTCTCCGCTTACGACTGGCGTGACGGTCTTGGCAATCGGGATAAGCGCCCGCCGCGCCTGCAAGTGATGTGGTCCGATAGGGTGGAGTCGAACGACGTGGGCCTTCATGAGTTCATGGCCCTCTGCCGGCTGGTGGGAGCCGAGCCCGACTTGGCCATCAACAGCGGATTTGGCTCTGCACGCGAAGCGGCCGAAGAAGTCGAATACTGCAATGGCTCAGTCGAGACGCGCATGGGCAGAATGCGCGCGGAGAATGGCCATCCTCAGCCCTTCAAGGTCCGTCTCTGGACCATCGGGAACGAAATGTACGGCGACTGGCAGTTTGGCTACATGGCGCTCGACCAGTATTGGGTCAAGCACAATTTCATCGTCGAAGCCATGAAGAAAGTGGACCCAAGCATCAAGGTGACCGTCTCCGGGGCAAGCGTGTGCGAGAAGTCCGTTGGCGGCGCGGAAAAGAAAAACAATTTCTTTCCGGATCCGTGGGAGGCGCCGATGCTTGCCAAACTCCCCTACGAATTCGGATCGCAAAACGACTGGGATGGATGGCTGCTAGAGAAGTGCGCCGGCAACATCGATTATCTCTCCGAGCATACTTACGCCTATCCGGGCCTGGCATTCGACTCGGAGAAGCAGCTCTTCGTGGATGTTCACGACCCGCTGCAGTTCAAAGCCCGGCGTCTAGCCAACCGCATCGGCGGAGCCTTCGATGCCTGGGACAAGTACGTGGAGAAGATGCCGTGGTTGAAAGACAAAGGCATCAAATTCATTTTCGATGAGTGGGGCAATCGTCTCTTTTCAGCCTCCGGGAATAACAACGGCGTCAGTTTCTTCCGCCAGACCGGAATGCTGATGCCGCTCTCTTACGCGCTTTGTTTGCATGAAATCTTCCGCCACTCCGGCATGGTCGAGGCCAGTTGCGCGACCGGAGGACTGCGCTTGTTGACCGATAACACCGGCGAGGCCGTGGGCCTTGCGGCTGAGGGAGTGGTGATGAAGCTCTTGCAGACCCACTTTCTCAACGC
>Ga0181520_10012273_pt1 | contig 11051 bp, 10 predicted proteins | sample PEATcosm2014_Bin_29_FD_132451 | JGI IMG/M metagenome (GOLD analysis project Ga0181520, IMG submission 132451) | Peatland microbial communities from MTU Mesocosm Facility, Houghton, MI, USA - PEATcosm2014_Bin02_30_metaG | ecosystem: Environmental > Terrestrial > Soil > Wetlands > Peat | place...
AAATTCAAGCTCTTCTTTATTTAACTTCCATTTGCCGATATCTTCAAATTCCCAGGCGGCAACATACCTGAAATTTTCATCATCGCGTTTGGCTTCGCCTTCTTCAGTCTGGTATTCCTCCCTGAAGTGCCCGCCGCAAGATTCATTCCTGTGCAGGGCATCTACGGCCATAAGCTCGCCCAGTTCAAGATAATCTGCAACGCGCCCGGCGCGTTCAAGAGTTTGATTAAGGTCATCGCCCTTGCCCACTACATTTACATTCTTCCAGAACTCATCTCGGAGTTCTTTTATTTCCGTGATGACTTCCTTCAAACCTTTTTCATTTCTTGCCATACCTACTTTATTCCACATCAGCCTGCCGAGTTTTTTATGGATTTCATCCACCGTCATATTCCCGTGAATAGAAAGCAGTTTATATACCTGTTCTTTAACGGCTGAAACCGATTTATTAAATTCTTCATGCTCAGTAGAAACTAAAGCGGGTTTCTGGCCGGCAATATAGTCACCTATAGTATAAGGAATAACAAAATAACCATCGGCTAAGCCCTGCATTAGTGCGCTTGCGCCGAGCCTGTTTGCGCCGTGATCTGAAAAATTAGCTTCGCCGAGTACAAACAACCCGGGTATAGTACTCATCAAATTGTAATCCACCCACAAGCCGCCCATTGTATAATGAGGCGCGGGGTAGATCTGCATCGGTACGTTATAGGGATTTTCACCTGTGATGGTTTCATAAATTTCAAAAAGATTACCGTATCGTTCTTCGATTTCTTTTTTACCAAGCCTTTTTATTGCTTCTTCAAAATCGAGGTAAACAGCTTCGCCGCCGTTAACTCCCCTTCCTTCATCGCATACTTCCTTAGCGCTTCTTGAAGAAATATCCCTGGGTGAAAGATTGCCGTAAGAGGGGTACTTTCTTTCAAGATAATAGTCCCTTTCATCTTCCGGGATCTGATCCGGGCGGCGGTTATCGCCTTTCTTTTTGGGAACCCACACCCTTCCATCGTTCCTTAGGCTTTCGCTCATCAAAGTAAGCTTTGACTGCGATTCACCATGAAGAGGGATGCAGGTAGGGTGAATTTGTGTAAAGCAGGGATTAGCAAAGTACGCGCCTTTTTTATGAGCGCGCCATATTGCCGTAGCATTGCTGTTCATAGCATTGGTTGAAAGGAAAAATACATTTGCATAACCGCCGGTTGCAAGCACAACTGCATGCGCGGAATATTTTTCAATTTCACCATTGAGTAAATTTCTTACAACAATACCTCGGGCGATGCCGTCGGTAACCACAACATCCAGCATTTCCCGCCTGTTAAACATTTTTACGGTACCGAGGCTAATCTGCCTGCTGAGAGCGCTGTAAGCTCCGAGAAGAAGCTGCTGTCCCGTTTGGCCCCTGGCATAAAAAGTTCTTGAAACCTGAGCGCCGCCGAAAGAGCGGTTATCAAGCAGGCCGCCGTATTCCCTTGCAAAAGGGACGCCCTGTGCAACACACTGGTCAATTATATTACCGCTTACTTCAGCCAGCCTGTAAACATTTGCTTCACGTGAACGGAAGTCGCCGCCTTTAATAGTATCATAAAACAAACGGAAGACTGAGTCGCCGTCATTCTGATAATTCTTTGCGGCGTTAATACCGCCCTGTGCGGAAATGCTATGCGCGCGGCGGGGACTGTCGTGGAAGCAGAATGCTTTTACATTATAACCCAGTTCGCCAAGAGAAGCTGCCGCGGAAGCGCCTGCCAATCCCGTGCCGACGACAATAATATCATACTTTCTTTTGTTGGCGGGATTAACAAGCTTAAGATTAAATTTATAATCAGTCCATTTGCTTTCAACCGGCCCGGAGGGCACTTTTGAATTTAGATTTCCCATAAGTTACCTTCCTTGAAAATATAAAAAGTAAATAGGCAGCGAAGCAAACCCTGCTGCAACGACTACAGAATAGATGGTACCTAAGGCCTGAATAAGCGGAAAATATTTTTTATGGTTCCAGCCCATAGTTTGAAAAGCGCTCTGGAACCCGTGGTTAAGATGGAACCCGAGAAGAATCATTGCGAGCACATAAAACCATGAATAAACCGGGTCCATAAAGTTAGTACTAACAATTTTATAAAGGTTGTCCTGACCCGCAAAATTATACAGGTACCAGATTGTTTTTAAGTGAATTATAAGAAAAATAAACATTATGCTGCCCGACTGTATCATAGTCCTTGAAAATATTGAACTGTTCTTTGACTTTGCATTCACCTTATAGTTTTTGGACTTAGCCATCTTATTTTCAAACCAGACCCATCCGCCGTTAAAAATATGGAGCACAAATATCAGGGCCAGTATAATTTCAATAACCCTTATCAGCGGCTTAATAATTTCCAGTACGCCGGCGTAAGAAGTAAAAGCCTTAGCGCCCCAGAACAAAGTAAGATTACCCGCAAGGTGAATTAATAAATAAATGATAAGCAGGATACCGGTAAAAGCCATTAATATTTTTTTACCGATAGATGAAGTTACGGACCGCAAAAGCCAACCCATTAAATTTCTCCTTTAGAATTCGATTTTTCAAAAGTATTTATATTTTGAAGGGAATAATAATTAGTATTAATATAAAAAATAACACTCTCAGTATTGAATTTTCCCGGCCGTCTGAAAACCCGGCGGGATAATAAAAGGAATGAATTCAACGAAAAGAAGTCCAAGATTGATACCATTAAACTTTGACATTAAACTTATCATTTTGGGCGTATAAAATCAATTTGAATAATGTGTTGTTGATATGACGCATTTGTATTTATTTACCATGTCTAAGCCCCGGCAGGGGCGAAATATTTATAACAAAAAAATCCAAAAAAAATCTCCTCCTGAATCCCCTCAGTCATGCCATCATATGGGATGACAAAGCGAAGCCTATATCCTGTAATAAAATTCAATAATTTATATTACCCGAATGAAATATTAAGTGGTTAAATCATTTTTATTATTGGGTATCATTGGCTTTACTTCAATTCCGGTCTTTTTAATTTCTGAAGTAAACGGAGTATAGGCGTTAAAATCTTCAATCGATAGCGGATGCGGTTCAATTCTAAAATCAAATTTTGAAGCCAATAATATTAATTGAACCTGTAAATCGAATCAATCATTATCATTTAATTGGTCAAATATTAATGCAATATCAATATCGCTTGTTGGCTTCTGCATATTTTTAGCATAGGACCCAAAAATATAGGCGGTAGTAAAACCCGTAGTTTGCCTGGACACTGCCGATACAAATTCTCCAATTATTTTATTAATTCCATTATCCATATTCTGAATACTTTAATTTGTTCAAGCCAATAAGAAGTAAACTCAAGTGTACATTATTGATGAAAGCTCATTTTATAGTCATCATATCTTGCATTGATATTGAAAGCTGTCACAGTTGATAAAAACTTTTTTTTGACTTCATCCACTTCGAGTCTACTTTTTTCCGCCAATTGTAACAAGTTATGCGTGAAAGGAGGAAAATCATTATTTGCATTTACGTAATATGCTTTTAAATATTTTTCTATCATTAGATGGCCGACAAACAATGACCAGTTATATTTTTTAGAATCAAACATGGCTATCATTGTTTCATAATCATCCCTGGCACTTTCGAGCCAATATTCTACGAGTTTTTCTTTATCAAATTCCTGTTTTCCCATATTGAAATATAAACAAAAAAAACAATCATTTGTAATATATTGTAAGCGAGATGCTTTCCTCAAATAAATTCATAAATAAATTAATAATAGTAAGAGCTGGATATTTTAAATATAAATCTCAATTCTCCCGATCGTAGATTGTAATTTGCACTTGTAGGTTGTAACGAATAAATCCATGTTATTAAAGGCTTCAATTGCCATAAAAGACGAAACTTTAATGGTATGGGCCGTAAGTAAGATTTAGCATTGATTTCCTGTTCCGAAAAGCACTCAAGATAACTTATCAGCCCATCCTTTATTTTCTTATGTAAATCAGCATCAGTTTCAGCTTGAAATGTAAGTTTTGTTTCCAAACATATCGCCTTGAATTGATTATTCCTTTGCCATATAATTATCCTAAAATGAATTGCCTCTTCCATTTTTCAACTCCATTGATAATTATACGAAAATATATTTTTGTTTATTTTAGGGAAATTCCGATTTTAATTCATAGTCCTGGGTCTTTTTTTACCTGTTCAGAATGACATATTAATATAAAAAAATTAAAGTACAACTATAAATTTTTAAATGGTTGTGATACCGGATTTTACATTAATAGCAAACGGCAACTTGTTAAAATATAACAGATTACAAGCAGCACGAAAATGACGAGAAAAGCGCCAAATGCTGCCTTAAAAACGGCCTAAAATGACAAAACTTTTGAGGTAACTTGTTGAAAACGAATCACTTAACCTTACCTATCCCCCCTTTTTTCTGTTGTTTAAATTATTGAAAATTAAGCAGTTAATTTTTTTGACAACGGAGGCTGCAATAAAGCTAATGGGTGTTTGTTTTATCCGTAGGTCAGTTTAGCAAACTGACCTCCCGATAAACAAAATAATTCTCTATGCCGGAGTTGCCGATTTATTTATTTCATTAAGTAATTAGTTACAGCAGAATATTCCAGATTTTACAGGTGCGAATGTAAGGAATTTAATTTTTTAAATCTACTGATTTTTTTGCCAGAGAAAAATTCAATACCCGCGTTAAATAATTTATCTGATTTATTATTTTCATTTTAAATATTGTTTGTTAAAGAAATGGAGGCCGGAGGCTGCAGGACGGAGGAGGACAATTAGTATAACAAAAGATCTTTTGATTTTTTACAGATTAAAAAGATTAATGCTTGCCCTTAAAATAGTTTTGTTTGATTTGCATATTCAGCTACCCTTTTGTCTGCAAGTTCAACATATTTCTTATTCGTGTCATAACCTACATAGTTTCTACTATTCTTTATTGCAGATAAACTTGTCGTTCCACTACCTAAGAATGGATCTAAAATAATGTCCTGCTTGAATGAATATAGTTTTATTAAACGGTTGGGAAGTTCTTCGGGGAAAGGTGCGGGATGACCAATTTTTTTTGCGGAGACTGCAGGGAAAGTCCAAACACTTTTAGTTAATTCCAAAAACTCTTCTTTTGTAATTGTACTTTCTTTTCCTTTACTTGCAAGGGTATATGAATCTTTTGAAAAAATTAAAATATATTCATGAATATCCCTTAATACGGGATTAGCTGCTGAGAGCCAACTTCCCCAAGCGGTGGATGGACTTGCACTTGAAGCCTTATTCCAAATAATTTCACCACGCATTTGAAATCCAATTTCCGACATAGCATTTATAATGTAACTATGAAGAGGTATGTAAGGCTTTCTGCCAAGATTAGCAACATTGATACAAGCCCGACCACCCGTAACTAAAACACGATAAGTTTCTTTCCAAACTTTTTTTAATATTTGCAAATATTCTTCAAGATTAAGATTATTATCATACTCTTTCGTAACATTATATGGAGGCGAAGTAATCATTAAGTGAACAGAATTATCCGGAAGTTCGCTCATACTCTCGCTTGAATGACAATAATGTTTATTTAATAATTCTTTCGGGACTTTATTTTCAAGTTGTTTTACTTTTTCATTAGGAATTAATCCTTCATAAAGTCTTGAGTTATAAAACTGCGAAGAATCATGATTAATTCTTCCCGGTGTACCAAACGAACTTGTGGTAGTTCCTTTATTTGCAGCTATTATTCTTGTTCCCATAAATCAATCCATCTTTTAAATGCATTAAAAGTTACTTCTTCTTTTTCCCATTCAATTTCAATATTATAGGAATTTTTATGATTAATCAATGTTTGTAAAGCTTTAGAAGTAATTTCTACCCCGCGAGGATTAGTACCCAAACTTGGTAACTTAATGTAATTTTCTTTTCCCATTAAATTAAGAACTTCTCTTTGAACATCCTTCGGAAAATAATACAATCTACCAATTCTGCCCCAATTTACTTGTACATAAATCATATCACATGCAGGATAATAGTTATTTTTAAATTCATCTGCAGTTTGAGCATCAACAGTCCAACTGATTTTTACACCGGAAAGACTATTTCCACTTTTAGTTTTAATAGATATTGGGTTACCAAATAATTTTACATCAACTTCCGGTTCTGTTATAGGAATTTCAGTTTCAACATTTTCTTCACCGAATTTATAAATAAGTAAAGAAACAATTATTTTTTCTCTGACAGACCCTACTTCCATTCCTATTTTACCGGCTCTTTGACTTTCAAGCTCAGCAAGCTGAAATAGTTTTGGAAGTTTTCTTTGAATTTTCTTACTGATTTCTGAATTGTTGAATAGCTCCAGAATTCTGTTATCCATAAGATACCGCTTTTGTTTGAATTTATTTTATAAAGATAATCAATATTATTAACAACTTGTTACAAAATTTTTAAGAAATAACGCCAACAATTAAAATAATTAGTGTGTGAACCTGCTTATTTAGATGGATGGTCTCTCCATACGCACAGGCTGCAAATTCCTTATTTTATAAGACTATTTTAAACTAAAGGCTGATACGAACCTAAAAATCCGCAAAATTCCGAATGTGAAAATAGTGCCGCTTGAGCCATGTATTATATTAAGCAAAAACACTATCGTTTTAAAATACTGGTTAACATATTTACTGCACATTTGAATCTCTTCCTTCGGCAATTTTTTTTATTAATAAACTTCCCACTGCCATGGTACCTATTAATATTAATGTCATTGCTGAACCGGTTCCAACTGTTAAAAGAGCTGCTAAATATTGACCTTGAGTTAGCTGTGTGATTCCATAAACTCCACCGGCCCCAAGTGGTGCAAGGCAAGCTTTTTTACCTGTTTCAAGCAATTTTAATAAACTATCAGAGTTCGTTTTGGGACTTTGACCTAATGGAATATCTGAATCGAATATAACATTAATAAAATTATCAGTTCTTTCTATTCTGCCTATTCTTGAGGTTAAACAATTCATACCGGTCATAATTGCTTCTTCATAAATATTATTTTTAAATAATTCCCGTCTTATAATTGAAAATAAAATAGGTTCAGAAGGTGGAACTAAAAATGGATAATTTGCATAGGGAAAATTTGTCGGACTTGTCGTTAAGATCAAAAAATCTCTCGTCATCCTTACTATATCATTATCATCAAAATTAATACTTTGAATGCTATTATTGAGGTATTCATCCCAATAGTAATAATATTTATCAACAAAAGGATGTGGAAGATACTTAAAATAACGTCTTACACCATTTTCTGTAAATGCATTAAGAATCATTTTGTAGTCGATTTCATCAAGAACAGAATTTTTTGGTATCCCAATTAAACCAGCTAAAAAAGATTTTAAGAAATCCTTATTCTCAACTTCATTAATATTTTTTACAATTTCTTTTACTGGAACTGATGCAACATTAATTACACTTGATAATTCCTTTGATATAAAAGAACGTTGAATGATGGACCCACCGATTAAGCTATTAAAGCTATTCTCAGCCATAATATTTTCCTTTATTAAATAATAATATAATACTAACCTATAAAAGCATTATGACGATATTAGACCCCCAATCTGCTGCAATTGTTTATTAATTTTTAATTAGAGATTTCTTTTATTTACAAACTACACTGTTAAAACAAAATCAATATAGAGACAAATGCCAAAATCATAAATGACGCTGACTTGATTAACATGTTCAACTATTTTAATATTTTCTGTATTGTAATGCATATTTTTCTAAGTGCATCTTTGAATCTGCAATGGGAATGTTCTTTTTATCAGCTATTGCCTTTATTTCATTTTTCATTTCTAGTGACATTTTGCAACCTAGGACAATCCCCTCAAATATTTCGCTAGGGATAACTACATCTACATTCGCACCTTCATATACAATTAGTCTATATTCATTTTCATATTCCCAAACTTTTGATTTATAAGTTAATGGTCTTATCATAAATTCAATATCATCTTCAATTGTTGGAATAATAATTGGATAATCCTCTTGATATATAACAGGCCGACTCTCAAGAACTTTTTCTTTTTTAAAAAAATGTTGTGTACAATATTCAATTAAAAGCTCATATTTAAATCCCATGCAGAAGCCTTTGTGGTTATTCGCATAATGAGACCACATTAATAAATCATCATATTTCCCAGCAATCGAAAATATGCCAAACATATTAGCATTATATTGCCCGATAATTTCTCTAGCTTTTTCTGGATAATCTGGGCTTTTTACAATTCCTTTTTTTAATTCTTCCCTTGCTTTATTCCTCATTTCTTGTCTTGAAATATTTGGCTTATCTTTTTTAATAATTTTATAATATGCTTTCAATAATTCTTTATCCGAAATTAAATCATAGCGAAATGGTATAGTAGAATCAAACGGATCATTAAAACTATTCGGTGATGCAAAATGGATAGTATTGTCTTTGAGCATTTTTTTGTGATGCTCATTTTCCCAATTTCTAAATTTGTAGACTATTTTCATGTAAGATCATATAATGATAGTGTTTTTCGTTTGTCGATCCCATACGACAGTTTATTCTTTTGGGAAAAAAGTTTAATGATTCTTAATGATTTGAATTAGTAGAACAAATTCAAACGACAATAATTTATTTTCCGGCCAACCAACATTTATGGAAAATGCCAAAATCAATTGCGACCGGTTGGAAAAGTTTGTTTTAACATTTATCAAAAATAATTTATAAAATAACTACTTCTTGTCAACTATTTTTCTTTTATCAAAATGAACAATTGTATCTTTGTTACTTGTTCGAGTACCGACCGCTAAATAAATAATTGCAAAAAAAGTTACAGCGCCAATTGAAGTAAAATAGAAATCTAATTCATTGAAAAAAACTAATCTTTGGGTTACAAAAAGATTTATCAATATTCCTAACCAAATTACAAATACAAAAAGACTTAGAATTTGATTTATTTTTGAAACCGAAGCAGCATAAGCCTTAGTGGGAACCCAAAATGATGAATAGCTCTCTTTGCTGATGGATGTCTTGTAAAGCGGTCCTATCACACTATCCTCAGTCATATCGAGATGCTTTTCCCAATTTTCTTGCCAGAACTTACTTCCTTTATTTACTAAATACCAGGCAAATGTAAAAACAAGTCCGAAGCAAATAATCAAGAACTGAAATCTTACCATGTTTTCTTGATTAGCCTCCTTAGCAGTAACAGTCAATCCATAACCCGCTAAAGCGGCAGCAATAAAAGTCCAAAAATAAGTTGCTCTTTTCCAATAAAGATCTATTTCAAATTTTCGGATATCTAATATTTCGTCTAATCGTCTAGAAGCCATATCGTCTGCGGTTCCTTCGACTGGTATTTTATCAGGATTTAAAGTCGAGCTATAATCACCTTTAGTTTTTATTTCATTTTCTTCTGACATTGTCTATAATGGTTATATTAATAAAAAATGTTATTTCCTCCAAACGATTTTGTGCCTTCAAACTATTACCAAATCTTCGCTAACAATTTCCAAACAGGATATCGTCTTTATTATTTCAATATTTTTTTTAACATATTATACCTGTCCGAACCCTCAATTATCTTCTCCCAACTTCATTTCACACAGTGGCGCTGAAAATGTTGATTTAAACTAATTATTTAATAGAAGATTGTCAAAGGAAAATAAATACGCAGGACGGAAACCGGTATGGAAGAAATTATTCCGGCAAACAGAAAATACAAATCATAGCTAATCATTGAAATCAGGCAAATCAGCGGTTCAGACGATTTAGTTTGATTCCTTCCCATTCCATTGAACAGGCATTTTTTTACCTGCTACTTTATTGCTGAACTTTACTGCCGGATGACCTAACGCCATTGTCCCGAAAATTTTTTCATGTTTCTGAAGGCCTAAAAGATTCCAAATAACTTTGCTCCTGTTCAAAAACATCTGATTGCCAACCATATTACGACAGGCAATTCCTTTAGTAAGAGCATACAAATTGATATTGTATAGTGCAAACTGAGCGCTTTCCAAAGAAAGCGGAATCCTTTGATCAGCAATAATAAACAATAGGGCGGCAGGAAAACTTCTAATTGCTTTTCCCGTTTTTAAACTCATTTCCAGTTTAGGCTTTGCTTTAGAATATTCAAATTCACGATCCGGTGTAAATATTTTAATAATGGTGTGTATAATTTCGGGCTTAAAAATATACCTGTACAATCTTTTATTGAAGCTGTAAAGTTCCTTATCTATTTGTTCAATAAAGCTATCATCGTCGACAATAATTAATCTCATATTAAAATTATGAGTGGGGGCATAATTTGCATAATCTGCAATTTCGTTCAACAGTTCCCGGTCGATTTTTTCTTTTTTAAAGTCTCTTACCGTGCGCCTTTGTTTTAATAATTCATCAAGCTGTGAAGATGAGGGAAGCTGCTCTTTATCAAACGCAGCCGGTTCGAAATTATCCCATGTAAGTGCCTGACTTGGACAAACGGCAATACACTGCGTGCAAGTACTGCAATATCCGTAATTTATTTCTATTGATTCATTATTCTGCTCAATGCAGTATTCGTGGCAGATTTGGACGCATAATCCGCAGCTATTACATTTATTATTGTTTACAATAATCATATCCTAACCATTAAATAAATTTTTATTAAGACAAATTGTTTTTGTGCCTTATCTCCATTTTGCACAGAGGCACTGAAAAGGTTGTTTTAAACTAATTATTTAAAAGTAGATAGTCAAAGAAAAAGAAGGGAGACAGGAGAACGGAGAAAATATTGGATAATGTTAAGTTACATAAATTATACGCCCGTCTACCCACCCCTACACCCCTCCCAAGAGGGGACTTTATTTCGGAGGCCGAAAAAACAATTAGACAATGTTAAGTTACATAAATTATACACCTCCCGATAAGGAATCGCATAGGCGTCAACTTAATTATTGATTTTTTCATAATAGTTTACTCTGTCATGTCTAGATTCATAGATACAATAATAAGATATTTGCTTATCAAGGATTAATTCCAAATTATAGGAAC
>Ga0181520_10012277_pt1 | contig 11048 bp, 11 predicted proteins | sample PEATcosm2014_Bin_29_FD_132451 | JGI IMG/M metagenome (GOLD analysis project Ga0181520, IMG submission 132451) | Peatland microbial communities from MTU Mesocosm Facility, Houghton, MI, USA - PEATcosm2014_Bin02_30_metaG | ecosystem: Environmental > Terrestrial > Soil > Wetlands > Peat | place...
CGGCTACTATTACGTGATTTACGCAGGCCGGAACGATGGCCAGACCTATGCAAAGCGGGGATGGAACCGGATTGCCCTGGCCCGGTCAAAGGACCTGATCCACTGGTCGGTTCCAGGCCAGGACTAGCGCACACGCCTACTCTGGTTTTGCGGCAGCCTCTTTGCGCGGCAGAAGCGCAAATACAATCAGCGCCACGCCAAAACCGATGAGCAGTGCCTTCGGATACGACTGATGGAAGGCGAACCGCACCACTGCTGCAACGGCCATGAAAACGGCGGTGGGTATCGGAGCTTTCATCAGTCCCCTCACCACCATCGACAGCACAAAAGTCGCCAGGATGAATTTGAGCATCAGTTCGCTGTCGTAGCTCCACGACAAGAACGCCAGCGCGATAAAGATCCCGATCGGATTCAGTTCGGTCAGCACGGAAGTGAGCCAATGCGGCTTTCCCGCGGACGCGGGCAAACTGCTGCGCAGACGCGGCGCCAGCCGCGGCACCGCTCGCAAATACTCCTTGTAGGGTTCGCCGAGCTTTGCTGTGAGGAATGCCTCTTCACCCAGAATCAGGCGCAAGTAAAAGATCGTCACCAGCACCATGACAAAAAGCGCGCCCGAGGGCGTCATCAGCAGGCAAACCGCCAGCATCATGAACCATCCGCCCATGTAGAGCGGATTGCGCATGAATCGAAACGGTCCGGCGGCCATCACCGCGCCGCCCTGCATCTCTTCGTGGTGCACAGTGCTGTAGCCAAGATAAGCCGTGCCCCACACGCGCAACACCATGCCGATTGCCGCAGCCAGCGCTCCCGCCACAATCACCATGGGCGCCGCCACGCTAAAGCTCACAACGCCCAGGCGGCTGATCTCCATCGCCAGCCACGCCATCGTCGAAATTCTCCCGCTCCAGTCGAGCGGCCCCAGCCACGGCGCCCAGAATCCCAGAAAAACGATGACGATCTGAATCCACATCCGCAGGCGAAACTCGATCGCGCTTGCCTTCATGCCGTTCTCCCACCGGGGCGGCCGTTCCCGGCTTGCTCTCCCCATCTCAAGAGTACGCAATCAGGCTAAGGCCGCGTTCGCGCTGCCGCCGCGCACCGCGCGCAAATTCAATCAGGAGTAGAATGCTTTCGATTTCACAACCTCAGCCCCGGCTGCTCTTGCTGCGCGCCGTTTCATCGCGCGAGAGGAAAGACCATGAAGACACTCTGTACGGCGACTCTGATTCTCCTGCTCGGCGGCGCAACTGCCACGGGCCAAACCGGCGCAAACCCGCAGGAGACGAGTCTGCTGACAGCCGCCTCCAATGGCGATCTTGCTCAGGTGCAGCAGCTGCTCGGGCAGGGAATCAACATCGAGACCCGCGACAATCTGGGCTGGACGCCGCTGATCTGGGCCGCTTACCAGGGCCGCATGGATGTGGTGACGCTGCTCGTGGCCAAAGGCGCCAACATCGGAGCCAAAGGCAACGCGGGGCAGACCGCATTGCATGAGGCGGGTTTTATGGGCCACACCGATGTGCTGTTGCTGCTGCTCCAGAAGGGCGCAAAGGTGAGCGAGGGCGACAAGCGGAAATGGCCGGCGCTGGCCGAAGCCGCCGCGCAAGACAACCTGGACGCGGTCACAATGCTGCTCGAGAAAGGCGTGAGCGTGGACGCGCAGGATGAAGATGGTAGCACTGCGTTGATTCGCGCGGCAGAAGCGGGAAAAGCCGACATGGTGGAATTTCTTCTAGGCAAAGGCGCGCAACTCGAGGCGAAGGACCACGACGGCGCAACCGCGCTCATCAACGCGGCCTACGCCGGCCATGCCGATGTCGTCGAGGCGCTGCTCGATGCCGGCGCGAAAATCGAAGCCAAAGCCAGCGGCTATCCCAACGAGGGCGCGACCGCGCTGGCCGAGGCTGCGGGGAAAAACCGGACGGCGGCCATGCAGGTTCTGCTGGACAAGGGCGCGGACATCGAAACAAAGGATAAACAGGGCTGGACGCCGCTCATCTGGGCCGCCGACATGGGCCGGCTGGGTGCAGCCAACCTGCTGCTCGAACGCGGCGCCAACATCGACGCCAAGGGCAAGGATGGAAACACGGCGCTGCACTGGGCACAGGTGGAGGGCCATCCCGACGTGGCCAAATTGCTCCAGGATCATGGCGCCAAATAACGCAACCGTTTCCCGGGAGGAAGGCATGAAGAAACTTCTATCCGCTTTTGCTTTTTGCTATTTCGCGCTCGCCTCGGGCGTCTTTGCCGCAGGCCAGAACCCTGCCGTTCAAACTGCCGCGCCCAGCCTCGACGACCAGCTCATGAACGCCGCTGAGCAAGGAGACACCGCCGCCGTCGCGCAACTACTGGCCCAGGGAGCACTCCCGGATGCTCAGAACGCAAGTGGGAATACGCCCTTGATAGCCGCCACGGTTACGGGCCACGTGGAGATAGTGAAACTGCTGCTCGACAAGGGCGCGAATCCCGGCCTCCACGACAAAACCGGTTGCGCTGCGCTGCACTTTGCCGCTATGACCGGCAATCTCGATGCGGCGAAGCTGCTGCTGGATAAGAACGCGCCTGTGAACGAAAAGAACGATAGAGGCCTCACGCCGCTCATGTACAGTGTCGTTTCTAAGAAAGTGGAGCTGGTGAACTTGCTGCTCGATCACGGCGCTGACGTGGAGGCCCACGACCCGGACGGCATCACGTCATTGATGGCGGCCTCCGGCGGCGGATTCACCGGCATCGTCAAAGCCCTTCTCGATCACGGCGCCAATGCCAACGGCAAAAGCACAGACGGAACTACGGCGCTGAAGCTGGCTCTCCAGTTCAACCACTCTGATGTTGTTGATTTGTTGCGTGCCAAAGGCGCGCAATAAACGCGGCGCTGCGGTCGCGTTACTTGAGTTGCTGGATTTTGGTTCCCTCGGGAATTTTCACCTCGAACTGGCTGTCGGAGAGGCCGGGATCGATATTCTGATGCATGTCGTCCACGGTGAGCACCAGCTGAAATCCCTCCTGCGGGCGCTTGATGGTCACCTTTGTGGGGTACTTGACCTTGCCGAATTCCGCATAGTCGCGATAAGTAATCTGCGATTCCAGGTTGCCTTCGCTGTCGTAAACGTCCTGGTCGTAAGGCAGCATGTCGTCGCGATGAAACGTGATCACGCGCAACGGTAGTTTTTCTGGGCCCGCCTTCGGCTGCATCACGCTCAAGGTGTATTCCTGCTCGATGTAGAGATGCTTCCGGGCCGGATCTTCGATGGTCTCCGAATCGTTTTCCACCATGTACTCGTTGCCGTGGTCCAGCCCGCGTACCGCAATGGCATCGAGAAAAAAGTCCGGCCGAAGGTTGAGCAGCGCGTTAGTGGATTTTTCCTTGACCGTGTTCGGACCCTCGAAGACCGTATTGTCGTGTGGATCCAGGAGCGTGAAGTTGCTGCCGTCGCTCGCCATGTCGAAGGCCAACACGCCAAAATACGTTCCCCGCACGCGCAGCATTTTGGGTTTGCGCATCAGGATGTTGGCGTGGCACGACGGAAAATCCTCCACCGTCTGAACGCCCTCGGCTGTCTTGTACTCCGTCGCCTGAATCTCCACCGTGGCCGTCAACGAATTCAGCGCGTCCCAGGTTTGGTTGATCTGATTGACCAGTTCCTGGGGCGTCGCCGAATTTACCGTCGCGGGTCTTGGCGCCGGCAAATGGCGCGTGGTGGGGAACAGCGAACAGCCCGCAAGCAGCAGCGGAAGCCCGAGCGCAGCGGCGCAGAAGGAACGATACACGAGCTTCACCGTCCACCTGCCTTCTTCTTCTGCTGTTTCTGCTTGTGCCGGTACTCGGCCACGTTGCGGTCGTGCTCGTCGAGCGTCTCTGAGAAGCGCGAGTGTCCCTGTGCGTCCATTCCCTCGGCCACAAAATAGAAATAGTTCGTTTTGGGCGGATCCATGGCCGCGCGCAGCGAGGGAATGCCGGGGTTCGCTATCGGTCCCGGCGGCAGGCCGGCGTGCAGATACGTGTTGTAGGGCGTATCGCGCGTCAAATCGCTCGCGTAGATCGTGCCGCGCCACTTGCCTGCCAGCTCCAGGCCATAAATCACAGATGGATCGGTGTTGAGGGGCATGTTCTTTGCCAGCCGGTTTAGAAATACGCTCGCCACCAGTGGACGCTCCGCGTCCACGGCCGTTTCGCGCTCCACCAGCGATGCAATCGTCACCACCTGATGCACACCCGCCTTCAATCCCAGTTCATCGGCCGCCTTGCGGAACCGCTTCACCATGGCCGTCACTATCTGCACCGCGGTCGCCGTGGGCGGAAACCGGTATGTGTCCGGAAACAGATAGCCTTCCAGACTGGTTGCTCCTGGGTCCAGATCGGCAATCAGCGCCGTCTGGCTGGCCGCGGCGGCCAAAAAATCCTGGTGCGTGCTCAACCCGGCCTGCTCCACGCGCGCCGCGATATCAAAAACATTCGCGCCCTCCGGCACGGTCAGCGATTTCGTCACCACGTCGCCGCGTGCAATCCGCGCATACACCTCGGTTACCGGTGCGGGATGGTCGAATTCGTAAACCCCCGCCTGCAGTTTCCTGCGCCGCAGCCAGCGCACCATGTCGAAGGCGTACCGGCTACGCACTACGTCCGCCGTCTCCAGCATGCGCCCAATGGCCGTAGCGGACGAGCCCGGCGCCACAATCACGTAGGTCTGCGTTTGCGGCCCGTACGGAGTGAGCACCAGCCACGCCATGGCGCCCGCCGCGAGCAGGGCCAGCACAAACAACCCCAGCAGGAAGCCGCCAACGCCGAAACCCTTCTTTTTTCCGCTTTTCCGTCTGCGCCGTGCCATCCTGCCGATGTGGACCCTTCCAGTTGAATACTGGCGCGAAAAATCCGCCCGGAATTCCCTATCTTTTGATTGTAGCGGGCAAAAACCGGCTGCGGAGGGCCCGCGCGGCCATAAGCTGAAGAGAGGAACAGCATCGTGCAATCCGGCACCCAGCCCCGTTATCTCGGTCTCGACATCGGCAGCCGCCGCATCGGCGTGGCCGTGTCCGACGAGCTGGGCCTGACCGCGCAACCCGTGCTGACCCTCGAGCGGCGCAGCAGCCGCCGTGAGGACGTGCGCTCCCTGGCGCGGCTCTGCCGCCGCTTCGGCGTAGTGGGCATTGTGGTGGGCAACCCCTTGCATCTCTCCGGCGAGTCCAGCCCGCAAGCCGCCAAGACTCAGGCCTTTGCAGTCGAGCTCGGCGAGTTGACCGGCCTTCCCATTCACCTGTGGGACGAGCGTCTGACCAGCCACGAGGCCCATCAGATCCTCTACCAGGCCGGCCACGCACGGCAGCAACACCGCAACGTCGTCGACCAGGTCGCGGCCACGCTGATCCTGCAGTCGTTTCTTGAAAACAGGGAACAAGGGAACAAGGGAACAAGGGACCGAGAAAACTGAAGACTGGGAGCAAGGGAGCAAGCCAACCCGGCGGCAGAGCCGCCCGGGAACTCGGCAGGAAGCGAGAAAGCGAGAGATTTGAAGCGACCAGTTGCGCCTTCCGCCACGGTTTGCTTGCTCCCTCGCTCCCTGCCGGGGCCCCCGGCGGGCGATTTTTGCCCGCTGGGGTGGCTTGCTCCCTCGCTCCCTTATAATGAAGAGTCAGGAACGCCTATCTCTTGCGGTCGGAGCAGCTCCCTTCCCGCCACCGGATCATGAATGCCCGAGCACATTAAAAAGAAGCTCTTGGATGAGATCAAGCAGCTCGAGTACGAGCTGACCACCGAGCTCCCGGCCGAGATCAAGAAGGCCCGGGCCATGGGCGATCTCTCTGAGAACGCCGAGTATCACATGGCCAAGCAGCGGCAGGAGTTCGTCAACGCCCGCCTCGGCCAGCTCAAAAAGCGCATGGGCGAGCTTTCGCTGGTGAATCTGGTGAACATTCCCAGGGACAAAGCCGGATTCGGGTCCACGGTGGTGGTCTACGACTCAACCAAGGACGAAGAGATTGAATATCGCCTTGTCACCAGCGAGGAAGCCGACGTCTCCAAGGGCCTGATCTCCACCACTTCTCCCATCGGCCGCGGCATCGTGGGCAAGAAGGTGGGCGATACGGCCATCATCGTCACGCCCAACGGCAAACGCCAATTGGAAATCCTCAAACTGACCACCATCCACGACGAAGCCGCCGCGCAACAGGACGAAACCGCGGCCGGCACAGCGCAGTAGTAAGGACGATTGGGAATGACCTGGACAAGTGCTTTTGGCCGTGGCTGCGGATGGTTGCTTGACCGCATCGTGCATGGATTGGCGCTCACTCGCATCTCTCCCAACGTCCTCACCTTCATCGGACTGGTCATCAACATCACTGCCGCGTTCCTGTTTGGCCATGCCAACGAAACCAACGCGGACATCATGTTTTTCTACGCCGGCCTGGTCATCTTCGGCGCCGGCATCTTCGATATGACCGACGGCCGCGTGGCTCGCCGCATCAACAAGGTCACGGTCTTCGGCTCCTTCTTCGATTCCGTCATCGACCGCTACTCCGACGTAGTGCTCTTCTTCGGTTTGCTGGTCTACTACGGCCGCATCAACCGTTTCCGTTACGTGGTGCTGGTGGCCTTCGTCATGGTCACCTCGCTCATGGTCAGCTACACGAGGGCGCGCGCTGAGGCGCTCATCGGCTCCTGCAAAGTGGGCTTCATGGAGCGGCCGGAGCGCATCGTGCTCATCCTGCTGGGCGCGCTCTTCAATCACTGGGGCGTCATGGCTCCGGTACTGTGGATCCTGGCCGTGTTCTCCACCATCACCGTCGTGCACCGCATCGTCTACACCTACCAGAACACCAAGCATCTGGCGCCGTTGAGCTGAGAAGAGCAGCTTTCAGCTTCTAGCCTCTAGCTTCTAGCTATTTCGTGCTGGAATGAGGCCATTCGTTATTTAGCCTGTTTCAGAAATCGGCTTTGTAACAAGGGCACGGCTTTAGCCGGGCCGAAAAGGGACTGTAAAACAAGGGGTTTTACGGGCTGCGGAAAAACTCGATCCAAACGGCTTTGTAACAAGGGCACGGCTTTAGCCGGGCCGATAAGGTCAGCAGAATGAGTCGAGCTTTAGCCCCTGCGAATCCATCCTTTGCTGAATTCTCTTTTCGTTCAAGCTTTTTCCGCAACCTGTTTAACCCCTGAGGGATTTGCGCACAATGGAGCTAAAAGCCAGAAGCTAAAAGCTCAAAGCTGCATCAAAACATCCATGAGCATCGAAAAAGCAACATTCGGAGCAGGCTGTTTTTGGGGCGTGGAAGCCGCCTTTGCGGCCATTCCCGGCGTGACGGCGACGGCCGTCGGCTATGAGGGCGGAAAGCACGACAAACCCTCCTACAAGGACGTGTGCACCGACCAGACCGGCCACGCCGAAGTGGTCGAGATCGAGTTCGACCCCGAGAAAGTGACCTACGAGCGGCTGCTCGACGCGTTTTTCGAGCTCCACGACCCCACCACGCTCAACCGGCAGGGTCCTGACTGGGGCTCGCAGTACCGTTCCGTCGTCTTCTTCCACTCGCCGGAACAGGAAGCGCAGGCTCGCGCCAAAATAGAGCAACTGACGGCCGAGGGCCGCTTCAAGCCCAAGCGCATTGTCACCCAGGTGGTTCCCGCTGAGACCTTCTGGCGCGCCGAGGAATACCATCAGCGCTATCTCGAGAAGCGCGGCCAGGCGAGCTGCCACATCTAAAACCAGTGGTCAGTGGTCGGTGATTAGTGAACGGTAAAGAGCAGCCATCCGCGCCGCCAAGCGGGAACTGACCACTGATCACTGTTCACTGACAACTGCTGTTTCCGTCCCCGGCTCATCGATCCACAGGCACACAATCCACCACACCAGCGCCACGAGACAAATCACGGCGAAGCCGTAATTCAATTTATTCATCAGGCCCACCACGTGTTGATATTCGGCTTGGCCGTGGATGGTGGTGTGTGTCGCAATCAGTTGCTGGGTGCGCTGTATCGCCAACTGCGCAATGGACACAGTGGAAAGGCCGATTACGATCTGCTGCGTGTGGCTGCGCCAGCCCGCGTTGTAGCGGCGGCCGAAGAGCGCCACCAGCAGGCCGAGTTGGATGATCAGCAAATCGGCGAGCAGGGCGGTTTTTTGCGCGAAGAGCTCCATGAACCGCAACACCGAAAGCTCCGAGGCGCTCATCAGCGTCTTGAGCGAAGGCCACGTGCCCCACAGGGCCACCACCACTCCGCCCACCGCCAGCAGCACCAGCGTGGCCGCAATCCAGGCTCTGCGCCCTGCGCCCGCAAAGGCCCGCCGCGCAATCTCCACCACCACGAGCAGGGCCACAATCGCGGCCACATCGGCCAGCGCGAGAAAGATCTCCTCTGAGAGCACCAGCGGCAAGCGGCGATACAGCAGGCGGCCGGCCAGCTTGTCCAGAGCCATCAGCACCACCGAAGTCGTGAACCATGGAAAACGGCGCACGCGATCGCGCCCCAGCAGCACCACGAGCAGGACCAGTTGTGCCGCAAACGTCAGCGTCCAAAGAACCTGGCCCGTCGAAAAATTGAAATTGAAATGCATTTGAATCCTTGTCCGGGCCCAGCGCTTTTCCCGCCGCCAGCCCCTTTTCAGTCTAGAGCCTGCGCCCCGCCTGCCATAATTTCATCATGCTGGTTCTCGCCTCTGCCTCGCCGCGCCGCCGCGAACTGCTCACCCAGGTCGGCTACCGGTTTCAGGTGCATCCCGCGCATATTCCTGAAGATCCGCTGCCCGGCGAGGATCCCATCGTCTATGTCACGCGGCTGGCGCGGGAAAAGGCCGAGGCCGTCTTTCGTGAGCTCACCACTTCCAGTCCAAAACCAGAAAAAAACGAGCAGTCCATCGTTGTGCTGGGCGCCGACACCACCGTCACCCTCGACAACGCCATCCTCGGCAAGCCCGAGGATGCGGCCGATGCCGCGCGCATCCTGCGCCTGCTCTCGGGCCGCACGCATCGCGTCATCACCGGCGTGGCCCTCGTCACCGCGAAGGGCGCTGAAGTTGCCGCCGAAGCCACGGCCGTGCGTTTTTTGGCCCTTTCGGACCGAGACATTGCCGAGTACATCGCCACCGGCGAGCCCATGGACAAGGCCGGCGCCTATGCCATCCAGGGCCGCGCCGCCCGCTGGATTCCCCGCATCGAGGGCTGTTATTTCAACGTAATGGGCCTGCCGCTGGCCCTGGTCTGCTCCCTGCTCGATTCCTGCCAATATTAAGCGCGCCCAGCACTGCGCCGTTTGCAATCTCGAGAATCATCCTCTGCGGCGAACTCATTCCGGGATAGAATGATGGCGCCTCTATACCAGGTCCAGTTTTCATGCGAAATCCCATCTTCCTGCACAGCGCAGTCCTGTTCTTTGCCGTAATATCCCCGGCCGTGGCTGGCGCGCAATTCAAGCAGCCCACCGACGAAGAACTGAAGATGACCAGCGACCCCAAGGCGCCGGGCGCGGCTGCGGTCTATCTCGATATCGAAGAGAATGACGGCATTGAGCAGGATGTCTCCACGTACCACGCTCGCATCAAGGTACTTACGGAAAAAGGCAAAGAGCTGGCGACCGTCGAGGTCCCCTACATGATGGGATGCGAAAAGCTCGCTCTCGTCAAAGGGCGGACCATTCACTCCGATGGAACCATCGTGCCGCTGGACGCGAAGCCGGAAAACCTTCTCGTAGTGAAGACCACCGAAGGCCGGGTGGAGAAAAGAGTTTTTACGTTGCCCGACGTGGAGGTCGGAAGCATCCTCGAATATAGCTACGAGACCTTCTTTACCGACTGTGATTTCTTCCCATTCCTCAGGTGGGAACTGCAAAGGCCTTACTTCATCCACAAGTTGCATTACGCCTACTGGCCTCCCTCGTATGCCGTCGCGGATAAGCATGGAGAACTGGCAAGCCGTCTCATTACTTCAGAGAACCTCCCTGAAGGCGTTGAGTTGAGATTGAATGCGGCGGGTCATTACATCCTCGACCTGACGGATGTTCCACCCATCCCGGATGAACAGTGGATGCCGCCGTTGCGCGATGCCATGTTCCACGTGAACTTCGATTATGTAAACGGCCTAAGTCTCGTTGATTTCTGGCGGCGCGAGGCGCAGACCTGGATGGAGAGCATCAAGGACTTCATCGCGCCGGGCAAAACCATGCGCGCGGCCGTTGCCAACTTCATTCAACCCGGCGACAGCGATCTGGATAAAGCAAGGAAACTCTATGCTGCTGTTCAGGTGCTCGACAACACTGATTTTTCGCGCAAGAAGACCGAGACAGAGCGCAAAAAACTGAAGCTGAAGGACATCCGGCGCGCTGAGGATATCTGGACCGAGCAAAGCGGATCGGGAAACGAGTTGGCGCTGTTGTACTTGTCGATGTTGCGCGCAGCCGGATTGGAGGCCTATGCCGCGGCGGTCACCGACCGCGATCAGGGCAGGTTCGATCCCAATCGCGCCGACTTCGACCAACTTGACACCGTTCTCGTCATTCTCAGAACCGGAGGCCAGGATATCTATCTCGATCCCGGCGAGAAGCGGTGCCGGTTCGGCATGCTCAGTTGGAAGCACTCCGGCGCATCGGGCGTCCGCGAAACTTCCGGAGGATTCGATCTGGCGGGCACTCCCATGCCTCCCTATACCCAAAACAAAACCCTTCGTACCGGCGACCTGGAAATTGACGCGCAAGGAGCAATCACCGGGTTGTTCCGCTTTACAATGACTGGCCAGGCGGCGCTCTATTGGCGGCAGGAGGCTCTCGAGATCGACGAAGGCGCCCTTAAGAAGGAGTTCGACAACGAACTTGAGGAGATTGTCCCCGAGGGAGTGGAGGCGCACGTCAGCAACTTTCTTGGGCTCGACGATCCTGACAGCGTCCTGATGGCGGTCATCGACGTGAAAGGCATGCTTGGCGTGGCCACCGCAAAACGCATCGTTCTGCCGGGTTTCTTTCTGGAAACGCGCGGAACTGAGCCGTTCCTCCACGAAGAAAAGAGGCAAACCCCCGTGGACATGCACTACGACGCGATGGTGACCGACCAGATCGTCTATCGTCTGCC
>Ga0181520_10012278_pt1 | contig 11047 bp, 8 predicted proteins | sample PEATcosm2014_Bin_29_FD_132451 | JGI IMG/M metagenome (GOLD analysis project Ga0181520, IMG submission 132451) | Peatland microbial communities from MTU Mesocosm Facility, Houghton, MI, USA - PEATcosm2014_Bin02_30_metaG | ecosystem: Environmental > Terrestrial > Soil > Wetlands > Peat | place...
TCCGCGAAGCTTCAATCCGCGAAGCTTCAATCCGCGAAGCTTCAATCCGCCAAGCTGAACACAGCAATGCGGGCTTTCTAACGAAATCGGAAATGGGTCTTCACAGACCCGAATCTGGTTTTCTGTCCATGGTGATGCGGGCGCGCAAGCGCCCGCTCCTGACCATTCGCCCCAAGTTGATTCGGCCCGCCCAGTTACCAGTTGCTCCACAACGCCAGCGGCGCTCAAAGCAAGAGGCGGCAGTCCAGCCAGTTTCTCAGCTTTTCAGCCCTCCCTCACACATCACCACGCATGTTCGCGCACGAGATCGGAGACGACTCGAATCGCGCGCGCGGCTATGCTATGGCGTCGCCCAAAGATCTTCGCCTCGCCCGCAACTCCCAGAGGCGGCTCGCCGGCGGAGGGAGGCAGCGGCATCAGGGCGCAATAGAAAAGCGGGGTCTGGGTCCCCTTGTACTTTTCCGCGCTGACCAGGCCTGGGGGCAGCGCAAAGGCTTCGCCGCCCGGCGGGGCCAGCTTCATGCGCACGACGGAAAAACTCCCGGGCATAGGGAGCGCAACTTCGGCATCCCGGGGAATACGGTCGAGCGCGGCAGCGGGAATATAGACCCGCACAGAGCGCGTTCCACCGCCGGCGAAATCAAGCAGCGGGCCTCCCGGACCGATGTACTGACCGATTAGCGACTCGGGGTCCTTGGTCAGAATGATGCCATCCATTGGCGCCTTGATCACCAGCGAAGAGTGAGCCTCATCGGCGAGAGAAACGGCGTTCCGTGCGGCATTTTGCTCCGCGATTGCCGCTCCGGCGCTTTCGCCGCGCATCTCCGCGTCCACCACCTGGAAACGAGCCTGACTGTTCTGGGCCGCGGCCGCATCCCGCATGGAAGTCCCTGCGGGGCTGCTCATCCGCAGCAAGGGCTGGCCGGCATTCACCATATCGCCCTGCCGCACCATCACCTCGTCCACGTGCCCTGCCAGGCTTGCATGCAACACCTGCGGATTGGTCGCTTCAATTGCGAACCAGGCGTCTTCGCGGTCGCGCCAGAAGGGCAGGAAAAGAACGGCAGCCACAATCAAACCCGCGATGAGCGGAACGGGACGAAGGAAGCGGCGTTGGGCAAGATGTTGCTCCCATAAACGGCGCACGACTCCGCCCAACGATCGGAGACGCGAGCGGAAGATGAAAAAGGCCGCAATCCCCACCGGAATAATGGCGAATCCCGCGATCCACTTTGAGGCAACGTTGTACCCGAAGCGAAGTACCACGAAGAGGATCATGTAACTATAGGCGCCTGAGACCAGGGCATAGAGAGCGAAAAATGGGGCGCGGCGCCGGGGAACGACGACAGGTTCTACGGGCAGACGCAGAATTTGCTTTTGAAACCATCCCGATAGAAATTCCGTCGACCGTTCTTTGAGCGTAGGGATGCCGATGGCCTCGGTAACAAAGTAGTAGCCGTCGGCCTTGATCAGCGGATTCATATTGATCACGATTACCGCGAGGCCGGTAATAAGGATGACCTGATAGGCAAAGTCATGGAGCCACGTGGCGGGGGCCGTGTTGAGCCAGGCCATCATGGCAAATCCGCAGAGGACCATCTCGATCCAGATTCCCGCGATGATGGTTGCCAGGCGCTGGCCTGTCGTAGCCGTAATCCATACCTCGGTCACATCCACGTAGAAAGCCGGCGTCAGGTAAAGAAACATCAGCCCCATGGCGTGCACCTGGCCGCCGAAGTGCTTGCAAGTCAGGCCGTGTGCTGTCTCGTGAAAAAACCCAATGACCAGCAGAAGAATCCAGAATTGGACAACGTCGAGCAGGCTTTTCTGGCTGAAGTTGTAGTACGCTGCCACATCGGGGCCGATCAGGTTCCACTTAAAGAAGAAGATCGCAGCTTCATACGCAAAAAGCAGAACCATTGCGAGGATGGACCATCGGCTATAAATGATTGCTCCTGCCTTCTCGTTGAGCCAGGTCAGATAGCGGTCGGGATCCCAGGCCGAAAAGGTGATGTGCGCAATATCGATCATGGTTCTGCGTCCGGCGCGTCGCTGGCGCTGAGCCGCGAGCTTCTGGCTGAGGGCGAGATTCTTCTCCTGCGGACTCTTGTAGAAGAAACGAACCTCTTCCAGGTTGTCGGCGAAAGCACGAACCTCGGCCACGTTAGTGGCCATGCCGGTTTGCACCTGGAATTCCTCTGCAATCTCTTCAAAGGAACGCTGGCCGTCAAAGAGTTGGGCCAACTGCCATTGAGCGGGGGTGAGCCGGCAAAAAGTGGATCCCTGGCGCTGCATGACGGCGATGACCGGCTCGCCATCGAGCGTATCCTCACGGGAAATCAGGCCCGGATCGAGAAGCGCGGGGCGGGTCTGCTCCAGCCGCGTCCTGGGAATCTCTGGGAGAGCCGCGTCGAGTGCTTCACTAAGGTTCATGGCGCCAGCCGCACCTGCATGCTCATTCCCGGTTTGAGCAATGGCGATGGATGGTCCACAGCGCCAACCACCTGGATGCTGGCGCTCGCCGGGTCGATGACCGGGCTGAGACGAAGAATGTGCCCTGCCTGATGCAAGCCGGGATAGTCGGGCGTGCTCAAATCCAGGGCGCTCCCGACCGACAGTTGCCGCATCGCCGACTCGGGAACCGTGAACAGAACCCGCAGCGGAGCCTCGGCAGTGACCCAGAAGAGACTGTCTCCTTGTTTTACCTGCTGCTCGGCGCGCACTGAAACGCGCCCCACAATCCCGGCGAACGGCGCCACGATGCGCGACTGCTGCAGTTGCAGGCTAATGGTTTTCAGGTCGGCTTCGGCAACCGCCTCCTCGCTTTTTGAGCGATCAACCTCCTCGTTGGTCTCGTCGAGCTTGTATTTCGTGTGCTCCCAGACGTCCTGGCTGATCACCTTCGCTTGAAGCAACTGATCGGCGCGCCGCAGATCGGCCTGCTCGCTCAGCTTCTCCGCCTGCCAGTCGCGAACCTCGGCCTGAGCCGCTGCAACACGCGCTTTCTGTGCTTCATCTTGAGAGCTCAGCAGCGAGTCGTCTAACTGGGCCAGCATCTGCCCCGCGCGAACACGATCCCCGATGCCGACGGCAACGGTGGTGACAAGCCCATCGCGCTGGGTGGCCAGATCTGCTTGCTGTTCGGCGACCAGTGGGCCATACGCAGTGAAGGTTCCGGGGCCGGCGGTGGGCGCCGGCGAGTCCGCGTTCGATGTCGCGGGAGGCTGTTCAGAATGAGGCGGGGCAGCTTCAGAGGCAGAGACTTCACCTTGCACCGCAGGGGACTTGCATCCGGGCTCGCAAATGAGCAGCGCGGCGACTGCAATCGCCGAAGCGAAACCGGGGAACGAGCATTGACGAAATAGTCCGTTCAAGGTATTCACCACCCTATCCAATTCCACAGAGTCTGCCAGATCCAAAGCGCCGGCCTGCGCAGCAGCACATATCCGGCCGGCCGCCAACCGACAAATATCTTTCCCTCCCCGCTCATTCCCGCGCGCAGCATCTCGCCCGGGTTCGTGATGGGAACCTCGACAGCGAACGTGCGCTGCCCGTTGGCAATCTCCGCGTCGGGACTTACCAGAGAAACCGCTTCGCGCCAGGTTCGTTGCGGATAAGTGTCCATCTTGATCGCAGCAGACTGCCCGCGGCGGATCAACGCAATATCCTGCTGCGACACCGCTACCTGGCCCACGGCCGAGCTCAAATCGAGCACCTGGGCAAACGCCGATCCCGATGTAAGATGTTCGCCTGCCGCATTCTCAAGGTTGGGCGTTGCCACAACTCCCGCAATCGGCGATCGCAGTTGCGCGCTTGCTACTTGTGCCCGGATTTGCGCGGCTTCTGACGCAAGGAATTCAACCTGGGCGCGATCCGCGCCGGACTGAGCGCTGCCGCGGGCCAGGTCGCCCTGCATCTGCTGCATCGCTTGCTGGTAGCGGGCCTCCGCCGCGGCAAGGCGCGAGCGCCATTCCCAGTCGGTCATTGAGGCCAGCACATCTCCGGCATTTACATGCTGACCTTCGCGCACATACACCCGATCCACGTTCCCTTCGTCGGGCGCGGTCACCGTCACCAGGTGCTGTGGCGCGATTACAGCCTCCCCGCCGACACGCATCGGCAAGGGACAAACACAGAGAAACAGCACTGCAGCGGCTAGCGCGATCGCATAGGCCGTTCGCCTTCCACGGCTCGTACGAAGCAGAGCCGCCTTCTTTTGCGCCAGCGGCTCGAGAATTCCCATCAGCGGCATTTCGCGATAGAGAAGCGCGTTGCGCAGCGCCACGGTCGCCTGGCCGGCAAGAACTTTGATCATCTCGATCTGCGCTACGCCAAGAAAATCAGGGTCGCTGCTCTCGTAGAACAAAACGCCCACGCGCCCCTGATCGTCGGTAAGCGGCAGGGAGTAGAGCGCGCAAGAGCCGGTTTCATCGAAGTGCTTCGCGACCTCTGGGGGCAGCGCTTTGCCTTCTTCCTCCTCCTCGGAGCGCCGAAGATGCAGCGGCTCGTCTTGCGAGGACAGCCATCGCGTGAGCTGCTGGAGCCGCTCCACCTGCACATCTCCAATGGGCATGCTGCTCATCCCGGATACGGCCTTCAACTGCAGCCGCCCGCGGACATCCAGGGCGATCGCGCATAATTCGTACGACAACACCTCCTGCGGACTGTTGACGATAATCTGCAACAGGCGATCGAGCCGCAGCGTGGAGGTGATCTCGGAGCTCACCTGCACCAGGACCTTCAGAATCTCCAGCTTTCGCTCGGCCGTCATCAGGCTGGCGTTCTTCAGAGCATTGGCAATCGTCTCGGCCATCGACGACAGCAGGAACTGGTCGTCATCGTCGAAGGGCCGGTCGGCGCGGTTGATCGCCTCCAGCACGCCGATCTCCGCCTCATCCTGCATCAGGGGAACCAGCAGCGCATTGGTCACGGGAGGTGTCGCGCTCTCCTCCGGCCGCCGGGCATTGCGGGCCTGCAATCGCTCGTCGCTCTCTTCGGCGATCAGCAGCGGCTCGCCCTCTTCGGCCATATCCGCCACGTAGCCCTCGCTCGGGGCTTCGATCACGCCCACTTCCACCGTGTCATCGGCGCCCTCGCTCGAAACCAGCCGCAGATTCGCGCCGTCAAATAGCCACAAATGCATCGCCTGGCACGGAAGCATCGCAGCGGCTTTCGTTGGTACCATCGCGATCACCGCATCCATTTCGAGCGTAGCGTTCAGTGACTTCTCCAGGTCGTACATCTGCGACATGCGGTGAACGGAGTCCAGCAAAGTTTGCCGCTGCTGCTCGAACGCCTGGGCCGATAGCAGCGCCGGTGCGGTCAAACGCACAATCGGCGCAAGGTCCTTCAGTTGCTTGGCCTCGATCGATCCCGAAAAAATCACGATCTCGAGCACGCCGGCCAATTTTCCGTCGTAATCCGCGGACACATAGGCAAGCGCGGCGACCGAGCGCGTCGCGTGCAGGTGAGCGTAGTCTTCGCGGCTCAGGTGCTTCTTGTCGTGCACCTGCCCCTCGGCCGGAAACGATTCCGGCATCTCAAACAGCCAGTTTCCCGCGTGTTGCGCCTCTTCGAGCGAAATCTCTCCCGCCATGCCCAGAATTGTCCACGGAGCGGATTCGTTTTCAGGCTGAAATCTGTGAACCAGGCAGGCGCTGTCGGGCAACAGGCTGGCAATGGCCGCGGCGATCACCGTCGCCCGCGACGCGACGTCCGCCGCAACCAGCAGTTGCGCCGCCGTTTCAATGGCCGTCTCGTTCACCGGCGTGACCGCGTCTCTCACGTCATCCATGGGCGGAAAATCTCCGAAAACATTCGTTCATCGTGGCCGTGCGACAAAGCTCCTCGCCGACTGTAGCTTCAACACCGGCGCAAACTCCACCTCGAGCGTGGCCACCTGCGGCGGTGACAGAAAACCCGCGGCCCCAACCATCCCGGCCTTCGCCCGGCGATCTTCAGCCGTTACGGCATCGGCCCGGTTGCGTAGCCCAACCGGCATCATCGGCCGGCACATCCATTCAAGGGTTCGTCAATTGGCGCATCTCCCTTGGCCTCCAGACCCCGCTTGACAAGAAGATGCATGCACGAGAATATGGTCACGAGCTTAACAAGCCAATCTCCCCCCGTAAAGTGGATTCTGGTAGAGAGATTTCGTGTGGAACTCGACATCACTGAGAGCGGAAGTGTTTGCACCCTGAAGGTCAAGGGCAAGCTCGTCTGCGGCGAACCAGTCAACCGGTTCCAAGACGCCTTCATGAGCGCGCTCTCTAGCGGTCACATTTTTCTCATTTTCGACCTCGAGGCCGTCCCTTTGATCGATTCCTCGGGCATCGGGTCCGTCGTCAACGCCCTGCGCACGTCCACCAAGGCCGGGGGCAACGTCAAGCTGGTCAAACCCGCAACCTTCGTTTCCAAGATGCTCAAGATGGTCGGCGTCCTTGATCTCTTCGAAGTCTTTGACAGCGAAGCCGACGCCGCAGCCGCCTGCGAAAACTCCTGAGGTGGGGATCCCTCTTGCCGGGCGCCGCCGCGTTCGACACTTCGCAGCCCACTCTTCGCGCGCTGGGCACGGCGGCAACGCGCCGCCGGTTTTTCTCTGGCCCCGACACGGAAGACTTCAACGCCACGCTTTCCCAATGCTATCTGGTTAAAGAGGATCGCTCACTCGAATCCCGCGCCGAAGCCTTCAACGTGTTCAATCATGCTCAGTTCGTCGGCGCCCCTGCCGCGGGTGACGACATTTCCAGCGGGAGCTTTTGCCAGGCTGTAAGCGCCATGCTTCCACGTCTTTTAGCCCGAGTGAATAAGCCACATCATCCACGCCAAAGGCACGCGGGAATGTTGACGAAAAGGTAATTGCCGGGTTACCGGTGATTCAGGCGTTATTTGCAAACAGATGAGGCTCCCGCTCTGTAGGCCGGACGCTTGGCTTCCATCCCAGCTGCGAAACAATCATCTCCGCTTCTTCAATTGGTGAGCACCTGATGGACGGTCGCCCGTGTCCAGAGGCGACCGTGTTCTCCGAGAATGCCGGCGCCATTGAGCTGCTCGGCGATTTCGCGTTCAGTCTGCTTGTCCGTGACAAACCGTGTGTAGATCTTCTGGACCACCTCGATCTCCGTTTGGGGGCCCGGGACCAGGATGACCCGGTCCGTCTGCAGGCTCTTTCGCTCTCCCCGGCCAAGCAGCCCTTTGGGCGCCTGATTGCGATCGATTAGCTGGCGCCTCAGGCCATAGCCCGCGGGGCCGCCCTGACGGAATCCCAGCTCAATGAGGCGACATTGGCCGGAGAACACTTTGACCGAGAGCTCGCGGCTGTATTCCGCAGCCATCGAACGATTCAAGGTCTTGAGCACAGATGAGGACATGCTCCCGTCGTTCTCAAACTGTTCCGCGCAGTAATGAACTCGGATGCCAGACCGCTTCAAGACGTACTCGTAGTAGGCGCTCTCATCTACGTCCTGGAACCTTCCACAACGGCTCACGTCAAAGACCAGAAGCGAGGTGAAGTTGGTTCGCTTGGCCTCGACGTCAGCCATGAGCCGGTTGAGACCCTCCCGGCCGGCGATGTTGAGCCCACTACGGCCATGGTCGGAATAGTCCTGGACGATCTCCATGTTGTGGGCCGCCGCGTACTGGCGGATGATCTCGAGCTGGTTTTCGGGCGAATACTGCTGATGCTCGGTCGACATGCGGACGTACTGAGCTGCGCGAGACGGCGCCCGCGCTGTCACGGATGCTAAAGCAAGGTCCATGCTGGTCACCAATCGAGCCTTGGTCTTTCGTGAAGGCCGCTCTTAAGAAACTGCTCCATTTATGTAGTGGGAATTTGGGGGTGTTTTTCGCGACAGGTCATCGACAAATTAACAAACTCTCGCTGCTCGAACCCGTAACAGGGAATTTCAATTCCCTGATATCTCGAGAAAATTCCCTGTTCTTTTTGAGTCCGGAAGGTCCGCCACGGCGTGCTAAGCACCGTGAAGTGTGCAGCATGTCGTCCGGCGCCATGCGTGAACGAGAGCCCAAAACCTCAGAATTTCCCTGTTAAACTCCCTGTTAGCAGGGAAATGCGGTGAGAGAGCGCCTTGCTCGAGACTGCCAGCACCACCAAATCCCACTCAAAACTGAATGCCCGCCCAGCACTCCCCGCTGTCTCTCCCAGCCCGAAATCTCCGCTCCAGCGCCGCGCTCCCCGAACGGCGGTCCATTGGTCCTTCATGTTGGCGGCCAAAGGCACCTGATGGCAATCGCAATGCACCCGGTCGAGGACAAAAGCAGGGGTGGCATCACCTCGCTGATGGTACGTGGAATCTGCTGGGTACAGATGAAAATGCCCCTCGCGAGGAGCATTTGGCTCAAGACTCGGACGAGGGGCGTCTTCGATTGGTTGCGGGGGCTGGATTTGAACCAGCGACCTTTGGGTTATGAGCCCAACGAGCTACCGGGCTGCTCCACCCCGCACCTTCATCTTATCAAGTTGATGAAGGTGGGTCAACGCCTCACGAGCGCGGCGGTAGCACCCGATTCAGGAGCGGCCTATGCGATTCTTGCGGGATTCGCAGGACGTTTGAACGAAATGCCAGCGAGACCCGGCCGCGTATTCAATCCACTTCGAATCGGCCAACTACTTCACGTCCGTTGCGGACTCGTCGGGCTCACCTTCAACCGCGATCCGCAGCGAGCGCAGAAAGTGCAGATCGTTGGGGGTGAATTTTCCCACTTCGCCTTCGCCCAGTTCCGGCGTCCCGGCAGCAGCGCTCTTTTCGGTGACTTCGTTCAGACCGATCGTGGCCTCCAGCATCAGCAGCACATCGAATCCGTGCTTGCGGATGTCCTGCACCACGCCAGCGATTTGTTCGCTCTCAATGACCGACTCATGGATGGCCTCGCCCAATTGCTGAATCAGTTCACGCAGACGGGATGTCACAGCTACCTCCATGAGCGGCGCTCTCGCGGGATCGGAACGCGGGCCGCGGCGCGGAATCTCTTTACCTTACTTCCATTCAGGGCGGAGAGCAACCCTGAACCCGTGCCAATTCGCGAAATGCACCGTGAGCCGCTGCTACCATCATAAACGGAATGAGACCGCAAAACATCGGCCGCGCTCTGGGCATCGGCGTTCGCATTGCAGGGCGCATCGCCGGTCGGCAAATCATGGGTGTTGCGCAACCCGCCGCAAGCGCGCCTCATGTTAACGGCCAATCCATTACGTCTGCCAACCGCGTCGCCCAGGTTAAATCTCAAGCACGAGCTGCCGCGGGCAACGCAGCTCAAACAAGTCGCGGCGTCAGCAATGGAATCGGCGGCTTCTTGCGGCCCTTCCGCCGAGTAGGTGGCATCGTCTGGCTCGAGGTCACGGGTACATTCTTTCTCTTGTTCGCCGCACTCTTCGCGTTGCGCCTTTGGCAGAGCTGGGCCGGGATCGGTCAAGTTTCTCGAGATCTCTCGATCGGTGCGGCGGTGGTTTTTCTCTACCTGGGAATCACTTCTTTCTGGCGCGCGCGGCACCGATAAGGTCGACCTGCAACTGGAGTCTTTCGCGTTGGCAAAATCGCTGACCGGCCGGCGATTGGGCCCATCAGCACGAGATCTAAGACGGTCTTGCCGGCGCCGCCTTGAAAGAGCGGAACGCCACAGCCCCGAGCAACGCAATCACCAAACCCAGCGCGACCCACAATAGTGTCGGGTGCTTCTCGGTGAAGGGGCGCTCGTCTGGCCGGGGCTGATAGGCCGGATTGGCGGTTTCAGCCCCTAACTGCGCGGCGACCGCGTTCTCCTGAAGAACGAACAGAGCGGCATAGTCGTACACCGGCGAAGCCAACACCGAATCACCGTAGAAGAGAGTGTAAGCATCGCCGGCCGTCGCATCAAAGCAAACATTCCGCTCCAGCATCTCAAGCCGGACGGATGTTAGTTGTATCGGTGCGTCATCGTGGTTATCAATGGTGATCGCCCACTTTGCCGGATCGTCAAAGTCCGCTTCAGGCGCGCTCACGGTGAGACGCTCTTCATCGATCCGGTGACCGTCCTGCATGCTATGCACGCGCAGAATGTTTCCCCAACCTGTAACCGGCGGAGGCGGCTCGCTTCCGTCATTGGCCGGCCGTTTCTGAATCGGCGCAATGCTGATCTGGACGTCGCGGCTGAAGTTGGGCGCGATTTGTCCGGGCACAAAAACAATGCGGTCGATCGGAGTGTGCGCGGGCACGGTGAATTCGATGACCGAGTCGCGACCCTTCAGCGTGCTATGTGCCGTCTCGGCCACCGTCGCATATTTCAGTTGGCTCTTCGGCGGGCGCGTCACAGAAAGTCCGGTCACGCTTTCCGGCGCGATGGGCCCCGCAATCTGAAAATGCAAATAGCGGAAATCCGATTCCGGCAAGTGCAGCACGGTGCTGCGGCCCAGTCGCTGCCGGGTCAGATCGAAGATGGTAAACGAACCAAGCTTTGTGCGCGAGCCGGCGCCTTGCGTCTGGCTGCCTGAGACCGAAACCGTTGCCAGGAAATCGTGGCCGCTCACTTCAAGCGGAATGTCGCTGTATGTTCCGGCCGGCATCTCGGCATCGAAGACCGTTTGTCCCTCGCTTTTCCCGAGATTAATTGGGGAAATCGTCTCTTCCTCAGGGAGAACGGGAACCTCGGAGTGCACGACATACGGCGTCTCAGTCGCGCCTTGATAAAGCCTCAGGTCCGCAAGCCCGGCCGAAGCATGAGCAAAAACTGCCGGATCAACGACCATGCAGGTTTGCCCCCTCGCTTGCGCTGGTATCGCGATGGGCCGCTCGAATTGAAAGTAGCGAATCTCCGGCGCCGGAGCCGCCAGAAGAAACATAGCCAGCGCAGCGAGCAGTTTCATCGGTTCCGTTCCTTCTGTCCGCGCAGGTTGAGCCAGTCGCGCTGGTAAACGTAGCTCACCGCGAGCAGCAGTGCGCCCAGGCCGATGAAGCTTAAAATGCGCAGCCCGCTGCTGAGTTCGCTCATATCCACAAGAAACACCTTGGCAATGGTGGCCGCAATCAGAATAAGCGCCTGCCAGCGCAGGAAA
>Ga0181520_10012281_pt1 | contig 11046 bp, 7 predicted proteins | sample PEATcosm2014_Bin_29_FD_132451 | JGI IMG/M metagenome (GOLD analysis project Ga0181520, IMG submission 132451) | Peatland microbial communities from MTU Mesocosm Facility, Houghton, MI, USA - PEATcosm2014_Bin02_30_metaG | ecosystem: Environmental > Terrestrial > Soil > Wetlands > Peat | place...
GCGAATTGATTCCAGACGGCGGCCTTGGGTTTTCCGAAACGGGAGAATTGATTGACGCCGTCGTGCAACCGCCGGCGCAGCGCGTCATCGCCAAGCTTGATGCGGTCCACCACGATGATTGCAAACCTTGCAGGCAGGCTGCGATCCTGCGAGAGGTCGAACAGGGCCGGCACGAGTTTCCGCCAAGTCAGGTCACCGGCTCCGCCAAAAATGACGAACACCGTCGGATCGAGTTGGTCGTTCGTTTTCGTGCTGCTTACTTTTCCTGCCATTTGAAATGAACGCTTATTTGTCATCATATCGCCTCCAGCTTTATGTCCCGTTCCGCATGGAGCCAATCTTGAACGGTTTGACCGCTCTGGCGACCTCGTCGCTCAAATAGTTCATAGGCCCGTTTCGCGATCAGTGAAGTCGGATCATCTTTCTGATTCCAAGAAACGGGGCTGGTTTCACCAGTCGTCAGACGTCCATATTTCATCGTCAGGCTTCGTAGCCTTTGCGCAATTTTCTCGGTCAGCACGCCAGCCTCTAGTCGCCATCCCCAGTTTCCTTTGGCAATTCCCGGCAAATTCATTCGTGCTTCTGACCCCAGTTCTAGCAGATCTTGCGCGGGAATGATGGCAGTATTGGCCAGTGATGCCAGCGCTGCACGAATCATGGCCCATACAATTTCCTGGTCAGTGGCTTTCAGCTTTTTCTGCAACGCCTCCCGTTGCGTGCCTAGCAACTGCTCATACCAGCCAGCGGTGGTATCGTTATCATGGGTTCCGGTATAAACCACGGTTTCCAGCGGGTGTGGCGCGGGTGGATTGGAATTATTTTGGAGCTCTGAACCAAACTCGAATTGGAGCACGCGGGTGCCGGGTATTTGAAATTGATCCAGCAAAGCAACTACTTCGGGAGTTGTATCACCGAGATCATCAGCGATAAATGCCAATGATCCAAAGGCTTCACGGATGGCTTTGAAAAAAGCCGCGCCGCCACCGGGTAGATATTTTCCCTTCAAAGCCGTTTTAGCTTGGGCTGACACCTCATAGGTTCGGACAAAGCCGATGAAATGATCCAGCCGATTCACATCGAACCGGGTAAATGCCATCCGCAGGCGTTCAATCCACCAGCGATAGTTCTGCGCTTGAAGCGCATCCCAGCGATAAACTGGCAGACCCCATAGCTGCCCGGTTTTGGAAAAATAATCGGGAGGGACTCCCGCGATCACCGTAGGATTTCCAGCGGCGTTCAGTTTGAAAAGTTCGGGATGCGCCCAGACATCGGCGCTTTGATGGGCCACAAACAGCGGAATATCGCCGATCAGCCAGATTCCTTTGGCTGTGGAATAAGTTTTTAACTCTTTCCACTGCAAGGAAAACTGCCACTGGACAAATTCATGGTAGCGGATGTCATCGGCAAAGCGTTTTTGCGCACGCAGCATGGCATCGGGCTGGCGCGTTCGCAGCTCTGGCTCCCAACGGGTCCAATCCGCCGTGCCTTCCCTCGCTTGAATTGCCAAGAATAATGAAAAATCCGCAAGCCAGTAAGACTCCGCTTTTGAAAAGGCATTGAACTCCGATTGCCTGCCAACCTGCTTCTGCTCTCCAAAACGCTCAAATGCTTTTTTCAACAAGTCTGTTTTCCAGCGGGCTGCTTCGGGAAAATTTACGTTCCCGACCTTTTCGGAAGTTGGCAGGCTGATTTCGTCCCGGCTGAGCAATCCTTGCTCCATCAGGCGATCAGGACTCAACAGCAGCGGATTACCCGCAAAGGCAGAAGGCGATTGGTAAGGTGAATTATCTCCGCCCGTTGGTCCGATGGGCAACATCTGCCACCGCCGCAGTCCGCTGGCGAACATGAAATCCACATAGGCATTTGCCGCCGGCCCCAGATCGCCGATCGGGTAGGCATTGAACAGGGAGCTTGGATGGAGAAGTATTCCAGAAGAGCGTTGGTTCATTTGGAACCCCCTTCGTTGGCGTATTTTGGCTTCCGTGCCAGCAGTATCGCGCTGGAGCGGGGTTTCAGCAGGTAGGTTTGAGGATATGTCAAAAGCGGTTCCGCGCCGACGGCAAACAAATGGCGTGGCGTCTCATCGAAAGTATCTACGGCCAGATGCCACTGAACGCCGGAGGCAATGGAAGGCAGATGGAAATCAACCGCATCGGCACCGGCGTTGAACATGAGATATAATGCACGCTGCCCATCTTCGTGGATCAAACAGGCCAAGTGCTTTTCTTTCGGGTCGGACCAGTCAGGCGATCCCCCTTGCGGACTATACCAATGAATCTCGGTGTCCGTATAGAACTGCTCCTGGCTCAAAACCGGGTGCGCCAATCGGAAGGCAATCATGCTTTGGGCAAACCGGTAAATCTCTTGATGCTGTTCGAGGTTATTCCAATCAATCCAACTGGTTTTATTGTCCTGACAATAGGCGTTGTTGTTGCCGCCCTGGGTGCGGCGAAATTCATCTCCGCTCAGCAGCATCGGCACGCCGCGCGAAACCAGCAAGGTCAGCAGAAAATTCTTGATCTGGCGTTCTCGGACGGACTCAATCCCGGCGTCCTTCGTCCCGCCCTCAGCGCCATAGTTTCCGCTGTAGTTGGTGTTGATTCCATCATCGCTATCTTCGCCGTTCGCCTCGTTGTGCTTGTCATTATAGCTCACCAGGTCGTTCAGAGTGAAGCCGTCGTGGCAGGTGACAAAATTGATGCTGCACTCGGGGCCTTTGCCGGCCTTGGAATAAATATCGGCACTGCCACAAATGCGGCTGGCAAACAAACCCAGCATCCCTTCGTCACCGCGCCAGAAACGCCGGACATCATCTCGGTAGTGACCGTTCCACTCCGACCAGCGCCGCTTTGAAAAACTGCCCACCTCATACGCTCCGCCCGCGTCCCACGCTTCAGCGATGATTTTCACATCTTGCAAGATCGGATCCTCGGCAATCCGTCCGAGTAATGGGGACTTGGCCAGGAATTTGCCGGTGCTGTCCCGGCCAAGCACCGAAGCCTCATCAAACCGGAATCCGTCCACGTGCATCTCCACGGTCCAATAGCGGAGCGCGGCCAGGATATGATCCCGCACCACGGGATGGTTGGCATTCACAGTATTGCCGGTGCCTGTATAATCCTTGTAATGGCGTTTGTCGTCCGCCAGCGAGTAAAAGATCGCGTTATCCATGCCGCGAAAACAGAGCGTCGGCCCCAGTTCATTTCCCTCCGCCGTGTGGTTGAACACCACGTCCAGAATCACTTCGATGCCGGCCTGGTGAAATGCCTGCACCATTTCCTTGAACTCCAGCTTCTGCTGTCCCAAACCTCCCGAACTGCTGTAGGAAGCTTTGGGCGCAAAGTAAGCCACGGAATCATAACCCCAGTAATTTGTGAGCCGTTCGTTGGTTTGCGGATTCTTGCGCGTGACTGAAGTTTCATTGAACTCCTGCACGGGCATCAGTTCCACCGCAGTCACGCCCAGGGTGTTGAGATAGGGAATCTTTTCCATCAGACCTCGGTAAGTTCCAGGATGATTCACCCCCGACTTGGGATGAATGGTAAAGCCGCGCACATGGGTTTCGTAAATGACCGTCTTCGACCACGGATGACGTGGCGGCTGGTCGCCCGCCCAATTGAACGGATCGTTGACAAAAACGCATTTCGGCATCGTCCTGGCATTGTCCAGCTTCGAGGGAGTCAAGTCTTTCTCCGGCGACGATGGGTCATATCCCTGCGCAGCGGTAAAATCCCAGTGCGGCAAGTGCGAAATCGCGGTGGCGAAGGGATCGAGCAGCAGCTTTTTGAAATTGAAACGATGTCCTTTATTTGGTTCGTAAGGACCATCCACGCGATAGGCATAGAATTGCCCGGAAGCGATCCCTTTTATCCAGACATGCCAGACGTCACCGGTGCGATTACGCGCTGAATCCAGATCAACCGTCCGCGCGGGTGATGCGTCTTCGGGATGATTAAAAAACTCCAGTCGCACGCGGCTGGCGTAACGGCTGAAAATGGCGAAGTTCACTCCGTCGTCGCTTTCGTGCGCGCCCAACGGAATGGGAGAGCCAGCCCGAACGTCAGCGTGCTCGGAAACCTTCGAAATATAGTCGGGCAAATTAAGTTGCGGTGCCTTTGTCATCGTTGCCATAAAATTCGCGAGTTTTCCAATGGAACCGCTACTCCATCGCAGCGAGGCATTACTCGCGCCGTGTAATCGGATGCGGGGCGGGCGGCGGGCACGGTCGCGCTGTATGCGTAGCCGCCTGATTCGTCCGCCAGCGCGTGAAGACAAGTCATTTCCTGCCGCACCGGCGAGCTGTCTTTGATACCGTCGGCATAAAGTTCCACCCGCACCACCTTGGGGTCGAGGCCATGCAGACTGACTTGAACCTCAATGATCTGTTTCCCGTCGCGTGCTGACACTTTCACGGTGCCGAAATTCAGCGTGCTCCATTTCTGATCCAAGCTGTGCCGCCAATCCACCATTTGTTTTCCAATGATGCCTTTGTTGGCAACTCGCGATTGGAAGGTGATCGCCGCCGGGAGATAATGTTGTTCAGTATATTCGCGCACCGTGCGGTCGGCCGCGAAATGCGGGGTAAGTCGCGCCATGCTTTCCCGCATCCGGTTAACCCAGGCAACGGGAATGCCTTTCTCGTTGCGGGTATAAAATTCGGGAATGACCTCGCGCTCCAGTCGTTCATAGAGCGCCTCGGCCTCGGCCGCATCCCACGCGGGATTGCTGCCATGTTCCTGTCCGTCGCCGATCGCCCAGCCCAAATCGGACGCGTAGGCCTCGGCCCACCAGCCATCCAATTCCGAAAGATTCAGGCCGCCGTTGACGAGCACCTTCATGCCGCTCGTGCCGCACGCCTCCCAGGGCCTCCGGGGCGTGTTGAGCCAGACGTCCACGCCTTGCACCAGGCGCTCGGTCAATTGCATGTCGTAGTCGCTGAGAAAAACTGCATGCGCGCGAACTTCCGGTCGGCGAATAAATTGAATCCATTTTTGGATGAGTGCCTGACCCGCCAGGTCTGCCGGATGTGCCTTGCCCGCAATCATGAGTTGCACTGGATGCTGGGGATTGGATAGCAGTCTCAGCAATCGTTCCGGGTCGTGCAGCAACAGGTTCGGGCGTTTATAGGTGGCGAAACGGCGGGCAAAGCCAAGGGTCAATATATTTGGATCAAAGAGATGTTTTGCCTGCTCAATGGTCTCGGTCGAAGCTCCGGCGGCGACATAATGTCGGGCCAGACGATCACGCGCATAATCAACAAGGCATTCGGTGGAAGTGGTGCGTAACTGCCAGAGGATTTCATCGGAGACATGCCGAATACCCTGTTGCTCCGATTTTTCCGTGATTCCCAGCCAGCGGTCTTTGCCGCAGGCCTTGGTCCAGAGGTCATCGGCGGCCGCCGAGTCCCAGGTCGGGTGATGAACACCATTGGTGACGTAGCCGATGGGGACTGCGTCCACCGGCCAGTGCGGAAACAGCGGCGCAAAAAGCTGCCGGCTGACTTGCCCGTGCAAGCGACTGACGCCATTCACTGAACCGCTCCCGCGAATCGCGAGATAGGCCATGTTGAAAGCCTCCACTGCGTCATTGGGATTTTCGCGGCCCAAGGCCAGCAAGTCGTGGAGCGAGATGCCGAGTTTATCCGTGGCATAGTGACCGAGGTATTGTTCGATGAGCTCCGGCGGGTAACGATCAAAGCCGGCGGCCACCGCCGTGTGCGTCGTGAACAGATTTCCCGCGCGTGTGGCGGCCAGCGCGACTTCAAAGGGCTGCTTGATTTCCTGCATGAAACTCCGGGCGCGTTCCAACACCGCAAACGCCGCGTGACCTTCATTCAAGTGACAGACATCGGGCTTGATGCCGAGGGCGGCGAGCAGCCTCCAGCCACCAATCCCCAGCAGCATTTCCTGCTTGAGGCGCAGCTCCAGTCCACCGCCGTATAACTCGCTGGTGATGCCGCGATGCGCCGGAAAGTTCGCCGCGTCATTGCTGTCCAGCAGGTAAAGTTTCACCCGACCCACTTGCACTTCCCACGCGCGCAGCCAGACGGAGTAACCGGGTAAAATGATCTCCAATCGCAACCACTCGCCGTTCGGTTGGCGCAACGGCGTGATCGGCAACTGGCCAGGGTCGTTATACGGATAAAGCGCTTGTTGCGCGCCATCGTTGTCAATCACTTGACGGAAATAACCCTGCTGGTAAAGCAACCCCACACCGACCACCGGCACACCGAGATCGCTTGCAGCCTTGAGTTGATCGCCGGCCACATTGCCCAGGCCACCGGAGTAAATGGGCAGTGCTTCGCTCAACATATATTCCATGCTGAAATACGCGACGCACTTCAACGGCGACTTCGGATGCTTTTTCTGAAACCACGCGGGCGCATCTGCCGCCTGCCGCTTAGATTCCAACCGATCGTTCACTTGCTTGCGAAAGACTGGATTGGCGAGCGCGGTTTTGAGCTTGTCCTTGGAAACCGTTTGCAGCACCACCCAGGGATTTTGCGTGAACTCCCACAGCGCGGGATCAAGCTGCCGCCACACCTCGTCGGTGGCATGATTCCACGACCAGCGCAGGTCCAGCGCCAGCTCCGCAAGAGAATCGTAGCCTTCAATGTCCGCGTGCAAAGAGTTGTAGTTTGCCTGGCTAACCGGTGTTTTTTCGTTCATGGTTTTTAATGTTTTTGAAAACGCTTTTTGTCCGGTATCAGTTTGGATCGCCCTCATTGCGCCAGACTGCCACCGCTTCCGAAACCGTCATCTCATGCGGTTCCAACGGCGCGCAAAGTTTGGCCGTCACGCTTTTCATTCCCAGCGCCTCACTCACAATTGTCTGGGCTTCCTCCTGAATCCGGCGCAGATGGTCCGCGCCTTGAAAGCTCTCGGCATAAATCTTGTAAATATTTTCGGTGCCGGACGGACGGGCCGCGAACCAGCCGCTTTTGGCAATGACTTTCAATCCACCGATGGGCGCATCGTTGCCCGGGGCTTGTGTGAGCATGGTCAGTATTTTTTCACCCGCCAGTTCGGTCTGCTTGACCTGCGCTGGCGAGAGATTAGCCAGCCGCTGTTTTTGTTCCGGCGTGGCGGGGGAATCTATCCGTTCATAAACCGGTTCACCAAATTCAGGTCTGAACTCGCGGTAGATGGCGGCAGGATCGTGACCCGTGCGCGCCGTGATTTCTGCTGCCAGCAATGCCGGGACAATCCCATCTTTGTCGGTCGTCCAGACGGTTCCATCCAGACGAAGGAAAACCGAACCGGCACTTTCCTCGCCGCCAAATCCCAGCGAACCATCCAGCAGACCTGCGACAAACCACTTGAAACCCACCGGCACCTCGAACAGTTTGCGGCCGAGCTTGGCCGTGATCCTGTCAATCATCTGGCTGCTCACGATGGTCTTTCCGACCGCTGCCGATTTGGACCACTTTGGCCGGTTTTGAAATAGATAATGAATCGCCGCGCAGAGATCGTGATTGGGCGGCAGCAAGCCATCATTCTTGGTGACAATCCCGTGACGGTCATGGTCGGTGTCGCAGGCGAACGAAAGATCAAATTTATCCTTCAGGCCGATCAATCTTTGCATGGCATAGGTCGAGGAAGGGTCCATGCGAATCTGGCCGTCCCAATCCACCGTCATGAAACTGAAAGTCGGATCAACCACCTCGCTGACCACCGTCAGGTCCAACTTATATTGCTCCGCAATCCTAGCCCAATAGTGAACGCCAGCGCCGCCGAGCGGATCAACGCCCAGATGAAGCTTCGCGCTGCGAATCATGTCCATGTCAATCACGTTGCCAAGGTCGTTGACATAGGCGGTGAGATAATCATGACGATGGGTCGTGGCGGCACGCAAAGCCTGGGCGTGCGGAATCCGGTTCACGCCTTTGAGCCGGACTTCGATCAGTTCATTCGCTTTGGCTTCAATCCAACCGGTGACGGCAGCGTCCGCCGGCCCGCCACCCGGCGGATTATATTTGAAACCACCGTCATGCGGCGGATTATGCGAGGGCGTGATGACAATCCCGTCGGCCAGTCCATCTTTGCGACCGCGATTGTAATTCAGGATCGCGTGGGAAATCACCGGTGTCGGCGTGTATTCGTCCCCTTCGGCGAGCATCACTTCGACGCCATTTGCCGCCAGCACTTCCAGCGCGGTGGCGCAAGCCGACACAGAAAGCGCGTGCGTATCAATCCCGAGATACAGCGGGCCGACGATGTTCTTCGACTTGCGATAAAGGCAAATCGCCTGCGTGATCGCGAGAATGTGCCATTCGTTGAAGGCCAGATTGAAGGACGAGCCGCGATGCCCCGACGTGCCAAACGCCACGCGCTGCGCCGGCACTTTGGGGTCTGGCACGCCGGTGTAATACGCCGTAACGAGACTCGGCACATTGACGAGAATTCCGGCGGGTGCGGGTTTTCCGGCCAGCGGACTGATCTTCATGGCGTTTTAATTGGAGTTGGGATTTCGAGCTGCGCGACTTTTTCGAGCCGGCGACGAAAGCGTTCCGCACCTTTGAACCGCGCTGCCAGAAACGTCTGCGTCAATTCCCAAGCCAGGGCGTGACCGACCAGCAGGCCGCCGAAACAGATCATGTTCAAATCGTCGTCCTCGACGCCTTGATGCGCCGAAAAGTTTTCGTCAATCAAACCAGCCCGAACGCCTGCGACCTTGTTCGCGGCGATGGAGACGCCGATCCCACTGCCGCAGATGCCGATGCCGCGATCCACCGTTCTGGCGGCAACCGCGCGAGCCAGGGGAATGACAAAGTCCGGATAATCATCATCCGACTTCAACTGGCGGTCGCCGAAATCGGCGACTTCAAAACCGGCGGCGCGTAATTTCCCGGCCAGAAATTCCTTCAATTCAAACCCGCCATGGTCGGCGGCGATGCCGATGCGTTGGGGCTTCACTGTCAATTCCTTCAATGGCTTGCCGTTGGCTTCCATATTCATGGCCCCGGCAGTTATGGTTTGATGCCATTGATAATTTCCCTGGCCGGAGGCGTTTCCAAGATTGGTTGTTTCTTGAGTTCAGTCGCCTTGTCGCCATTGGCGCGTTCCTGGCCCAAACCCATTGTCAGCGCGGTCATTCCGGCCAGTCCTCCAAGCTGCATGGATTCCACCGCCGTGCTGGGGACGATGACAATCGTGGAATTTTCCTTCAAACCTTCGTAGAGCATGTTCATCGCGCGCAAATGAAAGGCGATAGGATTGTGCTCATAGCTTTTGCCGGCTTCGGTAAATTTCTCCGCGATCTGCCGCTCGGCATCACCCAGAATCACGCGAGCCTGGCGTTCGCGTTCCGCCTGCGCCTGCATGGACATCGCATCTTCCAGACCGGAAGGAATCAAAACGTCCTTCACCTCCACGGAAATGACATTGATGCCCCAGGGTTCGGTGCGTTGATCAATAATCTTCTGGAGCAGCGCGCTGATTTTGTCGCGGCCTTCCAGCATGTCCGAAAGCATGGTCTTGCCGATTACATCGCGCAGAGCGGTTTGGGACGCCCAACTGATGGCGCTTTGATAGTCAGCCACGTCCAAGGCCGCCTTTTTGGGATCCACCACTTTCCAAAACAACACGGCATCCACATCCACGGGCACGGTGTCTTTGGTCAGGGTTTTTTCTGCCTTGAAACCCGTCGTGATGACGCGGGTGTCAATCCAGTAAGGAATCGCATCAACGACCGGGATGATAAAAAACAGTCCCGGCCCCTTGAGAGCGTGGAAATGTCCCAGCCGCAAAACCACCGCCCGATCCCACTGATCGGCCACCTGAATGGTAGCAGCAACGATCAAGGCCAGCACCACTGCGCCGACGCCAATCGCGACGGCTCCCACGTTGTCCACAACTCGAAATCTGACGTAGGCCAGGGCTGCACCGATAGCTAAAATGACAAAGGAAATCAAAATTGCAAACGATCTGTTTTGTTGTTTCATGTAAATGTCTCCGTTAATAGTTTATTGAATATCAGCGCCGCCATTGGCGGATGCGCTCATAATAAAAAGATTATCCCGACAACAGTGTTGGCGCTATGGGGTGTTCACCCCATAAAGTTGAAGCGTGCAAAATCACGGCGCATTCCCGCACAATTCTGCATATTGTCATGAATCATTGAGGCAAATCAGACAATCACATGCGGTTTGAACCGAGCAGCGGCTGCGACTTCTAGTTTGGGTGCATCGGGCACGCCTTTAAGATCGGAGATGACAAGGATTTTTTTAGCGGGCATGTCAGAAAACTTTCCTCGTGTTTCTTCCCATCGGAATTCTATTTCGCCACCAGTTCATCCACCCAATATCCTTGGCGATTGTAATGGCCATGCAGTTCGATCTCATAATCCCGGGTCAACAGCGATTCGTCCGTGTATTCCGGCGATTCCTTGATGGTCTCGCGGGAAAGTTTGATAAAGACTGCTTTGTCGTCCCAACTGACGCGATCAATCCATCGCGGCGAAACCAGAACTTTTTTGCCCGGCCACCAGTTATGGGTATTGATGATGAGATAACGAATCGCCCACGTTTCATCATCAATGACAAAATCCTCAACGTGGCCAATCTCGCCGTCAGTGGCATGGATGTGATAGCCGCTGACCGCGTGAGTGCTGCGCAAATGGTGATCCCATGCTTTCTCAGGCGGCGCGGGTTCCCGCCATTGTTCACGGTCGCGCCTTTCACGGTTGTGAATGAAATACGGATAAGCACCCCAACTGTAGGGACCGCCCCAGTAGGTCGGGTAGCCGTAATAGCCGTAGTAGGCCTGCTCGAACTGGCGCGAGACGGGCTTGTCTTCGTCCAAGAATGGACTCTCCTTGATCTGCTTTTTGGTTAAATCAATGGTGATGTTTTGTTCTTCCTTGTTCACGGAGACCAGCGCATACGGAGAAATCAGCGCGTGCCTGCCCGTGAACCAGTTTCCAGTGGTGGCGACCAGATAGCGGATGGTCCAGTGCCGGTCATCGAAGTAGAACTCTTTGACCTTCCCGATTTCCCCGTCGAGGCTGTCCAATTTATAACCCACCAGGCTTTTGACTTTGCTTAAC
>Ga0181520_10012282_pt1 | contig 11045 bp, 5 predicted proteins | sample PEATcosm2014_Bin_29_FD_132451 | JGI IMG/M metagenome (GOLD analysis project Ga0181520, IMG submission 132451) | Peatland microbial communities from MTU Mesocosm Facility, Houghton, MI, USA - PEATcosm2014_Bin02_30_metaG | ecosystem: Environmental > Terrestrial > Soil > Wetlands > Peat | place...
AGCTCGCCATTCCGTTCTCTGCGGGCGAAACCATCCACACCGAGAACAGTTACAAGTTCACTCCGGTCATGATCGAAGCCATTGCCGCCAATGGCGGTTTCCGCATCGAGCAGAGCTGGAGCGATCCGCGCCGCTGGTTCACCGTCAGTCTGCTGCGCGCTTGATGGTCCTTGCAAGGCCGAGCCGCGCGTCGCCCGCCAACACGAGGATCATTCGCTGCCCGGGTGTTTCGTCTTCCACAGAATCTGCCGCACCATGCCGAGCCAAAGCTCGGCATCGTTTCTTTCCAGGTTCATGCGCCGGAGCAGCCGTCGCACCTTCTCCTCGGCCGCAGCCTCGCCCAATGGCGGCACGTATCCGCTCGTGCGCAGCGCTTCCAGCAAAACCTGCGTAACCCGTTCCACCTCCAGGGCGCTGGCCGCCGTGCGCTCGCCCGTGGCTGCCGCCTGCGCTCCGCCGCGCACCAACTCATACAGACACACCGCAACCGCCTGCCCCAGGTTCATTGAGATGTGCTGATCGCGTGTGGGAATGCGCATCACCCAGTGACAGTGGCTCAGGTCTTCATTGGACAACCCAAACTTCTCCGACCCAAACAGCAGTGCCGCCGGAGCCGCCGCCAGTGTATGCCTCATCAACTTGGCGCCCTGCTCCAACCTGTGTAGAGGGTGCTGCAACTCACGCTCGCCCACCGCCGAGGTGCCCACCACCAGGCTGCAGTCTGCTACCGCCTCGGCCACACTGCCGAACACTTCCGCATTCAGCAGCACATGGGAAGCGCCCACCGCCGAGCGTGCTCCCAGGTACGAGGGCTCCCACGGTGTAACCAGCCGCAGATTTTCAAATCCGAAGTTGCTCATGGCACGTGCTGCCGCGCCAATGTTCAGCGGATTGCGCGAGCGCACCAGCACCACGCGCAGTTGATCGAACCACGGCTTCACCTCCAGCGATGCAGCAGTCGTTTCCAGACGAGCCTCACAGGGTCGCAGTAGCAACTCACCAGGGTGTCCTTACAAGCCTCAGGTTCCCCGTTCAAGCCCTTGTACCCGTGCGGCTTTCCGGGGCTGAGCGAGCATATAAAGTCCGGACGCCTTGTCAGAGATTGTAGCTTGCTTGCGCCACACGCATACAAAAGCCCCATCCCGGCCGGGATGGGGCTGCCTTCAAACGCGACTTATTTCTTTGCGGTTTCCGGTGCGGGATACTCCGGCAGCTTGTCTTTGTTCGAGGTCTGGCGTTTTACCTCCAGATCGTCAAACAGAACCGACGGAGCCACTACGCTGTGCGGAACAGGTTGAACCTCGTTGTCAACGTAAGCGTCGTTTCCTGCCCCCACAATGCTGCTGCGCATCGAGCGCTGATCCAGATCGCCGAAGACCGCGCCGCGCACCAGTTCCTCGTGTCCGTCCTTTACCCACACGCGGTAGAGCAGGCGTGGCATGTGCGCGCCGGACATGGTTTCCACGTAGTAGCCGAATTCCAATCCGCGATCCTTGCACATTGCAATCAGCTTTTGCTTCAGCTCCCCGGCCGCCAGCGCGTCGCTCGAATGCACCACGAGGTTTCCCAATGCCGGAGCGGGCCAGTTCAGCGGAAGGCTCGCGCGCCCGTGGCCATTCGAAGCCGCAAAGTCGCGAATTGGCTGGCGTCCCAGCAGGTAATTCACCAGCACACCTTTTTCCACCAGCGGAACCCGCTGCGCCTTTACACCCTCGTCGTCCACCTCGTAGTGGCCCACCAGCGCCGTGCCTGCCATCGTTGCCAGCGTCGGATCGTCCACCAGGTTGATGAACTCCGGCAGCACTCGGGTTTTGTAGCTGCTGGCAAACTGTCCGCGAACCCGCGCATTCTGTCCCAGCTCGGGTTTGTGTCCCAGCAGGTTTTCGCCAATCAGTGAGGCGAAAACCGTAGCCGACGAATCCGCGGAGAGCAGCACTGGCCCATGATAATCCTCATCCGCCAGCGGAGCGTCGCGCAGCTCCTTCAGGGATGCCATCAGTTCCTGTGCCTTTGCCTCGAACTCCGCCGCCTTGGGCAGCTCCCCCAGCGATGTTGCCGTGAATCCCGTCGAGCGCTCCAACCGCATCCCGTCTTCCGCCTGCGTGTTGCCGCCGATGGTCAGCCGGTAGAGGCCTTCTCCGCTGCGAACCTCCGTTCCCTCGGAGTTCAGGTAATAGCGGTTCACCACCTTGAAGCTCAGCGACGCGCCCAGCATCTGCACCTTCGGATCGTGGGTGTACAGACCCGTGGCCTCGCGCAGCATCTTCAGCCACGGCTCGCGATCCGCTTTCAGTTCCACCACCGGTTGCAGCGACTCTACGGCCTCGGCGTGCGCAAAGTCGTCCACCGGATGATCGATGGTGAGCTGCTTCAAGCGCGCCTGCTTATCGGTCAGTGCTTCCACCGCCTGCTTGTAGGCCTTGTCCGTTGCGCTCCACACCTGGAAGCGGAACGCGCGCTCGTCGCCGTCCAGCGGAACAATCTCCATCGCGCCTTCGCCGCGCGCGCTGGAGCTGTCCTGCCTGTAATCTCCTAACCGCACCTGTACCAGCAGAAAGCGGACTCTTGCGTGCGACTCGCTACGCACGCCTCCCAGCGCCGCGTCTGCCTCCCAGTCGTCAACGTCCACCACCCGGTAGTCGATGAAGTAGGGCGCAGCCATGTTCTCCAGCCGGAGCTGGGTCTTTGAGCGGGCCATCTCCGTCCGCAAACCGTGCAGAATCGGATCATCCACCGCTGGCGTGTTCTTTGCTTCGGCGGCAAACGCGCTACCGGCACACAGCAGCGCCACCAACAGCTGCAGCCATCTCGTCAAGTTGCTTTTCATGATCGCTGGGTTCTTCATTATTGCTGGCCCCCTGTGCTCGCCGACGCTCTCTTGGCTTGGTCTTCGAATCCCGGTGGAGGCAGAATCGGCAGCCGCTCGTTGGAGTGCGCTCGCTTCTGCACCTCAATTTCAGAGAACAACATCGCCGGAGCCGCTGCGGAAACCGCTACCCCGCCAGACTCCGCGCCGCACACACCGTTAAACACCGCCGACGTGTCCCCGGTCACCAGGATGCGGGTCATCGCCGCCAATGGTGTACCCACAATATCCACGCCGCGTACCAGCTCATCGGGACGCCCGTCGGGATATACCCGCCATACCATCACCGGCAGCACCTGGAAAGCCTGCGGCGCCGAACGCTGCGTCAGCGTAAAGCCGCCCTGGATGTCCTCGAAGTACAGTCCATAGGGCTTGCCCTGCTTCTTCACCTCATCCAGCAGCTTCTGGCGCAACTCGGAATCCTTCACCGTCTTGGTTGAGCTTACAATCAGGTTTCCCTGCCGCCCCACCGGCATATAGCCTGCCTGCGAGCGCCCGTGCCCGTTCGAGTGATCGAAGCCCGCAATCGGCATCCGCGACATCAGGAAGTTGCGCAGAATTCCATCCTTGATCACCTCAACCTTGGCGGCCGGCACGCCTTCGTCGTCGAACTGGTACCAGCCCGCCAGCCGCGTGCCATTCAGCGAGCGCAACGTCGGATCGTCGGTGACCGAGAGGAACTCCGGCAGCACCGCCTGGTTCAGCTTTTTCGTAAACGTCTGCCCTTCTTCGTCGCCGCGCTGCCGCTGTCCTTCCAGCCTGTGCCCCAGCACCTCGTGGAAGAACACCCCCGATGCGCGTCCGGATAGCAGTGCCGGTCCGTCGTAGGGCTCGGCTACTGGAGCCTCGCGCAGAGCTTTCAAGTCCTTGGCCATCTGTTCCACTTTTGCGTCGATCTCCGCTGCCATGGGGAGCTTCTCCATCGACTCCGCCTGCATGGTCTCGACCCGCATCAGCTCCATGCCGTCTTCCGCGCGGGTCTCCGCCTGGATCGCCACCCGGATCACCGTCTCCGGCATCACCACCCGGCCGCCCTCGCTGGAAACAAAGCGCTGCAGTGACTTCTCCGCGGTCACCATCACGCCCGAGGTGTAGATATACGGATACTTGCGGAAGGCCTCCGAGAAGCGGCGCACAAAACTCTCCACCGCCTTCTGCTCCGGAGCCGGCGCAACCTCCTGGTAATCGGCGTGCACCTGTGCCGTCTCCTTGCTGAAGTCCGCTGACAGGTCGTCTTCCTTCGCCTTCACCTGCGATTTCGTCTGCACATTCAGAAACGCCGTGGAAGCCTTGCGATACTCGCTGAACGTCAACCGCCAAAGCGCATGTGCAATTGCCCCCGGATCGTCATCCAGCGGCAGCGTCTCGGTATTGATCGCCGACGGACGGTTCTCGCCGTGCGCGTTGTCCAGTGCCGGAGTGCCAACCCGCATGATTACGTCGGCCACGCGCTTCCGCCCGGTGGTGCTGGTCACCAGGCTGCCGTTCATGCCCACCGCGAACGTTACCTGATTGTCATACACCGTATAGCTGATGAAATAAGCCGCCGGAGTCAGCTTGCCCAACTCTCCTTGGGCCCGGTGCAGCTCCTTTTCCATGCTGTTCAAAACCGCGTCGTGCGGCGCAACGGCCTGTTTTCCAGGTGCCGGCGTTGACGCCCAAGCCCGGGGTTGGCCACACAGCATGGCGCCCACTCCCACCAGCCAACAAGCGCGAATCAGATTCTTTATCTTAGGCATTTCTCTCCCTGGTGGCCTCAGCGTCACCCAACCGGTCGTCCCAGCAAACTCTCCAAAGCTGAAGTTTAAAGCAGGGCAGCGCCAATCCGCTCATGAATTCCCACCTGAGAGGTATCTCTCATACAAAAGCAAGGCGAAGACCGTAGCCACCTAGCGCCTGCGGCCGGAGCGGCGGCATCTGCCGCGTACCCGCCTCGCGCCTGCGGCCGGAGTGCCGGAGGTTGCCGCGTAGCCTGTTGCGCCGCCGAAGTGGCCCGAAAGGCGAAGAGGCCACCCGAAGGCGGCCTCTCGTCTGCCACAGCGATATGCAAGTTAGAAGGTGAAGCGAACCGCCAACTGCGTGCTGCGAGGACCGCCGCCACCCAGATACGGATTGCCGCTGCCCACATCCGGCGTGGCCGTCAATGGCAAATAGCCTGAGCCCAAGCCCGAGTGGTTCGTTGGGCTGGGACTCGTGCCGTTCAGGAAGTCCACGGAAAAGCCCGGCAGCAGCGGATTGCTGAAGTTCGGGTGGTTGAAGAGGTTGAAGAAATCCGCCCTCAGTTCCATCGAGACCTTCTCGGTCAAATGCGAGAGCTTGGTGAGCGAGAAGTCGAAGTTGTTAAAGCTCGGTGCGCGGAAGGCGTTGCGTCCCTCGTTGCCCGGATGTTGGGTGCCGCTTATGCATGCGCCCGTATCGTCCAGGGTGCAGGGAACTGCAAAAGCCGCAAGGTTCAGGAACTGGCTCGTACCATGAGTTCCAGCATACGGATTGCCGACGATATCCGGCCGCCCAAAGTACTCGCCGGAGCCGTTCAGATCGCCGCCATTGTTATCGGACTCGTACAGGTAGCTCAGAGTGAAGGGCTGTCCGGTGGCGTGATTGAACATGCCATCCACTGCCCAGCCGTTGCTGATCCACTTTGCCCGGTTGATATTCGGAATGTTGTAGGTAAAGTACCACTGGATGCGGTTACGCACGTCGAAGTTCGAGTTGGCGCGCTCGGCCTTCGTGTTGAAGCTGTCGTCCGGCTGGGCGGCGTTGGGTACAAAATCCAACCCATCGCTCGCGTTGTCAATCGAGTGTGCCCAGGTGTAATTCAGCGTCGAAGTAAACCCGTGCCAGTTCTGCAACTTTACGCTCGCCTGTAAAGAGTTGTAGTTCGAGTTTGCGGTGGTTTCTTCCTGGTTGATGTAAACGTAGGACGGGAAGCACTGCTCTCCGTAGCCGATCGTCGTGCCGTTGCCGCAGCTCACCGTTCGTCCCTGCACGTTGTTGAACTGGTTGAGGTCGCGGAAGCGGAAGAGATGATGTCCCTCCGAACCCACGTAGCCGACCTGCACCGCCACCCTCTTGGCCACCTGCGATTCCAGGTTGACGTTATACGAGAAGTAGATCGGTGTCGCCAGGTTCTGCGCTACCGTGAAGGCGCTGCTGGCGGTGTAGTTACTGAAGATCGGCGTTCCGAGGACGTACCCATTCGTGCCGTCTGGAATTACCGGGAGCACGCTGTCGTGAGGTCCGCCGCAGCCCGATCCCGCAAAAGTGATGTTATTGAACGCCGGTCCAGCCTCAGCCGGACAGGTATTCCAAGGCTGGTTGCCTACGAAAAAGTCTTGCGAGGCGCCATCGTAGAGGATGCCCGCCCCAGTGCGTAGCACCAGCTTACCGTTGCCCATCAGATCGTCCACCACGCTGAGGCGCGGAGCGAAGTTATTCCAATCCTTCGGATATAACGTGCTAAGCCCACCTGCCGCACCCACGGTTTCCTCGAGACCACTCTGTACGTTGAAGATGCTGAAAGCGTTGTTCTTCGCCCCAATCACTCCGAAGTAGTCCCAGCGCAAGCCATAGTTGACCGTGATTCTGTTGTTCAGGCGCCAGGAATCCTGAAAGTACGCTCCGCTGTTGTTCTGGAAGGTGTAGCGCGTTCCCGCACCACTCGCTGAGCCACCGCTTGCGATTGTACCCGTCAAGAAATCATCGAGGTTGTCAAAGCTCATCTTGCCGCGGTGACCGCTGTCGATGAAGCTGTTGATGAACGTACGCCGCCACTCATAGCCCATCTTGTAGTTGTGCCGTCCCTTCGTAAGGGAGACATTGCCAAAGAGCTGGTAATTCGTATCGATACGGCCGCGCGCGTCGCTTCCCGTCGAACCGATCGGACTATAGCCACCCGAGATGCTCATGGTCGGCAGGCCGAGGTCACGCGAAGCCGTGAAGCCCGGCGGCAGCGTGTTCAGCCCGATGCTTGTCGGATCAAAACTAATGTCCTGTGGCATGAAGTCTTGCAGGAACCGGTTGTAGCCGCCGCGCAGCTCGAAGATCAGGTTTGATTTCGGGACTGACGTATAGGACAGCGAGAAGATGTTTACGTGCGTCGGCGTCGAGGTGTTAAATCCCGGCGCGCTGCTTCCCGTGTCGAGCATACCGAGCGGAAAGCTCTGCGTGCCATGGCTGTAAAAGTAGCGGCCGGTCAGCAGGTCGCCAGGACTGAATAGGTGCAGGTGCTGATCGATCTTGAAGATCAGGTTGTCACTGTTGTTGACGAACGGCGTGGTGAACGTGGTGGAAGCCTGAGCGATTGACGTATCCGCCAGTGTCGGCAGCGTTCCCCAGGGATGCCTATCCAACAAATTCTGCACCACCGAATTGATCGTGTTCGTAAGCTTCCAGTTGTCTATGTAGCTCTGGGTGGGTACGAACCCCTGCTGTGGTAGCCCGCCGTTCTCGCGCTGTCCCTCGAAGGCGGCAAACCAGAATGACTTGTCCTTCACAATGGGGCCACCGATGGAACCGCCGTACTGATGATTACTGAATGAGTTCTTCGGCTGATCCGTGCCATCGCTGAACGTGCTATTGAAGTAGTTTCTTGCCGCCAGCGCATCGTCGCGGAAATACTCGAACGCGCTGCCATGGATCTGGTTCGTGCCTGACTTGGTGACGATGTTTACCGTAGCGCCCGAGCTACGTCCAAACTCTGCTTCCGGGCTGCCCGTCACCGGAATCTCGGCCAGCGCATCGACCGGAAGGATCGTCGAGGGGCATCCCCAAACACCCGCCTGGTTGATTGCCGGCAGGTTGCGGTAGCCATCGTTCATATCCGTGCCATCCAGCAGGTAGTTGTTCGAGCGCCCGCGGTTGCCGTTCAGGCTGAACAGTCCATACGAACCCGCTGACTCCGTCGAACCCACCGGATCGCTCGCTGTGCCCGGAACCAGTTCCAGCAGCTTGGTGAAGTCGCGCCCGTTGATCGGCAATTCTGCCGCCTCGGATGCCGCAATCGTGCCGCCCGTGGTGTTGGAGGTCGTCTCCACCAGCGGTACATCGGCGTTCACCTCAATCTGTTCGTGTACCTGCCCGGTGGCAAGCTTGGCGTCGGCGCGCGCCGGCGATCCAACGCTCACCGGAATCTGGTTCAGCGTTGTTGTCCGGAACCCTTCTTTCTCAATGGTGACGCTGTAGGTGCCCAGCGGAAGTTCGGATGCCAGGTATGCGCCCTGATCATTTGTGGTAACCGTACGTGACAATCCAGTGCCGGGACTGAAGACTTTTACCTGAGCTCCAACCACTGCCGCGCCGGAAGCGTCCGTGATCGTTCCCTGGATGCTTCCACGAAATGTTTGTCCGAATGTACTACAAACGAAAATGGAGGCTAAAAAAACAAATAGTACAGCAATTGAGCGGCTTCTCATGGCCGGGCTCCTTTTAGTTTTATGTGACGCACGGAAGAAAGGGATACAGAGATGTGGCCGAATCATAACACGAGAATTCCTGCCCTGTGACAAGGAATTGCCGTGAGTTTTTTCCGCGCAAAAAGGGAGACCCTTGCCGGGCCTCCCTCAGTCACTCACTCTGATTGAACTATCTTCCGCCGTGTCCTTCGTGGCCGCCGCTGCTATGCCCGCCACTCGGATGTCCGCCACCACTCGGACGGCTACCGCTCGGACGTCCACCACTGCTCGGACGGCCACCGCCACTCGGGGCAGCCGCTCCACGGCTCATTGCGGCTCGCGGAGCACTTGCTCCCGGAGCGCCGCCAGGCCGTCCGTAGCTTCCACCTGGACGACCCGCACTCGCTCCCGGACGATTCATCGCTCCACCGGGCCGTGCATAGTTTCCACCTGGTCTCGCTACGCTGTTGCCGCCACGGAAGCCTGCGCTCCCACGGTTCATGCCTGCCGCGCGATTAAACCCACCAGCCGGCCGTGCGTACGCACCCCGTGCTCCAAAGTTCCGGGGCGGACCGCCCGGGCGGTTGTAGCCGCGATTGATCACCGTTGTACTGCGCGTGAAGTATGAGTTGTGGTTATAGAAGACAGCGTGCTCGTGCCATCCCATGCCCCAGTGGCCCCAACCCCAGCCCCAGTGCGCGAACAGGCCAATGCCAATGCCGACTCCGAAGCCGATTGCCAGCCCACCCCAGAAGATTCCCGGAGGCGGGGCATAGTAGAAGCCCGGATAAATCGGAAGCGGTGGGCCGTACACGACCCACGGGTTATAAACCGGAACGTAAACCACCGTCGGGTTTGCCGGAGCAATCGCAATCGCGCCGCCATCGTTGGTCACCGTCTGTTGCGGCGTGTTGCGCAACTGGCCTGCGGCCTGCGCCTTCTGCCGCATCGCCTGCACGGAATCCATCACATCCTGTGGCTGGTTGTAGTAGGCATTGCCCAGGTCGGTCGTCCACTGCAGGTTGCGATCCATCTGAGCCAGCACGGTCGGGAACGCCGTCAGCGCCTTTACGCTGGCATCCCAGTTATGCGCATCCGCACCCGCGGCAATTTGTTCTGGAGAGGCGTTGCCCTGGCTCTGTCTCCAGCGATCCGCATCCACCACTTGGGTCGGATAGGTCGCCGCGGCCAAAACCTGTGCCACCAGAGCATCCGGATAAAGTGCGATCGGAGCCACCAACTGATCCAGTTGCTCAACCGACAGCGGTGCTGCCTGCGGCGCCCCCTGCGAGCCGTCTGGCGGAGCCGATTGCTGGTTGGCAGGCGGCGGTGCATCCTGCGCAAACACCTCTTGTCCCATGGGGACCATGATCATCAGCGCGCTGAGTAAAACCGCCAGGCTCTGCCTGACCAGTTGTCCAATCCTCTGTGCCGTGGACATTGCTGCCTGTCCCGGTTGAAGAACCTCGCGCAGGGTACTGCTCAACCAGCCTGTGCTTCTCTTCCCAATCTCTAGTTTCATGCTCTGCTCCTCAAAACGCAGCACGCTCACGCTGCACCTTCCCCCGATACGGGCGGGACATTCGTGCAAACCCGGCTTCCGCCCCGTAGTTTCGCGGAGCAGCTCAGAACCTTTTCTGCCGGCCCGTTCTCCTGACCCAGGTCAGCCCTTATTTCCGATTGCTGTGGGAGATTGTACTTCGTTACGTGAGGGAAGAACACTAACCACAGGCACAGCACATTCCGCCGGCGCCGTAGACCGGACCGTTGTGCCACAAGCGTGCTGCAGACCGCGTGACGATCTCCGGAGGGCGGCTCTCCGTGGCAATTTGCCCGGAGAAACCGGATCCGAAGCCGCCGATTCCTAAACCAGCTCCATCGCGGAGCACTGCGGCTAAGCCATACCGCCAAGCACCATCCGGTACCAGGTGCTCCTCTTCTTTACATCCTTACGTCAAACCTTCTTTACATCAAAGCTGCCGACTGGCGTACGGTCCTCACCGCAATTCCATTCTCTTGCTTATCTCTGTCCGATCTTCGTGCTGCTCCCGGACGCCAATCCATCGGCACAATCAAAGTTGCTGTACCGTACCGCACTTATCCGCTAAGCGGAAATTGAAAGAATTTATGGTTGCCATTAAGCATTGTTATCTAGCTCATGCGCCTATGGAATTAAGGTAAACCATTGAATCCTAAAAGAATTAAGGGAATTAACACAACCACAACGCACGCCCCGGGAGGATAATTGCCGACGCTGGCGGGTACCCCAACACGGCACCCTTCATAAACAAGGAGAACCAACAAATGGCTCACACACTATCTCCCACGCATTATCGAATGTTCATCGACGGTCAGTTTGCCGGAACCTCCAGCAGCAAGACAATTGCAGTCCTCAATCCCTCCAACGAGGAGCTCATCGCAGAAGTGCCAGCCGGCAACGCCGCTGATGCCGAGGCCGCTGTCCTCGCCGCCGAAAGGGCTCAGAAGAGCTGGGCGCGCAAACCCGCCATCGAACGCGCTGGCTATCTCCGCGAGATTGCACAACTGGTGCGCGCCAACGTCGAAAAGATCGCCCACACCCTTAGCGAAGAGCAGGGCAAGATCCTTCCGCTTGCCAGAGTCGAGGCGGCCTTCACGGCCGATTACTTCGACTACATGGCGGAGTTCGCCCGCCGCTACACCGGCGAGGTCATCCAGAGCGACCGTCCGAATGAGAACATCCTGATGTTCAAGATGCCAATCGGCGTTATCGCCGGCATTCTGCCCTGGAACTTCCCCTTCTTCCT
>Ga0181520_10012285_pt1 | contig 11045 bp, 5 predicted proteins | sample PEATcosm2014_Bin_29_FD_132451 | JGI IMG/M metagenome (GOLD analysis project Ga0181520, IMG submission 132451) | Peatland microbial communities from MTU Mesocosm Facility, Houghton, MI, USA - PEATcosm2014_Bin02_30_metaG | ecosystem: Environmental > Terrestrial > Soil > Wetlands > Peat | place...
ATTCGTGAGGCGCAGGGCAAAGCTCCTTGATGGCCCAATGGCATTGCCTGAGAACAGACCGCCGAAGTCAATCACATTCAGAACGTTTGTCAGGTTTTGGCCATCCGCCTGGATGCGTATCTTTACACGATCCGATTTGTAGATGTCCGCTCCTGCAGAAGCGTTCGCTTGAAAAGCTGGATAGATGCGGCCGCGAGCGAAGTTGATTCGATTCAGGACTTGCTGGCCGTATTCCGCTAAAACGGTGGATGGCTCGCCATCGAATTCGAATGGCAGGCCGGAATCGTATTGCACTCCGAATGCGGTCCAGATGCGCGATGTCGCCTGAAAACGCACCCGCCCGCGAACGGTATTGCGCTGGTCCTGCGAATCCGGCGCGTGGCCGGTCAACTGCGATGCAGCCTGGCTGGCATCGGAACCGAAGAAGAGCCCGCCGGTAACAGGAAACCAGGCATTGCCGACTATGTAGGAGTAACTTCCGAACCCCGAGAACCGATGCCAGTCGGGAATCTCGATCTTTCCCTCGGCGCCGTAAAGGATCGCCTTCCGAAAGGAGATAGGAAAGCTGATTGTGGTATTGAATATCTGGCTGTCATCGGCATAGTTACCCACGACTCTTCTGAAGTAGTTGCTCCCCAGCTTGAGATGCGCGAAGAAAGCTTTGCTCAAGCCGGCCTCGTAATAATCCCCCTGCGAAGGTTGAACAGGCAAATTCAGGAACCCGGTGGGATCGATGCCTGCGACCAAAGGCGAGCTCGATAGCAGGATGTTCTCGAACGATGGCGTCTGAAAAATCCGGTCATAGGAAAAGTGCAAGACGGCGTCGGCCTTTTGAAAGTAATGCGAAATGGCTAGGCGCGGCTCCAGGGCTTGCTTGTTGAGAAGCAGTTGATAGTGGTCCCAACGCATGCCTGCATTGATCGTCCAATTGTGCAATTGAAGCAGATCCTGCACAAAGCCCGACTGCTCCAAATCCGGCCGGTTTGCCCGGAAAGCAAATGTGAGAGGCGACCCGGGGTCGAATTGCGTAGGGTCGGTGATGTTGTAATTCAACATCTCATTCAAGAACGTGTTGTCCGACTCAACGCCGGCCTTCCACTCATTCCGGCCGTGAACGATAGTCGAACTGGCTCTGAAATACCCTTCGCGAAACCAGTTATGCTGTAGAACGATGATCGGAGTCGATTCCGGATTGGAATAGAAGTCACTTGAGTTATCGCGGACCATCCCGCGTAGATCGCCGGTGGCGGCGGGAGAGAAAATATGCTCATAGGAGGCAGTTCCAAATGTTTCAAGGTTGTCGGCATTCTGGCGCTGTCCTGCCGCCTGTTGGACCATTTCATTTGGAATGTCGTAGCGGGCCAGCTCATGGCGCGCGATCAACTGAACCCGATCTTTCGGCGACAGGTCCCGTGCGTAATCCGCGGAAAAATCGCCCACCGTTCCGGTATTCGAAAAATTCTGGGGAACGACAGGGTTCAAATAGTGCTCTGTCATGCTGCCGCTTGCGCTGCCGCCAAGCGCATTCTTGCCCCAGACGTATTGCCCTTTCCCAAATGCTCCACCGGAATCGAAACTTCCTCCGGAAAGGGCAACCATGCCGTGGAAGCCGGGATCGGAATCCTGAAGGGTGTTGACTTCAACCACGGCTCCCATCTTCCGTCCATACTCCGCGGGGATTCCGGCGGTATAGATGCTCATCGATTCCAGGTCGTCCGCTTCAATCTCCGGTCCAAAGCTCGGAGAGCGATTGTCGGTCAGCGGAATGCCGTCCACAACAAACTGCGTCTGATACTCTGAGCCGCGCGGATGCAGCACGGCATTACCTTCATAGAGCCAGCCGGGTTGCGAATTCACCAGATCCTGAAGATCTCGGCCTGGAACTGAACCGACCCGGTTCTGAATAAACTCTGTGCCTATACGATTGACGGAACCCGCCTCATCCAAATCGTTGAGGGTGTTAACCGCTCGAACGGTTACCGATTCATGCGTCTGGGTCAGTTGGAGTTCAATCTTGAGTGCAATGGGCAACGACGAGCGAATCTCTATATCTTCGGATTTAGCTGCGAAGCCTGCCTGGTCGATTTCGAGTTGGTAGAGGCCGAACGGAAGACGCAGTGCGTTAACGTACCCCTGGTCGTTGGTCGCAAGAGCATTGCGATACTGGTTCGCCTTGCCCTCAATCTGGACGGTTGTCTTCACTCCTTGACCAGCCGAATTGACGACTTTGAGGCGCAACTCGCCCTGATTGGATTGCGAGAGAAGAGAAATCGCAGAGAGGGAGAACAGTACCATGAATTCCTTCATAAAGAGTCGGCCTTCGCGATTGCTGCGTCGATCTGTGGCACGGTTGAAGAATGCTGTTGCAATTCTCTCTCCCATGCGGTGAGAGCTTGAATCCTGGCCTCGACCGGCCCGATGATGCCGATCCGGGTTGATTCGCTTACTCTTTCGATTTCCGGCGACCTCAAGGATATTCAAGAATGTAGAACAAAATCGCTGAAATTGGCATCTAGACAAACAAAGAGACCCGACAGGATACCTTTGGCAAAGCTGGGCTTCTGACCAAGGGATTCTATGCTGCCCCAGGTACCGGAATGAGAACCTGAGCAGATCGGTAAGGATGCAGACAAGTCGGCCCAGCAGGTAGCGTCTCAAAGCCGTATTTCGCCACGACGCTGGCTCCGCGTTTTGGTCGTGGTGACCCGGGATCGAGTCCACAGCCATGGCCTTTTTGGTGCAGGATCGTGCCGCGATCTTCATTCACACGCTTTCGTTTGCCGCAAGGCAGACGGTTTGAATAGGCTAACCTATTGCCATGAGTGCACTATTCCTTTTGCCAGGCCTTTTCTCGCTCTATCTAGTGATCCGCGGACGAATCGAAACGGCGTTTCTTTCCGTTTATCTTCCGGCACTCTTGTTGCTTCCCGACGGATACTCGCTCAAGTTTCCTCATTTGCCGGCAATCTCAGCGGCCGAGTCGGCGTTGATTCCAATCGGCGCGGTTGCGCTTCTTCGCCTCCTGCGGAGAGGCATTCCCTCCATCATGGATATTCTGGTGTTCTTGTTCATTGTGAGCTCCAGCGCCAGCGAGGTGCTTCGCGAGCGTGTGATGAACGATGGAATTTTTAACGCACTCATCTCGTTCATATCCATCTTCCTCGCCTATGCAGTCGGACGCACGATCATAGAACCCGGCCTGCGGCTGGTTACCGTCCGGCGCATTGTGCTCCTGGCTCTTTTGCTAGGTCCACTTGGCTTGTATGAATGGAGGATGGGACAGAGTCTCTATGGCACTATCGGAGTGAAATACTTCCAAGCAACCGATGTCCGGGATTTTATTCAAATGCGATCCGGACATGGAAGAATGGCGGTTTCCTTTAATGATGCCGAATTGGCCGGAATCGTCTTTGGGATGATCGCGACTTTGAATGTCTGGCTGATCTACCTGAGGAAGTGGGGGCATTCGGCAAGTCTCGGCAAGCGGATGGTCTGGCTTGAGAAATACCACATTCCGGGCTTGTTGCTCCTGTTATATGTCTTCCTCACCCAGTCGCGGGGACCGATGCTCGCCGTGGGTGTCGGTTACCTTATTCTTCAAATCCCCAAATTCAAGAACAAAAAGGCCGCCACCGCCTTGGTGGCCATTCTGATTGCCGCGGCCGGCTTGGCTGCATACCAATATTTCAATCGCTATACAAATATCTCCGACCCCGGCGCGATTGTAAGTGAACAGCAGGGCAGCGCGCTTTACAGGCGCCAAATGAACGAACGCTACCAGCCCATTGTGAAGCAGGGCGGCTTCCTCGGCTGGGGAATTCTCAGCCGTCCAGTTCTTCCCGGCATGTTCTCAGTGGATAACGAGTTGTTGCTCGTTCATCTCGCCTATGGAGATTCTGGATATTTCCTCTTCTTGCTGATTAGCCTGGAAACGTTCCGGCGGTTGATTGCCCGCACATGGAATTTGCAGGTGCCCGAGGACCAAGCCTTTGCCACTGCGCTCCTGGGGGCCATGGCGGTGTTCTGGATATCGATCACCACGGTGTTTATGGGAGAGCAAACGCCGCAGATCGCATTCCTTTTGATCGGTTGGAGCCAGTCTATCCAGCTAGTTTCCGCGGGACCGGCGGCCGTAACGGAAAGCGCAACCGGTCCCCGATTCATTTTCAAGCAGGTATTCAGCAGGTGAAGCTCTGCTTAACGAGGGCGACTTGAATATCGTCTGACCATCGTCTTCCGGCTCTTGTCGAGAAACCGAAAGAATCCGCGTTCTGCGCGGGTTTCCGGATTTCAGGCGGAAGCTTCCTCATTCATACCGCAGCGCCTCGGCGGGGAGGATGCGGGAGGCGGCGGTCGAGGGGTATAGCGTTGCCAACAGCGAAATGCCTATCGAAACCGCAGAGACGATAAGGCCGTCGAGTGGGCGTGGTGAGAAGGGCAGCGTGTCGATGGAATAGACCTCGGCGGAAAGGTGGATGAAATGGTAGTGTCCGCCAGCCCAGGCCGTGAGGTAGCCGAGCACCAGGCCCAGCGCGGTGCCGATGACGCTGATAAGGAAGCCCTGCATGAGGAAGATGCGCCGTACTTGGCCCGGCTCGACGCCGAAGCTCATCAGCACAGCGATATCGCGGGTCTTCTCCATCACCATCATGGTCAGGGCGATGAGGATGTTGAGCGCGGCCACGATGACGATCAGCGCGATCACAATAAACGTGACCACCTGTTCCAGCTTGAGGGCGCGAAAGAGCTCGCGGTTCACTTCCATCCAGTTGGTGGTCATATAGCCGCGGCCGGCCTCATGCTCGATGGCCCGGCCAATCTGCGGGGCCTTGTACATATCGTCGACCTTGAAGCTGATGACTGAGAGCAAATCGGGTTCGCTGAATAAGCTTTGCGCGTCGGCCAGACGCATAAAGGCCATGGCCGCGTCGTACTGATAAAACCCGGAGTGGAAGATGCCCGCTACGCGGAAGCGCTGGTATTTGGGCGCGAGACCGAGTGGGGTGAGCTCGCCCTGAGGGCTGGTGACCAGCACGCTGTCGCCCACTTGCGCACCAATCTGCTCGGCAATATCCTTGCCCAGCACCAGAGCCGGGTACGGGGCGTTTAGGCTGCCCTGGCCATGCACCAGGTTGGCGGTGCGGTTGGGGGCGTCGGGTTCCAGATCTTTGGCCGAACCGGAAGTGACGGTATTCAGTAAGCTGCTCACCGTCCGCTCCTGGGCGGGCACGATGCCCTTGATGAGCGCGAAGCCGGCGCGCGGCCCGCGCGAAACCAGGACCTGCCCATAGAGTCCCGGCGCTGCCGCGGTTACGTGAGGCACGGCGCGCAGGCGGTCGAGCAGAGGCTTCCAGTCGCGAATGCCGTCTGCCTCCACGCGCATCAGGTCAATGTGGGCGCTGGCGCCCAGCAGCCGGTCTTGCAAGTCGCTGCGCATGCCGTTGGTGATGGCCAGGGCAATAATCAGCGCGGCTACTCCGCCCGCAACCCCGGCGATGGAGATGGTGGTGACCACGCCCACCACAGCTTGGCGGCGTTTTGCTCTAAGATACCGTGCGGCTAGAAAGAGTTCGAATCGCATCAAGCTTCCATTTTACTTTTCCTGGGCAGCGATCACCGTTTTTGAAGCGCCCACATTGTCGTGCCTGTCGTAGACGCGGACGGTGATCAGGTGCTCGGCGGTCTTGCCCAACAAGCCATCCACTGAGAGATGGATCTCGTAGTGCTCGCGCTTGGAGTCGGAGAGCCCGCCCACCGGTTCGATATACTGCCATGGCCCCGCGTCCAGCGAATACTCGGCGTGAGCGATGGGCGAGATGGCATCCTCGGCGTCAAAGCTGACCTTGAAGTGCTTGGCGCAGTGGCTGCCTGCGCAATTCGCCAGCTCACTTGCCGCCGCCAGCGCCGAGATGACCGGTGGCGTGGTGTCCACCTCGAAGCGCTCGCTCTCTTTAGCGCCGGTGAGCGCTTCGCTGGGCGTGTGCGAGGGCGCATCGCTGGCCACAACTTTAATTTGGTAGCCTCCGTCGGGAATCAGCATCGCGTCGAAGCTGTAGGCCTTTTCGGTGATCTGGTCCTTCAACAGCCGCCATACCGTTTCGCCGTCGCCGCGGAGGTTGAGCGAGTAGACCAGATCGTCGCCGTTGTCGTCATGAGCCGCCCAGCGCACGGTCACTGCGGTGCGATCTTTGGCGGCTTGCAGGGGCGAAGAAGCCCCGGAGTCAAAGCTTATCGAGCCCTGGCTCGGAGTCGGGAATGCAATGCTGACCGTGGTTGGCTGGCTGGCCAGCCCCTGCGGGCTCAGGCGCGCGCCGGGAACCACCACCAGGTCGTCCACCACTGGGGCGGCATTCACCGGCAGATAGTTCACACCCACGCTGCCCAGAACGCCGCCTGCATGCAATACGGCCTTCCATTGCAGGTAGCGTCCTGGCGGAGCGGCTACCGCGCCATCTTTCAGCGGCAGCCAATCGCTCCAGCCCCAGTCGTTGCGGCCGCGCACCGGCTGCTCCACGTTGCCGGTTCGTGCCAGCAGCTCAAAGCCAGCCGATCCTGGCTCGACCTCGACGCGGCCAAAGCGCGCCAATGCGCCCGCATCCAGCACGTCGCTGGCGAACTCATGTTTTTCCGCCGCGCCCAGGCGATAAAGCTTGCCGGTGTTGCCGGCGCCGATCAGCAGGCTGTCCGGCTGTCCATTGGCACCTGGCGCCGCGGCCAGGCTCAGCCCTTGCTGCGCGTCCAGGTGGGCAATGTCGGCATAGCTGCCATCGGCGGCGATTCTAAAGATGCGCCCGCGATTGCCGGTGAGCGCCAGCAGGCCCGCAGTCTGCGCGGCCAGGGCGTACACAATTTCGTCTTTACCAGCCCATAGTTTGCGCGGCGCCTGGCCCTCCGCCAAAGCGTAGATCTCGGTTCCGTCGGGCAGGCTGACGCTGGTGTTGGCCGCCTGCAGCGAACCCGGCTGAATGATGGTGATGGTGGCCGAGCCGGTTCCCTGTACAGGCAGCGGCGGCAGCGGGTTGTGGCTCTTGTCGCCCGCGCTTGCCGCGTAAATGGTCCCGTCGGCTGAAACGGCCACGGCGGTAATCTCGCGTCGCGGGGCCTCAAAGAGCACGTATCCTTTGCCCTGCGGATCAATGCGGTAGACGAGCCCGGAGCCGTCGCTGCCAGCAATCAGGTTGCCCTTGGCATCCCATGCCAGGCTGCGAATGTGTTGTTCATCGCATTTGAAGAACGTTTCCGGCTTGCCGTCCGGTTTGGCAGGATCGACGCGATAGACTGCTGCCGGACCACCGGCGGCAATGTAGAGGCGCCCCACGGCATCGAAGGTCATGTCCCAAATGAAGTGTGTCTGGGATTTTTCCTGGTCAACTTTGCCGGCCGCATTTACGCCGTCCAAATGGGCGGCGTCAAAGACCAATGTGGCGCTCGACTCGTCCTGCGCGGCGGCGGCATCGGTTTTGAGCCTGTAGACTCGTCCGCTGGGCAAGGTGGCTACATAGAGCGCGCCATCCGGACCCAGGCGTACCACCTGGACCGCCAGATCCTTGGTCGTAAAGAGCGTCGTCTCCTTGCCGTCCGGCTCCACGCGCAGCACCGTGGCCGGTGACGCCGTACCCGCGTAGGCCACGCCGCTCCTGTCCACGGCCACTGACCAGACATAGGTTGCCTGGGTAGTGGCCAACTCGCTTAATCCCGGCCCCTCACGTAGGTGGCCATTGCTGGTGAGTGCAACCCCCTCCGGCGTGCCCTTCTCGAATTCCTCAAGGTGAGACTGGGTCCAGAGATGGGTGCCCTGAGCGAGCGCGGGCAGCGATGTACCTGCCGCCAACAGCGTGGCAAAAGCAGTAACTTTCATTGGGCGAAGAATCGAATGGAGGGTTAGAGACGGAAAATGCATTCTACCGTTGAGTCTACTAAAGTTGAGTCCAACGGGACAGGTTACGGGGCGCTTTGGATCTTCGTTTTTAGCGGGTTGAGCGTTTTGTTCCAAGCAACATCCAAATGCAATTGACCCTGGATGAACCTGGCGCTTTGCGCCGGAGCTAGCGCTCGCTGCGGAACTGAATGATGCGCCGGCGATCGCGCTTGGTGGGACGGCGCTCAGGCAAGGGTGCAAATTCCTGCATTGCCTTGCGCTCTGCGGCAGCCTTCAGCCGCGCCTCTTTGCTGGCCTCGGTTTCACGATAGAGCGTCTGCGCCACCGCGGCCGGGCCGCGTATCTCGCTCAACGCCAGAACCTCCACCTGAAACTCGCCGCCCTCATTTTTCACTTGCAGCATGTCGCCCGCGCGAACCTCGCGGGCGGGCTTGGCCTGGATGCCATTGGAGTGGATCCGACCCAGCTCGCACGCCTTTGAAGCCTGTGCGCGTGTCTTGAAGAAGCGCGCAGCCCAGAGCCATTTATCGATGCGAACGGAGGTCATGGCAGATTCGTCGGTTGGGATCGGCAGCCTCGGTATCCCAGGTCTCAGAATCGAAACCTGGGGCACCCAGAATTGTGGCAAGTGCGGCCAGAGGGCTAGTTGGCCAGTACAGCCCGGTAGCGGACCTTGTTCTTCTTCACCTTTTCGATGGCCACATTGGCCTTGGCCATGGGGAAGGCTTCGATCTGCGCTTTGACGCCGTGACGGGCGGCCACGTCGAGCATCTCACGGAGGCGGTAGGGGCTGCCGGTCGGGTTACCGGTGATGGTGCGGATACCACTTATCAGTGGAAAGGCGCTGACCGAGACGGGCGAGGGCGGTACACCCACAAAACAAAGCGTCCCGGTGGGCCGCAGTGTCTGCACAAAGACTCCCCAGTCCTGGTCGGCGTTCACCGTGCTCAAGATAAAGTCCTGGGTCCCGACGAACTCTTTCATAGCCTTTGATTCACGAGTATTGACGAAGTTATGGGCTCCCATGGCGCGGACTTCTTCTTCCTTGGCGGCCGAGGTGGAGAAGGCGGTAACCTCCGCGCCGAAAACCCGCGCGAACTGGATGGCAATGTGGCCCAGTCCGCCAATGCCCACAACGCCTACGCGGGACGAGGGGTTGATGCCATGCGTGCGCAGGGGGTTATAGACGGTGATACCGCCGCAGAGCAGGGGCGCGGCGTGGGCGCTCTCAAGCGCCTCGGGAATGGGAATGACAAAGCGGACGTTGGCGCGGACACGGTCGGCGTAGCCGCCGTGGCGATGCACGCAGGTGCTCTCTGCGGCCGGACAAAGGTTCTCCATGCCGCGGGTACACCACTCGCACGCGCCGCAGGAGTTGGATTGCCACCCCAGGCCCACGCGCTGGCCCACGGCCAGAGAATGCACATCGGCGCCCACAGCCATTACCGCGCCCACAATCTCGTGGCCGGGAATGAACGGGTATTGGCTGATGCCCCAGTCGTTGGCGATCAGATGGAGGTCACTGTGGCAAATGCCGCAGTGGGTAATCCCGATCTCGACCTCTTGCGGACCGATTGTGCCCGGGTCGTAACGGAAAGGCAATAATTCGGCTCCCGCCGCATGAGCTGCAAGTCCTTGAATTTGATCCATGATAGCTCTGGAGTCCTCGCTAGGAATGGCAAAAAGGCCGGCAGCGACTTTCTACTGCCGGGCTGCTTGCTGGATTGCGCCTTGTACTGGCAAGCTCTAGTGTAATCCGCCGCCCGGTTCTATGCGCAGATTCAGAATCTGGAGACCTGCCAGAACTCCTCCGGCGGGGGCATCGGCCGACAACTCGACCGACTCTCCATTGAGGCTGACTTCCTGCGCGGCACGCCCCGATTCCAGGGCATTGGCCACCGAAAGCGGAAGGCTCGCAAGGGTTTGTCCGCCAAGTCCTGCCTGGGTTTCAGGCACCAGCAAGCTCACGTAGATGCGGTCGGCCGGATGCAGATTGGCGACCTGGGCCAATGCTGTTTCCAAGTCGGGACTGTGGGTGGGACTGCGCGGTTGGTCCAGCGTGCGGTCCAGAGTCCCGGCATCCGATACAAGAAGCCGCAAACTCCCCGCGCCCAGCCGGGCAGGTATCCTTACCGCGATCCTGACATTGCGTTGGGGCTGATGCCAGGGACGCAGCGTTGCCTCCACGGTTACGGTGTCGCCGGCGTGGACAATATTGCCCGAAATCAGCCGTGCCGACTCCAGCTCCACCTGCACGTGGCGAGGAATGGCTTCCACGCGGAGATCCACGCCGCGCACTCGTCCCATGCGGCTGTTGTTGGCGTAGAGCTTGGCAAACCGTTCGCCCGCCAACAGGGCTAATTGCAGCGGTGCTGAGGAAGACTCGCCCGCCGCAGCCCACAGGTCCATCTGGGAAGGCGGATAGCCCTCGATATCGATAGAGCCGGTGAGGTGGTAGCTGGTTTCTTCAGAGCTCTCGTTGGTCTGCAGGAGCGTGTTGAAGAGCGTGACCAGAAGTGCCTGGGGTGTAAGCGACGGCTGGTCGAGCACTTCCACTTTGAACTCTCTTTCGCCCCCTGGCCCATGAATGGCGATATGCACGGGAATCATGCTTGCCTGAGCCCCGAGTATTCCGAGGATTGCCGAGTCACGATCCTCGGTAAACGCGCCAATGGTGGCCCCGGTATTGACGATCTTGAAAGCGTTCATGGGCGAGGCCAGGGTAGCCACAACTTCCGTGGCCGTCATGGGCACCGAGATGGGGCCGGCCTGAAGAATGGGATGGCCACAGGCGAGCAGTTGCTTGGGGTCGATGTAAGTCACCGTGCAGGTGGCAGAAATCTCCACGTCGCCGCGGACCAGTTGAGCACTGACCGCCGAGCCGGGCACAAGCACAGGGAGTGGGAGCGCTGCGCCGGAACTGGCAGCCGATGAGCCGCCCAGCCCGCCAGCTGTCACCATCTCCAAGCCTGATCCCGCCATTTTCTGCTGCCACAACCGGATCGCCTCGGGGCGGAATCCGCTCATCACCAGCGGCGTTTCCATGGCCTGCATCGTTTCCGCCGCCGTGCCTTGACCCCTGATCCCTGTTCCCTGTTCCCTGCTCCCAGTCGGCAGGTCGCGCACTTCCAGCATCTGTTCGATGGGGGTGATGCCGGCGATGGGG
>Ga0181520_10012286_pt1 | contig 11044 bp, 11 predicted proteins | sample PEATcosm2014_Bin_29_FD_132451 | JGI IMG/M metagenome (GOLD analysis project Ga0181520, IMG submission 132451) | Peatland microbial communities from MTU Mesocosm Facility, Houghton, MI, USA - PEATcosm2014_Bin02_30_metaG | ecosystem: Environmental > Terrestrial > Soil > Wetlands > Peat | place...
AGTAGTTGCCGCGGTTTGCTGGGCAAGCGCGAGAGCATCGTGAGTGCTCTCGCATTGTGGAGCTACGTCGTGTAGCTGCTCATGGATTTTGGCCATAGTGGCCTCCCTTGAAAAAAGGGTCCACCCGCAGCCCGCGTCCCTCCCACTCACACCTTCACCAAATTTTCAAAGAACAACCCCGGACCGCACCAGACGAGGCAAACCTCAGAAACCAGTGCGGCCCGTTGCGACTTACACCGCTGCCTGGAGCATCTCCTGGCTCGAAGGCACTTCGGATGATGCTGCATTAAGTCGGTGTACGGCGTGGGCAATTGCCACGGCCAACCAGCTCGCATAACTACCGTCAACTTCGCCGGCCCTCTTGCAGATCCGCTGCAATTCTGCCAGCGATTCCTCAGTCATGTCGGCAGGAGGCGAAGACCCGATCGCTAAGATCAGATTAAGCACACCTACATAGACGTCTTGAGGCAGGTCCGATAGCGATGCGTCTATGCATGCGAATGCCTCCGGGAGCGTTTTACGCTCAGCACACGCACATGCTGCGGCGATCCCACTCAACTCTCGCGGGTCTGGCACTTGCAGGAACCCGTTGCTCGCCGGATGATAAATCGCTGTTTGGCGGTTTATATGCCCGAGCATCAGTGCTTCCAGGAGGCCACAACACGGCACGGACAGGCTCAGAACCACATCCTCACCATCGAGCTGTGTCCCCAAAAACACCGTAGGATCCTTAAAGTGAGACTGCTTGTCGAAAAGGTACAATCGGAGTTCGGGTTTAAGGTTGCCCTTGGGAACCCGCCTTTCGTGCCCTTCCTTGGAGATAACGTATGTGTCAGGCCCGCTTGGTAGCACCTTTCCGTCCGGACGGCTGGTGCTGCCGCGCTGCCTTAATGTCTCTCCGACAACCCTCGCGACATAGTTTTCCTTACCTGTTGCGAGGGAGAGCTGTTTGGTTCCGGCCGCCCGCGGACGGTCGAAACCAAACCGAGTAGTATTACCGCGTGCTGATTGGACGCCGGGAGCCTTTTTTGCTCCGGCCGCTTTACGAGCGAGAACGCCCGAGGTGTGTAATACACCTGTCTGTTTGTCGATGCCACGAGTTGTGGCATCGCCGGCCATCTGACCGGGATTACCATGAATAATCATAGTTACCTACGATTTCTGCCATGGTTGTCCGTCGTTAGACCGGCCGGTAGAAATGAGTAGTGTCCTCTGAAGTTGGTCATTGCTACCGGCCGCCCTAAACAAGGCGTAGCCGCAATTGGATCCCAAGCGAACTTGGGAGAAGGTCGCCCGTGGCCTGGATCATGATGATCGCGGCCACGGGCCGGACCCCCTCAGCCTCAATTGAGGCAATCTACACTCTTGTGGGTGTGACCAAGCACACCTTACGACTGGGCAGTCGTTTCCGGTTCGCTGTCCGGCTCCTCGTCGGAGTCCTCGTCGTCGGAAGTTTCCTCCGGCTGGTCCTCGTCCTCCGTCTCGCCGGCAAACTGGCTGAACCCCAGGGCACGGAGCCGTTCGAGGCCGGGACTGGTCACTTCACCGGCAGCGTCCGCCTCCGACGCCTCGTTCTCCTCCGTGGCCTTGGCGGCCAAAACCGGCTCCAGTTCGTGAGCCAGGTCCAGGCACCGCCGAACGATCTTCGCCACATCCGCCGCACTCAGGTCGGCGACCGGCTTCACTACCGAGTTGATTACCACGCGGGGCACCCCGTTCTCCGTGTTGAGCGACGCCATGAACTTGAAACCGGGCATGGTCAACGGGAGTTTCTTCTCCAGCGCCTGCCGCCAGTGGTTGACCATCTCGTTCGTCATCCGGCTTCGCGGATAACGCTGAGCCTCCGCCAACGGCGGCTCATCCCGCGAGGCACGAGCCGCCACTTCGGCGTTGATCGCGGCCTGAGCCTGCTGGCCCCACTCGGTCAGAAACGCCATGAATTCGTCATGGCGTTTGGCCTTGTTGGCAGTGGCAAGGAGTTTGGATGCGTTCGACATCGTGATGGTGCGAAGCTCACGGACGTGCCTCATCGCCGCTTCGTCTTTGCCCAGCGTGAGGTCGCGATCGACCGTGACTTTGCTGACGTGCAGCAGATCGGCAATGGACTGCGTGGGCATTCCGACCCGGTGCAATCGCATTGCCGCATCCATCCGCCCTTCAGCGGGGAGCGGCTCGCGCTCGACGTTCGCCGACACGCTCGTGGTGACGAAGGTCAGCTCGTCCGTGTCGATGCCGAGGATGTTGGCCGGCACAAGCATGTCCGCCGAGAAGCCGGCCACACCGTCCGCGATGAGCTGCAGGAGGCTGTAGAGCCGACGGTGGCCATCACCGACTTCGTAGGTCTCATCGGGGCGAGCCTGAAGCAGGAACGGCGTGTGAATGCCGCCTTGCATGGTGATCGACTCGATGAGGCCCTTCAGGGCGTCCTTGGAGTACGGATCAGCTTCCTGCCCGCGGTACGAGTTCTCCGCGGGTTTCGCGAAGATCTTCGAGAGCGGGACGTGCTGGACGCTCATGTCTGGGCGTGGCAGCTTGAAACCTTCCGCCGGCGGCTTTTGCTGCCCGGCCGCTTTCGGCGACTCGGCAGCCGCGTCTTGCGAACCCTTTGCCTGGGAATTTGCCGTCCCGGGCTTCGGCTTTGGAGCGTTTGCTCCCATGTTAATTCTCCTTCATAATAGGAGGTGCTTGAAACGAGGCCGGCACACTGTCGGACCTCACCTAGCCCCCGTCGCCACTGCTAATGGTGGCGGGGGCGTTTTTTGTCCTGGCCATCGTGCTGTTCCCCTGCGCTTGCGGGGCGACTACTGAACACGATGGGCGGCGTTCGGACAGTCGCCGCTTGAATTGTCAAAGAGCGAGGCCGATCTTTCTCGGCGGTCAGCTTGGTCGGGTTGACCATGCGGGCTGAAGTGGCCTCGATGGAGGCCATTGCAGCTCGAAGGGTCAAGGGAGGCCCGCCCCGTCGCTGCAACGATCGGGGCGGGCCGTGATTACCATCAAGCCACCGGAGCGTCGTCTACGCGATGGATCGCGTCGAAGACCTCGCGGCGATGGACCGGGATTTCCTTTGGGGCCTCGACCCCCAACCGGACCTTATCACCGCGAATCTCCACCACGACGATGGAAATGTCATCGCGGATGACGATCGACTCGTTCTTTTTTCGAGATAATACGAGCATTTTTATGCCTCCTGCTTGCCCGCTCTGTTCCTGGCCGTCGCCGCGGCGGGCAGCCCGGCGATGGTAGGGCCGGCGACGTGCCGGCCGATGCCGGTGTGGCATCCATAACCGAATCCTAGTAGCCTTTCTTGCTATGGTCGATGTGTTCCGGAGTTCCGGAACACTGGAAATTTGGCCGCATGAATTCCGGAACGCAGGTGCTCGCGGCTGGCTTGACGAATGATCGAAAAGTTCTAAAACAGATGGAGCGATTTCGTTGTCCGAACAGTTTCTCGATACTCCAATAGAGGGTGGTTGATCGTGGGCCAAAGTAGCCGGTCAGGTAGAGACACGCTTGTGTATGAGTCCGCGTACGACCGCAAATGGATCTGCACAACCTGGCCGGACAGAAGTTACGATTTGCCCCGGGGCTGCCCGCGACCCGATGAGTTCAAGCCCATGCTGCGGCAGAATTGGGCGGATCGAAGTGCTGACTGGTACGTTCGGCGAGATGGATCTAAGCCGGACGAAACTGATTTGATCGATCCGCTAGCCGCGGCGTGCCTACAAATCGGCTACTACAGCGAAATGGTCGTTTTCCTTCCCAGCTTCGCAATCGACAGTCTTTTGGCAGCGGTGTCGTGTCTGGAGGGACGTGTTGTCGAAGAACAACGAATCGAGTTGGCCAATTATCTCCAGGGTGCCCAGCACCGCGACCAAATTGATGCTCCCGTGGTCTGCCACCGGGTATCGCGATATAGCACGCAAATGCTGAAAGAAAACGAGTCCCTTTACGAATGGTATGTCTTGGGGCAAGAACTCGGTCGCAGCACGATTCGTCGCCGTGCCTCGGAAACGGAACTGGGAACGCTCGGGTTGGTTCAATCATATGAAGTCCAGAGTGCCGTCAACGTGCTTGCTGAGGGGTGGCGATTGTTCCCGCTGCCTTCCGTATGGCGTATCGAGAACTATTTGACAATGTGGTTCCCTGGTGATCCCGCGGAAATGCATTCGGGAGAACAGATTTCCACGCTCGCAGAATACTGGAATGAAGTTTGGTCGCTGGCGGCCAAAAACGGCTCTCCCACCGTATACACGCCTGCTTCGGTCGATTATTCCCCTGGCAGTGCGTCGCCAGACGACAAGGACCAACAGAGGCACGACGAAGATCCGAACTCCTTTGAGAATGTACTCCGCATCGTAACGGAAATAGTTAAGGCAACGTACCCGTCCTTTACCAAAATAGGAGAGCTAGTGATTCCGAGACTTTACGTGTGGTCGGACGATGAGGTCCGCCGCCTGCTCGAAGTCCCGCGGATCTCGGTCACGGCGACGACCATGCGATGGGCACTGGTAGCACCGGAAGCCGAGGACAAGACGCCCGCAGGGTTGCAAAAGTTTATCAGCTATCACAATCGTCTCAAGGGGACTCAAAAGAAGGAGGGCGGCGGCAACAATCAACGGGTCCGTCTCGTACTACGGATGCTCGAACGGCTGGGCGAATACGATAACTTCGGAGAGGATAAGGCTGCTCCAAAAGAAGTCTTATAGATCTTGAACACTTGCGGCGAAAACGCCGCTCTCTTTTGCCCTCTGGCGAACATGCTGTTCCGGAACGTCGGAACACATGGTCTTGCCCGATAGCGTTTCCTAGACTTGCATCAATGGTAAGTCAACTTCCGGTCTAGCTGGACATGGCGTCGAACCGTAGTCGCCAGTCAGATTCTAGTTCGTGACCTGGAAGCCCCACAGAACAGGGCAAGGATGCCAAGGATGCCAAGGTTTCGTGTTGGCACCCTTGGCCTCCTCGCTAGGAAAGGAATGACAATGTCCGACCGCCGCCTCGTCAGCCCCACTGAAATCTCCGAACGCCCCCTGCAATGGCTGTGGCCCGACCACATTCCGCTCGGGGCCGTCACCGTACTGGACGGTGACCCCGGGTGCGGAAAGTCCACAATTACGTACGACATCGCGGCCCGCGTCACCACCGGTCGCCCGATGCCCAACTGCGAGACCGCCACGATCGGCCCCGCGGGCGTCATTATTATTCAGGGCGAAGACATGGCGGGGCAGACGGTGCTGCCCAACCTCCGTGCGGCCGGAGCGGACCTGACCAAGATCAAGCTGCTCGACCGGAGCCGATTCATCGAGGATCCGCTTCGCCTGCCCAACGACCTGGACGTCATCAGGCAGGCCGCGATCGAGGTGCAGGCGAAGTTGGCCATCATTGACCCATTCACCGCTTTCCTGGCCGGCAACTCCAACGGCGATGCCGCTGTCCGCAAGGCCCTTGGCCCGCTGTCGGTATTTGCGGAGCAATACGACTTGGCCGGGCTGATCGTTCGGCACCTGCGTAAGTCCGGGGCGAGCAATCCCCTTTACGCCGGCCTGGGCAGCATCGGCATCATCGGTGCCGTTCGGTCGGGCTTGGTGGTCCTGGCCGACCTGAGCAGCGAGGATAAGCACCAGCACATCCTCACCCAGACGAAGGGTAACTTGGCGTCCGCCGCGTCGTTGACGTACCAGACCATCAAACGCCGTGACGGCACGATTGGCGTGGAATGGTTGGGCCCAAGCCAGCACACCGCTGCGGACCTGATGGGCATGACCGACGATCATTCGGCCATGGCGGAGGCCGAGTACGTGTTGTTCTCGATCTTGGTTGAAGGCCCGGTTCCTGCCAAGGAGTGCATCAAGTTGGCCGGCGAAGCTGGGGTTACCGAGCGGACCCTCAAGCGGGCGAAGAAGCGGATGGGCGTGCCCTCGTGGAAGGAGGGAAGCGGCAAGAAGTGCAAGTGGCTGTGGGAATTGCCGAACGACCCCAAATTGCTCAAGCGGTTCAAGGACAAGGACATCGCCCAGCTCGTCGAGCGGCTAGTCCACGGTAACGTCGCACGTGCCCAATCGGCGGAGAAAGCGGGGCATCAGGGGCTCCAAGCCGGTGATCAGCAGGACGATGATGGCGGCGATGAAGTTGGTGCTGTTGGTTAAGTCGTCGAGGACGCCAGCCATGCCATTTAAGAATTGGAAGGATAAGGTAACTTTAGCTGTGTTCGACACCGCCACCACCGAGCCCGCGGAAATTAGCCTGAACTCCATCGCCGAACGCCAGATCACGATCGAACGCAAGCTCGACACGCTCATAGAGCTGCTCGGCGCCAAGCCCCGTCCCAAGGAATGGTACTCGCCCGTCGAGGTGGCCGAGATCCTGAATAAGAAGCCCTACACCGTGCGGGAATGGTGCAGGCTCGGCCGGATCAAGGCCCGCAAACGCCCGATCGGCCGCGGCGACGCCGACGAGTGGGAAATCTCCGCAGAGGAACTGGAACGGTATCAAAATCACGGTCTACTTCCCATTCCGTCCAAATACTAGATCGATCGCGGATTGTTGTTGACTGGGTAGCAGGTGCCGGTAGCGTTTCCGCATCTCCTCGGTCTGGTGGCCCATCCATTCGTCAATGATCCGCTGGTCAACGCCGGCCGCGGCCAGATTGCTGGCGAAGCTATGCCGGAATAGGTGGAACCCGCGGATCTTGGACCACTTGCTGCCGGCCAAGGTCCGCTTGAAGTGGTCGTGAGCTTCCGTTCTGGTAAGGGGGACGCCGACCTCGCGGGTCTTACCGCGGATGATCTTTACCGGCTCGCAAATCGCGTGTTGACCGCCAGGATGCTTGGCGAACCAGTCTTGCATGGTGCTGGCCAGCAGTTCGCTCATCCGCACGCGGCGGTAGCTGAGCGATTTATCGTGGCTCCGCTTCTTCTCGCGGATCAGCACGGTTTTCGACTGGAAATCGAAGTCATCGATCTGGGCACGGAGGATTTCGCTCCGTCTGGCGCCGGTGTGGGCGACGAACACGAACATGGGATAGATGAAGTCGTGGTCGGCGTTCTTTTCCACGTAGGCCAGGACTTCCTGGACCTCGGCGGCGGAGAGAAAGAGGCACTCCCAGAGCCTCGCCTCCTGTTTTTCCGTGAGACCGCCCCGCTTGACGATCTTTTCGATCGCCTCGCGGGTCATGAACGGTGGCTTCTGTTCGGTCTTGGGATATTTCAGGTCCTTGGTCGGGGCCGGGCCGACGACATGCCCGTGCGTAGTAGCCCAGTTCCAGATCAGCCGGAACGTAGCGACTTCCTTCCTGACGGTCTCCGGGCGGATCGGCTTCTTCCGATAGGAATCCCGCAGCCGCCTGTCGATATACGTCTGCATGTCGGAGGTCGTCACGCTCTGCATGGGTTTCGCCTTCTTGAGGTGCCCCAGCAGGTGGGCGATATGAAACTTTTCCGTGTTGACCGTGGTCTCGGCTTTTGCTCCGAGTGGGATTGATTCCTGGTAGGTTGTAAGCACATCCTCCAGGGTATTGGGTCGCTCGGAAACGATCTTCTTGATCTGCTTGCCGTCCGACATGATGAACATGCCCGGATCGGCGTCGGCCGGCATCTCCAGCCGCCCACGTTCCAAGTCTCTGATGGTTTCTTTAACGCGGGCGAGGACGCCACCCGCTCTTGTTTCATCTGCTGTCTTGATCGACCGCTTGTACGGCCGCCCTTGGTAACGAAAGCGGATGCGGTAGAAGCCGGAGGTACTGTCTAATTCTAGGTAAGCCACTGAACTTTTCCCTTGGCAGCGACCTGTCGGAGACTGGCGTGACCGACGATCATGGTTCGTACCCATGGCCTAGAACGGCCACGTTTGGACGCTCCAAGATTGTTCAACCATTGGGTCGTTAAGGCCAGCAACACAAAGCCCATACAAGCCCCGTGGTGAGTCAGATTTGAGTCAGATTTGCCGGCCGGCAATGAAAAAGGACTCACGACCAATCGTCGTAAGTCCTTATCTGGTAAAGGTGCGGGAAACAGGACTTGAACCTGCACGACCTTGCGGCCACTAGGCCCTCAAGGGAGTGTGTCCTGCGTCACTGTGCATCGGCAACCGTGTGGCTGTGACATCGCAAAGCCGTGTATTTCCCGCACAAATAGGCATTCTTGCAGGTTCCATCTCATCGTAAGCAAGCCGAGAGCGACGGCAGCGATATGGCCTCGAAATTGGCGACTCTGTTACACCGTTGTTACACGCTGATATTCTCTTCTGGGCCACTTTCTGATATGATTACAACGGCTTTGGGCGAGAGGAGTTATCGATGGCGAGCATACATGAAGACAAGCGAACGGGCAATTGGATCGTCATGTTCCGTTTCGGCGGAAAGCAATTCCGCCGTTCCTGCGAAACTACTACCAAATCGGATGCTGTCTCGGTCAAAGCCAGGGTCGAGGACACGATTCGCTTCCTCAATCTCGGTCGAATCTCGATGCCCGCGGACGCCGATCCTGGGGTTTGGATCATGTCAGAAGGGAAGCTGACGGCCAAGCCCAAACTTCCAAACCGTGAACTTCGTCGCCTGGATGAAATCTGTTCGGCGTATATAGTGGACCAGATCGGAAAGGCCAGGAATACTGTGGCCTGCGAAGAGATTCATATACGCCATTTGAAGCGGTTACTAGGCGAATCAACCCAGCTTTCAGCGGTCACGCTGACGACCATACAGGGGTACATCAATACCCGCACCAAGTCCAAATGCAGAGATAAATTTCTCTCGGGCAGAACGATCCACAAGGAATTAGCGACATTTCGGCAGATATGGGATTGGGCCAAGAAACGGCATTATGTCGCGGCGGAATGCCCTCTCTATGATGAAGGCCGTCGGTGGGCCGTCACGCTTCCCAAGCCGGCAGAAAAAGAGAAATTTCAAACTTGGGAGCAGATTAAGCGGCGGATTGCCAGGGGCGAAGCATCGCCACAGCGGAAGAGGGAATTGTGGGACAGTTTGTTCTTGGACGAGGATCAAATTGTTGAACTATTGAGATACGTCAAGGAACAAGCCGGCTACTCGTTTATTTATCCGATGTTCGCGTTCGCGGCTTATACGGGTGCTAGAAGGGGTGAAATCCGTCGTTCTCATGTTGACGACTTTGATTTCGACTCCGGTCAGGTCAAACTGCGGGAACGAAAGCGGAAGAAGGACATGGCCGAGAGCTCTCGATTCGTCCCCCTTCATCCAAAGCTGGCCGAAGTCATGCGGGATTGGTTTAAGATTCATCCTGGCGGATCGTATACGATTACTGGGCCACTACGAATGCGTGGCAGGAAGGAAAAGACAGGCTACCTGGAAATGACGCCAGACGAAGCTCACCACCATTTCAAGTTCACCTTGAAGGACGGCAAATGGAAAGTGCTTCGTGGATTCCATGTCCTGCGGCATTCGTTCGGATCGAACCTTGCACGGTCGGGCAAGGTGCCACGCGACACGATCGCCAAGTGGATGGGCCACACGACCGAAGAGATGAAAGACCATTACCAGCACCTGTTCCCACAGGATGGGCAAAGCCAAATCAACGTGCTGAAGTAGTTCAACGCTTCTGCTTTAACGCGCCACCACCGACCAACCGCCGAAATTCGTGGCCGGGGATCCGCCACTTGCCCGAGTTGGGGTCTTTCTCGCATTCGATTCGTCCGTCATTGCACCATCGCTCTTGAATCGTGTAGTGGCTCTTGTCCAGCGCCTCGGCCAGTTCGTTGGTCGTGTACCACTCCTTTTCCACGCGCTGGCTCAAAATGACCTGCTGGATGTCGGTCAGCTTCTTGTCCAAAGAGACGATCTGCTGGCCGAGCAGTAGGATGGACTGGAGTATCATCTCCGGACGAGGCTCTTGGTTACCCTGCGTTTCCATTGTTTCCTTCCTCTTCTTGCTCAGCCCCTCAGAATCCCGTACCCGACCGCCTTCTTTTGGATGCGGGCCGCTTGCTGCCGCGCCCGCTTCTCGTCCTCGGGATTGACGTACCGCCCGTAGTTCTCCTCGATGCCGCGGAGTTCTGCTTCTTCGGCGGCAGCCTGGTCGTGGGCGCTGAGTCTGAAGAACCTCGCCGTAAAAATGCGTTTCATGGATTGCCTTTCTGTTCAATTCGGTATCCGAAGATGTCGAAACCCTACAACCAAACCACGCCCGCCTCGCCCTGCTGGATTGTCCTACGATCCTGCTCGGTCAGGCCGGACGGGTAGAACAGTATCCGCAGTGCCTCGGTCGTCATGTATTTCCGCATAGCGGCCTGGACGTTCTGGACGAGGTTGGTTGCGTAGGAAGACCAAGCCGTCCGCTTGCGTATTGCCGTGACCGCCTCAGCTTCGGCCAGGAATCCGTTCTCGCGAAGCACCTGCTCCGTCAGGGTCAGGCTGTTGCCACGGGCATTCACCGCCTCGGAGAACACCTCCTCGGCGCCACAGCCCTTGACGAACCGCACCAGGTCGTCGATCTGCTCGGGCGCGTTGGCGATGCCGGGCAGCAAGGGGCAGAGCATCCCGTAGGTTCGCAGCCCCAGCTTGTGCGCCTTCTCCAATGCCGCCATCCGCTCGGGGATCGGCGAGGCATGGGGTTCGACGACCCGCAGCACGCCGTCCTTGTCGGGAGTGCCGGTCAGGCTGAGCCCCACCAACACCCGATCTTTGTACCGCTCGATCAGGTCGAAGTCCCCGGCGACGGCGGCGTTCTTCGTGAGAATTCTCACCGTCCAGCCAGGCTCGGCCAGGATCGCTTCAAGGCATTGCCGCCCAAGCCGCAGATCTTGGGCCTCCGGCGCCCATGCATCCACCGTGGTGCAGAGCTGGACGAGACCTCGGCGGCGCAGTCTTTTCGCATCCGCGGCCACGTTGTCAACGATGTCCGGATCGACGATGGAGTAACCGGTGCTGAACGCCTTCTGGCCGACGCTCTTGAATGCCGTGTGGCAGCGGAGCATTGCCCGGCTGGAGCAGTAGGTACAATCATGGCCGCACCGGAGCCCGACGTTGACGGCAAACTGGGCCAAGCCCTTCTTCGCGAACTCCGGCGACAGA
>Ga0181520_10012288_pt1 | contig 11044 bp, 11 predicted proteins | sample PEATcosm2014_Bin_29_FD_132451 | JGI IMG/M metagenome (GOLD analysis project Ga0181520, IMG submission 132451) | Peatland microbial communities from MTU Mesocosm Facility, Houghton, MI, USA - PEATcosm2014_Bin02_30_metaG | ecosystem: Environmental > Terrestrial > Soil > Wetlands > Peat | place...
CCAGCGTGTGCAGCTCGTCGATGAAGAGAATGATCTCGCCGTTGGCTTCTTCGATTTCTTTCAGGACAGCCTTGAGCCGGTCCTCGAACTCGCCGCGATACTTGGCCCCGGCCAGCATGGAGCCCAGGTCCATGGAGATGACGCGCTTGTTCTTGAGGCTCTCGGGGACGTCTCCCTTGAAGATGCGCTGCGCCAGGCCTTCGACAATGGCCGTCTTGCCCACGCCGGGCTCGCCGATCAGCACAGGATTGTTTTTGGTGCGGCGGCTGAGCACCTGAATGACGCGGCGAATTTCTTCGTCGCGACCGATCACCGGGTCGAGCTTGCCGCGGCGGGCCAGTTCGGTGAGGTCCTTGGCGTATTTTTCGAGCGCCTGGAACTTGCCCTCGGGGTTCTGGTCGGTGACCCGCTGCGTGCCTCGCACGGCGGTCAGCGCCTTGAGGATGGCGTCGTGGGTCGCGCCCAGCGAAACAAGCACGTCGCGCGCCGAGTCGCCCTTGACATGGGCCGCGCCCAGCAGCAGGTGCTCGGTGGAGACGTACTCGTCCTTGAAGTTCTGCGCCTCGACGAAGGCCTGGTCAAGGACCTTGGTGAGCATCTGGCCCACGCCAGGCTGGGCGGCTGCTCCGGCCACGCGGGGCAGCTTCTCTTCGATCGAGTGCAGATCGTGCTCCAGCCGCTCGGTGGGCACGCCGATCTTTTCGAGCACGGCAGGAATCACGCCCTCTCGGTCCTCGATGAGCGACAGCAGCAGATGCACCGGCTGCAACTCGGGGTTGCCCAGCTCCGCGGCCCGCGTTCCGGCCAGTTCCAACGCCTTTGCCGACTTCACGGTCAGCTTGTCCCAACGAATCGCCATTGTTTCTCCAGTGGTCAGTGATCAGTTGTCAGTGATCTGCTCATCGCATGTTCCTTCCGACGGGCAGATTCTTCACAAACTAGTGTTCTGAGTCCAAAGTTCGTTCAACAAAAAGCTGTCATCCTGAGCGACTGTAGCGTAGCGAAGGGAGTCGAAGGACCTGCGGTTGCTTTTCGGCATTCATCTACAAACCTCAGATCCTTCGACTCACCACCCCCAGGCTGAAGAAAACGCCTGGGGCCCCGTTCGCTCAGGATGACGGAGATGTTATGTTGTGAATTTCTAACTCACAACCCGGCCCAGACGGAGGCGTCAAAGATCATTCCCACGGGTTTCCGCCCCCTTCATCGAATTCGCCGCGGCTGTCCTTGAGCCAGCCCTCACCCTAGGCAGGGCTCAGTCCTCCCTCCAGGCCCGCGATGGCCTGCGCAACGGTCATGGTTCGTTTGGCGGGCACAATGTGGGCTATCTCGGTGCGATTCCGCGTCACGCTGACCGATTCGCCCCTGAGAATCGCGCTCGTATTGCGCGCCAGATCGGATGCGCTAATTGTGTCCATCTCTTTACCTCACCGCAAAAGGTGCATAACACTACGTACGGATACATGCTATTCGCGTCTTTGGTAAAGAGAAAGGGCCAACCGGCCACCCGCGACCAAATCGGTATTCAGTTCCCAGTTGTCAGTGAACAGTGAACAGTGGTCAGTTTTTCGAGGCAGGTTAGCCTGCGTGCTCAAGTTCGAGTTTTCAGGCCATCGGCGGAGATCAGCTCGCGCCGGTCAAGCCCGTCCGGCGAAGCCACACAACACTATCCATCGCAAAGCGGCCGGGGGAAAGCGCTGCCTCCCCCCCGGCCGCAGAAAGCTGACCACTGATCACTGTTCACTGACCACTGTTCACTGACCACTGTTCACTGCCTTACCGCGCGCCCACCAGCTCCTTCTCCTTGTCTTCGACGCGGATCTTGATCTGCTTGGGCTGGGCTTCGGGCTTCTTGGCCAGCTCCAGTTTGAGCACGCCGGCATTGTAGCTGGCATGCACGTCCTCGGTATTCACGGTCGAGGGCAGAGTGAAGGCGCGATAGAAGCTGCCATAGCGGCGCTCGATGCGATGGAAGTTCTCCTCCTTCTCCTCCTTCTCGAATTTGCGCTCGCCCTTGACGGTCAGCGTGTTGTTCTCAACGCGAATGTCCAGGTCCTTCTCATCAATGCCCGGAACTTCGAGCTTGAGGGTGATCTTCTGGGGATCTTCGTAGATGTCCGCGGCGGGCACAAAGCTGGCGGTGGTCAGCGGATTTTCCGCCTCGTTCAAATCGCGGAAGAGCGAGTTCATGCGGTTCTGCAAAGCGACGACTTCCCGGAACGGGTCCCAACGAGTGATTGCCATGGTATTTACCTCCTGATTTGCGATGACCGGGCCTGGACCTGAGTCCTTGCCGCTCAATCAATCTGATAAAAATATAGCACAAACTGTTCATTAAATATGCGCGCATTACACTCATATTCGCGAAAAATTTTTATCGCGTACAAAATCAATCACTTACGCTTGGTTGTCGAGAAGAATCGGCCTGAAAGAGTCCGATCTGCGTGCGTGGCTGTCAGGTTTAGCGGGCAGATTTGGCCAGTTTGGCCTGGTGATTTTGGATGTGGCGAGTGGCGATGCGGAGCAGATCGGGCAGCCGCCACGCCTTCGCTCCCTGGCGGAGGGGGAAGCTCAAGCGATGGGCGGCAGCGCCTTGGGCGATGCGGTCAAGGGCAATTTGCGCCGCCTCCCAGCGCGCTGCCAACTCCTCGACCGGGACTTGGGCGCATCCGAACACTGCGGCGCGATTGATCTGGTCGATTGTGCCCTTGAGCGGCGTGGGGCTTGCATTGGCGGCGGGCGCGGCAGCTAGTGTGGCGTACTGTTCGTGCCAGAAAACCAGGTGGATCAGCACTTCGCGCGGCCCCCATGGCTCGGTCTCGCTGGTCCCAAGCCCGCCTGGCGGAAGTGAGCGGACGAATCCTAGGAACGATTGGACCGCCCGGTCCAGGCCGGTCGCGTCCTCTTGGAGATCTTTCTTCATTGCCGATCCAAGGCGTTTATTGAATCTGCTCAGGATTTTACGCGGTATGGGGAATGGCGCCGCCTGCAAGATTTCCGCTCTCCTCCAGTGAGCCGCTACAATCTAGCGAATGTCTCTCTTGCACCTCATCGATTGGCACTGGGTTTGGCTCACGGTGGCTTCATTTCTGGCCGGGACGCTCAACGCCGTTGCGGGCGGCGGCTCATTTTTGTCGTTCCCGGCGATGATGGGTATGGGCGTTGGGCCGATCCAGGCCAACGCCTCGAATACGGTGGCGCTGTGGCCGGGCCAACTGACATCCATTGCTGCCTATCGCGAGGATTTCCGCAAGAACATGGGCATGGTGCTACCCATGGGGATTGCGGGGCTGTTGGGTGGCACCGCGGGGGCAGTGGTTCTCATCAAGACGCCGCAAATGACCTTTCTGCACCTGGTGCCCTGGCTTTTGCTGGTTGCCGCCTCGATCTTTGCGGCCAGCGGTCCGGTTTCCCGCTGGCTGCAGCGCCGCAGGAGCTCGATTGCCGGCGCAACCCACGAACCGCGCCGCCTGGCGATCTTTTTCGCCACTGCTTTTGTGTCCTTTTACATCGGATACTTTGGCGCCGGGTCGGGATTTCTGCTGATCACGGTGCTTTCGCTCTTTGGCTACCAGGACCTGCACGAGATCAACGCCCTTAAGGTCGCGACCACCACTTTGGCCAACGGGATCGCGGTTGTAGTCTTTGCCGTGAGTGGCAAAGTGATTTGGCCGCTGTGCCTGCTGGCGATGGTGGTCTCGGCTTTTGGCGGCTATTCCTCGGCCCGGCTCGCCAAGCGGGTTCCGCAACCGGTGCTGCGCGGGCTGGTGATTTTTATCGGCTTTTCCATGGCCGCGTGGTTCTTCTGGAGAAATCCCTAGAATATGGCACTTTTCAGCTTGTCCTCCCGGGAGACAATGGATCTGATCGGTTCCACTGCCGCCCTCTGCACGACGATCTCTTTTGTACCGCAACTGCTCCGCGTGTGGCGGCGCAAGAGCGCCCGCGACATCTCGCTAATCATGTTCTTGCTTTTCAGCTTTGGGGTGGGATGCTGGCTGGTTTACGGAATCGGCATTGGCTCTGGTCCCATCACCGCTGCCAACGCGATCACCTTGGCGCTGGCGCTGGCGATTCTGGGGCTCAAGCTGCGGTACGACGGAAAGAAGCCGACAGCGAACAGCTGACAGCGGACAGTTTTCAGGTCGATTCCCGCGCCCGCCTGTCGTGAACTGTTCGCTGTAAGCTGCTCGCTGTAAGCTGTCTTTATGAGCCACGAAGGCATCCGCATCACCAGCAAGGAACAGCAGGCCCGCGAAGAGGAAGCCAACCGGCAGTTGCCCCGCATCGCCGTCACCCCGGAAAAGGTGCGCGTGCTGCTCACCGAGGGCAAAGGCGTGGAGATCGACTGGGTGGACGGCCACAAGAGCTCGTGGAGCTTTGCCTGGCTGCGCGAGGCCTGCCCCTGCGCCACGTGCGTGGAAGAGCGCAAGGCCGATGGCCGCAAGCCCGGCCAGCCGAAATCCAAGCCAGCCGCCTTGCTGCCCATGTACACCCCGCCTGCCAAGCCCGCCAGCGCCCTACCCGTGGGCCGCTACGCCATCCAGTTCAACTGGCAGGACGGCCACTCCGGCGGAATCTACTCGTTCGACTACCTGCGCCGCGTCTGCCAGTGCCCGGAATGCACCTTCAACGACGACGAGCCCACCGGCGCGCCGAACTAGCGCCCGCAGTTTAGGGAATTCAAGAGCTCGCCCAAAGAATACTTCGCAAACTGGTAATTTCTTCTTGACTGCTTTTCATTTTGCGAAGTACCTTGAGGATGCTGGCCAACGCGGACGGACCGAAGCCTGAGATTTGTCGGCTAAGAGGGCCTCTATGCACGTCGTCACACGCAAGCATCTGACCGAGGCCGAAGAACAGTATCCAGATGCGGCAAGAGAGATTCGAGCCTGGTATCGGATCGCCTGCGAAGCAAGGTGGCGGAACTTCACCGAAGTTCGGCAGGTCTTCAAGGATGCCGATTTTGTGGATGGATATGCGATCTTCAATATCCGGAAGAACCGATATCGGCTGGTCACCATCGTCCACTATGCGCGTGAAAGGGACGGTCGGACCACGGAGGGCCACATCTATATCCGATCCTTCCTGACGCACCGGGAATACGACAGCCGCGCGAATTGGGACAAGGGGGCAAAAGGATGAGCGCAGCACTTGCAAATCCAGCGGAAATGATGCGGCAGGGGGCGCCGCGGCTGATCCACTCGGATGCGGAACTGGCCGAATACACCGCCGCACTCTTCGACTTGACAGCAAAGTCCGACCCGACTCTGGAGGAAGAGGAGGCCATCGAGTTGATGACTCTGCTGGTTGAGCGCTATGAATCTGACCGCTATCCGGTCCCGGCGGCGGAACCCGCCGACGTGCTGCGCTTTCTGCTCGAACGGAACTCGCTCTCCCAGCGCGATATTGCCGCCGATTTCGGCAGCGAAAGCACGGTTTCGCTGGTCCTCAGCGGCAAGCGGCAGTTGAACCGCGACCACATCGCCCGGCTCAGCAAACGGTTCAATGTCTCGCCCGCGGTTTTTTTCGGGGCATTATTCTTTCACGAAAGAGGGCTTTCCATGGCCAAGAATGAACTCTATATCGAGCGGCGCGAACAAGGCGATTACGCAATAAGAAAGCCGGGTTCGGAGAGAGCCAGCGCGGTACTTCCCACCCAAGCCGAGGCTATTGAGAAGGCTCGCGAAATGAACCCTGATGCGGCCCTCCACGTCGAAAGAATCCGCGACACAAATGTTGGGGGCAGGGACAAATGGCGCAATCCGTAAATCGCTAGCCGCAGCGCCTCCCGGACGATTAGGTAGTGCTTGCTTTCCTCGGCCTTCGCTTCTTGAGCGGGGCTCCTACTAGTGTTTTCGATTCATCGCGCCAGAAATCTAGGATTTCCTCCTTTGAAGGGCGGTCATCTGAGCTACCCATTTCTCTCTCTATTTTGTGCAGTCTGGTAAGTAAGTCACAGGAATCACGGTAGTAGTTCTTATCTAGGCGCTGCTCTTGCTCGATGTCATCCCTAAAATCGGCGTAGATGTTAAACATCCAGTACCCGAAGCTGCTCCATACATCTTCCGCATCCAGATAGCCGCGCCGTACAAGCAGGCCAACGGTCTCAAAGAAATCGAGAATCTTCTGTGCCTCGGGAGGATAAGCGGTGCTTTTGAGACGCTTCTCCGCCACTGTCTTGCGGTAATGCACCATCGGGTCGCGTTCAAATTGTTCGATGAGTTCAACAAGATGTTTCACTTTTTCAGATTCACGAGCTTGTTTCAACTGCATGTACGCATATATGAGGGCGCATACGCCGGTACCTGCGATAACAATCGTACCGGCTGCTGTGATGGCATCCGCAATGATCTTGCCGTCCATTTTCGTCTTGATCCTCTCATAAACATAACGCCGCATCCGTCAGTTCTCGTTGACATGTCATCATTCTAACCACCCCTCCACCACCATCCTTACCGCCTCGATTGCCCCCGCCGCCACGCGCAATAGCGCCCGGTTCTCCGCCTTCAGGAAGCCAGCCTCGACCGCCGTATCGAGGAAGCGGAGCAGCCCGTTCCAGTAGCCGGCGGTATTGATGAGGATGCAGGGTTTCTCGTGAATGCCGAGTTGCGTCCAGGTGACCGCCTCCAGCAGTTCTTCGAGAGTGCCGTAGCCGCCGGGCAGGACAAGAAACGCTTCGGCCAGCTCGGCCATGCGCGCCTTGCGTTCGTGCATGGTGGGCACCAGCTCGAAGGTGCTCAGCCCCTCGTGGGCGATCTCGCGCCCGGCCAGGACCTGGGGCAGCACGCCGACGACCGGGGCTCCGCCAGCCAGTGCGGCGTCGGCCACCGCGCCCATTAATCCGATATTCGCCCCGCCGTAAACCAGTCCCAATCCGGAGGCGGCAATCGCCGCGCCCAGCGCCTTGGCGTCAGCGAGAAATGCAGGATTGTTTCCGAGGGCCGAGCCGCAGTAAACGGCCACGCGGCGTGGCTGATTGGAAGTTGTCATGGTGTCTTCAGGATAACCGGGCGCCGGCGCAGCCTATTTCAGTTCAAGATATGCCGTGGGCGTGAGGATGGCGATTCCGCTTCAAACGGTACACTGGTTTAAGGACCCTTCCCACCTGGACATGCCCCGTGCAGCAGCTCATTGCCAAATTGAATCCCGAACAGCGTGCTGCCGTCGAGGCGACCGAAGGCCCTCTGCTCATTCTTGCTGGGGCCGGCTCGGGCAAGACGCGCGTCATTACGAGCCGCATCGCCTGGCTGATCCGCGAGAAGGGAGTGGCGCCGGATTCTATTCTGGCCGTGACCTTTACCAACAAGGCCGCCAAGGAGATGGGCGAGCGCGTCGACCGGCTGCTGGACCACGGGTCGCTGGCCAAGCCGCTGATCGCCCCCTTCCACTCGATGTGCGTGCGCATGCTGCGGCGGGACATTGAGGCGCTCCAGGTGGGAGGCGAAGGGCTGACCCGCTCCTTTGCGATTTACGACGAGAACGACCAGCAGGCCATCGTCAAGCAGGTTATGAAGCGGATGGGGCTGGACACCAAGCAACTCACTCCGCGCACCGTGCTGGGCAAGATCTCCTGGGCCAAGAACCATATGGTCGATCCGCAGGAGTACTACCTCAGCTCGAAGGACCCGAACAGCGAGCGCGTGGCGCACATCTACCAGAGCTACAAGGCGGAGTTGCGCAAGAACAACGCTCTGGACTTCGACGACCTGCTGCTGGAGGCGGTCAGGCTGCTGAAGGTCTCAGGTGAGACCCGCGAGCGCTACCAGCGCCGCTATCGCTATCTGCTGGTGGACGAGTACCAGGACACCAACCGGCCCCAGTACGAGCTGATGAAGCTGCTGGCCGGCGAGGCGAAGAACGTTTGCGCGGTGGGCGACGAGGACCAGAGCATTTACTCCTGGCGCGGGGCCGACATCCGCAACATTCTGGAGTTTGAAAAGGACTTCCCCGACGCCAAGATCGTTCGTCTGGAGCAGAACTACCGCTCGACGCAGGTGATTCTGGAGGCCGCCGGAGCGGTGGTGTCCAATAATCTGCGGCGCAAGGGCAAGAAGCTGTGGACCGACCGCCAAGGCGGCTCGCTGGTGGGCTACTACGAAGCGCCAGACGGCGAAAATGAAGCGCTGTTCATCGCCGAACGCATCCAGAAGTACCTGCGCGAGACCGGTTCGGAGGGGCAAGAGGCCCACTGCGCGGTGCTCTATCGCACCAATTCGCAATCGCGGCTGGTCGAAGAGGCTCTGCGGCGCTACAACATCCGCTACACCATGGTGGGCGGCTTCAGCTTTTACGAGCGCGCCGAGATCAAGGACCTGCTGGGCTACCTGCGGCTGGTGCGTAACCCGCACGACTCAATGGCTTTGCAGCGGGTGATCAATACGCCCACGCGCGGCATCGGCAAGACCACGCTGGAGACTCTGGAGCGGCTGGCGCTGGAGACTGGTCAATCCACCTGGGATGCCGTGGCCGCCGCGCTGAAGAATCGGTTGATTCCCACCCGTGCTCTGATGGCGCTGGAGTCCTTTCGTCAGCTTATCTTGGACGCGCAGGCGATGATGGATCCGGACTTTGCCGGCAAGCTCTCGGCAGATGTAGCCGCGGGGGCAGAGACGGAAGACGCCGATACAGGCTTTGAGTTTGGAGCGACAAGCCCCGACTCGGCCAGCGCGGAATCGGCTACCAGCTTCAACTTCGGCAACGAGGACGAGAACCAGCTTCCGCTGCTCGACGCCAGCAGCTTTTCGCCATTCGCCGAGGCTCCCAAGCGGCCGTTTCTCGTCATGCCAAAGAGCCCCGGGAAGACGACCCCCGACCCAGATTTTGAGTCGGATGCGGAAGAGGTTGCGGAAGACGAACAGGGCCAGGGAAAGCCCTTTCGCGCACCGGGCGACGCCGCGACGCTGCCCGAGTTGATCAAGTTTCTGATCGACCGCACCGGGTACATCAAGGTGCTGGAAACTGAGGGTTCGCCAGAGGCCTTCAGCCGCATTGAGAACCTGAAGGAACTGGCCAATGCAGCCCACGACGCCGAAGCCCGCGGTGAGACCCTGGCCGAGTTCCTGGACCACGCGGCTTTGGCCTCGGACACGGATCAGTTCGACCCGGATGCCCGCGTCACGCTAATGACGCTGCACGCCGCCAAGGGGTTGGAGTTTCCGCTGGTTTTTCTGGCCGGGTTGGAGGAAGGGCTTTTTCCTCACTCGCGCACGCTCAACAATCCCGAGGAACTGGAAGAGGAGCGCCGCCTCTGCTACGTGGGTATGACCCGTGCCATGAACACGCTGATTCTGAGTCGCGCGCACTATCGGCGCCGCTACGGCAACGACGCGCCGGAGGTGAGCATGCCCTCGCGCTTCTTGGAAGAGGTTCCCAGCCAGCTGGTCGAGACCCTGGGCGGACGGCCGCAGGCTTCATCCTGGGCGACGCCCGGATACCCCAAAAGCTATGGCAGCCGTCAAGGCGCGGGCAGCGACTTTGCCGACAAGCACTACAACTACGAGGACGAGAGCCAGGAGACCTACTCGGCCAGTGCAAGCAAGGGCCTCGGCGCAAACGCAAAAAACTCATCTCCCAAGCCATTTGTGGCCTCGTGGATGAAGGCCAAGGCATCTCCTGCGAGTCAAACCGCCAGCGCAAACGAGGAAAGCGCAGCAGCGCCCCCGGCGCCGGAAACGCAGTCGATCGATAACATCGCGCGCTTCTTCGGCGGCAAACCAGGTCTAGTCAAGCCTGGCGCGTTGCCGCGGCCGGTCATGGATGTGGCTGCACCGGCTCCCATTGCGCCGCTCAAGAAGGGGCAGCGCGTGCGCCACTCGAAGTACGGCGAAGGCACCGTCCTGATGCGCGAAGGAGACGGCGAGGACGCCAAACTCACCGTCATGTTTCAACGCCACGGCATGAAGAAGCTGATGGAGAAGTTCGCCAACCTGCAGAAGATCTAGTTCGGCCGTCGCAAAAAGGCCATTACACTCTGTCGTCAGAAAGGCCGCCCTTTCAGGGCATGTACGTGCGTCCGACAGCGCAGTTATGCCATGAACTCACGGCCATTCCAAGCCGCTTCTTGCCTCATCCCCGTGCACAGATCGCTACCCGTGGTGAGAAATGCGGGGCAAGAGCCTTGCTCTTTGAAAAGATCAACCGACCATCTGTGTGGCCGACACCACTAGTTCGAACCCCCATGCACAACAAACCGGGCGAGATAATCGCGGAGGAGCTGGCGATGAACCTTGCGGTAGGTGTCGTAGTCCTGGGCGATGCCCTGGTCGGCCCCGCTGATGAGGATCCAGGAATCGAGCATTCCGGCATCGTTTAGGTCGATGAGGTTACGAAGGCTCTCGTCTAGAGTGTCCCTCTTCAGGTCCTGGTTCTTGATGCTCTCAGCGACACCGCCCAGGGCGGCACTCTCTTCCCGCAAGGTATGCCTGTATTCCTTCTCGCTGGGAAAGTTCTTCTTGAACTCGTCGCCGCGGTAGCCGGCGCGGATAAGCGAGTACATCATCCACGCCGAAGCCCCAGGGTGTTGTTTGTCGTCTGTGGCGTTGGCATCGATGTTAATGGCGATGTTGTTGGGCTGCTTGGCGTCCACAACTGGAGGGGCGGGCCGGTCAATTTTCGGCGCCAGCAGCACCGCCTTTTCGGCTTGCGCCCATTGTTTGAGGCCTTGCCAGGCAAGACGATTGTAGGGTTCGGCCACAATGGCGTCGATGAACTTGCCTCTGGCTGCCGCGGGGTCGCTGCCGTATTTCAAGATGGCGTCGCCCCAGTAGCGGTAGGCGGTTTCGCGATTGGGATCGACGGCAATGGCGCGGGCAAACCATTTGGCGGCGGTGTCGAGGTCACGTTGCACGTAGGCGGTGTCGCCGGCGTAAAGGGGGGCCTCGTAGAGTTGCGGATCGGCCTCGGCGGCGGCGGTGTACTTGGCCATGGCGGTGGGAAAATCCCCTGCCGTATAGGCTTTTTCGGCCTCGGCCAGCAGCGCCTTGCCGGGGCTGACGATGCCTGCAAAGAGCGGCTGGTTGGGGTCGATATTGGCCATCATGCG
>Ga0181520_10012289_pt1 | contig 11044 bp, 10 predicted proteins | sample PEATcosm2014_Bin_29_FD_132451 | JGI IMG/M metagenome (GOLD analysis project Ga0181520, IMG submission 132451) | Peatland microbial communities from MTU Mesocosm Facility, Houghton, MI, USA - PEATcosm2014_Bin02_30_metaG | ecosystem: Environmental > Terrestrial > Soil > Wetlands > Peat | place...
CTGACATTACCGCGCTGGCGCGGCAGACAGTCGGCAATCCGTTGATATTGGCTTTCGGTGAGTTCCATCGGCCCATTGTCACCAATTTATCCCAAATGTCAATTAGTGTTAACACGCCCTAGGCGAACTGCCCACAGTATAGGTGCCAGCCAACGCAAAGCCGCCGCTGCCATTGTTCGTCAGCACCGAAAGCGAATTGCCATATAAGTTGGCGCAAATCAAATCCAGCTTGCCATCGCCATTGACATCCGCCGCCGTGACCGAATCAGGACCGCTGCCCACACCCGGCGAGGAGCTAAGATTGAAGGAAACTTGGGCCTTCAAAGAGGCATTGAGAAAGAAAAAAATGACCAGTGATTGGATTGTCTTCATAAGGCCTTTGGTGGATTTTGTTGTCATATTCGCTTGAAACCGAATTTTTGAATTATTCCCCCTTCCCTGAAATTCAGCAAGGATCAATCATGTAAATTATAACGCCAATCAATTAGTATATAAATTACTAATCATTCCAATTGCTTATGAGCGATAAAGCGAACGCTGTCTCCTCTTGCGTCCGCGATCCGGACGCCACAGGTTTGCATCGCAGCAGCGCGACGGCGGCCGATGTGGATTTCGGTTTGGCAACTTTCATAATGAAGATCTCTGCAAAACGTGTAAAATCGGGCCTGTGCAGGACAGGTTCGCCGTGAAGCCATGCGCTTTCGGCCACAGGCCGGATGCCACATCTTTCACAAAAGCGGTTTTTAGCGGCTCCGGTTTGTCCAAAAATGAAGTAAGATTACTCATTTGCGCCATGCCTGCTGTCAAGGCACGAGTTCTAAAATAATCTCGCCGCCGGATGGTCCGCCGGGTAAATTTCCGGCATGAGTTCACAGATTTTGGTCACCGGCGCGGCGGGTTTTATCGGCTCGCATGTTTGCAGGCATTTGTTGAAGCAAGGACACCAGGTCACCGGTCTGGACGATTTGAGTGGCGGCTTTCGCGACTACGTTCCAGCTGGCGTGAAATTCGTGGAAGGCTCCGTCACGGACGCGGCGCTCGTGAAGAAATTATTCACCGAAAACAGATTTGAGCACGTCTTCCACCTCGCCGCCTACGCCGCCGAGGGCTTGAGCCATTTCATCAAGCATTTCAATTACACGAACAACCTGCTGGGCAGCGTCAACCTCATCAACACCTCGGTCAACCACGGCGTGAAATGTTTCGTGTTCACGTCGTCCATCGCGGTCTATGGGCGCAATCAACTGCCGATGACCGAGGACGCCGTGCCGCAGCCGGAAGACCCTTACGGCATCGCCAAATACGCGGTGGAACTGGATTTGAAGGAGTCGCACGAAATGTTCGGATTGAATCACGTCATTTTCCGGCCGCACAATGTTTATGGCGAATTTCAGAACATCGGCGACCGCTACCGCAACGTCATCGGCATTTTCATGAACCAGCTCATGCAGGGCCAGCCTATGACGATTTTCGGCGACGGCACGCAGACGCGGGCGTTCAGCTACATTGACGACGTCGCGCCGGTCATCGCCGCCAGCATCGCGCGACCGGAGAGCTACAACCAGGTTTTCAACGTCGGCGCGGACAAGCCCTATTCGGTCAACGAACTCGCCACCGTCGTGGCCAAAGCGATGGGCACGCAAACGGAAATCAGGCATCTCGAAGCGCGCAACGAGGTTGTCCATGCGTATTCCGCGCACGAGAAGGTGCGGAAACATTTCGGCGACCTGATAAAAAATGTTTCACTCGAAGAAGGCGTGGCAAAAATGGCGGCCTGGGCGAAAAAAGCCGGCGCGCGGCAGGGAAAGCCATTCGCAGGCATCGAAATCTCCAAAAATATGCCGCCGTCCTGGGCCAAACTGGTCGAATAGGCCATCTGACGACTACTATCCGAGTCCCGCCTAATCCGGCTGCCAATTTTATCGAGAAGCGCACGGGGCATATTCGTGACCCGCGCAAATCAGATCGAACTTGCTCGACACCTTGCTGTGTGAAGGATTACGCTGTTGCTTAATAAAGTTGATGAGTTAAACATGAAAAGTCGAATTCATATAGTTTGGTCGCTCTTAAGGCAAGGGTTTGATCCGAACGCGATATTGTTCCGCCTGGCATTGCGAAAAACTCTGCTGGGGTGTGACAGTGTATTGGATATCGGCTGCGGCGTATCTGGGAAACTCCGGGAGGTGGGGGCGCCCAACACAACGGGATTCGAGGGCTATCAACCTGACTTTGAGGAAGCGAAACGGAGAAAGACTCACGACCAGTTGATCTTTGGTGATGCCCACCAACTCGCAAATATGTTTCAACCCCGCCAGTTTGATGCCTGTGTGGCGCTCGATGTCATTGAGCACCTTACCAAGGAGGATGGCCTCAAGCTGATCCAAGACATGGAGCGGATTGCCCGAAAAAGAGTGGTTATTTTTACTCCCAAAGGTTTTTTGCCGCAGCGGCATGCCGTTGACAATGATCTTCAAGTTCATCTTTCCGGCTGGGAGCCGGAAGAAATGAGGAAGCTGGGCTATGAAGTTTACGGGCAACTGGGGCCAAAAACACTCCGCGGCGAGGGACATGTTCTCAAACACAGGCCTGCCGCATTTTGGGGGTTGATTTCTTTCATCGCCCAGATCGGATGGATTTGGCGGCAACCTGACAAGGCCGCAGCGATTGCCTGCATCAAGAATTTACCCTAGCCTTTGGCGGAGCTGCCCGGCATCGGGTTGATAATGTCGGCAAACTACTTCACTTCCGTCTTGGGGACGCCGAGGCGAAACAACATGGTTGCTTCCCCCAGCCGGCCTGGCTTGAGGTAAAGAAAACGCATCATCCAAAAATCACCGTGTCTGCGAAAGCCGCGGATTTTTTTCCGCCATGCCCGCACATGCGGCATCATGCGGAACGCTTCAACGATTCCGCGCCCGTAGGAATTGCGGACAAACTTCCAGCTCCGCGTCGTCACCAGAAAGAACAGCGCCTCGCAAAACAGCATGAACAAATGCGGCGGCAGCAGCAGCAGCAGGACGTGCCGGCAGTTTTTCAACAGCAGCAGAATGCCGTTGCGGACGGACAGGAAGCGCTTCATTTCATTTGTCCGCAATTCCACCTGCCTGCTGCCGCCGGCGGGGTTCGCCACCGCCGCGCCGCGGTGATGCACCTTGGCCGCCGGGGCGCTCAAGATGCGCCCGCCCGACACCCAGATCCGCCAGCCCAGATCCAGTTCGTCACCGTAAATCAGCAGTTCCGGCGGATACGCGCCCACTTTGAAAAAATAATCCTTGCGCACCACAAAGGCGCAGCCAAAACCGGAAAATAATTCGCGCGGCGCGGCGTGATCCGGGGTCGTGGCGGTGACGCCGAGCCAGTCAATGCCGAGCGCGCCAAATCCCTGAAAAGAATCATCGTCGTAATTCAAAACCCGTGGCGAGAAAAGCTGCGTGTCTGGATGTTCCGCCGCCGCCTTGAGCAACAACTCAACGCAATCCGGCTCCAGCCAAAGGTCGTTGTTCAAAATGAAAACCAGCGGCGAGCGCGCGTCCGCCGCGCCGATGTTGTTCGCCTCGCAATACCAGAGATTTCTTCCGTTGTTGATGAAGCGCAACGCGGGCAGGCGCGGCGCGTAACGTTCGCAGATTTCGCGCGAGGCGTCCTTTGAACCGTTGTCGGTGATGATGACCTCCAGCCGGCTGGCCGCCGTTTGCCGGCAGATGGATTCCAAACACCGGTCGAGCCATTGCGCGCCGTTGTAATTGAGGATGACCAGGCTGATTTCGGCGGACATCGGGTTCCTTCAGGCTGCCGGTTCGACAATCTTTGGCTCTGGAATCGGCACGATGAACCGCCCGCCGCGCTTTTGATATTCCGTCTCGCGCGCGATGATTTCCGGCGCGAAATTCCACGCCAGCAGCAGCGCGTAATCCGGCTGATCTTTCAACAGCATCTCCGGCGGACGCACGGGAATCCACGAGCCGGGCGCAACCTTGTTCTGTTTGAACGGCGTGTTGTCAATGATGTAATCCAGTTCCTTCGTCGTGAGGCTGCAGGTGTTAAGCAGCGTGTTGCCCTTGGCGGACGCGCCGTAGCCGATGATGCGTTTGCCCTGTGATTTCAATTGCCGCAACAGGGCGGGCAGCCCGGCGCGGATGTGGTTCACGCGTTTCGCGAAATTTGCCCACGTCGCCGGTTTGGCCAGCCGCATCCGGCTCTCCTTGTCCAACGCCTGCGCCACGCTCTCGTGCGGCTCGGCCTTTGAAGAGCGATGCCGGAGGTGAAACAATATCGAACCGCCGTGAATCGGATAATGATCCACGCGCGACAGCATGAGCGCCGAGTCCTTGACCAGCGCCTCAATCGCGCGGACGGGAATGTAGGACAGGTGCTCGTGATAAATCGTGTCGTATTCCGTGTGCTCAAAAAAATCCACGAGGTAGGGCACTTCAAACGCGATCAGGGTTTCCGCGTGCGAAACCGCCTCCAGCCCGGCAACCAGATCGCGCAGGTTGTCAATGTGCGCGAACACGTGCCGGCCCAGAATCAAATCCGCCGCGCCCCACTCGGCCTTCAATTTCTTTGCGGTGGCCGCGTTGAAAAATTCCTTGCGCGTCGGAATTGCCGTGGCCAGCGCCACGTCGGCGATGTTCCCGGCGGGTTCGATGCCGAGGACTTCGCAGCCCTGCTCCTTGAATTTTTTCAGGAACACGCCGGTGTTCGACGCGATCTCCAGGACCTTCGAGCCGGAGCCGAGCCGGGCCGTCGAAAGCAGGTGCGTCATCATGTTGTTCAGGTGCGTGTCCATCGTTTTGGACGTGGACGTGACGTAGGCGTAATGCGAGTAGAGGATTTTCGGGTCCACCGTGTCGGCAAGCTGCACGAGCGAGCAGTCCGGGCAAAGCACCACGCGCAACGGCAGTGAGACTTTGTAATTCGCCACTTCTTCCGGCTTGAGAAAATCATTGACCAGCGCCGTCTTGCCGAGGTCGAGGATCAGCTTCAGGTTTTTCGAGCCGCAGGTGCGGCATTGCGTGCGTTCTTGGATCATGGTTGCAAAAAGCTAACCGAAATCATTTCATCCGCGCGAGCATTTTTCTCAAGCCGCCGCGCCATGAACCCGGATCGCGGCCAAGCGCTTTTGACAATTTCCCGTTGCCCAGCACCGTGTAATCCGGCCGGCGTATGGCGGAATTGAAGAACGAACCCGGCACCGGCCCGACCGGCGGCGCTGTGGAAATCAATTGCGCGCGCACGGCCTCCTCCAAAATGATTTTCGTCCACTCGAACCGGCTCACGCCCTCGTCATTGACCGCGTGAAACAATCCGCTTGCGCCGCCGCGGACCAGTTCCAGCGTCCATTGCGCCAGATCGGGGGCGAACGTCGGGACGGAAACCTGGTCGGTCGTGGATTTCAGGGCGCGGCCATCGCGCGCGGCCTTCAAAACCGTGTGGACATAAGTTTTCGCCTGCGTCGGGTGCCAGCCGAACAGCCAGCTCGTCCGCAGCGCGAGATTGTCGGGCGACGCGCGCAGCACGGCCTGTTCGCCAGACAGTTTTCCGGCGGCATAGTGGTTCAGCGGATTGACCGGGTCGGTCTCGGTGTAGGGAGATTTTTTCGCGCCATCGAAAACGTAATCCGTTCCGTAATGGACGAGCCGGATTCTGTTTTGCGCGCAAAGTCCGGCGAGCGTCTCCGGCCCGGTGGCGTTGACCGACCACGAGAGGTCACGCTCGGTTTCACAGCGGTCCACAAGATTGTAGGCGGCGGTGTTGATGACGACCTGCGGCTGCAATTCCGCCAGCAGTTGCGCCATCAATTTGGGTTGCGCCAAATCAAATTCAGCATGGCCAGGAAAGAAAAATTCAAAATCGCGCGGCGCGATTTCCTTGAGCGCGTGCGCCAGCAAACCATTGCCGCCGGTGACCAAAATGCGTCGCATGTCCAACCAAGTTTAGCGCATGAACATCCGCGCGTCCATTAATTGACGGTGGACACTGGCGCCATGCTGCCGTTAAATTGTCCGCCGGTTTAATGCACATCCATTGGATCGCCAACACCATCACGCCGCCGCCGACCATCATGAGCGGGGGCGACCGCATCATGGTGGAGTGCATCCGCCGGTGGAGCCGGGAAAACAAAGTCACCGTCTATGGCAATGAAGGCGCGCGCGGGTTGTGCGAATGGTATGAAGTCCAGGGCATCGAGTATGTCACCTGGCCCGCCGATCGTTTCCTGAAGTATGGCCGCCCGCTCTGGTGGCTGATGCAGACGCTGAAGGGAATTCGCGGCGTCCGCGACATCCGGCTTTCGCCGGACGAAAAGCATCTCATCATGGCGACCTCGGAATTTCATCCGAGCTGTGTTCCGGCGATGCGGCTGAAGAGGCGTTATCCGCGCGTGCCGCTGGCGGTGGGGCTTTATTTCTTCGCGCCCAAGTGGTTTTCCGGCCAGCCTGGACCCGGTTTCATGTTCACCGCCTACCGGCCGTTCCAGCAACGGATTTACAAGCGCATCTTGCGCGAGGCGGAAATGATTTTGACGACGGTCGCGCAAGATCGGGACACCATGATCGCGGACGGACGGAGGCCGGAAACGGTTTTCGCCGTGCTGGGCGGCGTGGACCTTTCCATTCCGCAAAGCGTGCCGGAGCCGAAGGAAAAAACGTTCGACGCCGTGTTCATCAGCCGGCTGCATCCGCAAAAGGGGCCGATGGAATTGCTGGACGTGTGGAAAATGCTGATGCGGAAAAAACCGGATGCGCGCCTGGCCATGATCGGCTCCGGCCCGCTCGACGCGCAGTGCAAGGCCCGGGCGAAAAAACTCGGCCTCGGGAAAAACGTGGAATTCTTCGGCTTCCGCGACGGCGTGGAAAAATACCAGATCATCAAATCCGCGCGCGTCGTGGTTTATCCGGCGGTGTTCGAGGTCGGCGGCATGGCGTCGGCGGAGGCGCTGGCCTGCGGGCTGCCGGGTGTTTCGTTTGATTTGCCGCCGCTGCGGGTTTACTATCCGCGCGGATGGCTCAAGGCGCCGCCGGGGGATTTTCAAGGCCTCGCTGACTGCATTCAGCGTTTGCTCACCGAACCGGAACTTTACGCCCGGTTGAGCAAGGAAGCCTACGCCGCCGGTCTCGAATGGGACTGGAACTTGCGCGCCAAGGCAATGTGGGACGCCATCGAAGCCGCCATCGCGCCAGGCGCCGGACCGTTTTTCACCGAACCTGAAAAATAATCATGCTCGTAAAATTACTGCGCAGCCTCCACGGCGGATGGAACGGATTCGTCAGTTTCTTCCGCCTGCTGCCGCCGCGCTGCCTTGGTTTGCGGACGGGCGGCGGCGTGCGCGCCGGCGGCGGCATCGAATGGCCGCTGGGAAATTTGCGGAATATTCAGATTGGGGAAAACGTGAGCCTCGGCAAACGCGGCTGGTTTTACCTGCCGCTGAACTACCGGCAGGCGCGGATCCAGATCGGCTCCGGCACGGCCATCGGCAATGATTTTGTCATCACCGCGAATGACTCGATTAAAATCGGCGACGATTGTCTTCTCGCTTATCGCGTCACGGTGATGGACCACTCGCACACCACCGGCTGGGGCGTCAAACCGGTCGCGAGCGGCCTGACTGCGGGCCGGGCGGTGGAGATCGGCGACCGGTGTTTCATCGGCTGCAACGCCGTCATCATGCCGGGCGTAAAACTGGGCGCGAATTGCGTTGTCGGCGCCAATTCGGTGGTGACGAAATCGTTTGAGGCTGGTTCGGTGGTGGCGGGTGCGCCGGCGAAGCTATTACGCAATCTGGCTCCAGAAGGCGCTTGACGGAGCGCGGCAACGGGCACAGGCTTGCGGTATGAAAACCATTCCGCGCCCTTCTTGCGCGTTGTGCATTTTGGTTGTTGGCATCAAAAACTTGGAAGCCGCACGTTCCGCGGCCAATAAAATTTATGGCTGAATTCAAGTTCTTCTGCCCGCGATGCGGCCAGAACGTCCAGTGCGACACCGGCTATTCGGGAACGCAAATCAATTGTCCGGCCTGTCAACAGGCCATTGTCGTGCCGCAACCGCCACCCGACGCCGGCGCGACGCCCGCTCCGGCAAAGTCACAGACATTGCGAAATATTCTGGTCATCGCCGCATCGCTGATTGTTCTGGTTGGACTCGTCACCGCCGGCTGGCTTGGCTACTCGAAAATCAGGGTTCACATCAAGGCCGGACAACGGCCTACAGGCTTGGTGGCGCTTTGGTCGGGCGAGGGCAATGCCAATGACATTGTCAATGGCAACAACGGCACCCCCATGGGTGCGTTGAGTTATGCCAATGGCGAAGTGGGCCAGGCGTTCGTGTTCAATGCGAGCACCAGTTACATTTCGGTGCCGGCTTCACCCAGTCTGAATCTCGGAACCAACGGAGGATTCACCATCGAATGTTGGATCAAGCCATCTGCTTTCAACGCCGTCGTGGGCAATGGCGGGCCGCTCATCGAGTGGGATTCCGCGAGCGTGGATGGCGTGAATTTGTGGGCCGTCGGTGGCAATATCCTTTCTTCAGTCATCCATGACACGTCGGGCAATGTCCATGCATTTCAATCAGCCAACGGCTTGCTGGTCACGAACACTTTTCAACAAGTTGCGCTCACGTATGACAAAAGCAGCGGGCAGGCCGTGATTTATTGGAATGGAATTGTTGCTGCCACGAGTAATTTTGGGAATTTCACGCCGCAGACGACTTATCCGGTCAACATTGGCCGGCGGACGGGAGAACCCATCGGCAATGGCGACAATTATAACGGATTGATTGACGAATTGAGCCTTTACAACCGCGCGCTTTCAGCGGCAGAAATTCAAGCGATTTACAAGGGGCAAAAATAACGGCGAACCGCTGCCGCCGGACACCTTTCAATTCGGAATGAAAGCCGGCTGGCGTTTTCCGGTTATTTCTTCAACTCCTGCTTCACCTGCAATTCGGCGATGAGTTTTTTGTCATGGCCTCGCTGTTTGTAAGTTAAAACGCCCCAGGCATTGCCCAGCACACTGCCGAGGCAGGCAGGCAGATGCCAGAGCCAGCGCGCATCACGGTCGTGAACCAGCCCGCGCAATGTGTGAAAAATCGGGCCGACGAACGTCACGCAATAAACCGCCGCCAGCCAGAGCGGCACGGGCGGTTTCTCCTTCATCCAATTTGTTTTGGCCTCCTCCTGCACGCGCAGAAAATGCACCGTGGCGCGCCGGCGTTTTTTTACAAAGCCCCAAAGCGTCTGGACGTAGTAATGATGAACGCCGCGTCCGCGCACGCGCAGCCATTCGCGTTTGCCCGCCTGCGTGGCCGAAGCCGTATTCGGTTCAAAATCCGATGCTGATCCGCTGTTGCCAGGTTGTCCCGCAGGAGCAGTCACTTCGGCACGGCAAAGGCCCGCGCGCATGAGGTGCAGCGCCGCGTGCGTGTCCTGAAAATGTTCGCCGGCCTTCACGGATTCCAAGTCCGCGCGGCGGAAGACAAAGCCGTTCGCGCCAAGCGGATACGAAAGCGAATCGCCGGGCAAAATCCAGCGCTCGATCTCGCCGTCGCGCGCGATGAGCCGTGGGTTCGCGCTCATCAGCCACGCAATCGGATCGCTGATGTGCAGCAGGTGCGTGATGTAGGCGCAGAACGAACTCATTTTCGACGACGGCAGGTAATAACTTTCCACGCCGAGCGCCTGCGGATTGGCGGCGAGGGACTTGACGGCCAGCTCGATGTAATCGGCGTGGGTGATTTCGTTGTCGGCGTCCACGAAGACGATGAATTCGCCGGTGGCGTGCTGGAGCGCGAGGCGTTTGCCTTCCTCCATGTTTTTGCCGTTGTCGTCGAGGACAATCGCGCCGTATTTTTCGGCAATGTCGCGCGTGCGGTCGGTGGAGTGGGCGTCGGCCAGGATGATTTCATAACGGTCGCGCGGGTAGCTTTGCCGCGCGATGGACGCGAGGCAGTTGTCGAGCAGCACCTCGACGTTCAGCGTCGGCATGATGAAGCTGACGCGAGGCGGATTTTCCGAACCGGACGGCATGGGGTGATTGTGGCTGACGGCGCGGCAAATTCCAATCAGCTTTACGCCGGTTCGCCGGCTTTGCGCGGGCGCGTTGCGGTGGAACAAATCGTGCAAGAGATTATGCGCGGCAACATTCGTTCCGTCGCCTGACCTGCCGCGACGGGCGCGAGCACGGCGGGCGCTGCGCTCGGCGACGGGGACGGCGCAGCGCGCCATCCCTTACCGGCTTCGGAGTTCAGGCTTATTGGCTGTTGTAGCGCAGGCGATAGAAGGCGTTGGTTTCTGACATCTGGATGGGCAGCAAATATTGACCGCCAATTGGGAACGGCGGCGTGGTGACTGGAACCCAGTTGGTCAGCGAAAGATCAGGTGCTGTCTCCAGGACAAATCCTGACGGATTGACCGGCCAGAAGATCAATAATGTGCCGCCCGATGGCGTGGTTGTAAGCACCGGCAGATTGAGGACGTTGATCGGGTTGGCCAGGCCGGAATCCCCGAGATTGTCCACGGCTTGCAGCACCAGATTTGTCGCGGTCTGGGCAACGGCGACCGCTCCGGTCCAGACGCCCTGGATGAAGTTGCCGGAAACCGACGGGCTGACCGGCACGCCGTTGGTTGACTGGAGAAAGACGGTGTCGGTGAAGTTGGTGACAATCCCGTTCGTCAGGTTTTGCGCCTGAATGACCACGTCAAAGGGCGTGTTCACAAAACGCGGTGACGAAATCTGGTTCCAGACGAAATAAAGCAGCGGGTTGACCGCAAGCGTGGTGTTGGAACTCAAGATGGAGCCGTAGTTGTTGGTCACCCAAACGGTGTAGATGCCCGCTTGATACAATTGGACATTGGTCAGCGTCAGCGAGGCGTTGGTTTCCCCAAGAATGTTTGTTCCGTTGAAGTTCCACTGGTAGCTCAAGACGGGCGAGCCGGTGGCGATGACACTGAAGGCCGCGTTGCTGGTGACCGTCACGGTCAGGTTGGTCGGTTGCGACAGGATTGCCGGCGGGTCGAGCAGGACAAGAATCGCGGGCGAACTGGTGA
>Ga0181520_10012291_pt1 | contig 11044 bp, 10 predicted proteins | sample PEATcosm2014_Bin_29_FD_132451 | JGI IMG/M metagenome (GOLD analysis project Ga0181520, IMG submission 132451) | Peatland microbial communities from MTU Mesocosm Facility, Houghton, MI, USA - PEATcosm2014_Bin02_30_metaG | ecosystem: Environmental > Terrestrial > Soil > Wetlands > Peat | place...
AAAGTTCACGTAAACGCGTTTTGCGGGCCGATTCGGCATAAAACGGGCAATTGGTGGATCCCGGAAAAAAAGGCCGAAAAAAGGCCATTACAGGCCCATTATGGGCATTATATGGGGCTCAAATTTGGCGTAATTTGGCAAATAATCCTATATTTAGGCCCGGATTTATTCCCCGGGGAATCGGACGGTTTTAAGGGCGTATTTTGGGGTGGCGGGAAGGCATCGCACGCGGGGGTAGGGGGGGCAGCCCCCATCCCACCATCCATCTTTCCCTAGATGATCAGATAATTCCGGAGATGTCCCGGTCATGTGCTTGAGGATTCCGGAAAAACTTCGGCTCTGCTGCTGAGGATTTGTAAAAAAGAGCAGGACACGAGCTGAAGATTTTAAAAAATGAGCGGGGCGGGAGCGGAAGATTCCGGAAAATCGGTCATTCGGTTGCCGAGGATTTCAAAAAATGATCGATACGGTTCTGCACCAAAATCAGCCAACCCACGAATAATCATCATATTTTCCGACGGATGGTGAGACAGACCCGCACGTTTGCAGAAAAAAGAGCGAACAGGGAACGAAACATTTCCAAAAAAGAGTACGTTAGGAGCTGAAGATTTTGGAAAATGTTCCACTCAGCTGCTGAAGATTTTCAAAAAAGAGCGCGTCGGGAGCTGAGGATTCCAAAAAATTGGTCATCCCGCTGCTGAGGAGTTCTGAAAATGTGCGGGGCGCGAGCGGATAATTCCGGAAAAAGTGCTGCTTTGCAGCCGTAATAAGAACAGGAAAAAAGGTTTTATGGAGTTACCGTTGCCGTGCTGGCGGAACTCGCCTTCTGGATGGAATCGATCTTAATGGCAAACGTCAGGTTCTGGCCGGCAAGCGGGGAGTTTGCATCAATAGCAACACCGGCATCCGTAACATTGACCACGTAGACAATGTGTTCACTCCCATCCACCGAGCTCCTGAATCCCAGAGGTTCGCCGGGATAATAGGTCTGGTTGGCCGGGAGCTGGCTCGTGGGAACAATCCGCACAAGCGCCGGGTTATAGGCACCATATGCCTGATCGGGAGTAAGGGTCACATTCTTCTGCTCGTTAACCTTCATCCCCCGTACTGCCGCATCAAACCCGGGGATCATCTGGCCGCCGCCGACCGTGAAGGTGAGCGGGGACTTGCCGGCATTGGAATCAAAGACGGTCCCGTTATCGAACGTGCCGGTGTACGTCACATTGATGGTATCCCCGACTGCCACTACCGCCGGGGCAGCAAAATACACAAAATATACCGCAATACAGGCGATGATAATGGCTGCGACCGCCACGATGATTCCCGCAGTCTTATACTGCTGGCTGCGTGCGGCAACCTTCTCCTTTCCCTTGACTTTCTCGGATTTCTTCATAATGCTCCACCCTACCATTGGCCGGTAAACAATATACCCTTGTGTCCCGGATAGGTATAATCAGGCATAGGTGCCGGGCGCCACAAACCTTTGTGTCCGGCAAACGCGGAGGAATCGACATGGACCGTAACGATCCTGCAAAGGGCCAGGGACCCATCACCTCCCTCCACAGGACACTCTGGACAGAGATCCACAAGGAGCGCCAGCGGCACCGCGAATTGTACGCATCGGGTACCTCCGGCAGGATCACCCTCATCATTCTTGGAATGGCGATCCTGATCAATATCCTCCTCTTTGTTTCAAACCCGCTCTACCCCCTGATGTTCACCTCGGCAAGTTTCTTTTTGTTCATGTTCTATTTTGTTACGCTCCTCATCCCTCACAACTTAAAGGAAGCGCCGCTCCCCCAGACTGAGATCTCCCGGTACCTCACCCGGCTGCGCGAGAACGGCATCATCGTAAGCACAAAAAAGTTTACCCGCGTCTTTCTCAATGCGTTTTTTATCAACTGCCGCCCGCTCTTCTACGGCTTTGCCCTGATCTTCTCTATCGATATCGTCCTCGTACTCGCAATGGCCTCACGGGGCGTGCTCTCCTTTTCGAGCACCGGTATCGTCCTCTTTGAATCCGTCGCCATCATCCTCTTCTACTTCCTTGTCTGGAGACTGGAACCGTACACCATCGAGTTCTTCTCCGGGGTTTCCGGCGTAAAAGAACACCTGATCAAAAAAAGAGTCCCGGAACCGGTGGTCTCCTCCCTGGTTTTTCTGGGCGCGGGCCTTGCCCTTTTTGGCATCCTCTCAACCCTTGTCCTGCTCCCCGGCATGTCCGTCAACAATATCCTCTCGGTAACGGACTTAAAGCAGCTCAGCCATTTCTTCCTTGCCATCGGCGTGATCCTGGTTACCCAGTACTTCATTATGCGGTACATCCACGGAATCACCAGCCGCGACCTGCTCGCACGGTTTTCACAGGGAAAGGCTGAGTGCCTCTTCCGCCAGATCGAGATCACCGGGCACTCCGGCCTGTCCAATGAGGATACGGCCCGCACCGATGCAGAGACATCTACCCTCTGCCGGGCCGCAGAACTCCTGCTCGAAACGCAGATCTATCAGGTGGACAAAAAAACACTCCTCGGGATGTTTCCCGTCTACATCGTTAACCCCGACTTTTCCCTGGTTCTCTTTTCTTCATCCAGAGAAGACACCGGGACATGCCCCGGATAAGGATCCCTGCCGCTTCCCGGGCCGGGCAGTTCCCTCAGGACACCTACCCCGATTGTACTTTATTTATAGATGGACATCGCATGTACGTCGTACTGCCTATGTCCGACGAACTCAAGACCGCAGACGTGGCCGGGAAAAAGGTCCAGTGGGACCCGGCACAGATGCGCAAGATCCAGGAGCATCCCTGTTTTTCCGAGAAGGCATGCCACACATTCGGGCGCTGCCACATCCCGGTTGCCCCGAAGTGTAACATCCAGTGCAACTACAGTATCAGCGACTTCGACTGCGTCAACGAGAGCCGGCCCGGCGTCACCACCAAAGTCCTCAAGCCCGATGAGGCTATGGAGATGATCGGGAAGGTTGTCAAAAAATACGATTATATCAAGGTCGTTGGCATTGCGGGCCCGGGCGATCCGCTGGCAAACGAGGAAACGTTTGAGACCCTCAAAAGGCTCCATGAAAAATACCCCGGGGTCATCAAGTGCATCAGCACAAACGGCCTGCTCCTGCCGGACAAGATCGACCTGCTCCAGAAATACGATGTGGGCAATATCACCGTAACCCTCAATGCAATCGACCCGGAGATCGGCGCAAAGATCTACCAGTTCATCGATTACAACGGAAAGCGGTATACGGGAATTGAGGCGGCAAAATTGCTCCTCTCCCAGCAGCTCAAAGGTATCGAGATGGCCGTGGAGAGAAACATGATCGTGAAGGTGAACACGGTCTACATCCCGGGCATCAACGAGGATCATATCGTTGATATCGCAAAGAAGGTAGGCGGGATGGGAGTATACACCTTCAACATCATCCCCCTGATCGCCCAGTACAAGTTTGCCGATATCGCCCCGCCGACCCCCGAGATGAAGAAAAAGATGCAGGACGCCTGTTCCCAGTACGTCAAACAGATGCGGCACTGCCAGCGCTGCCGGGCCGATGCTATCGGGAAACTCGGCCACGATGTGCAGTCCTGCATGTACGAGAACAAGTAACTCCCGCCTCTTTTTTTTTAGCGTTTACGGTTCTGCAAAAGGGACACTTCGTTTTTTACAGACACCCCTGCGTCTCCTTGTCGTATTCAGGTGCCGGAGTAAGCGGGAAAAGGATGAAAGGAAATACCATCGCTGGAAAAAATGTGGGATTTATTCCCAAAAAGGATCCCGGATCCGGTACCAGACCTTTCCTAGGAAGTAAGACTGAACGTCGGGTACGAGGACTTCTGCGGGCTGGCACCGGCAAGGAGGGTATTGAGTTTGTCAATAAGCGTCTCAAGCGACGGGGGGATATCCGTGTCCTGGGCAGTCACGGTCTTTCCCCCGTAGGAGATCGTGTAGGTCATGAGCCCGGGAGACGGGTACGGAGCCGGGTAATTGGCCTGGAGCTGCGAGAAATCGGACTCATTGAAGAGCACCGAAAGGAGCGCGAGATCCGAATCATTCAGCCGCAGCTCGGTATTGGATGACCCTACTGAGACTGCTGCAACCCCGTTGGTGAAGATCACCAGCCGATCGTTTGCCCCGTTGATTCCCCCGCTCCGGTGGTAATCGATCAGAATCGCCGGGGGAGCGGTCTGGTTGACCGGGATGGTCTTTGTCCCAAGACAGCCGGCACCGGCAAGTACCAGCGCGATAAGGAAAAGGGGAACGATAAACCTCACGTTAATGCACATCACCCCGACCATTCAGCCCGGATCCTGTCATTTCCCGGGTTATAACTGCAGTACGTCCGCCTTTTTGGCTTTCCCTGCCGATTTGCGCTCGGGAAGGATCTCCTCAAGTGCCTTTACCAGGCTGTCAGCCTTTTCGTTATTGAAGAGGGCCCGAAACGCGGCAAGTTCTGCGGCATTCATGATCATGATCCCCTTCTTCTTCATCGGCAGCCCGTTCTCCCCGAGGGGATTGACATCGATCGCAAGGGATGCCGGGCGGTTTTTGGTTGCAGGGAGCCGGATTATGGACACACCGGGAAGCGTGGTCTGCTTGCGTTCCCAGTCTGCGCCTTCCTCGATAAAGGCCTTGAGGGTTTCTGTTAGTTCCATGAAAAGAACTTTCAGCCGGAATATTAAAAGGCTATCCGTCCGCTGCGAAACTGGGTGCGGGGCCCTGCCATAGTCTAAAAGGGTCAAAAGCAGATATCTGAAAAGGACATTTTCCATGCCGCGGATTACGCTTGGCAACGATGAGCCATTCTCCCTTGACCAGACGCTCGGGTGCGGGCAGGTTTTTCGCTGGAATCACTCACCGGACGGGAGCTGGACCGGGGTCGCAAGCGGGAAGGTGATCCGGTGCCGGCAGAAAGGACGAACCCTCTCCTTTACCGGCGTGGACGAACCGTTTATCCGGCACTATTTCTCTCTTGATCTTGACCTTTTGGCCATCCTCGAATCCGTTGATCGCGACCCGTTCATCCACGCGGCAATCGGGCAGTGCCGGGGCCTGCGCCTTATCCGGCAGCCCCCGTGGGAGTGCCTCTGTTCGTACATCTGCGCCACCAATACCAACATCCCTGCAATCCGGCGCCGGGTTGCGACCCTTGCACAGCAGTTCGGCGATGCAATACAAGAGGGTGAAAACACATTCTTTTCGTTCCCCGACCCGTCACGGATCTCCTGCACCGGGACAGCATCCGCTCTTGCAGAATGCCGGCTCGGGTACCGCGAACCGTATGTTTTTAAGACTGCCTGCGATACCACCGCACACGAAACCTGGGCAGAGAACATAGCGGCCCTGCCGTACGAGGAGGCCCGCCGTGAACTTATGAAGTTCTCCGGTATCGGCCCCAAGGCAGCGGACTGCGTCCTGCTCTTTAGCTTCCAGACGTTCGAGGCATTCCCGGTCGATGTCTGGATCCGGCGGATCATGCGCGAGCATTACCTGCCGGAGCTCCCGCCGGATACTGCGCTGACCACGAGGGAGTACGATGCCATACGAACCTTTGCCCGGAAGCATTTTGGCCCGTACTGCGGGATAGCACAGGAATATATCTACGCGGCACGGGAAGGTTCAAAGACCTGATTTGTCCCATATATCAGAAAACCCGGTGCGCCCTGCCCGCGCACCGTACCAAAAATACCCGATACCATGAACTGTTTCTCTCTTCCCCGCCTGCCAAAACCGCTCCTTGCGATCACCGGAGCCACCCTGCTTTTTGGGACGGCAACGCCACTTTTAAAGATCCTTGTTGACGGGATGTCACCCCTGCTCCTGCTCACCATCCTTGCGTTCGGGTCCGGGGCGGGGATCCTCTGCTGGCGGATAGCCCGGGGCCACCGCCCTGCGGGGAGCCTGCCCCCGGCCAACAAGAGGGAACGCTGGCTCCTTGCCGGAACTGTGATTGTCGGCGGCTTCATTGCCCCTGTCACCCAGTGCTTTGCCCTTACCATTACCCCGGCGGCAACCGCGGCGCTTCTCCTCAACTTCGAGATCGTGGCAACCGTCCTGCTCGCATTCTGGGTCTTCCACGAACCGGCGGACAAACGGATCGGTTTTGCCCTTGTCCTCATCTTTGCCGGGAGCATCATCCTTGGCTGGAACGGAGAGAGCGTGCTCGGTATTTCCCTAGGGGCGCTCGGGATCATCCTGTCAGGATTATTCTGGGGCGTGGACAACAACTGCATGGCGCATATCACGGCCTATTCCCCCGAGCTCATTGGACTGTACAAGGTGATCTTCGGGGGAAGCATTGCTGCCGTGCTCGTTATCGTACTCGGGGAACCCCTGCCGGGAATCAGCCTGATCGTCCTTGCCCTCCTCACCGGCTTCTTCTCGTTTGGCTTCGGGCTTATCCTCTTTATCGTGGCCCTGCGGGACATGGGAGCGGCACGGGCAGGGGCGATCTACTCGGCAGCTCCCTTTATCGGCTGCATTGCCTCGCTCTTTATCTTCTCTGATGCCCTTGGCAGCCAGTTCTGGCTTGCGGTGCCACTCTTTGCAGCAGGGGCGCTGATCGTGATCCACGAACAATGGAAACTGGGGTGCACTGCCGACATTGGAGATGAACCGGCAGGGAAAAGCAGATAGGAACAGGGTAGGGGAAATCCTGACGGGATAAGCAAATAAAAAAAAAGTTTTGGGAGAACGGGGAGTTTACGTCCCGATATCCCAGCTGCACTGGTACTTTTTCTGGGCTGCAGAGAGCTCATCGATGGAAAGGCCAAGCGATGCGAGCTTCAGCCGGGCCACCTGCTCATCGATCTCCTGCGGGACGTCGTACACACCGCCCTTGAGGGAGTCTCCATGCTCCGCAATATACCGGGCGCAGAGTGCCTGGAGGGCGAAACTAAGGTCCATGACCTCGATCGGGTGACCCATACCCTTTGGTGTGGCAAGGTTCACAAGCCGGCCTTCGGCAAGCACGTGGACCGGTTTTCCCTTGAGGATGTAGGTGATGATCCCGTCGCGCTCAACGGTCGAGTCCGCGTGTTTTGCCAGCCACGCAATATCGATCTCCACGTTGAAGTGGCCGGCGTTTGCAAGGATCGCACCGGCTTTGAGCTTCCCGAAGTGATCCTTCCCGATCACGCTGGTGTTGCCCGTGGTCGTGACAAAGATGTCACCAATCTCTGCTGCCTGGTCCATGGTCATGACATGGTACCCGTCCATGTGCGCTTCGAGGGCCCGTCGGGGGTCAACCTCGGTGACCACGACTTTTGCACCAAGGCCGTGGGCTTTCTGTGCAAGGCCCCGCCCGCAGTAACCATAGCCGGCAACGACTAAATATTTCCCGGCAATGAGCGTGTTTGTCGTTATCATGATCGAGGAGAGGGCACTCTCCCCGGTTCCGTGCACATTGTCAAAGAACCGCTTCATGGGAGTGTCGTTGACCGCCACCACGGGGAACTCGAGTTTCTTCTCGGCTGCCATTGCCCGGAGCCGGTGGATACCGGTAGTTGTCTCCTCGCAGCCGCCGATCACTTTCTTCAGGAGTTCGCGGCGCTTGGTGTGCAGGTAGTGGATGAGGTCCATCCCGTCGTCAATGGTAATCGACGGGGCCGCATCGAGCACCTGTTCGATTGCCGCATAGTACTCGTCAACGGTGCACCCGCGCTTTGCATAGCAGTGCACGTTCTTGACCTCGTTCAACGCCGCCGCCACATCGTCCTGCGTGGAGAGCGGGTTGCAGCCGGTGATATAGACCTTGGCGCCGCCGGCAGCAAGGGTCTGGACGAGGTTTGCGGTCTTGGCCTCGACATGGAGGGCCATGCCGATCGTCATGCCCTTGAACGGTTTGTCCTTCTCGAACTGCTTTTTTATCGAGGCAAGCACGGGCATGTACTGTGCCGCCCAGTCAATCTTGAGCTTCCCGGTACTCATGAAAACACCTGTGCGGTACCCTGCCTTGCAGCGGGGACCACCTATCACTTACCCTGTACATAATGCAACAATGGCACATAAACTTCCCCGCAAAAACCGGGTCGCAGACAGGCAGATAGGTAGATAGGGATGCGAGGAGAAACCGGAAATGACATGGTGCTCACGCGACGGATCATCCCCTGCCTTGACTTAAAGGACGGCCGGGTGGTGAAAGGGACCAACTTCCTTGGGCTCCGGGATGCAGGCGACCCGGTGGAGCTTGCGGGGCGCTACAACGAGCAGGGAGCTGACGAGGTGGTGTTCCTCGATATCACCGCTTCAAAAGAAAAAAGGGGTATCATTATCGAGCTTATCCAGCGTGCGGCAGACCAGCTTTTCCTGCCGCTTACGGTAGGGGGCGGCCTGCGGACACTTGACGATATCCAGCAGATCCTCCGGGCCGGCGCGGATAAGGTGAGCCTGAACACGAGCGCCGTCCACGACCCGTCAATTATCACCAAAGGTGCGGAGTCGTTCGGGACGCAGTGTATCGTGGTTGCCATGGACGTGCGCCGGAACTTTACCCTGAACCCGGAGGCAGTGCCGGTCCGGCTCTGCGACGGGACAACCTGCTGGTACGAGGTAGTCATCTACGGCGGGAGCAAGCCGACCGGGATCGACGCGGTGCGCTGGGCAAAAGAGGCCGAGGAGCGGGGCGCAGGCGAGATCCTGTTAACCAGCATGGAGACCGACGGCACGAAAAACGGCTTTGATATCGCAGTCACCCGGGCGATCTCGGAAGCGGCCAACATCCCGGTGATCGCAAGCGGCGGGGTCGGGACGCTCGAACATTTTTACGACGGGTTTACCCGGGGAAAAGCGGATGCCTGCCTCGCGGCAAGCGTTTTCCATTATGGCGAGATGAGCGTCCGCGATGTAAAAGAGTACCTTAAGGGGAAGGGTATCCCGGTACGGCTCTGAGATCGAGCTCGAATGCGGCCACCGGCTGTTCCAGTTCGAACGCCGTGAGCACGGCGGGATGGATCTCGCCAAACATTCCTGCTTTTTTCCCGCCGACAATGATATCCGCCCGCCTTCCTTCGATAAATGCAGCGTCGTCCGACACTTCTGCGCTGTAGGCAACTCCTAACTCGCGGAGCACCGCGTCTGCATGGGCGTAGGCTTCAGAAAAGTCCGCACCCGCGTGGGTGCTGACAAACGCAAGGCGCTGGGTGGTGCGGAGATCGGCGATCACATCACCGGTGGCAAAGAGCCGCTGCGGGAGTTCCCGGTGCCGGTTGACCTGCAGCATCTCCAGGAGAAGCGGCACAATATCGGTCCTGACCACAGTGTATTCCTCGCTGATCGGGTGCATGAGACGGAGCGTCGCCGGTTCGCCGGGCCGCTGCATCCGGTCGCAGAGTACACGCTCGTTTGTCAGCGTAAAGGGCATCATCTCCAGGTACCCGAGGCCGGCAAGGATAGCCCGCGCCTGGCCGGCGATCCGGTTGGCCGGGTGCTCTTTCCCGATGGAGAACGTGGGCGGTACCTCGACGGCAAAGTTTTCGTAACCGTAGGCTATCGCAACATCCTCGAAGAGGTCCCAGTCATGCATAATATCGGCCCGGTAGCAGGGTACCTGCACCCGGACCTGATCCGGCCCGGCCGGCTCCGCGCCAAACCGCATCTTTTCGAGCAGTTCCGCCATCTGCGGGGCGGTCAGATCGACCCCGATGAGCGCGGAGCATTCCCGGACGCTGATCGTGCGCACCGCGGGAGCCAGATCGGGAAAAGGAGCGCCATTTATCTCCACGCTCTCGATGGTCGCCCCAGCCTCGGCAAGAGCAGTACAGATGATGTTTGCCGCCACATTGACCGCCCGCTGGTCGGTGCCTGTTACATCAAGAAGGATATTCTTTGTGGCTGTCGTCACCCGGGTCCGCTCGCCAGTGATGATCGGCGGGAACGAGCAGACATGATCCTCATTGTCAACGATCAGGGGAAATAGCGGGAAGTCTTTTACGATCTTTGCATAGTCCCTGCCCTTCGGGTGTTTTTCGAGAATGCCGTCAAGGGTGAGCTCGTCAGTGAAATCGAGCGGGACAAACTTCCTCACCCGGGGGGAGGCAACATAATGGAACGGTGGAGTGATGGTGTCGAGGTCGTGGATGCCGATGGCAACCTTGCTCCTCCCTCTCCCGACTGCCCAGTGCAGGGCTTCCTGGAGCGCCATGACCGAGAGGATGGACTCGTCATCGAAGGAAACATTCCGGATGACCGCCGAAGCAAGGCAGGGCCGGATCGCGGCGAGCTTCGAATCTATCGTGAAGCGGATCCCGGAGGGTTTCACCATGTAGCGTGGCAGACCGGTTTCGATCCCTAAAAATCCCCGCATGGCCCGGGCTGCACCTTCGACTGAGAAGAGATCGGGGCGGTTGGGGAAGAACTCCACGTCCGTGTGGTCCTCCTCCAGGCGTTCGACCTCGGAACCGATCATCGGGAGGCGTTTGAGGATTGTCTCCCGGTCGGTGCCGGTGAGCCGTTCGAGGTACTTGTAGGAAAGGCTGATGATCGCCATGTTACGCCTTCCTCCCCGCTGCGGCCGGGGCATGCACGGGGCTGTTTCGTATCCATTCAAGATCGCTCTGGTACAGCTGCCGCAGATCCTTGAGGCCCAGCCGGAGCATGGCCACCCGGCTCACGCCAAGCCCCCACGCGAGCACCGGACATTTTACGCCCCACGGGTCAGTGACCTCCTGCCGGAAGACACCTGCCCCGCCCATCTCCACCCAGCCAAGGCCGTCCACCCAGATCTCGGGCTCGACCGAGGGCTCCGTGTAGGGGAAGAACCCGGGCCGGAACCGGACATCGGAGAAGCCCATCCGCTGGTAGAACTCTTTTAAAAAGCCCAGCAGGTGACGGAAGGTAACATCCTTGTCCATCACGATTCCTTCAAGCTGCTCGAATTCGGGAGTATGGGTGGGGTCGATCGCCTCGCGGCGGTACACCCTGCCGATGCAGAACGCCTTGACGGGCGGTTCCGGGTGAGTGGCGAGGTACTGGATCGAGAGGCTGGTTGTGTGGGTACGGAGCACGCATTGCTTTGCTTTTCCGGGGTTCCACTTCCCGCCCCA
>Ga0181520_10012292_pt1 | contig 11043 bp, 6 predicted proteins | sample PEATcosm2014_Bin_29_FD_132451 | JGI IMG/M metagenome (GOLD analysis project Ga0181520, IMG submission 132451) | Peatland microbial communities from MTU Mesocosm Facility, Houghton, MI, USA - PEATcosm2014_Bin02_30_metaG | ecosystem: Environmental > Terrestrial > Soil > Wetlands > Peat | place...
GAGGCCCAGGGCGATCTTTTCCTTTTCCTTGTCGATGGAGAGAACCTTGACCTCGATCTCCTGATCGATCTTGATCATGTCGCTGGGATGGTTGAGCCGGCCCCAGGACATGTCGGTGATGTGCAGCAGGCCGTCGATGCCGCCCAGATCGATGAACGCGCCGAAATCCGCGATGTTCTTGACGGTGCCCTTGCGGAGTTCGCCGATGACCAGGCCGTCGAGAGTGCGGCGTTTGAGTTCTTCACGCTGTTGCTCGATGAGCTTGCGGCGGGAGATGACGATGTTGCGGCGTTCCTCGTCGATCTTGAGGATGACGGCGTCGATGCTGCGGCCGATCCAGTCGGAGATTTCGCCGGGGCGGCGGATGTCGACCTGCGAGGCGGGAAGGAAGACGGGCACGCCGATATCGACCAGCAGTCCGCCCTTGATCTTCTTGGTGACTTTTCCGGAGACCGGGTCGCCCTCTTTCTTGGACTGCATGATCACTTCCCAGTTGATCATGCGGTCGGCCTTGCGTTTGGAGATTTTGACCAGCCCGGTGTCGCCCTCGACGTCTTCAAGCAGGACGCGGACCTCATCGCCGATCTTGACGTTCTGCGGCTCGTCGAATTCGGTCTTGTCGAGAACCCCTTCGCTCTTGAGCCCCAGTTCCACGACAAAATCATCGCCGACGACGCTGGAGACGCGGCCCTTGATGATGGCCCCCGGCGTAAAATCCTGGACCTCGTCGCCGCTGACGAGCTTGGACAAGTCGTCAGCCGAATCACCCAGTGCGGTGGCAACGGCACTCTTTACATCCGCGTCAATATCTCCCAACGAAAGAATCAGATTGAAATCGACCATAAATCAGAACCACGCATGGCGATAAAAACAGCGTCGCGGCGCCATGCCCGCCGCAACGACAGACCACTCGAAAACGCCCAAGCGGACCAACCGCTCGACTGCGAACCCCAAATTATAAACGCGGACATGGCTCGGCGTAAACAGCGGAGCGATGCCAAAATTATCAAAAAGAAAAGCCGCCCGGAGGCGGCTGGAGCAGGGGATGGTGCCGAGTTCGGATTCGGCGCGTCGACCAATCAGGCGCCGAGCACGCCCAAAAGCGTGAGCGAGGCTTCCTGTTTCTGGGTCAAAGCGCTCTTGAGATCGTTGCGATCCTTGGTGAGTTTCTCCGTCGCGGCCAGCATGGCATCGTGCAGGGCGTCCAGTCGGGCCTTGATCGCGTCAGGAGTGGCGTCGGTCTGGGCGAGAACGGCCTGAAGGTCGTTGACGGCCTTCTGAACTTCGTTTGTGGCCGCGGCTGCCGCAACGCCACCGGGAGTGGCCGCGCCGCCGGGCGCCACTGCGCCACCGGGGCCACCCGCGCCACCGGGCCCGCCGCCGCCAAATCCGCCGCGACCGCCACGGCCGCGGCCGTTGGAGAACATCGTGCCGTTGCCGGCTTGAACAACCGCCAGGTCATCCAGTATGGCGCTGATTTTTGAAGTAAGGGCGGCCATTTCATCGTCACTCAATCCGACGGTCTGTTGAATCTGAGCAAGCTGGTTCTGGCGATTGTTCATTCCGCCGCCGCCAAAGCCGCCACCGCCGGGCCCGCCGCCAAACCCGCCGCCGGGTCCACCGCCACCGCCGGGTCCACCACCGCCTCCGCCAAACCCGCCGCCGCCGGGTCCACCGCCGCCACCGCCAAATCCGCCGCCGCCGCGCCCGCCGCCGCCACCGAATCCACCACCACCGCCGCCACCACCAAAGCCACCACCGCCGCCGGCCCAGGCCGAGGTCGTCAGCAGCGCTACCATCATCACTGCCGTCAGGCAGGCGATTGTTCGTCGAGTCATCATGAGTATCTCCTCAAAAGGGACAGAAGTTTGCGAGGGAGTCACCGCCGGTTGCAATCCAGAACCGGCCGGGGAACCAAACTCCCAGCGCTGGACACATTGTCCACCCGCGTACCTTAAGGCGCGATGAACAAAACGACAAATATCGGGAAATCGCTGCCTTCATGGATTCTTCAGATTCGCGGCCAAAATGTCTCTATGGCCCATTCGAGCATGGCTTGCCGGCCGCCGCCAGCTTACGATCCGCCGACATGAACTGGCGTCTGATCAAGGACTATCTTGCCGAGGGCTTGATTCAGTTCCGGCGGTTCGACCTGCGCTGGTCCTATCTTGTGACGGCGGCCGCGATCGTGTTGGGAGTGGTCCTCAATGTGTGCATATCGCAGGGCTGGGTGGTGTGGCCGGTCATTTTCGTGGTGAGCTTGATCACGATGGTGCATGAAGCGGCCAGCCGGAACACCCAGGGCGTGCCGCCGATACAGGTCTATGCCTTGTTCGCCGGTGTGCTGGTTGTGTGCCTGGTGTGGCTGATGATCATGGCGGCCTTCGGGCCGTGGCTGCTGGTTATCGCCACGCCGCTGCTGGTGTGGTACGCGGGCAAGGGGATCCTGGAAAACCGCCGGCGCGACAAGCTGATCGAACAGCGTCGCAAGGACGGGCAATGCGTCGGCTGCGGCGAACCGATCGACGGTTCGTTCGAGGTGTGCCCCAACTGCGGCCTGGATTGCGATCCGGACGGTCAGCGTTTGCAGCGCGTGGCCACCATGGCGCGGTCGCGCGCCAACCCGGTGCGCGGCCGCGACGTCATCAAGGGAACCGCCGCGTTGACCCACGCCCAGCGGCGTGCCCAGGCATTGGCCGATCGCAGCGCCAGCCGCCCAGGCCGAAAACGCCCGAGCTAACCCCCGATTCCGGCCGCGTCTTGAGCGCTCAACGGCGCGGCCGGAAGACACGGCCGTATCGGACGAGCGGCTTACCGGCCGGCGCCGCGACCAGCTCCGCCAGCCCCGCCACCGCCGCCGGCGCCGCCGCGGCCACCACCACCGCCGCCAAAGCCGCCGGCCGTCAGGGCGGCGCTGGAAACCGTGAGTTGCTTGTCGTATTCGACCTTGAACTGATGCGTAACGGTGGCCGCCTTGTCGCCGATCGCCTGCGCCGGCACCGACACGTCCCAGCGTAGAATGCCCTTGGTCTTGTCGTCCGGAAGGTATTCCGGTGCGGCCGACAGTTCCTTGCTGGTCGCCCCCAGCGTGATCTTGGCCTCATTGGCCTTGGTGGTCGGGACGCGATCCATCAGACGGACGATGGCCGGATCATTGCCGAAGTTCTCGATCGTCAGCTTGTAATTGAACCCGAGCACGCGGTTTCCGGCCTGGACGGTGTCGGTCTTTTCGACCAGTTCACGGCCTGCGCGGAGCGAGGCGTCAATCCCAAACCCGAGCGTGAATGATTCGCCAGTGGTGACCGTGGGAAGCTGGCCAATGCCCACGAAATGGTCATTTTGATAACTCGAAACCGGCCCGGCCAGCAGGACGTTCTTGCCGTCGTTCACCACGCTGGCCTGATCATAGATGAAACTGGTCAGCACGGGCATGGCCGTCTTGTAGAAGGTTCCCTTCAGGGCCAGCGTGCTGATCTGGATGAGCTGTTCGTCAGCCCGGCTGGGGAGCGTGGTTCTGTTGGTCAGGTGATAGGTGACGCTGACGCTCTGATGTCCTTCGGAGGGCGTCTGCGGCTTCGTGGCCTCGGCAACCAACTCAAGAACCTGAAGCTGCCGCGCCACGGAATTCAGGTCGGAGTCGAGCGACTGCGCGGGCGCGAGATTCTGAAGCTGCTGCTGCGTGACGCCGAAATTGCCATTGAAACTGCCGTTGCTCAGCGCGCCGCCGTTGATCGTGACGGGGCCGTTATAGTTATTGCTCAAGCTGCGGTTGGCTTCGGCCGCGGTTCGCTGCTGGATGAGCGCGTCGCGCTGCTCGGCATAGGCGCTGGTAACGGCGGTCTGGCCGTTGGCGTAGGGGACGCTGGCCAGTGCGATTTCCAGCGGGTCAAGCACCGGCGCGGTGGCGACCAGGCTCGGCGTGGCCGTCGAGAGGATCATGTCCACATCCGGCCAGTCCTCGCCGCTCATCTGACGCACCGAGGCGTCGTATTCCAGGTTGACCGATTGCTGGGAAGGATTGCCGTGGGCGATGTAGGAGGCGGTCCAGTCGGCCTGGTCGACCAGATAGTGGACGCGCAACTGCCCGCCGGCGTTCTTGAACGTGACGGAAACGACGGCTTCGCGGACGCTCTTGGTCGATCCGCCGGTCAGTTCGGCGCGCTGGCGCTGGTGAAGATCAAGCTGCTCCTGCGCGGCGCGCTGCTTGTGGGAGAGATCGAGTGATTCGTCGCTGATGTCCTTGCGCTGGTCGAAAATGAACGTGGTCAGCGCCTTGAGCACATCGGCGTTCAGCACGCCCTTGGACAGTTCGGTCATGGCCGTGGGGGCGGCGAAAGATTCGAGCTTGTCCAGATATTGGCTGCGCTGCGCCAGTACCTGCTGTGAACGGTTCACCGCGTCAAGGTCGTCCTGGTCGGCGCGGATCAGTTTGTCGATCTGCTGAACCTCCACGCGGTTGTCCTGCTCCACCGCCCGAGTGCGGAAGCCGACCGAGTGGATATCGATGCCGTCGGCCGATTCGGCGTAGACGCTTCCGGGGATCACCCGCTCCGGCAGGCCGGTCACCACGATGTCGGTCAGTCCCGCCGGCGCCGACACATCGACGGTGCGCGTGACCAGCGCCTGCCCGCGATAGACGGTGACGGAATCGATCTTCCCGGTCAGCGAGATGGGATCGGCCGCGTGCGCCGCGGTGAAGAAGGACGCCAGTGCGTAGCCAGCGACGCTCAAGCATATCAATCGACGGATCATGGTGGTTCTCCTTGGCAGGAATCGATGTTGTTGTTGTAAGTTATCGTCCAATCACGCAATTATCGTCCGGTAAAACTGGTGGCGGAAATGGACAGTTGTTTGTCGTATTCCACCTTGAACTGATGGTCGACGGTGACGGCTTTGTCGCCGATCGCCTGCGCCGGGATGGTCACGTCCCAGCGAAGAATGCCCTTGTTTTTGTCGGTCGCGACGTATTGGCCGTCGGTGGACAATTCCCGGCTGGCCGTGCCCAACGTGATCTTCGCCTCGGTCGCCTTGGTGGTGGGGACGCGGTCCATCAGCCGCACCACGGCCGGGTCGGAGCCGAAGTTCTCGATCGACAATTTGTAATTGAAATTGAGCACGCGGTTGCCGGCCTGGAGCGCGTCGGTCTTTTCGACCAGTTCACGACTGGCGCGGAGCGTGGCGTCGATGCCGAACCCGAGCGTGAAGGATTCGCCCGTGGCCACGGTGGGAAGCTGGCCGATGCCCACGAAATGATCGCTGTCATAACTGGAGACCGGCCCGGCCAGCAGAACGATCTTGCCGTTGTTGACGACATTGGCCTGGTTGTAGATGAAACTGGTCAGCACGGGCATGGCCGTCTTGTAGAACGTTCCCTTGAGGGCCAGCGTGCTGATCTGGATAAGCTGCTCATCCGCACGGCTGGGTAGGGTCGTGCGGGGGATATTGTAGGTGACGGCCACGCTCTGATGGCCTTCGTTGGGCGTCTGGGGTTTGGCGGCCTGGGCGACCAATTCAAGTTCTTGAAGCTGCCGCGAAACGTCCTTGAGGTTCTGATCCAGCGCCTTCTGCTGGACTTCCATCCTGTCAAACACCTGGGACGGCATGGTCGTCGCGTAACCGAGACCTATTGTGCCATCTGTGACATAACCGCCCGCACTGCCGCCGCCCATACCGCCGTAGCCGCCGAGATTACCAAAGCTGCTCGCGCCGGCTCCGCCAGGCGCGCCGGCAGCGCCGCCGGCACCCGCGCCGCCCCGGCCAGCCCGTGCGCCGCGTCCGATTGTGCCGCCGCCACTGCCAATGTTGCTGGCACTGTTGGCGGCCACCGGGCCGTTACGCAGGACTTCCGCGTTGGCCTGGGCCTGTTCGAGAAATTTGCGTTCCTCGTCATATTCGCCCGCGGCCGCCAATTGCTGTTCAGCCTGCACCAGCGGCACGCTTTGCAGGGCGATTTCCAGCGGATCAAGCTGCGGCGCGGTGGCGACAAGGCTCGGCGTGGCCGTCGAAAGGGTCATGTTCACATCTGGCCAGTCCTCGCCGCTCATTTGACGCACCGAGGCGTCGTATTCCAGGCTCACCGTCTGTTGTTTGGGATCACCGTGGGCGATATAGGATGCGGTCCAGTCGGCCTGATCGACCAGATAATGCACGCGCAACTGCCCGCCGGCGTTCTTGAATTCAACCAGCACGGATGCGTCGCGCGCGGTCTTGGTCGAGCCGCCAGCCAGTTCGTTTCGCTGACGGGTATGCAGCGTCAGGGAGTCGCGAGCATCGCGGTCCTTGCGCGACAGGTCCAGCGATGCGTCACTGATGGCCTTGCGCTGCTCGAAAACGAATGTGGTCAGGTTCTTGAGCACATCGGCGTCCAGCACTCCCTTGGACAACTCGGCCGTCGCCGTCGGCGCCGTGAAGGCTTCCAGCTTGTCCAGATATTGGCTGCGAGCGGCCAGAACTTGGCCGGCGCGGTTATCGGCATCGAGGGCATCCTGATCGGCCCGGATTTGGTCGTCGAGGGTTTTGACCCCGGCCCGGATATCCTGCTGGACGGGGTATTCCTGGTAGCGGACCGAGTGGATGGCGACGCCGTCACTGGATTCGGCATACACGCTGCCGGGTATGATCCGGTCCGGGAGATCGGTGATGGTCACTTCGCTGACCCCGGCCGGCGCCGTGACATCCACCACCCGCGTCACCAGCGCCTGCCCGCGATAAACGGTCACAGACTCGATCTTCCCCGGCAATTTGATGGGATCAGCCGCCCAAGCGCCCCCGGCCAGCCACCCAACAGACAACGCGGCGACAACACTCCCCAAATATCCTCGAACCATGGCGAATCCTCCCGCAAAAGCCAAACCGCCCAACAGCCCGGCAATCCCGGCCACACCCCATAGACGCCGAGTGGGGCGGAAAGTTTCAAATCGGTTGAAAATAAGCGACCGCCGGCACGATCGGGATGATCGGCGACGATGGCTTGGCACGGACCCAACGCCCGTCCCACCGACCGCGATCCTAAAGACGCCGGACCGACCACCGACCCATCTTCTCAGGAACTCCGCGACCCAACATCCCGCTGAATAACCTCGAGCATCACCCCGGCGGCAACGGCTCCCCCGGCGGGTCGGTTTCCGGCGGTTTCAAATCCTTCCCCGACGGCCTGTTGCGAGTCTTGTCGAGCGGAATCGGCGTCCCGCATTCGGGGCAGCGCTCCTTGCTGGCGCGGAGGTCGTAGCCGCATTGTGCGCACAGACCCGGACGTGGGCTTGGCACCCTGCCGAGCCAGATCAGGCTCGCGCCAGCCGCAAGAAGCGGGACGATGAAATACTCCACTCGGATTCGGACTTGTAGACCAAGGCAGCACGGGACGCCCGGGAAGTCCATCGCATAATCCGGCGCGACGACGCCCGCGAGAACGCCAACGCCGCCGGCCTCATGCGGGACGGTCGTCGCGCTACCGGACACCAGGATTCTGTAGCTTCCCCGCAAGAAGAATGGAGTTTCCGGTTCGAAAAACCAGATTTCTGCCCCGCCATCCGCGCTATAAGCGCACTTCTGAAAATAAACGGTGTTGCCGCATTGAAAAATTTCGTATCGCGTTGTGCCGCGTATGGCCGAAACGGCGAAGCACCTGCCAAATACGGCGTGCAGGGCCAGCACCACGGCCGTGGCAACTGCGATCACGCCGGCGGCCATTCGAAACGGGCGCATTGAACGCCGTCCGGCCCCGCCCGCCGAAACTCCGCCGTGCCAATTCGGCGTGAAACCAAGTCGTCGCTTAAGAGATCTCTGTACTATGTTCCAGGCGGATATGGACCCAGAGGGTAGCTGAACGGGACACGAATCTCCATCGGGGCAATTGACCTTGTGCGCAACTGTTTTTCGCCAATACATGTCGCCTCACACATCCTCGATTCAGCGCTCCGCGGCCCGCGGATGGATCGGGTTCCCGCTGGTTCGTCTCCGCCCGCCCGGCCGTTCTGCGCGGTGCCCGATGCCGTCCCGATTCTACTACATTCGCCCAGTGCCGCGTTACCTCCAGTGACTTACGGCGTGGTCTTCCGTCTGTTGCAAAACGCGAGCCGCGCTGAAGGCCGGCAAATGCGATCTTGTCGAGCGATTATGTGGGGAATTTCCCGACCTTCCGATTTGCCGTTACCAGATCGCACTCGGGCGCGCAGAGTTCATACCAAGTTCCAACTCCTACAGGCGAAGTTCCAACTTTTTCGAAACATTTGGGGCGTCTTTTGGACGCGATCTTCGGTGTAAACCGCGATATCCGGCTGAAAACGAAGGTGTCGTCGGAGCGGAATGTTCCCGGTTTTTGTTGTAATGGCTGGCCGGGGCGGAACTTATTGACGAAAGCGTCGCGCCAGGCGCTTGGCGCGGAAAGACAACGGCCTGGGCAGATCACGTCTCACACTATCTGGCTTGTTGAACGTAGAATCACGCGACGGTCGTTTTTTGTCCGAGCGGGACAGACGGCGTGGCTTAGAGTCTTGAGCTTGGAGGATCGTATGAAAGCAATTCGTGTGCATGAATTTGGCGGGCCGGAGGTTTTGAAACTTGAGGACGCCCCTGAGCCACGGCCGGAGGCGGGGCAGGTGCTGGTGCGTGTGAAGGCGGCGGGTGTGAACCCGGTGGAGGCGTATATTCGCACCGGCGGGTATGGGCCGGTGCCGTTTCCGTATACGCCGGGAAACGATGCCGGCGGGATTGTCGAGGCGGTTGGGGCGGGCGTGAAGGGAATCAAGCCGGGCGATCGCGTTTATACGGATCGGTCGGTGAGCGGGACGTACGCGCCGCTGGCGCTGTGCGCGGCGGTAAATGTGCATCCGCTGCCGGCTGCGATCACGTTCGCGCAGGGGGCGGGAGTGGGCATTCCGGCGGGAACGGCTTGGCGGGGCCTCTTCCAGCGCGGCGGGGCGGTCGGGGGCGAGACGGTGCTGATTCATGGCGCCACCGGCGGGGTGGGCACGTCGGCCGTGCAACTGGCGCGGGCGGCGGGGTTGATCGTAGTCGCCACGTCGGCATCGGAAGCCGGCCGGCGTTACGCGATCGAGCACGGTGCCCATCATGCTGTCGGACATGACGTCACCCAGCACGAAGACCAATGGAAACCCCTCACCGACGGGCGAGGGTTTGATTTGATCTTGGAAATGCTCGCCAATGTGAATCTGGCCAGCGATCTGACCGCGCTTGCCAAGAGCGGGCGGGTGGTGGTGATCGGAAACCGCGGCCGAATCGAAATCGACCCGCGCGACACCATGCGCCGCGAGGCGGATATTCGCGGCCTGATGCTCGGCGCGGCCACCGAAAAGGAGCATCGGGCGATTTACAGCGGTTTGACGGCGGCGATGGAGTCCGGCGTGCTCAGGCCGGTCGTGGGATTGGAGCTTCCATTGGCCGAGGCCGCCAAGGCCCATCGCGAGGTGATGGAAGGCGCGTCGTTCGGAAAGATCGTTCTGATTCCATAAACATCTCACGAAACGCGGTCACGTTGGTATATGATGTTAGAGAGATTGGAAACGAGCGGCTGCGGCCGAGAGAGTGTGCCCGCATCATCGGGCATGACATGTTGGCGAGGGTCGACGGTTGGGCCATGTGAAGGAGATGCACGTGTTCAACAGACGACGGACGGCAATGTTGCTGGGCTGGGTGTGTGCGGTGGGCGTGTTAGCGTACCTATCCGGCCCGCTGAGCCGGGGGCAAACCGCCGATACTCCGCCGGCGGGCGATCAGGCGACCAGTGGGCCGACGAGCGAGTTCGTGACCATCGGCCCGACTACAACCGTCGCCGCCGACGGTTCGGTTCTGAATCCGGTGTCGCGGCTCTTGGGCAATATCCAGGAAGTGGAATTCTCGCCCGATACCAAGCACTTCGCCGTGATCACCAGCCGCGGCACGCGGGAAACCGTCAACTACGACGGGACTTTCGGCCGCACATACGATGAGGTCTGGGACGGCTCGCTGAGCTTCAGCCCGGATGGATCGCACTGGGGCTATTTCGCGCGGACCGGGCGGGCGTGGATGGCGGTGATCGACGGCGTCGAGCAGCAGCAATTCCAGGACATCGCCGACGATGCTCCCAATTTCAGCCCCGACGGCAAGCGTGTGTCGTACACCGCCCGCCGCGGCAGTCTTTGGATGCAGGTCGTGGACGGCAAGGCGGGAACGGGGTACGAGGAAATCCGCGACGATTCGCCCATGTGGTCGTCGGACGGGCGACGCATCGCCTATGTTGCCCTAAAAGGCCGCAATACCGTCGCGGTCGTAGACGGCAGCGAGCAGGGGCCCTACGACGAGATCGCCTATGGATCGTTGCAGTTCAGCCCCGACGGCCGGCGGCTGGCATACGTGGCGCGGGCGGGAAACCAGTGGTTCGTGGTGGCCGACGGTCATCGCGGGTCGAATTACGACGACATCCTCGATGGGCAGTTGTATTTCAGTGCCGATTCGCTTCACCTGGCGTATGCGGGAGTGATTGGCCGGGACTGGAACGTCGTCCTGGATGGCAGGCCGGGCGCGACGTGCCAGACGATCGCGTCGAATTCGATCCAGTTTAGTCCGGACAGCCGCGTACTGTGTTATCTGGCGGACAACGGCGACGGTTTGTTTGTGATGAACAACGGCAAGGCGGGGCAGGTTTACGATGAAATAGCGGCGGACTCGGTGCAATTCAGCCCCGACGGCAAGCACCTGGCGTATGTAGCGCGGGACGGGCAGATGTGGGTGCTGGTGCTGGACGGCAAGGCGCAGACACATTACGAATCAATCGATCCCGATTCGCTGCAATTCAGCCCCGACAGCGGGCATTATCTATTCGAGGCCACCCGCGGCCGGCAGCATCTGATCGTCTCCAACGCCCAGGAAACCGAGATGTTCGATTCGATCGTCGATGGCTCGGCGCAATTCAGTCCCGACGGAAGGCGATTCGCGTTCCAGGCGTATCGCGGCCGACAGGAAATGGTCGTCGTTGACTGGCAATCGTCGATGGCCCTCGACGGCGTTGTCGAGGGAACGCTGACGTTCAGCCCCGACGGCCGGCAC
>Ga0181520_10012293_pt1 | contig 11042 bp, 8 predicted proteins | sample PEATcosm2014_Bin_29_FD_132451 | JGI IMG/M metagenome (GOLD analysis project Ga0181520, IMG submission 132451) | Peatland microbial communities from MTU Mesocosm Facility, Houghton, MI, USA - PEATcosm2014_Bin02_30_metaG | ecosystem: Environmental > Terrestrial > Soil > Wetlands > Peat | place...
GAACGGCGCGTCGTCGATCACCACCGCCGGGGCCAACGTGGGGTCGAACAACGGCATTACGCGCAACCTGTACACCTTCGACGACCACGCCTACTACACGGTGGGCAAGCACACCATCCAGGCCGGCGTGTGGCTGCAGCGGCTGCAGTCCAACGACAACCTGGCGCAGGACCAATATGGGCAGGCTTCGTTCGCGTCGCTGACGACGTTCCTGGCCGGCACGATTAAGACGTTCACCTACGCGCCGGTGACGACGGAACTCGGCTGGCGGGCGCTGTTCGCCGACGCGTTCGTCGAGGACACCTGGCATATCACGCCGACGTTCGAGGCCCGCATCGGCTTCCGCACGGAGACCTCGACGGGATGGAGCGAATCACAGGACCGCGCCAGCGTGTACACCTTTACCAACGGAGTGATCAGCAGCACGCCGAGCTCCGGCCTCTCCAACGCTCTGACCACCAACCATGCGCTGTTTCTTCCGGAGCCGCGCATCGGCTTCGCATGGAACGTGTTTGGCAACGGGCGCACCAGCCTGACCGGAGGCGCGGGCCTGCACCACACCCTGCTCGACGCGCTCGACTACCGGCTTGACCAGGCGGCTCCGTACAACACCGTCTACTCGTACAGCAGCACGACGGTCGCGAATCCAACCAGCAGCACACCGCTCATCTCCCCCTCGACGGTGGACTCGGCGATCCGCACGCCGACGCTGTTCTCGTACGATCTGAAGATCGAGCAGCAGATTGCTCCGGCGACATCGTTGACCATCGGCTACAGCGGCTCGCACAGCTATCACCAGATTATGAACGGCGATCTGAACGAGCCCGCGTATACCATTGCGGCCAACGGACAGGTGTTCTATCCGGCATCGGGTACGACGACGCCGGCCGCGCCCATCAAGGCGAATCCGGCGGTTGCGAATACCACCTCGTGGTGGGGCGGTGGATCGGGCAACTACAACGCCTTGGTGGTGGACCTGCGGCAGAATTTCAATCATGGACTTCAGTTCCGGGGAAACTACACGTGGTCGAAGAACCTGGACGACGGCTCTGCCTGGAACACTTCGGTGTCGTCGAATACGCCGGCGTTTGTCGAAGTCCCCTCGCTGCCTCATCTCGATTACGGGCCGGCCGCGACTGACATCCGCAACGTCGCCTCCATCAACGCGACTTACCAACTGCCGTTCGGGCAGAACAAGGCCTTCTTCGGCAATGCCAGCAATTTGACGGATCACCTGGTCTCCGGCTGGTCGCTGGCCTCGATCACGACGCTGCTTTCGGGATTTCCGTTCAGCCCGCAGCTGGGCTATAACCCAACCGGTTCGGGGGACTCGCGCAATCCGGTTCGGCCGAATGTGAACCCTGCGTTCTCCGGGCCGCTCTACCCCGGCGGCAGCACGGCGCAGCGGGTCGCGCAGTTCTTCAATCCCGCGGCGTTCTCCGCTCCGGCCGCAGGCTATGTGGGCAACGCCGGCCGCGATTCCCTGACCGGCCCGAACTTTGCGGACTGGGACCTCTCGCTGCTGAAGGACACCGCGCTGAGCGAGCGGACGCGCCTGCAGTTCCGCGCGGAGTTCTTCAACATCCTGAACCACACCAACCTGCAACTGCCCAACGAGGTCGTTTACTCAGCCGGACCAACGCAGGGCACGACGGCCAACCAGAACACGGTTGCGGCGCTGGGTTCGCCGGGCGTCATCTCGGCGACCGCCAACACCAGCCGGCAGATCCAACTCGGCCTGAAGCTCCTCTTCTAGGCCACTCGCTCCGCCTGGACAATCGTTCCGGGCGGAGCGAGAACTTTCCGTCTCTCGTTCCGCGATTTGAAAAATCGAAGAAGCACGCTCCGGCGCAGGATTGCCCGGGATAGGATCAAGTCATGACTGGCGTGCCGCTGCTCTTGCTCATCTTGATTTTCCTCGCGACCAGCGCCGTTAGCGTCGTCACGGGAAGCACCTCGCTGATCACCGTTCCGGCGATGTTTCAATTCCATATCGATCCCCGGACCGCCGTCGCCACCAACATGTTTGCGCTCACGTTCATGAGCATCGGTGGCGCCCTGCCCTTCCTGCGCAGCCAGGAGATCGACCGGAGGCGGCTGCCGCTCCTGATCGGTCTCACGCTGGCCGGCTCGGCAATCGGGGCTCGCCTGTTGCTGCTGATACCGACCCATTCCGTTTCGATCATCGTCTCAGCCGCGATGATCGCCGTTGCCATCTTCTCGGTCCTCTATCGAAAGTCGGGACTGCAGGACTCCGCAGGCACCCCCTCCGCACCGGCAGAGTTCGCCTGCTATGTGCTCACCTTCCTTCTGGGAATCTACGGTGGCTTCTTCAGCGGTGGCTACGTCACCATCCTCACCGCTGTGTACGTTGGGCTTTTCCGTATGTCGTTCCTGCAGGCGATCGCCACCACCAAAGTGATCAACGTGTTCTCGTCAGCCGTCGCCACCGGAATATTCATGGGACACGGCGTGGTGAACTATCAGCTGGGCGCCATACTCGGCACCGCGATGTTTGTGGGTGCGCTGATCGGCGCCCGCCTCGCCGCGCGCATCGGAGACCTCTGGCTGAGGCGGATATTCCTGACTGCGGTCTGGGTGCTCGGACTGAAGGCCCTCATCTTCGATGTCTTTACCAAAGATGCAAGCGGCGCTCCTGCGTCACTCTAACTCTTGGCTGCCGCCATCATAGCTGCCCTGCGGGCCTCTTGCTCGCGCGTCAAGTGCGGCGTGATGCCGATCATGCGTTCGACGAGCATGAGCTGGCCGCGGTGGTGCATTTCGTGCTCCTTCACCGCGATCAGCAGCTCGAAGCGCGTCTTGGAGGGCGGGACCGCGCCCGGGGGCAGGCTGACGGATTGGGCGAGGAAATCGTCGGACAGGGTCTTCACCCAGTTCTCGAACTCCTCGCCGGCTGCGGTGAGGCGCGCGATGATCTGCGCCTTGGTCATCGGCTGCTGCTCGCTGGCGATCAGGGGCGCGATGAACGACATGAAGTCGAAGCCGACGACGGTCGAGCGCACCTCATCGCGATGGAGGGCCAGGGCGAACTTGTGGGCATTCGAGATGTGAATCAGCGTCTGCGCGACCGTGCGCGTGCCCTCGGCCGGCTGGAAGCTGTACTTGTCTTCGGGAATCTCTTCAGCGATTTTGAGGGTGTTGTTGCGAACGACGCGAAAACTGGCGGCGATTTCTTTGGCTCCGTAGCAGGTCATGAAGGCGATTGTAGCCGGTTTTCGTTGCGGTCAGATGACCGGGGGTATGGCGGCCTGGATGTGGATGGGCGGGATATCGATTACGGCTCGGCTGCAAACGGAGAGGCCCGCGTCCCGGGTGAGGTGCGGGCCTGCTTATGGTCGATCAGATCAATCTCGTCGCATGGCCCGGATGAGCGCGGGCACCTGGTTTCCGGATGCGGCGAAGCGGCTCTACTCCGGCGCGGCGGCCAGGAAGCAGGGAAACATCGCAATCACGATAAACAGGAGGGACACTATTGCCTGATGCATGGTCGTCATCTCAACTTTCTCGGAAGGGGAGGGCTGCACCTGCACTTCCAGCATCGCGCTGCCGGCAGGCCACGGCCATCCCACCCCAGGCCCAGGCTGCGGACCTTGGTGTTAGGCGGCTTACAACTTTTGGGTTACCCCGCTCGGCCGCAGGACTCAATCGGCGATCGCGGGAGCAGGGGGGCAATTGACAGGATCAACTCACCACCGGGTCGTCGCATGGCGGCAGCACGGGTCCGGTCTTCTTCCTCTTGAATTGCCCAAGCAGCGTCTTGAGAAGCACATACAGCACGGGGATGAAGAACAGATTGAGGATGGTTGACACCAGCATCCCGCCGACTACCGCGGTGCCCACGGAGTGGCGTCCCAGGGCGCCGGCCCCGCTGGCGAAGTAGAGTGGCAGCACGCCCAGGATGAAGGCGAAGCTGGTCATCAGGATGGGGCGGAGGCGCAACTGGGCGGCGACAACTGCGGCGACGATGATGGACTTGTTGTGTTCAATCTGCTGCTCGGCGAACTCGACGATCAGGATGGAGTTCTTGGCCGAGAGGCCGATCAGCATGACCAGGCCGATCTGCACGTACACGTCGTCGCTGATGCCGCGGGCGGCGACCAGCCCCAGCGCTCCCAGCACCGCCATCGGCACGGCCAGCAGAATGATGAACGGCAGGAAGAAGCTTTCGTACTGCGCCGAGAGGGTGAGGTAAACCACCAGCAGTCCCAGCCCGAAGATGAGGGTTGCCTTGCCCGCCGACTCCACCTCTTCGAGGGCGAGGCCGGTCCACTCGAAGGTCATGCCCGGCATGGCGTATTTGTGGAACAGCTTCTCCATGTTCTCGAGCCCCTGCCCGGCGCTGAGCCCTTCCGCGGGAGAGCCGTCGATCTCGGCCGAGCGGAACAGGTTGTAGTGGTTGATCACCTGCGGCCCGGAGGTCTCCGAGAGCGCGACCAGATTGTCCAGCGGCACCATCTGGCCGGAGTTGGAGCGCACGTAGTACTGCTTCAGATCGCCCGAATTGCGGCGGAAGGGCTGGTCGGCCTGCACATAGACGCGGTAGGAGCGATTGTTGAAGTTGAAGTCGTTGACGTAGGTCGATCCCATGTAGGTGCCCATCGCGGCGGTAATCTGCGACAAGGGAACGCCCATGGCCTCGGCCTTCTGGCGATCGATGGTGACGGTCAATTGCGGGTCGTTGGCGGTGAACTGGGTATTCAGATTGACCAGGCCGGCGGACGGGTCGCGTGCAGCGCCTACCAGGGTGTGCGCGACGCGGTCGATGTCGGTAAAGGTGTTGCGCCCGCCGTCCTGGAGGATGAACTGGAAGCCGCCGACGGAGCCGATGCCCTGGATGGCGGGCGGTTCAACGGCGAACAGGACGCCGCCGGGCACTCCGAAGAGCTGCGGCGCGATGCGGGCGACAATATCGTGCGCCGAGTGGCCTGGGCCCTTCCTGGTGCGCTCATCGACGGGCAGCAGCGGCGCGAAGATCAGGCCGGAGTTGGGCGAGCTACCGCCGGAGAGCGAGAAACCCATCACGGAGAAGGTCCCGAAGACGTCCGGGTCCTGCTGCACGATGGCGGTGCCGCGATTGGCGAAATCGGTGGTGTAGCTGAGGGACGCGCCGGGAGGGGTTTGCACCAGGATCAGGAAGTAGCCCTGGTCTTCCACCGGAACGAACGCCGTGGGCACGTGGTTGTACATGTACACGGTCGCGCCGAGGCCGGCGATAAAGATGACGAGGAACGCGTAGCGCCACTTGACCACCCAGGTGACCGCGACCACGTACCAGGCGATGATCTTCTGGATGGCGGCTTCGACGGGATCGAGCAACAGCGCCATCAGGCCGGTGGGGCGCGTCTCCGGCCGCAGGAAAAGGGCGGCGAGCGCCGGCGAAAGGGTGAGCGCGTTGAAGGCGGAAATCGCGATGGAGAAGGCGATGGTGAGCGAGAACTGCTTGTAGAGGATGCCGGTGGTTCCGGGGAAAAAGCTGACGGGGATAAACACCGACATGAGCACCAGCGAGGTGGCGATGACGGCGCTGGTGACCTCGGCCATGGCGACAGTGGTGGCCTTGTGCGGGTCGTGGGCGCAATCCTCCTTGTCCATGATGACCATGCCTTCGAGATGGCGCTGCACGTTCTCGATGACGACGATGGCATCGTCGACCACCAGGCCGGTGGCCAGGGTGATGCCGAACAGGGTGAGCGAGTTGATGGAGAAATCGAACAGCTTGATGAAGGCGAAGGTCCCGATGAGCGACACGGGGATGGTGATGGCGGGAATGATGGTGGCGCGCCAGTCCTGGAGGAAGAGGAAGATGACGACGATGACGATGACGATGGCCTCGGCCAGGGTCTTCTCGACCTCCCTGATGGAGTCGGAGACGACGGTGGTGGTGTCGACCGCGATGATCCCCTTGAGGCCGGGCGGATAGGACTTCTCGAGCTGGGCCAGCACTGCGCGGCAGCGGCGATCGACGTCGAGGGCGTTGGCGTTGGAGAGCTGCTGGACGCCGATACCGACGGCGTCGCCCTCGGAGAAGTCGCGGTCGCCGAACTTAAGGCTGGTGCTGTAGGTTTCCGCACCGAGCTCGGCGCGGCCGACGTCGCGCAGCAGCACAATGCCGGAGCCGTTGCCGGTCGGCGTAGATGCGACCGACCCGGCCGGAGAGATGGGGGCGTTCGACTTGAGGATGATGTTTTCGAACTGGTTGGGGTCGGTGAGGCGGCCGACCACGCGCACGGCCATCTGGTAGGCCTGGTTCGGGTCGGAAGGAGGAACGCCAAGCTGCCCGGCGGGAACCTCGACGTTCTGTTCTTCGAGCGCGTTGGTCACGTCGAGTGGTGTCAGCCCGCGAGCGGCGAGCTTGGTGGGGTCGAGCCAGATGCGCATGGCGTACTTGCGCTCGCCGAAGATGACCACGGCCCCGACGCCGGGCACCCGCTTGAGCGCGTCGGCCACGTAAACGTCGAGGTAATTGGAGATGAAGGCGGGCGAGAGCGAGTGGTCGGGCGAGATGAAGCCGCCGGCCAGCACGAAGTTGGAATTCGCCTTGGTGATGGAGATGCCGGTGTTGTTGACCGCAGCGGGCAGGCGGCCCTGCACGGTGGCGACGCGGTTCTGCACGTCGACTGCAGCAATGTCGAGGTTGTAGCCAGTCTGGAAGGTGATGGTGATGTTGGAGCTGCCATCGTTCGCCGAGGTCGAGGACATATAGCGCATGCCCTCGACGCCGTTGATGGCCTCCTCGAGGATGGTAGTGACGGCCGACTCCACGTCCTGCGAGTTGGCGCCGACGTAGTTGCAGCTGACCACGACCTGGGGCGGAGCCAGCTCCGGATAGAGCGAAATGGGAATGGTGGGCAGCGACACCGCGCCGGCCAGCACGATCAACAGCGCGCAAACCGTGGCGAAGATGGGACGGCGGATGAAAAACTCAACCAAGCAACTCTACCTTTCCTGTCGCGCTCGAGGGCAACGGTTCCGACTGCTAACTTGCTGCCTTGGCCGGGCCGGACGCAGGCAACGGCATCACGGGCATGCCTTCCTGGAGAAACTGAATTCCCGACAGGATCACGCGATCGCCCGGGTGCAAACCTCCCAGCACGGGGTAGACATTGCCGACCGGCTCACCCAGCATCACCAGCACCTGGTGGGCCGAGTATCCAGATCCGCGGGGCGCGGCCACATAGACGAAGCTCTGCCCGCCGATGCGGGTGACCGCCAGCACCGGCACGGTAGCCGCCTGGGCCGTGCTCCAGGTAATCTGCGCATTCACGATCTGGCCATTGCGCAGGCGCTCGGAGGTCTTCGGGATTGGCGCCTTGGCCAGAATTCCCTGCAGATCGTTGTCGACTTCGGGCGACACAAAATAAATGTTGGAGTGAGCCAGAACCGCTCCGTTCTGGTCGAGCAAATCCACCTGCAGGCCGACCTTCACCTGGGCTGCGCGCTCGGTGGGAACGTAGATGTAGGCTTCGAGGTCCGCGTTTTCGTCGACCGTCGTCAGTACGGTCGTGGTCGCCACGTAGTCGCCGAGGTGGACTGGAATGTCGCCGACGACGCCCGCGAAGGGCGCGCAGATTTCGTAGTACGCGAGCTGCTCGCGCTGGGTCTTGGTTTGGGCGGCGGCCGCGTCCAGCGCCGCCTTGGCGTTCTGAAAGGACTGCACCGCCTGGTCGTAGGCCTGCTTGGAGATGATGCCGTCCTTGTAGAGTTGTTCCTGACGGGCCAGGTCGGCCTGGTTGTACTGGTAGACAGCCCTTTGCTGCTGCTCGGTTCCCTGCTGCGCCTCGACCGTCGCGACCTGCTTGAGCGGGTCAATCTGCATCAGCAGCTGGCCGGCCTTGACCGTGTCGCCGGACTTGACGAGGATCTTGGTCAGGTTGCCGTCGACCTGGGGTTGCAGCGTGGCGGAGCGCCGGCTCTTGATGGTGGACACATAGGTATCCGTTGTGGGGACGCTATTCAGCGACACCGGCTGGACCTGCACCGGCATCGCCTGCGGGGCGGGTGCAGCGGCGGGTGCGGCCTTGGTGCATCCGGCCATCAACACGGCCAGCGGCACAGCGCAAACCACGGCGAGCAGGTGCTTCGGACTTTGCCGGATATTCCACGAATTTTGCGGCCAACGCACAGCGTGTCTCCTTGAGATGATGCGGCTCGGGGGTTAAAACGCCGCGCGACAATACGGCACTCCCCGGCGGGCCAATTTCCAACTACTCAGACTGACGGGTAGTTGTTTTGATGATAGGAGGTTGCCCCCCGATGCGAAAAGTGTGCGGAAGGGCTCCGGGAATTTTCGCCATCGGCCTGGGGATGGCCGATGGTAACCGGGCTTCGGGTTACGAATTCTCCGCGGGGCTCTCGCGGAGGTGAAACGGGTTGAAGTCTTCATGACGGTCGTAGGCGTCGGCGTGTTCGCTCCGCTTAAGCCAGCCGACCACCAGGTAGGTGAGCGGCGTTGCCAGCACCTCGTATGCCACCTTGAGCAGGTAGCCGGTGAGAATCATGTTCAGCAGCGTGAGCGGCGGGTATTTTCCGGCAAAGGTGAGCGTGATGACCAGAGTCGTGTCGACTCCCTGGCCCACGACGGTCGAACCCACGGTGCGCGTCCACAGCCACTTGCCGTTGGTGAGCAGCTTCATACGGGCGAGGGTGTAGGAGTTGGCGAAATCGCCGGCCCAGAACGCGATGAGCGAGGCGGTCTGGATGCGGGGAAGAAATCCGAAGACGACCTTGAAGGCGTCCTGGTTCTTCCAGCCCGGGGCGCCGGGCAGTGCAATTACGATCATGCCCATGGCGTAAAGCAGCGCGGTGCCGAAGGTACCCAGCCAGATGGCCCGCCGCGACGCGGAGAAACCATACACCTCGGTAAACACGTCGCCGAAGATGTACGTGATGGGAAACAGCAGCACCGCGCCGCTGACCGCCAGCGGCCCGATCATGCAGATCTTTTGCGCCACCAGGTTCGACACCAGCAGGATTACCACGAACATGGTGGTGAGGGCGTCGAGATACTTATAGCGGTGTGCGCCTGGGGGCATGGAGCGAAAGGCCTTGGGTGGGTGCGGAGATTGACTGCTGAATCCAGTATGCCGCCTGGCAGTGCGGAAGCGCGAACCGGTTTGGCGCGGGGGGATGGATTCGCGCAGGCGGCCGGCTACTTGCGGGCCGGCGGGGTCAGGCCCATTTCGGTCATCACCATTTGCAGATCTTTCCACGCCTCGGCTTTCTGGCGCGGATCGCGCAGGAGGAATGCGGGATGGTACGTCACTGCCAGCCTGGCGCCGCGGCAGGTGTACCATGCTCCGCGCAGCGAACTGAGCGAGCGCTTGATGCCGAGCAGATAGATGGCCGCGGTCGAACCCAGCGCGACGATCACCTGCGGCCGCACCACGTCGATCTGGCGCAGCAGGAACTGCGAACAGGTATTGGCCTCCACGGGCTCCGGCACGCGGTTGCCGGGGGGGCGGCACTTGACAATGTTGGCAATGTAGACCTGCTCGCGGGCCAGGCCCATGGCGGAGATCATGTTGTTGAGCAACTGTCCGGCCTTGCCGACAAACGGGAGGCCCTGCGCGTCCTCGTCGGCGCCCGGACCTTCGCCCACGAACATGAGGCGCGCGGTGGGGGAGCCGTCGCCGAAGACGATCTTGTGGCGGCCGGCGTAGGCCAGCGGACAGCGGGTGCAATCGCCGATCTCCTGCTGGATGGCGAGCAGGGCGGCGGCGCGGTCCGGCGGAGGGACTGGCTGCGCGGGCAGCGGGGCAAGATCGTTGAACGAAACCAGCTTCATCAGTTGCGCAGCGGGAGGAGCTACGGCGATCGGGGGCGGGGCCGCGACGTTCTCGATGGAGAATCCGGCGCTGCCGGCGGCGACGGCCGATGCGGCATTCGCGGTCGGGGGGGTGTCGGCGATCGCGTCGAATTGGGTTGGAGGATCGGGATCGGCTTCGGCCGCGAGCTGAGGCAGCGAGTCGCCGCGGCGATAGAAGTCGTGGACGCCGAGGTCGCGAAAGTAATCGACCCAGGCGTGCAACTGCGATCCTGCCTGGTCCTGCATCGGACCGACTACAGCTCGGGCTCGAGCGGCGTCAGATCTTTCGGCTCAACGCGGCCGACCACAAAGGTGACGCGGCCCTGGCTGATCTCGTCCTGCGCCACACGGCAGGCTTTCATGCTCTTGGTCGGCATCAGCGGGGTTGCGCCCGACTGCAGCTGGCGGGCCCGGCGCGCTGCGCCCTTCACAAGGCTGTACTTGTTGTGGAGAGGATCTTCAGTCGACATATTTCGCACCTCAGGGGATGCATTCAATCTACCGCAACCGGGCGGGTTTGTCCTGCCCGGACTCGCGGTGGATAACAGGGACATTTTGTAGAAATTGACCGGTGCGGCGCAGGCGCAGCGAATCAGCGAGATAGTGGATCACGCGACGTGAAAGCTCTCCAGCACTGTGCGCAGCCGGGGCAAACTCGCATCCGTGCGGCAAGCCTCGGCGACTGCGGCGACGCCGTCGCGCACGCCGCGCTCGGAGAGGACGATGGCGCGCAGCTCGGCCGTGGCCTGGTCGAGCACATCGTTCACCAGCGCGTACTTGTAGTCCCATACCTGCTCGAGTTCGCTGCGCGCCTGCTGCAACCGGCGTTCGATGACGTCTTCGGAGGTCATGTGCTCGGCCTCGCTGCGATTGCGCAGCCGCATCTCGAGCACCTCGGGGCTGGGCGGCAGAATGAAGATCGACACCGCTTCGGGCATCCGCTCGATCACCTGCTTGGCGCCCTGTACGTCGATGTCGAGCAGCAGGTCCTTGCCCGCGGTGCGAGCGTGCTCGAGCGCGGAGCAGGCGGTGCCGTAGTAGTTGCCGAAGACCTCGGCCCACTCCAGGAACTCGCCGTTGGCAACCATTTTCCGGAAGGTTTCGCGATCGGTGAAGTGGTACTCGCGGCCATCGGTCTCGGAGCCGCGCGGGGCGCGAGTAGTGTAGGAGACGGAAAAATCCAGGCCTGCGACGAGAGAACGTACCTGCGCGACCA
>Ga0181520_10012294_pt1 | contig 11042 bp, 10 predicted proteins | sample PEATcosm2014_Bin_29_FD_132451 | JGI IMG/M metagenome (GOLD analysis project Ga0181520, IMG submission 132451) | Peatland microbial communities from MTU Mesocosm Facility, Houghton, MI, USA - PEATcosm2014_Bin02_30_metaG | ecosystem: Environmental > Terrestrial > Soil > Wetlands > Peat | place...
ATCAGCCGGCCCATGAGGACAACCCGATCGTCGGCGCCGACGTCCATCCGCGCGCCGCGACCGAGGAGGCCGCCGCCGCGGTCGCCGCCGAGGGGGTCAACGTGTCGGTGGTGCGCCTGCCGCAGGTCCACGATCCCGAAAGGCAGGGCCTTATCACGCCGCTGATCATGAGCTATCGCGAAAAGGGCGCCTGCGCCTATGTCGGCGACGGCCGCAACCGCTGGCCGGCTGCGCATGTCATGGACGTCGCCCGTCTCTATCGGCTGGCGCTCGAAAGGGCCGAACCGAACGCGAAGTATCACGCGGTCGCGGAAGAAGGCGTATCGATGCGCGCCATTGCCGAAGTGATTGGTCGGCGCCTGAGCCTGCCGGTCAAATCGATCGCAGCGGAAGAAGCTCAGGCCTTTTTCGGCTGGCTCGCCAGGTTTGCGGGCCACGACGTGCCCGCCTCCAGCGAGCAAACGCGCAGGAAGCTGGGATGGCGACCGACCGGACCGGGGTTGATCGCCGATCTCGAACAGTTGCAGGCTGCGACCGGCTGAAGTCGGTGGAGCCTGCCGAGCTGATCGCGCCCGCGACGACGAGATTTTGCGCGCAATCGACAATCCTCGTCGCCGTGGGACGCGCATTCCAGCCCGGAACGGCGTCGGCGTCTGGTTGGAATCGCTTGCCGCCTCAATGCGTCAGAAGTTGAAAAACTTCTCGCGCAGAGCGTTCTCGTATTGCTTCTTGGCGGCTTTGACCGTTTTGCGAAGATCGTCCTCGCGAAAATGCGCCCCCTCCCATCGGTCGACTTCGGCGACCGAATGATTGACCGAGGCCAGGGCTTCTTCGTCGCGGATCGCCTTGATCCATTCTTCGACCGCCGCTTTGTAGGCGGCCTGCAGGCGATCGAGTTCGGCTTCGTCTTCCATGGGCCCCTCCGGTTCTCCGTCACGCATTGCGGCCGACGGGAGGAGGCGCTCCATAACGCCCCGCGCCCGCCGCATTGTCCGCGTCTGCCGGGCCAAAGACACCATCGTTGTGAGACGGCGATGTGAAACGGAAGATGGGAACGCTTCTGTCTTGCTCGCGCGCCAAGGGTGGATTCCGGCCTTGTCATGTTGCGGCTATGCTCGGCGAATCTCGGCGCGGCCATCGTGCGCCGAAACGCCTGCGCAACTGGCGCCCGGGGAAATAGCGAATGTCGAATGGGGACGGCGCCAAGATCATTTACCGCAGGACGCCGGAATCAGCCGTCATGTTGGCGAACGTCAAACGGGCGATGGCGATCACCGCCGCGTTGAACCGTCTGACGTTCGACGATGCGGACAAAATTCGGGCCTTGTTCAGCGAACTGATCGGTCAAAAGGTGGACGAGAGCTTCTTGCTGATCCCGCCGTTTTATAGCGCCGGCGGCGATGAAATCCGCGTCGGGCGCAATGTCTTCGTCAATCAGAACTGCACGTTCTATGACCTCGGCGGCCTCGATATCGCCGACGACGTGATGATCGGGCCGAACGTCAGCATCATCACGGCGGGCCATCCCCTTGAACCTTCGCAGCGGCGCGGCGCGACAATCGGAAAGCCGATCGCGATCGGGAAGAACGTGTGGATCGCAGCCGGCGCGACGATCATCGGCGGCGTAACCATCGGCGAGAATTCAGTCGTTGCGGCGGGTTCGGTCGTCACGAAGGACGTTCCCCCGAACACCCTGGTCGGAGGAAATCCAGCGCGGATCATCCGTTCCCTTGGCGACCGCTGAGGGAACCTCCGGGAGGGCGATCGCGCCCTCTCGATCTCGGCCCGCAAGCTGCCGTTTGGTCCGGAGACTCCAGCGGCAGGTCGCGAGAGCGTTCCAAGGCGCCGAGACGCCTTCTTGTCGGGCCACCGGGACAGCTAGGGCGCCGCTATCGCGGCAGCGCGCCGGCGAGCGCTTCGAGCAGGCGCACGCGGAGCGAACGATCGGCTACCTGCTCAAGCGTCGCCAGGGCGGCGGCATGGTCGCCGGCGCGCCGCTGCGCCTCGCTCGCCGCGATCAGCGCGCCGTCGCGCTCGGCGCCGGCGTCGATCTCCGGGATGAGCGCGAGCGCTTCCTTGGGGCGCTCCGCGTCGGCGAGGTCGTAGGCGAGGGTTCTGGCCAGGTCGGCGCGCGCGCTGCCCGTGAGCCCGGCGAGCGCGGCGCGGGCCGGGGCGAAATCAGCGTCGGCGGCTTTTGCGTCGCCGCGTTCGGCTTCCAGGGCGGCAATCTGAGCGAGGCCGCGATTCCTTTCGCTCGTGTCGGCCGTCGCGGAGACGATCGCGCGGGCGCTCGTCAGCGTTTCAGCGGCTTTGTCGGCGGCGCCGGCCTTGAATTGCTCCCACGCCAACAGGGTGAGCGCGCGCAGGCGGAACGGCGCGTCGACCGCGCCGGCGATCCGCGCCGCGTCGTCGAATTTGCCGGCGGCGGCCTCGGCGCGCTCGACGTCGATTACGGCGGAAGCGCGCGGCCACGGCTCTTCGATCAATCCCGCCGTCCGCAACGCCGCCTCGAAGTCGCCCGCCGTCGCCTGCACAGCGGCGAGACGGCCGAGATCGTAGTCGTGACGGTTCGGGTCGGGGCCGGTCAGGGCGGCCTTCAACGCCAGGCGCTCGGTTTCGGCCGCCGCTCCCGCGAGACCGAGCGCGCGCTGCGCCTCGGCGACGGCGCGCAGGGCGCCGAAGGTCAGATAATCGTTCTTCAGCGACCGGGCGCGCTCGAACGCCTGCGCGACCATCGCTTCGGCCTGCGCCGGCCGCCCGGCCTTGCCGGCGGCGACGGCGATCGCCGCCCAGCCTTGGTCGGGATAACTGGCGTCGACCCGCCCCTCGACGCGCGTCGCCGCGTCGATCTCGCCGGCGCGCGCCAAAGTGATCGCCAGTCCGTCCAGCGCCCCGGCGCGCATGACGTCGCCGTTGGACTTGTCGGCGGCCTGCTCGGCCTGGGCGAAATCCTGATCGGCGTCCTGCGTCAGCCCGGCCTTGAGGCGCGCCTCGCCAAGGTCGCCAAGCGCGAACGCCTTCTCATACGGATCGTCGAGCGCGGCGACGTCGCGCGCCGCCAAGCCGAGCACGCAGGCGCGCGTCGGCTGCGCCTTGCAGCCGTCCCAGGCCGCGTCGGCGCCAGCCGAAGGCCGCGGCGACAGCGCAGCGATCGTCAGTGCGGTCAGCGTCGCGGCGAGGATCTTGGTCATGATCGAGACTCCCTTTGCGGCGGACTTACGGGAGGAAAAGAGGCGATTCGCCGGCGTGGCGCCGTTGTCATTTCCGCCAAAGCGGGAACCAGGGGCGAAGGGCGCAGCGGCCGCCAAGTCTGTCTTCCTGCTTGCGCGGGAATGACGCTGGCGGGAGCGTCATCGGTTAGGTCGTCGATCAGCCCGCTCTCGCGCTAACCAGCGCCGCCTTTGCAGACGCGCTCGCTGAATGCGTCCGCGCGTAACAAGAAGCGCGGCCAGCGGCCACGCCTGCAAGGCGGCGCGCCACCGAGGCGCCGTTTGTCGCGGCGGCTTCCTATGCAACCCCGGCGCGGCTACACGTGTTGACGGGTTTGGCAGGCAGCCGGGGCGGGGCCCGGCTGGCGTCGGCCGGGCTGAGCGGAAAGGGGAAAGCGGATGGCGGCTGTGGCGGATCCGGTGGTGCTGCGTCACCGCGATCTCGAAAAAATCGCCAATGTGGCGCTGAAGGTCGGCCGCGTCCTGATGGAATGCGGCGGACGCGTCAGCGTTGTGCGCGAAGGCATGCGCCTCGCCGCCCGGGGCCTCGGCGCCAATGTGGTCGGCGAGCGCGTCGGCTACGCGTCGCTGACCCTGACGGTGGGCGCTGGCGAAGAGACGATCACCCGCATGATCGACGTGGGCCCGCACGGGGTGAACTACCGGCTCGACGTCGCGGTGCGCCGCTGCGCGACGCAACTCGCGCAACAGGGCGGCGCGCCGCAGGAGGTCAACGAGACGATCGACCGGCTGGCGCGCGAGACGCCGCGCTATCCGCTGTGGGTGGTCGCGCCGGCGACCGGCCTCGCCTGCGCCGCGTTCGGCCGCTTGCTCGGCGTCGACTGGCCGGCGTTCCTGCCGATCCTCGTCGCCGGCGGCGTCGGCCAATGGATCCGCGCCAAGCTGCACGCGCGCCGCACCAACGCCTGCCTGATCGCCGCGGTCATCGCCTTCATCGCCGGCGCGCTCGGCGGCTTCGGCGCGCGCGCCGCCGGATCGGGCAGCGCGGAGATGGCGTTGATCGCTTCGACGCTGCTGCTGGTGCCCGGCGTGCCGGCGACCAACGCTCAGACCGACATCATGGAAGGCTTCCCGACCGTCGGCAGCGCGCGAGCGGTGTCGGTGGCGATGATCATGGTGTTCGCCACCATCGGCATCTGGGGCGCCGAAGCGGTGCTGGGGTTGCTGCCGTGACGCTTCTGTCCGCTCCGCTCATGCTCGACGTCGCCCATCAGGGCGCGTTCGGCGCGCTCGCCGCCTGCGGCTTCGGAGTACTGTTCAATTTCGATTGGCGCAGCCTGATCTGGTGCTCGGCGCTGGGCGCGTTGGCGCTCGGCGTGCGGACATTGGCGCTCGCCGGCGGATGGAGTCTCGAGGCGGCGTCGTTCACCGCGGCGCTTGCGGCGGGCACGATCGTCGCGCTGACGTCGCCGCAGCGCGGCGAGGGCGTCGACGTGCTGGCGCTCGCCGGCTGCATCCCGATGGTGCCGGGCGCCTTCTTCGGCAAGGCGATCCTCGGCCTGTTCGCGGTGACCGCGCCGGCGCCGGCGCATCCGCAGGAGACGGCGATTTTCGCCATCGTCGCGATGACGCGCGTGATCCTGACGCTGGGCGCGATCGGCGCCGGCCTCGCCATCCCGACCCAGATGACGCGCCACCGCGGGTTTTAGAGCGCGGGGCGCCTAGCTTCTCGCGGCGCCGTGGGCGCCGTGAGGCGGAGTTGCGGCGTTGGCGGCGCGCTGCAGATCGTCGACGGTCTGGGTGAAGTCGTCGCCGGACTTGGCGGCGGCGCCGACTTTGTTGGCGTCGGAGTCCTGAGGCGAAAGGACGGCGCCGGCGCCGGATGCGACGAGGTCGACGAGGATTTTTCCGACGAGCGGCAGCGCAGGGATCATCGTGACAGCCTCTCCGCCGGACCGGCGGGTTCGAGCGAATGAGGGCGACGCGAATCTCAATCGAGCTTCGCTGGCGCCGCGGCGGACGACTTCGCTTCCCGGCCATCCTTGCCAGGCGAGACGGGAGGCGTGTTCGCCACGATGCAGGCGCGAGCTTGCGCGAGCGTGACCTCGCTCAGCGGCTCGCCTGGAAGTCGATGACGCAGACCTTGTCCAGCGACGGGTCGAGATAGCGGCGACAGAAGGCCTGGTGGGCGGGGTGGGGCAGGTAGGCGTCGCGGCCTTCGGGGCCGTCGAAGCTGACGACGAAGCAATGGGTGAAGCCCTGGTCGAGGCTTTCCGGGCTGGAATTGCGGCCCCACTCGAAGCCGCGCACGAACGGCAGCTCGGCGCACAAGGCGCGAAAAGCGTTCTCGATCGCAACGACCGTTTCGCTCGACGCGCTCGGCTTGAACTTGAACAGAACGACATGACGATAGGCGCCGGCGCGTTCCGCCATCACATCGACTCCTACTTGTCCCTGCGCGGCGATTTCAAGCCGCCTCGGGCCGCTCCGCAGCGGCGGCGACGGCCGGCAAGGGCACAGTGCCAGCGTAGCGATGGATGAGGACGGCGGTCAAAAGAACGCCGGCGCTGAGCGCCAGGACGACGACGGCGATGGCGATCATCGCTCCGAGCATCGCCGCCTTGCCCTTGGCGTCGCCGCGACCTTTGGCGACGGAAGCGAACAGTTTGCCGACCGCCTGAAACGCCGGGCCAAGACCATTGATCGCGCCCATTGTGTTGTGGATCTGGGCCAGCGTGTTGTAGGCGGCGAGGCCGATGTTCATCAGGCTGTGCTGACGATAGGCGGCGATCCAGGATTCGATGGTGATGATCAGGCCCGTGCCGAGCGCCGGGAAGATGACGGTGACGTACCAGAGGCTCACGGCGCCGTTCAGTTGGTCGCCGGTGAAATAATCCGGGAACGCGGCGTTCGCCAGGAACAGAAGCGGGAACAGGAACACCGAACTGAAGCCGATGGCGCTTTGGATCGCGCCGCACCAGACCAGAACCCGGATGACGCCGCCGACGGCCTTCGATTCCGCCCAGGCGCGGCCGCAGCTTCGCGCGTTCCACCAGGAGACGCCGAAGTTCAGCGCCAGGATGAGATAGAGCCAAATCGAGCCGGGACCGTTCATGCCGACGTTCCCCCTCCGACGTCCGCTGATCGTATCGGCAATCTCGCCCGCGTCACCGGGCTTGGCAAGACGCTGCTGAAGCTCCGCGCCCTTAAGCCGCGGCCTTGCGGCCCCAGCGGCGGCTGCGGCGCTGGGCGCGCTGCTCCGGCGTCTCTTCGGGCGGCGCGCTGGGGTCGAGCTGCGGCAGCGCGTCCATCACCCGCTCGGGCGGGAAGATGACGATGACCTCGGTGCCCTCGCGCAGCTTCGACTTGAGGCGGAACTCGCCGCCATGCAGCTCGACCAGGCCCTTGACGATCGGCAGGCCGAGGCCGGAACCCTCTTCGGCGTTCTTCTGCGCCAGCGAACCGCGACCGAACGACGACAGCACGATCGGAATTTCTTCTTCGGCGATGCCGGGGCCGGTGTCGCGGATCGACAGATATTGTCCGCCGGAGCTGGTCCAGCCGACCTTGATCGTGATCGTCCCGCCCTGCGGCGTGAACTTGATCGCGTTGCTGAGCAGGTTGAGCGTCACTTGCCGCACCGCTTTCTCGTCGGCCCAAATGCGCGGCAGGTCGCTGTCGAGTTGCTCGACGACGTCGATGTTGCGCCCCTTGGCGCGCATCGACAGCAGGTGCCGGCATTCCTCGACCACGCCGGGCAGCGATACGGACTCTTCTTTCAGCTCGTAACGGCCGGCCTCGACGCGCGACAGGTCGAGGATCTCGTTGATCAGCATCAGCAGGTGCTGGCCGCTCGAATGGATGTCGTTGGAATAGTCCTTGTAGACGGCGACGGCGTGCGCGCCGAACAGTTCCGCCTTCATCACCTCGGAGAAGCCGAGGATGGCGTTGAGCGGCGTGCGCAGCTCGTGGCTCATCGTCGCCAGGAAACGCGACTTGGCGAGATTGGCGCTCTCGGCGCGCCGCCGCGCCTCGTCGGAATTGAGCTTGGCCTGCTCGAGTTCGGCGATCAGCGCATCCTTTTCCGCCTGGAACGAGAGGCCGGCGAGCGAGGTGCGGTGCAGCCGATTGGCGAGGATGACGAAGTAGGCGAGGATGCCGACGCACAGCGCCGACATCATCAGCGCCTGCCCGCGCGTCGACGGCCCCAGCGCATAGACGATCGAGACCGCCATCGGCAGCAGTCCGCCGGCGACGGCGAAGGGGATCGCCGAGGCGACCATCGCCGTCATGCCCGAGATCAGCAGCAGCACGACCAGCACGAAGGTGCGGGCGTTGGCGTCGGGCGATTGCAGCAGCAGGACGACGAGCAGCGCCCATGAGCCGCCAGCGAAGGTCTCAGCGACGATGAATTTGCGTCGCCAGGCGGCGGCGGCCTTCTCCGGTTCGGGCAGATCGAGGAAGGCGACCGCCAACCCGTAGCGCACCGCCAGCGACGCGGCGAGCAGAACGCCCCAACTGACGACCTTCGGCGCCGGCACCCAGTAGAATGCGATCGCGCCGACCGCGAGCGCGACCAACGCCATCGCCGGCGTCGCGCCGGCGACGCTGTTGGCGAAAAGCCGCGCCAACGAGGCGTATTGGCCGGAGAAGTCGATCGTGTTGGTGGTGAGCGTCTGGCGCGCCTGACGCAGCTTAAGCGTCATCGCGCGTCGTCGCGCCGCAGCGGCGGGATCGCCGACGCGACCCTTGTCGTTTTTTTCCGCCGCAACCTCGACCATGACCGCCCGACGCGCGCACGCCGCTACCCTTTCAAGATCATGACGATTAATCGTTAACGAGCGGCTACGACCGACGCCCAAATTCTCGGCGAATCCTTTCTATTGCAAGGAGAAGGGAGCGCTGGTCGACGCCGCGCCGAGCGCCGCCCGTGCCGGTCGGCCGCATCGGCGCCTCCATTCAGACGCGGTTCAGTCGCATTGACCGATTAAGCACGCCGCCGCGGCGCACAATTGCCCGCTCGGAGGAGGCCGGACATGTTCGCACGATCGCCGCTCGCCCTTTTGGCTGCGGTCTTGCTCTTCGGCGCGACGCCGGGCGCGGCGTTCGCGCAAGGGACCGCGCCGCCCAATCCCCGCATCGCGCTGGTGATCGGCGAATCGACGTACGGCGATCAGACGCTCGCCACGCCGGTCAACGACGCCGCCTTGATCGCCCAGACTCTCCAGGCGGCCGGCTTCGACGTCGTCGGCGCACGCGATCTCGACGAGAAGTCGGTGCGCGCCGCAATGCGCGACTTCCTCAACAAGGCGGCGGCGGTTGGCCCCGACATGCAGGCGGTCGTCTATCTCGCCGGCCGCGGCGTGCAATACGAAGGCGACAATTTCTTCGTCCCCGTCGACGCCCAACTCGCCCGTGATTCCGACACGCCGATGGAGGCGATTCGCATCGCCGACTTCGCTCACGCGCTCGCCTCCGAGCCGGGGCGCGCGCGCATTTTGGTCATCGACGCGGCGCGGGCCAATCCCTATCCTGGTCAGGGTCAGCCGTTCGCCGGCGGTCTGGCGCTGGTCGATCCCGACGCCGGCGAACTCGTCGCCTTCAACGCCGCGCCGGGTTCCATCGCCGGCGACGAACAAGGCCCTTACGGCGTTTACGCCAAGACGCTGGCCGGGGCGATGCGTCAAGGCGGCCTGCCGATCGAGGACGTCTTCGCCCAGACGCGCGTCCAGGTGAACCAGGCGACCGGCGGCGCACAGGTTCCGTGGAGCGCCTCCAGGCTTTCCGAGCCCTATTACGTCTTCGAGCGCGCCGCCGACGCGCCGCCGCCGCCGGCGGCCGCCGCCTATGCCGACGCGGCGAACAAGCCGATCCGCGCCTTCCCGGCCGATCAGGCCTATTCCGTGGCGCTCGGCCGCGACACGTTGCCCGCCTACGCCGATTTTCTCGCCGCCTACCCGAACGCGCCGGAAGCCAGGCGCGTGCGGGCGATCCTCGCCGCCCGTCGCGAAGCTCTGTTCTGGCGGCGCGCCGTGGCGCAGGACACGCCGCAAGCCTACTGGACCTACTTGCGCCGCTATCCGCACGGGCCCCATGTCGCCGACGCCGGACGGCGGCTGGCGATTCTCGCCGCGGCGATTCAGCCGCCGAGCGGATTCGCGCCGGAGGACTATTCCGACCTGCCGCCGCCGCCCCAGGAGGAATACGTCTACGCCGATCAGCCGGTCTACGACTTCGTCGGTCCAGACTACGGCCCGCCGCCGCCTCCGCCGCCGCCCGGCTTCTACGCCGCCGAAGACGACGATTGGCGTCGGTTGCCGCCGCCGGCGCCGCCGGTCGCCGCCGGCGTATTGCCGGCGCTCGCGGTCGCCATTCCGTTGCTGATCGGCGCGCGCGCCTATCGCGACGCCGGCCGCCACGAGGGCCGTGCGCCGGTCGGCGCGCCGCCGCCGCCCCCGCCGCAGGCGCAGAATCCGCCGCCGCCTCCGCCGCCTCTGCCCGGCGGCGTCAAGCTGCGGCCGGTTCCGCCGTCGGGTCAGACGACTGCCGGTCCGACGCCGACGCCGGGCAAGCCGCTCGGCCTGCCGCCTGGCAAGACGCCGACGGGCGCGCCGACGCCGACCCCGACCGGCGGCCTGAAACCGCTGCCGACGCCGACGCCGAGCCCCAGTCCGGGTCCGACGACGCCGAAGCCCGGCGAAGGCGCGGCTGGCGGCGGCAAGCCGCTGCCGACCGTGACGCCGGACAAGGCGCTGCGTGGGCCGACGCCAAGCCCGAGCCCATCTACGGGCGTCGCGCCCAAGCCGACATCGAGCGAAGGCCCGGCGGGCGGCGGCAAGCCGCCGCCAAGTCTGACGCCGGAGAAGGAGCTACGCGGGCCGACGCCGGGTCCAAGCCGGACCAAGGGCTTCGAGCCCAAGCCGGCGTCGACCGGAGGCCCGGCGGTCGGCGGCAAACCGCTGCCGACCTTGACGCCAGAGAAGGAACTGCGCGGGCCGGCGCCGACGCTGACCCCTGAAAAGGAGCTGCGCGGGCCGACCCCAACGCCGGCTCGCGACAAGGGGTTTGCGCCCGGGCCGAAACCGACGACGCCCAACGAAGGCGCCGCGGGCGGCATGGCGCCGTCAGAGCCGAAGCCGCTCAGGGAACTGCGCAGTCCGGGGCCGAAGGAGGGCGGGGCGGTCACGCCCGAGTCGAAGCCCGCGCCGCCGCCGACCCGTGTGGCGCCGCCGCCGAGCGCGCCGCCGCCTCACGCCGCTCCGCCCCCGGGCAAGACCGAACGGCCGGCCTGCGGCAAGCCCGGCGAGGCGCCCTGTCCGAAGTGACGAGCGAAATGGGGAGGGCTTCGGCCCTCCCTTATTTTTCCAGCCGTGCAATCAGGCTCGATGTGTCCCAGCGGCGGCCGCCCATCGCCTGCACGTCGGAATAGAACTGATCGACCAGCGCCGCGACCGGCAGATGCGCGCCGTTGCGGCGCGCTTCGTCGAGGCAGATCGCCAGATCCTTGCGCATCCAGTCGACGGCGAAGCCGAAGTCGAAGGCGCCGGCGATCATCGTCTTGTGGCGGTTGTCCATCTGCCACGACTGCGCCGCGCCCTTCGAAATGACGTCGACCACCAGTTCGGCGTCGAGGCCGGCGCGCTTGGCGAAATGCAGGCCCTCGGCGAGCCCCTGGACGAGGCCGGCGATGCAGATCTGGTTGACCATCTTGGCGAGCTGGCCCGAGCCGACCGGCCCCATCAATTTGCACGCGCGGGCGTAGGCGGCGATGACGGGTTCGACCTTGGCGAAGGTCGCTTCGTCGCCGCCGCACATCACCGTCAGCGCGCCGTTCTCGGCGCCGGCCTGACCGCCGGAGACCGGCGCGTCGAC
>Ga0181520_10012295_pt1 | contig 11042 bp, 12 predicted proteins | sample PEATcosm2014_Bin_29_FD_132451 | JGI IMG/M metagenome (GOLD analysis project Ga0181520, IMG submission 132451) | Peatland microbial communities from MTU Mesocosm Facility, Houghton, MI, USA - PEATcosm2014_Bin02_30_metaG | ecosystem: Environmental > Terrestrial > Soil > Wetlands > Peat | place...
CTTGCAGAGCCCACGCGCCGGCTTGGCCACCAGCAGCGGCGAGGCCGGCTGCGCGGCGACGTCGCCGGACTCCGGCAGCAGCGCAGCATAATCGTTGACGAAGGAGAAGATTCCATCGTAAGCCGGGTTGGCAGCCCCGCCCGCCCGCTGATTGCCAGGACAGAGATAACATTGCGGATCATATGCCACGCCGCTCGGCGCGGCCTTCTGACCAACTTCGCCCTGCCAGGGGCGCTGTGTGCGATGAGGCGAGACCAAAACCCAGGCTTGACGCAGGGGATTCCACCTGCGATGCGGAAACTGCCACTCTTTGTCCACGATTTCTCCTGACTCCGATTTTATCGCGGCGGTCCCGCTTGCGGCAGGCCCTAACTCCGCCAGCTCTTATCCTTCGCCGTGCAAAGCGGCTCCAGATTGCATCGGTCGCATTTGGGTTTGCGAGCGAGGCAGAGTTGGCGGCCATGATGGATGATCTGATGAGAAAAATCGATCCAGCGATTTTGCGGAATCACGCGCATCAACTCCTGCTCGACCTTCTGCGGCGTCTCGGCTTTGGCCAGCCCCAGCCGGCGCGCAATGCGGAAGACGTGCGTATCGACGACCACTCCTTCGGCTTTGTTGAAGGCGACGCCCAGAACGACATTGGCCGTCTTGCGGGCCGCGCCGGGAATCGTAATCAGCTCCGCTAGTGTCTGCGGAACCTGGCCGCCGAAGTCGGCGACAATCTTGCGCGCCGCGCCTTGAATGGACTTGGCCTTATTGCGAAAAAATCCTGTCGTGCGGATCAGCGCTTCGAGTTGCGGTAACGTGGCTTTGGCCATCTTTTGCGGCGTGGGAAAGCGGCGAAACAGCTCCGGCGTCACCAGATTCACGCGCACGTCGGTGCACTGCGCGGAGAGGATCGTGGCGACTAATAGCTCCCAGGGCGAGTGATGCGTGAGGGCGCACTCGGCGCGGGGATAGGCTTCGTTGAGAGCGGCAAGAATGGCGGCGATGCGGTCGGGGGCTAAAAGACCGTGGGCCGGTTTGGATAGTTTCTTCGCGGCGGATTTGCGAGATGGCTTTGTCTCTGGCATAGCTTGCCTATATTCTTCCGCGCCAATAACCGGGACGGCGCTTGGCGTGGGCCACGGCAATGATTTGAATCTTGCGGGGCAACTCACGAAAGACTACAAAGTAGGGAAAGCGATGAAGCATTACCCGGCGCGTCTCCCGCAGATAGGGCGCGCACATTCGGGGTGATCGCCGCAAAAAGCTGAAAGTTTCTCTCAGTTCGGTGTCGAAGGCCAACGCGGCTGACTCGCTCCGTGACCAGTACCACTCAAACGCTTCGTCCGCCTCCACCTCAGCATTGGGGTGAATTTGTACGGGTTTCATCCGTGCTGCCTGGCCAGTATCCTCGCGTCCATGCGGGCGAGAACATCTTCGAGCGGAAGCATCTCAACGGCCCCGGAATCGATCTCGGCGACCCGCCGCTCGACCTCTGCCTTCCAGGCCGCATCAATCTCCTCATCGTTTGAGCCGTCTCCGGGGTTGAGCAACTCCCCAAGCAGCCAATCGAGTTCGCCGGGAGGAAGGCGGCGCACATCTTCGAGAACTTCTGCGGCAGAGCGATTCATAGATAGATTGTAGCGCGATATCGTGTATAAAACACCCCTACAATTTTTGTAGGTTACTTTTCGCTAATTCCCGACTAAACTTCCTGCTCAGCCGCCTCAACCGCCAGCGTTCAAACCATCCAGGGTGCCTCGGAGGGTTGAGCGCCATCCGTACAAGCTTGTCATTTAGCTCTGTGAAACGGCCAGTAAATTCTTGTTCATCGCTAGTCTGTGTCGCGTAGTTTGTGACGATAGTATTCCATTCAACGAGAATACCCCCATAATCAAGCTCCTCTGCGATGAAGATACGGTCCCGAAGAACACGGAATGAATCAGCCTTTATTACATCGATTTCTTGGATCATCTTCGTTTTCCTAAATGTGATGCCATTCGGACCACGCCGAATGGCATCGCGCGAATCCGAGTAATCCTCCCTATCGACCTGGATAATTGCCGTATACGCGGCAACGGTCGCGCTCAGGACCGCCTGATAATCTTCGTAACGTTTGTCCCGAAACCATTGCTCTCGTTGCCATGAGCGCGACAGGTAATGGCCGACCAAGATGCCAACGAGTGGGGCAATGACGCCCCAAAAAACCAATGCGAGCGTCAATCCGTGCGACAACCTCGCGTCCATTTGGCATCTCCTTAGGATCGAGACTACGTTGTGCTTACCTGATCGAAACGCATCTCCGGTCACTGTTCACGCGAGCAGCCGTGCTCGCTTGCCTTGCGCCTTGAAGAGCTTAACGGCTTGCTTGTCAAAGCTGACAAACTCTTCGGCACCCAGCCAGTGGCCTTCGTAAGCGATGACGCCGTCGGCGAAGTCTCCGCCCTTATCGAGGAGCGCCAATCCAGCCTCGACGGCAGGGAGGTTCGTCACCACATTCCCGCTGTCTATCAGTGCGCGAATAGAGTGAGCCACCTTCGCAGTGGGCATTTTGTAACCGTTCCGCATGACCCAAACGAATTCGCAGAGGGCCACCACGGGGATGGCAACCAGGTCTGCTGTCCGCAGTGCATGAATAGCAGGCAGAGTTTGTGTTGGATCGTCGCACACCGCGGCCCGCAACAGAAGATTGGTGTCCGCGGTGATCTTCATCGCTTGCCTGCCCAAGCATCTTCAGTAATCTTCTTGATTTGCGCGATGGTCAGCTTTGGCCCATCCTTCTGCTCAAGGCTTCCGAAAAAGCGCTCGATCGAGCCTGTTCGCGCAGTGGGCTGGAGCACGAGCCGGCCGTCAGGCAGTTTATCGGCTTCGATCTTCTGCCCCGGAACGGCATTCATATGCCGCAGCAACTCCTGCTTCAGCGTGATCTGGCCCTTGGCAGTAATCGTAAGAGTGGTCATCGATTTACCCTCTGGCTCAATGGTAAGGCAAATCTTCCTTACTGTCTACAGCCGCCCCGCAAACCAGCTTTGCAGCCTCTCGATGGGCAGCCGCACGCTGATATAGAACTGCCCAAAGAGCGCATAGACCGCGCTGACCTCATCGAAGCGCATCTCGTAAATCAGCTTTTTGAAGACGACTGGATCGTCAGCGAAGAGATCGACGCCCCACTCCCAGTCGTCCATGCCAATCGAGCCGGAGATGATCTGCTTGACCACATCGCCGTAGCGGCGTCCGATCAGCCCGTGCTCGTGCATCATGCGCTGGCGTTCGGCGAAGGGCACGGTGTACCAGTTGATCTGCTCGCCGCGCTTGCGGTCCATCGGATAAAAGCAGAGGTACTTCGATTCGGGCACGGATGGGAAGAGGCGCGGGGCCATGGCGGAGGAGGAGCGGGCAAGCGCTTCCTTGATCTCCGCCGTCCACTCCGGTGTGAACTCGGCGAGTCCCTTGGCGGAGGCGGCCTCGTAGGTTTTGCGTGTGGATTCGTAGAGACCGAGTTCGACGACCGATACATAGGAGTGGCGCAGCTCCAGAAAATCGTAGAGCCGCGTCTGCGCCAGATCGAGTTCAACCTGATTCAGCGCCTCCAGCGACTCGCGGAAGTGGATCAGCACCAGGTCGCCTTTGTGGCCCAGTTGCGAGAAGAGCGCAGTTTGCACAGGTGTGCCTGCCTCCTTGCCTTCCAGACGGTTGAGGACTGCAACGGCTTCAGCGGCAATCTCAGCACGTTCACCCTCCGCACGGGAGCGCCAGGACTTCCAGTCGAAGCGGAAAAACTGGTGAAGCAGAAATGAGCCTTCGAGCGTAAGCGGGACAGGGGGAAAGCTGGCCACGGGAAATATCTCCTTCGATTCCCCTCATGGTAGCAGGCCGCCTGCGGTGGGGCCGAGCAGCCAAACCAGTCGAGTTCCACATTTTTATCAGCAGAAACGATCGCAGAGGCCGGAAAAACCTCCAATTCGTCTGGAAGTTGCCGGACAGTCTTCATCAAAGCGGGCTGGAGAGGATAATCTAAGAGACGGTAGTCTATGAGGGTAGCCCATCCGGGCACCTTCGGCGCGAAGGGCGAACTCCCGCAAGCGCCAGAGTAGACCAAGCCACGCATCGAGGAGAGTCCCAAATTGAAGAGGAAGTTCTTGCTTTCGATTCTGGCCGCCGTTTCGGCCGCATTTCTGCCCCTGGCGGCTACAAGCCAGATTGCCCCAGACCGTCCGCCCAGCCCGCCCAAGGCAGCTCCGGCCTACAAATATGAGATTGCCGCCGGCTATGGCTACACCAGCATCAATCAAATCAATCAATCGCGCTACGGATTGCAGGGCGTGAATCTTTCAGTGACGCGCGATTGGGGCAGGTACTTCGGAGTGACCGCCGATGGAGCCTTCTACAACTACGCGCTTCTGCAAAACAGCAGCGATCCGAATCCCGGAAGCCCGTCGGTCGATCTGGTTCTCTTTGGCCCGGTGCTGCACGCTCATCTCGTCGGAAAAGTCGATTGCTTGTTTCATGTGCTGCTCGGCGGTGCGCACACCGGAGGCGAGAGCGCCTCTCCGTCGATCTCCTTTGCGGGAGGAGCGGGAGGCGGCCTGGAGTACAAACTTAACCAGCATTTTGCATTGCGCGCGACCGGTGACGACATCGCCTCTTCATTTCTGGCCAACGACAATACCGCAGTCTGCTCGGCGGGCGATGGCTGCTCTCCGCATGAGCGCCGGAATTCACGAGCTGCATTCAGCCTGGTGTACAAGTTCTAAGGACGTGACGGAATCGGACGGATGTGCCGCACGGGCATCCGTCCTTCAACGGACGGCTGAACAAGAGAGACAGGATTCATGAAACCGCAACTTCAAAAGCTGACCTTTTTCGAGAAGACGGGCTATGCCTTTGGCGATGCAGCCTCCAATCTCTTTTGGATGACCTTCATCTACTTTCAGAGCAAGTTCTATACCGATGTCTTCTTCTATACCCCCGATTCCAAACTGGAAGACACGCTGCTGAAGAAGCTGGCAATTCTGCTTCTGCTCACGCGCGTCTTCGATATGGGCTTCGACTTGTTCATGGGCGTCTGTGGCGACAGAACCAGAACGCGCTGGGGCAAATTCCGGCCCTACCTGCTCTGGTTCGCCATCCCCTTCGGCATCATCAGCACGCTGACCTTCACCACTCCCGGCTTCAGCCCCAACGGCAAGCTGATCTATGCCTACATCACGCTCTGCCTGATGATGATGGTCTACTCGGCGATCAACATTCCCTACTCGGCGCTGATGGGCGTCATCTCGCCCGATTCGCAGGAGCGCACCAGCGCAGCGTCGTATCGATTTGCCTTTGCCTTTGGAGCGGGGATGATCGTTCAGTATTCGACGCTCTATCTGGTGGAATACTTCGGGCATGTCAGGCAGGGGATGAGCGGAGTGGCGCTGGCCGCGGCAGAGGCGCACGGCTATCAATTGACGATGGGCCTCTATGCCATTGCAGCCACAGCGCTCTTCTTCCTCACCTTCGCGCTGACCAAAGAACGCATCCAGCCGGCTCCGCAGAAGAGTTCGCTAGGCCGCGACCTGGGCGATCTGGTCACCAATATACCCTGGCTGATCCTCTTCTTTACAGGAACGCTGACGGTCTGCTCGGTAGCCATTCGCAGCGGCGCCATCCTTTATTACTTCCAGTATTATGTGGGCAATGAAAAGCTGGCCGCCTCGTTCATGGTTGCCGGCACGCTGCTCTCGCTGCTTGGATCGATCGCCATTCAGCAAGTCACGAAGTTTGCCGGCAGAAAGGCCACTTACATCGGCCTGGCCGTGCTGGGTTCCGTCTTCCTGGCCGTTTCGTTTTGGGTGAGGCCTGAGCAGATTGTGCTGATCTTCGTCTTCCAGGTGCTCTATAGCGCCGTCACCGGGCCAACCTCCGCGGTGCTATGGGCGATGTTCGCCGACTCGGCCGACTACTCCGAGTGGCGCACGGGACGGCGCGCCACGGGCCTTGTTTTCTCAGCGGCGGGTATGTCCAACAAGCTCGGTTGGGCGATCGGCGGACCGGTTGCCGTTTGGCTGCTGGCGAACTTCGGATACCAGGCCAGCGTCGCTCAGACGCCGCACGCGCTGCACGGTATCTTGCTGCTCTTTACCGTCATTCCCGCAGCGGGCTTCCTGCTCACCGGACTGGGCATGATCTTCTATCCGCTCAACGAAGCAAGGATGAAGAAGATGCAGGGCGAGTTGCAGGCGCGGCAAGTACGGGACGCTTCCATTCAATCTGCTTGACTGGTTGACGCAGCAAAACCGGAAATCAAAGCGGCTTTGTCTCAGGAGACGGCTTATAACCTGACCTGAGCTTCTCGAAGGGCGCCGCAAACGATCCAATATCATTCGCGGGGTTTAGCCACGAAGGGATTTTTTCAACATCATTGGAGAATAAGCAGGTCATGCAATTCGGATACTTTGACGACGTCAACAAAGAATATGTCATCACCCGCCCCGACACCCCCAAGTCGTGGAGCAACTATCTCGGTTCGACGGAATATGGCGCTAACATCACCAATAACGCCAGCGGATACAGCTTCTATAAGTCGGCTGCCCTGGGGCGTTTTATGCGCCTGCGCTTCAACGCGGTCCCCATGGATCAGCCCGGCCGCTATATCTATCTGCACGATCACGAAAGCAAGGATTACTGGTCCGCTTCATGGCAGCCGGTGGGCAAGCCGCTCGATCAATACAAATCGGAGTGCCGTCACGGCAGCGCCTATACGGTGATTTCCTCCGAGTACAGCGGCATTGCGGCAGAGACAACCTACTTTGTTCCGCTGGGAAAGAGCTTTGAGTGCTGGCACGTGAAGCTCACCAACCGGAGCGAAAGGCCTCGCCAGTTGAGCGCCTTCACGTATGTGGAGTTTGCTGGAAACTGGGATGCCTGGAACGATCTGATCAATCTGCAATACACGCAGCACACCGTGAAGATGGAGGTCGAGGACGGCATCATCGACCACGGAACCAATGTCAATATCCCATCCATGCCCGACGATTTTGCCGAGAAGGATCAGGGACGGCATACATTTCTGACAGTGGTTGGAGCGGAAATCGTTGGCTACGATACCGACCGCACCGCCTTCATCGGAGGGTATCGCGGCTACGGCAACCCTGAAGTGGTGGAGCGGGGAGAATGCAAAAACTCGCTCGCCGTCAGTGACAACGCCTGCGGATCGCTTCAGGCCCGGATCAGTCTCGCGCCCGGCGAGACCAAAGAGTTTCTTGTCCTGATGGGCATTGGGCGAGGCCGCGACGAAGGAAAAGCGGCGCGGACAGAGTTCGCCGGCATGACGAAGGTCAGGGATGAAGTTGCCAAGCTCAAGAGCTACTGGCACGAGCGCATCGACGGACTGACGGTGGAAACGCCCGACGCCGAATTGAACAGCACGCTGAATATGTGGGGGCCGTTCAACTGCCTGATGACCTACGCCTGGTCGCGCGCGGCGAGCTTGATCTATGCGGGCGAACGCGACGGCCTCGGTTACCGCGACACCGTTCAGGATATGCTCGGCGTGATGCACACCATCCCCGAAGAGGCCGGCAAGCGGTTGGAGTTGATGATTACCGGGCAGGTATCGACAGGCGGAGCGATGCCGGTGGTGCGGCAATTCGATCATCACCCCGGTCACGAAGCGCTTCCGCGGGATGAGGAGTACCGCTCCGACGACTGCCTCTGGCTCTTCAATGCGATCCCGGCTTATGTCAAAGAGACCGGAGATCTTGCTTTCTATCGCAAGCTCTTGCCCTATGCCGACAAAGGCCAGGAGACCGTTCTCGGCCACATGAAGCGCGCCATCCAATTCAATGCTGAGCGATGCGGAGCGCATGGACTTCCCTGCGGCTTGTCTGCCGATTGGAATGATTGCATTCGTCTCGGGGAGCGGGGAGAATCGATCTTCGTCGCCTTTCAACTGCGCTACGCGCTGCGCGTTTATCTGGAGATATGCCAGCTCTTGAATGCCTCAGAGGAAGAGCTGTGGGCAAAGAACGAGCTGGCCAAGCTGGACAGTCGCCTGGAAACGGATGCTTGGGACGGAGAATGGTACTTGCGCGCCTATCGCGCCGACGGCTTCAAGTACGGCTCCAAAGAGAGCGAAGAAGGCAATATCTTTCTCAATCCGCAGTCCTGGTCTTTGATCAGCGGTCATGCCAACCCGGAGAGAGCCGCGCAGGCCATGCAATCGGCGCGCGAGCGTCTGGCAACGGAGTTCGGACTGATGATCTGTGCCCCCCCATACATCAAGACGAACTTCCGGGTGATGCGGGCCGCAATGTTCAATGTGGGCGTGAAGGAGAACGGCAGTATCTTCACTCACACGCAGGGATGGGCGGTAATCGCGGAGACGCTGCTCGGCCACGGCGATCTGGCCTATGAGTACTTCAGGGCTTATCTGCCCGCCGCATATAACACCCGCGCGGAGATCCGCCAGATCGAACCCTACGTTTACTGCCAGTTTACGCACAGCAAATATAGTCCGCGCTTCGGCGCTTCGCGCGTGCCCTGGCTGAGCGGCTCGGCTGCATGGTCGTACTATGCCGCCACACAATATATTCTCGGAGTTCAGCCGGAGTATGGCGGCCTCAAGATCGATCCCTGTATTCCCTCCGCTTGGAAGGGCTTCAAGATGACGCGCCGCTTTCGCGGCAAGAAATTGACACTGGAAGTCAGAAATCCCGCTGGCGCGCAAAAGGGCGTGAAGAAGCTGCTTCTCAATGGTGAGCGGATCGAAGGAAATCTGATTCCCGCCCACAAGCTGCTGGCCGAGAATCTGGTCGAAGTCGAGATGGGGTAAGGCGCAGCGAATCCTGCCGCTACCGCTGCGGCTCAATGTTATAGAGGAAGTAGGCTCGCAGTTCCAGATAGGGTCCGTGGAATTCCCTGGGCAGCGGAGGATAATTCGATCCGGTCAGAGCACCCCATGCGGCGCGATCCAGAGCCACATCGCCCGAGCGGCCCTCCAGCACCAGGCTGCCATCCATCAGCCGCCCGCTGGGCAGCACCTTGAAGCGAATCGCCACCATTCCCGTCTTCAGAATCGGAGGATTGACCTCGTCGGGAATCAGCGGATCCCAGGTCCGCTCCGTCTCATGGTGCCAGCGTGCAATCCAGCTGTTGAAGTCCACGCCCTGCGTGTCGGAGAGCACATCGATTCCGCCCGTACCCGCGCCTGGATGCATCGCCAATCTGCCGCTTGGGAGCTGACTGGTATCTCCCATGCCGGGGTTGCGCGATCCCTTCAACGCATCGCGGAGCTGGTCGGCTGGATTCGTTGAACCCAGAGCAAAGTTGGGGCGCGCGGGAACCGCAGCCGGACGCGGCACCTCCGTCTGCGCTTGCTGAACCGGGGGCGTGGGTGTTGGAGCGGGTGTCGGCGTGACCGGCTGAGGCGCGGGCGCGGGTTGCGGCGGAGTCTCCTTGTTCATCTCGTCCAGGGTTTGCTTATCGATCACCGGCGGCTTGACGGGAGCCGGCTTGATCTCGACTTTGGGCTTCAATTTAGGCGAATCGAAATAGGTAAACTCCTTGTCATCCTGGATCGAGTTGCTCCGATCCACCACCACTGGCGCCTTGAAGACATACTTGGGAAGCAGCATGATCGCGGCAAAGAGCAGCGCATGAACCAGAAGCGCGATCCAAACGCCCTCGCGCAAACGCGCCCAGCGCCGCTCGTCCTCCAGATCGCTGATCATCTGCAGCAGTTCGTGGGTATCGTAATCCACCCAGCGGGAACCGCTGTAATCAGAGGAAGAGACGGCAACCTGGCTCGGCGGCGCGCTCAGAGCCGGAGCCTCGACTGCGCGGCTCTCTGGCGCAGAAGCCGTCTCTACAGGCTCGTTGAGCTCGTTCACTTCGGTTGGCGCTGGGTCGATGGGCATTCGTTCCTGAGGAGCCTTCCTTGAGCGCACACGCGTACGCCGCTCCGCTTCGATTCCTTTCTCTCTATTCTCTCATCCCAGACAAATCCCTGCCCACTGCCCCGGCCCGTACAATGGACTCAGAGAGTAAGACGGATTTGCGCAGGGAAAGGGACCGTTTTGAAAGCAGTTTTTCGTACTTTATTGGCTAAATGCAATCTGGTTCTTTTGCCCTTTCTGGCCAAGTTCGGCATCTGGGGCCTGGGCGCGCTGGCTCTGCTCGATTCCTCCACCATTCCCGTTCCCATGGACGCGTTTCTCGCCGTCTCCGTCTGGGCCAACAAGGGCCACTTCTGGCTCTATTGCCTCGCCGGGGCCATCGGCTCGGCGATCGGCGGCCTGCTGCCCTATGGCTTGGGAAGAGCCGGTGGCGAACTCTTCCTGCTCAAGCGCATCAATCGCGAGCGCTTCGAGCAGTTGCGCGCCCGCTTTGAGAAGCAGGAGTTCCTGGCCATGATGATCCCCTCCATGCTGCCGCCGCCCACGCCCTGGAAGGCCTTCGTCTTTGCCGCCGGCGTCTTCGAGATGCGCGTCGCTCCTTTCATGCTCTCCGTTTTCTGCGGCAGAATGGTGCGCTGGCTGATCCTCTCCGCACTCGTCATCAAGCTGGGTCCGGGCGCCGTCGAACTCGTCGCTCACCACGGAATCGCCCTGGTGGCCATCGTCGGCGGCCTGGCTGTGATTGGCTTTGCTGTGTGGTGGTGGCGGAAAAAAAGCAGTGGCAAGCTGGAAGATTAGCGCCAGCCGTGCATCGGAAGAACCAAACCCTGCGGACTCCGTCTCGTCTGAGCGGTTTTTCGCTCGCAACGCCATCCTACTGAGGTAGTGCTAACAGGCCCTGATCCGGTAGCTGAACTCCACCTCGCCATCCTTATCGTGATTCATGCAGCGAATCAATCCTGACTTACCTCGGTGCAGTCGTCTCTGTAGTTGTTTTCTTTCCGCCGCCCTCAACACTGACGCTGTCATCGCGGCCATGAAAGATCAAAGCAGAGCCGGTCACCGTTCCCCGCGCCGGATCAGTAATCTTCGGCGGCAGTGAGGCCGATCCCGTCAGCAGATACTCGTCCGTCGCGCCGGTGTGACCAACTGCTCGCCGGTGCCGCGCCGCCCCTC
>Ga0181520_10012297_pt1 | contig 11042 bp, 11 predicted proteins | sample PEATcosm2014_Bin_29_FD_132451 | JGI IMG/M metagenome (GOLD analysis project Ga0181520, IMG submission 132451) | Peatland microbial communities from MTU Mesocosm Facility, Houghton, MI, USA - PEATcosm2014_Bin02_30_metaG | ecosystem: Environmental > Terrestrial > Soil > Wetlands > Peat | place...
ATTGCACCGCCGAGCGAATCATGTGCCCGGCGAACTCGCCCATCGCCGCAAAATCCACCGGCAGATCCACCGGCTCGAGCTTCATCATCTCTTTGGTGCGGCGAGCGATGCCCATGGCCTGATCGCCAATCCGCTCCAGGTCGCTGTTGATCTTGATGGCCGCAAGGGTAAAGCGCAGGTCGCCGGCCAGCGGCTGCTCCTTGGCCATCAGATCGTAGGCCATCTCATCCAGCTCGCGCTGCGCGCTGTTGATCGCCCGCTCATTCTGCTTGACGTACTTGCAGAGCTTCTTGTCGCGCTGCAGATAAGCATCGACCGCCGAATCGACCGACAGCTTTGATAAAGCCGCCATGGCCAGCAGCTTGTCCTTGAGTTCGGCCAGTTGAATCTGAAAGTGAATGCGCGGCAAAACAGTTCTCCCTCTATCGATTGTGCATCATCGAATGTTAACAGAAGAAGAATTTGCGCGCCGCGCGGCGGATGGCGTCCCATGATCCGCAACAGGGTGTAGCGGTGGCCTTGTGGCCGTAAGAATCCCTTGACAAGGTAAACAAATTTGTGTACTATTCATAAATGAACAGCGCCGAGTTCCAGAGGTGGTTGAAGAGCAAGGGCGCCAAGTTTGACCGTTCGCGCGGCAAAGGTTCCCATATGTACGTCACTCTGAACGGCAAAACCACCGTGATGCCCACTCACAGCGCAGAGATGCGCACCGGCACGGTCGAGAGCATCAAACGCCAACTTGGCCTGAAGGGAGAAAAGTGATGTTGCAATATGCAGCTAAATTAACTCCAGGCCTTCCAGAAGAGGGTGGATACACTGTGACCTTTCGTGATGTGCCCGAAGCGATTACCGAGGGCGAGACGCTGGAAGATGCTCTCAGGTACGCTGCCGAAGCATTGGAATTGGCGCTGGAGCATTACCTGGACGAGCGCCGCATGAGTCCAGCTCCCACGCCGAAGCAGGAGGGGGAATACCTGATCGCATTGCCCGCGAGCCTCTCGCTAAAGTGCGCCCTGCTCAATGAAATGATTCTCCAGGATGTGCGTCCGGCGGAGCTGGCAAGGCGCTTGAAGACGAGCAAGCAGGAGGTCAATCGCCTGACCACGCTCACACACGCCACCAAGGTTGACCGCATCGCCGATGCCTTCCATGCGCTGGGCAAGGAGCTTATTATCAAGGTCGCATGATACAAGGCATTGCGCGTTCAGACGTTGTCGCCGGCATTGTTCCCGGTATCCAAAAGCCGAACCTGAAACATCCGGCGCACAAACTACACACGTGTCATTCCATGGCTTGTTGAATCAAGCGCTTCGAGTAGAATTTATCTGCATCTAATCCACTTTCTAGGACTGGATCACTCGATATGACACAGACCATCGCCGCTGAAATAACCAGGAAACAGCTCAACCGGAAGCTCATCTTAGCCTCTCCGTTGATTCTTACCGCAACCAACTACTTGACCGCGCGCCTTGGGGTGCATTTCTTCGGTCAATGGGCCTGGGTGCCCTTTCAAATCGGATATTGGTTGGTGATTACCTTGTTGATCCGCTACAGTGGCGGCTGGAAGGTTGTCCTCGAGGCTTATAAGCGCCCAACAGGATGGGGATGGTGGATTCCATGCATTGTGATTGGCTTGATTCCCTTGCCCATTCTTCTGCATTATCGCGGACTAATTCATCAGCCTCTACTCATTGCCAGTTGGCTCATCATTGCCGTGGTCAATCCTTTCTTTGAAGAGAGCTATTGGCGCGGAGTTTTCGGAGATGTTACTGAAAAATGGCCAACCTTCCTGGCTTGCCTTTACCCTACCTTCTTTTTTGCCTGCGGACATCCTCTCGGCCTGGGCGTTTTTTCGATTGGATGCCGCAGAGCGGATATGTTGATTTCGCTGTTTGTCATGGGCTTTGTCTGGAGTTATATCTATCGCAAAACCCGCAGCTTGCGGGCCGTAACTTTTTCGCACAATCTCATTGATCTTTTCAATATGAGCGTGTGGGTTTATATGAATATATTGATCCCGAAAAATGGCTTCTAGGCTGTATGCGGCGTGAAAGCATTTTATAAGTATATCTGCTGGGAGCGATTGATGTGGAATCCCATCTCCGGACTTATCTGATGGGATTCCACGCAGCCGGAGAGTCTAGGTCGAATAATCCGCGTTGATGCTGACGTAGTCGTGGGTCAGGTCGGTGGTCCAGAAGATGCAGGAGCCGCTGCCGACGTGCAGGTCGATGGTGATGACGAACTCGCGCTGGGCAATGTAGTCGTGCGCGGCCTTCTCGTCGAACTCGGCTGCACGCCCGCCGTTGCGGCAGATCCAAAGCTCGCCGAAGCGAATCTCGAAGCGCTCGGGGTTGATCTCCGCGCCGGAGTAGCCGAGCGCCGCCGCCAGCCTTCCCCAGTTGGGATCGCCGCCCGACCAGGCCGTCTTGACCAGCGGCGAATGGGCAATGGCCTTGGCCACTTTGAGCGCATCGGCGTCGCTGGCCGCGCCCTCGATGTGCAGCTCGACGACGTGCGAGATGCCTTCGCCGTCGCCTACCACCTGGCGCGCCAGCGAGGTGCAAACCTGCTGGATGGCCGCGCCGAAGGCCGCGTTGCCCGCGCCCACCACGGCCCCGCTCGCGCCGGAAGCCAGCAGCAGAACCGTGTCGTTGGTCGAGGTGTCGCCGTCGACCGAGATGCGATTGAAGCTCGTTTCGATGGCCGGTTGCAGATAGCTGTCCAGCAGCGCGGGCTCGACCTCGGCGTCGGTCAGAATGTAGACCAGCATGGTGGCGTGCGGGATTAGCTGCGGATGAATCATCCCCGCGCCTTTGCAGAAGGCGGCGATGCGCACTTCACTGCCCTCGATCTCGAGCCGCGCAAAGGCCGTCTTCTCGACCGTGTCGGTGGTCATAATGGCCTGCGCCGCCTGCTGGAAGTGGTCGAATTCAGCGCCGAGATCGCCGGCCAGTGCGGGAAGAATGGCGACAATCTTTTCTGCCGCCAGCGGAACGCCGATGACGCCGGTGGAGGAGGGAAAGACCTGTTGCGGCGGGCAACCAAACTCTTCGGCGATGGCGTAGCAGGTTCGGCGCGCGGCGTCCATTCCAGCCTCGCCGGCGGCGCAGTTGGCGTTGCCGGCGTTGATGGCCACGGCGCGCACTTTGCCGCCGGTCATCTTCAAATGGATTTTGTCCACGATCAGCGGCGCGGCGGTGACGCGGTTGGCGGTGAAGGCAGCGGCGGCGCTGGCGGGCGCGTCGGCCAGAATCAGCGCAAAGTCGGTGCGGCCGCTGGCCTTCAGCCCAGCCTTGGCAGCGCCAAAGCGGAAGCCGCGCGGAATGACGAATTGGGATGCTTCGCTCATATCGGTCATGTATAGGATTTGAGGTTCAACCCATTTAATCTAACAGGTGAGGGGTGGAATGTCCGAAAGCCAGAGCGAATTTCTTGAGCTGCGCCAAGTGAACGTCGCGCGCGGCGAGCGCGTGGTGCTGCATAACATCAACCTGACGATCCGCGCCGGCGAGCACGTGGCCATCCTTGGCCCCAACGGGTGCGGCAAATCCACGCTGATCCTCGCCATGAGCTGCCAGCTATACCCTATCGTCGAGCCGGGAATGCAGGCGCGCATCTTTGGCCGCGAGCGCTGGGATGTGACCGAGCTGCGCAAGCACTTTGGCGTGGTGGCGGCTGGGCTGGCCGGCGAGCTTCCGGGCGAGCGGACAGCCAGCACCACCGGCCTGGACGCGGTGATCGCCGGCTTCTTTTCCGCCTCTACGCTCTGGCCCAACCTGCACGTCACCGCGGAGATGCGGGCGCGAGCGGTTGAGGCGCTCCAGCGCATCGAGGCGCTGCACCTGGCCGAGCGGCTGGTGGGTGAGATGTCGGCCGGCGAAAAACGGCGCATTCTGATTGCCAGGGCACTGGTCCATCGCCCCCGGCAACTGCTGCTGGATGAGCCTTCCAATGCTCTTGATTTGGCCGCCCAGCGCGAGCTGCGCGAGACGCTGCGAAGGCTTGCCCAGGAGGGCACGGGCCTGGTGCTGGTGACGCATCACCTGGGCGACATTCTGCCGGAGATTGAGCGCGTGATTTTGATGCGCGACGGGCGCATTGTGGCTGACGGCGAGCGGCGGGAGCTGCTGACCGAAGAGCGACTGAGCGAGCTCTTCCGCGCGCCGGTGCGCATTGGACGCGATAGTGAGTGGCTGCATAGTTGGTGACAACAGTTGTCAGTTGTCAGTTTTCAGTTTTCAGTTGTCAGTTGTCAGTGGTCAGTCGTCAGTTATCAGTTATCAGTGGACAGTTGACAGTGGTCTGTGGTCTGTGTTGTCACCCACCAACTTTGGCGGGTGCCCCAGGTCCGGATCTTCGGACCTGGGAGGCTACGAACCCAATCAACGTTTTCCTATCTACTGACCCCTGATCACTGCACCAGAGTCGTGATGCTCTCAGCGGGAAGGATGACCGTAGCCGCATTGCTGGTCACGCTGACAGGGCTCAGCATAGCCAATCCGCCGTTGGCTGTGGTTTGATACGGCGTCAGCGAAGAGACTGACTGATTCTGAATGGTGATGGGAACCGCCTCGGCTGAGCTGTTGGAGTTGATGGCCACAATCACCGCGTGACCTCCGCCCGTATACGCCGACAAATAAATGCCGGAGCTGGGGGTTGCCGTGGCGTTGACGCGATAATAGCCCGGACGGACAAAGCGCGAGTACTGCGCCAGCGCGTAGCCAAAGTAGTTGGTATTGTTGTTGGTGTCAATCAGCGGAACGCTGGCTGAAGTGGCGTCGCTCGACCCCCACCAGACATAGGCGTTGTACTGGCCTACGGTCATCGAGTTGTGAACCTCTTCGGCTAATGCGATGGCATCCCCGATCGCCGGAGTACTTCCCGAGGCGGTATTCAGGTAGTGCTCGGTCATCCAAACGTCTTTGCCTTTGTTCACGGCATTGTTGTAGTAGTAGATTGGGCCGCCATAGATGTGGCCGCCGATGATGGCGATGTGGTTCACGGCATTCACATCATCCAGCGCTGGATCGGACATGGCCGAGTAAAAGCCGAACGACTCCGGCATCATCAGCTTGGTGGTCAGCACCGACGAGTTCTGCGCCACCCACGTATCCATCTGCGCCGCCGTCCATAGACACGACTCGTAGCAACCCGCTCCTGTACCCGTGCCATTGTCACTCGCGGGGCAGGGATTCCAATCCGGCTCGTTCTGCATGGAGATGGCATACAGATTCACGCCCAGGCTGGAGGCGTATTTGACGTAAGCCTCCAGATACGCGGCATAGTCGGCGTAGCTTGATGTGCTCAGACTGCCCTCGTTGACGCTGCCGTTGGTCTTCATGGATGTCGGTGCGCTCCACGGTGAGGCAAAGATGGTGGCGCCCAGCGTTTGCGCGGCCAGTCCGTTGTTCAGTTCCGTGGTCCACTGCGTGGTGTCGGCAGTCTTTGTCGTGGAGTCCCATGTGGCGGGCGCAATGCGCAACCGCAGAATGCTCAAGCCGACCTCGGTGCCGGAGGTGCCGAACAAGGCGGAAATCTGGCCGTTGGGCATGGCGCCGGCCCAGGCTTCGGAACCGCCAAAGCCGCGGATGATCTGATTGGTGGCGCCGAAGTCCACCGTTGCGCCGGTAGATGTGGCGGCTACTTCCAGCGTAACGCTGGCCATGGCCGTGCTGTAGTTCGTGGTGTCTGTGGGTGTGAAAGTGACGCTCAATGTCACATTTCCTGCCGTGGACTCGATGGTTCCGGCGGCGGGAGTATAGACGAAGGTTCCCGGCACATTGGCGGTTGCATCCAATTGCGTGGAGGAGAGCGCCGTTCCCACCGCGACCGGCGCCGGAGTTGCCCAGGTAATCGCCGGCGCCGCCGGGGATACGGTGAGCGAGACGCTGGCGGTGGCCGTGGTGTAGTCGGTGGTGTCAACGGGCGTAAAGGTGGTGGAAAGCATCACCGTTCCGGCGGTTGATTCAATCGTTCCGGCGACGGGCGAGTAAACAAAAGTGCCTTGCACATTCGCCGTGGCGTTCAATTGCGTGGAAGAGAGCGCTGTTCCCACCGGAACCGAAGCCGGAGTTGCCCAGGTAATCACCGGCGTGGTCTTTTGCGTATTGCCTCCGCCTCCCGATCCGCAGCCCACAATTGCCAGCAAACCCAACAACAAAAAACTATTCAGATTTTTCAAATTTCCGCCCCTTAGAATTCCACGCCTCAGAATTGATGCGCACCCGTTTACTGTGCGGTAGTATACCAGTTCCGATCGCGGCTGATTGTGACGCTGATGAGCCTGGCTGGGCGTTTGATGGAAGGTCCTTGCAGTGGATCGACACAAAAGCTGGTAGGCTGTTGACGGAGCAGCGCGACAAGAAACGGGGCCAATCGAATCCCTGTTCCCTGATCCCTGTTCCCTGCTGTATGGACCTCTACGAGAAAATCCGCGCACTGCCTACGCAGCCCGGCGTCTACCTGTACAAGAACGCCGAGGGCGTGGTTATCTACGTTGGCAAGGCCAAGAACCTGCGCGCGCGGGTGCGTTCGTATCTGCTGGAGTCTTCGCAGGCCAACGCCAAAACCGGCTCGCTGATGCGCGAGGCTGTCGATCTGGATTACATTTTGGTCGGCAACGAGAACGAGGCGCTGGCGCTTGAAACCAACCTTATCAAAGAGCGCAAGCCGCGCTTCAACATTCTGCTCAAGGACGACAAAAGCTACCCCTACGTGAAGCTGACGCTGCGCGACCGCTTTCCAAAAGTTTTTGTGACGCGCAAGCTGCTCAAAGACGGCGCGGCATACTATGGCCCCTACTTTCCCGGCAGCCTGGCCTGGCGCGTCGTCGAGCTCATCCATCGCAGCTTTCTGATTCCCAGTTGCAAGGTCGATCTCTCGCGCTACCACCAGCGCGCCTGTTTGCAGTACTACATTCATCGCTGCCTGGGGCCGTGCGTCCAGGAGCTGACCACGCCGGAGATCTACAAGAGCGCCGTGCGCGACGCGCAACTGCTGCTGGAAGGCCGGCACGCCGAGCTCGAACGCACGCTGACCGCCCGCATGATGGAAGCCGCCGAGGCGCAGCTCTTTGAGGCCGCCGCCAAGCTGCGCGACCAGCTCAGTACCGTCCAGCAGCTCCAGGAAAAGCAGCGCGCCGCCACTGCCGAGATGGACGACGACTCCGACGTCTTCGGCTACCACTTCGAGGCGGGCTCACTGGCCGTCAATCTCTTTCACGTCCGCGCGGGAAAGATTGTTGATCGCCGCGAGTTCTTTTGGGAAGATCTGCCGGAGTTGCTGGAGGCGGCGGAAAGGGAACAGGAAACAGGGAACAGGGAACAGGGGTCAGGGACCAGGGAACAGGGGTCAGGGATCAGGGAACAGGGGTCAGGGATCAGGGAACAGGGGTCAGGGATCAGGGAACAGGGGTCAGGGATCAGGGAACAGGGAACCTGGAACAGGGAACAGGGAGAAGCGGGTGCCCCCGGTCTCGATTCTGAGACCGGGGAGACGACAACTCTCCTTAACTCTGTCATCCTGAGCGAAGCGCAGCGAAGTCGAAGGACCTGTGGTTCGACTTCATCGGAAGGGGTTGGATACGACGAAATGAATCACCGTGCCCCATCCATTCCGCGTTCGTCAGCGGAATGGGTGGGAGACCCCGAACCCCACTTCCAAGCCGGCCAAGTCTTCTCGTCCCTCCTCAAGCAGCTCTACATCGACCGGCAATACGTCCCGCGCTCGATCCTGTTGCCCGCCGACTTTGACGACCGCGAGGCCCTCGCCCGCTTGCTCACCGAACGCACCGGCCATCGCATCGAGATCGCCGTTCCGCAGCGCGGCGAGAAGCGCTCCCTCGTCGATCTAGCCGGCCAAAACGCCAAGCAATCCTACATCCAGCGCTTCCGCGTCCTGGAGCCATCGCGCAAGGCGATTCAGGAGGCGCTCGCCGAGGCCCTCATGCTCGCCGAACTCCCCCGCCGCATTGAGTGCTTTGACATCTCGCACATTCAGGGCGCGGAGACGGTGGCCTCGCTGGTCGTTTGGGAAGACGGCAAGATGAACAAGCAGCTCTATCGCAAATTCAAGATCAAAACCGTTGCAGGCGTGGACGACTTTGCCTCGATGCGCGAGGTCATCACGCGCCGCTACAAACGGCTGCAAGACGAAAAGCAGCCGATGCCGTCGCTGATTCTGGTCGATGGCGGCCTCGGCCAGCTCCACTCGGCCGCCGAGGCGCTCGAATCCCTCGGCCTGACCACGCAGCCGCTGGCCTCGATTGCCAAGCGCGAAGAGGTCATTTACCTTTACGGCAACGAAGACGAGCCGGTGGTGCTGGACCGCCATTCGCCGGTGCTGCACCTGATTCAGCTCATCCGCGACGAGAGCCATCGCTTCGCCGTCGGCTATCATCGCCAGCGCCGCTCGATGCGCGACCGTGAGTCAGAGATTCTGGAGATCCCCGGCGTAGGCCCGCAAACCCGCCAGCGTTTGCTCACTCACTTCGGCAGTTTGCGCGAGGTGCGCGAGGCGACAGTCGAGTCGCTCGCCGCCGTCGTCCCGCGCAAGACGGCGGAGACGATCTGGCGGCATTTTCATGAAGCGCAACAAGGGCAAGGCGAAGCCTTATCAAGTTCGGCAAGTATTGCTGGCCGTGGACAGAATGGTCGATAAGAACACAATGAAGAAGTTGCAATGAGCCACAAGAATCTTGACCACTACACCTATCGCGTCACCTGGTCGCAGGAGGACGGCGAATATCTAGCACTCTGCGCAGAGTTTCCATCGCTGAGATGGCTGGCGGCTGCTCCGGAGACGGCTCTTGCCGGGATTCGCAAAGTCGTTGCCGATTCCGTGGCCGACATGATTGCCAACGGCGAAGCTCCTCCCGTTGCGCTGGCGGAAAGGCGCTACAGCGGCGAGTTCCGCGTGCGCATTCCTCCGCAAGTGCATCGGGCGCTGACGCTGGAAGCGGCTGAACAAGGCATCAGCCTCAACCGTCTGGCCAGCGCCAAGCTGACCGGGTAGGACGCTTCAGGCGGACTACAAGTGCTTCGATATATACTTCCTCAAACGCCAATCAGACGTTTGGGAGCCATCATGTCACGAGTAAGACGATTCACTTTCATCGGCTTCGTCGTATTGTTCGCTGTTTCAGCATTCGCCAAGGAAGAACAACTTCCAACCGACAGTGAACTGGCCGCAATCACCGCGCGTGGCCGCTTACTCTACGAAAGCGACCAGGCAGCGTGGCATGCAAGCGATGCAGTGATGGCGACACATCCTGCCAAAGAGAGTATGGGACGGTACATTGCGCGCAAAACAGATGCTGGTTGGGAAGTGGCATTTGGTCGTTTGAATGAAAGTCATGATGCTTTTTTGATCGCGGCCCTGGCGACGCAGGGTAAGTCGCTTCAGGAGTTTTCCGTCAAGACGTTTGAAACGCCGCAACAGGACACGGGGTTTTATCTCTTTGCCGCCAAAGGTATCGACAACGTCCTCAAAGTCTTTCAAGGCGTAAACCGACAATACAACGTGGCGGTTCTTCCTGCGCCCGAGAATCAACTTTATATTTATTTGATTCCCGCACCCACCGATGCTGACTTATACCCGCTTGGAGCAGATGTTCGTTATCTGGTCTCGGCAGACGGCGGAACAATTATTGAGAAACGCCAACTGCATAAAGGAATTATACCCGGCGGCGGGCCGATTCCCGCTGGTACAACAGTGGCCGCAGGCATGCATTCTCATTTTCTCAGCAATGTACCGGAAGACACAGACGTATTTCATGTTTTGTCCAGGAAACCGTTAATGCCCGAATACATTGGAACGGAAATCGCCGTTTACGAAGTGAATGTGGACGGAACCATCAAGATCGTTCAGAAGATGAAGAAGCACCGTTGAACAATTGAACCTGAATTGCGGTTTCTTGGGTCCAAAAATAGTTGATTGGAAGTGCCTGTGAAGCATTGAGTCAGAGAAGAATAGAGGTAATAGCTGAATGAGAAATTTCATAGCCCTTGCCGCTCTTATGCTCACGGTGCTCTCCATCTCGTGGGAGCAGGAGACTCCCGGAAACGGGGTAAAATTCGAAGTTATCTCTGTGCGTTTCCAAACTCCGGAGGAATGGGCCTATGAAAATCAAGACTGCATCGGTTGTTCCGATCTGATGGTTCGAGTGCGGCTCACAGCAGGACCCAATGGAATTCGCTACTATAAATGGGATTCTGGAAAACAACCGGCAACTTATGCAATTGATTGCACTGGACCCATTACCCGATGGCGAACTGGAATGGCCGAAAAAGATTTTCCAACATCCAGCCCTGGTATTAAGAAATTGCTTTCGGGAAGTGAAGGAAAATGGGAAGCGTTAAAGCCAAATTCATTCATTGAATGGAACGAAGTGGATTCCACAACAAACAGCGGAAAAATCCACGGATTCACCCTGTTTATCAAAGATGGCATGAAAGGGGATCAAAAAGAGCAGGAGATCCGATCGACGACTTACCAAGTTCCAACGCCAAAAAAGTAAAGACTTATAGAACAACCGGCCGGGATGCCCCATCCTTTCGCTTTTTTCTGGCGAAAGGGTGGGGACCACCAATTTCTGGCGGAAAAACCGAAGAAACCAGGTTCCGATTGCGGGTTATAGAAAATGTTGTATAATTCGTGAAGCGGGGGCAAGATGAGCAAGCCGCTGGCTGAAATCGCGTGGGAAGGCGACTCGAAGGATGTTCTCAGCGAATTTCCTTCCGAAGTGAAGAGTACCTTCGGCTTTTCCCTGCGCCGGCTTCAGAATGGCGAGTTGCCACGCTGCGGTGTGCGTCCGATGGCTTCGGTTGGCAAGGGCGTATGGGAGCTGAAAACCGACGATGATCGCACCTGGTATCGGGTCATGTATTTGTCGCAGATTCACGGAGTAATTTATGTACTTCATGCCTTTGAAAAGGACAGCACGAAGACGGACCGGCGAGATATTGAAATAGCGAAAGATAGACTGAAAATAGTTCACCAGCGATTGCGGGATGGAGGGCGAATCCAATGACCACCAA
>Ga0181520_10012301_pt1 | contig 11038 bp, 13 predicted proteins | sample PEATcosm2014_Bin_29_FD_132451 | JGI IMG/M metagenome (GOLD analysis project Ga0181520, IMG submission 132451) | Peatland microbial communities from MTU Mesocosm Facility, Houghton, MI, USA - PEATcosm2014_Bin02_30_metaG | ecosystem: Environmental > Terrestrial > Soil > Wetlands > Peat | place...
AGACACTCGAAGAGCGCTTCCTCGAGCTGCTGGGCGAGTCATGAACCCGGTTTTCACGATCGCGTTGCTCACACTTCGTGAGGCGGTCAGACGGCGGCTCGTCGCGGCGTGTGCGGTTATCACCATCGGGCTGGTCGCGCTCAGCGCGTGGGGATTCGATCGTCTCAGCCACAACGCCAGCATCACCTCGGGAGAGGTCGGCGTAGCGATCCCCCAGGCGCTCATCTTGTTCATGTTCATGTTCAGCTTCGTCGTCGCCCTGAGCGCTTCGGCGATGGCGTCGCCCGCTATCTCGGCAGAGGCTGAATCGGGCGTCCTGCTCTCAATCCTCGCGAGACCTGTAAGACGCAGCGAGGTCCTCCTCGGTAAATGGTTGGGTCTCGCGACCGTGATCCTCGCCTACTCGGCAGTGGTCTCCGGTCTCGAGGTCGGCGTCGTCGATTGGGTCGGCGGGTTCGTTCCGCCTAACCCCGTGCTCGTCGCCCTTTATCTTTTCGCCGAAGGCGCGATCCTCCTCACGCTCACGTTGTTGCTCAGCACGCGGCTGTCGGCAATCGCGACCGGGGTCGTCGCGATCGCCCTGTTCGGGGCTGCATGGTTGGCAGGGGTCGTCGGATCGCTCGGCACCGCGTTCAAGATCTCCTCACTCACGACCATCGGCGACGTCGCGCGCTACATCCTTCCGACCGACGGCCTTTGGCGTGGTGCGATCTACTACCTGGAGCCGCAGTCCTTTGTCGTGCAGCGCCTCACAAATTCGCCCAACAGCGGCAATCCATTCTTCGCCCAGGCGCCGCCATCGTGGACGTACTTGGTCTGGGTCGGTGTCTGGTTTCTCGCGGTGCTCGCTGCGGGGATCGTCAGCTTTGACCGTCGCGAGCTGTGATGTGCCAACTGGCAGAACGTTGTGATTATCACAGCGAGCGGAGAGGGTCCCGTTGCGGTTCGGCGCCCTCGTTGATTTCGTTCCTTTCGCAAAGCTGACCCCACTAGCCGATTCGACGCTCGCCGAGCTTGCGGGAGGCGGCGTCGCTATGCGCTCCGCCAGTGTCGGCGGTTCGGGACCGTCGCCAACTGCTCGCGTTCAGTTGCTCCGGGTTGGTGCATATTGTTGCTCTTGCACGCGAGGTCCTCCTTTGCTCGAGGGTTTTGGATTCGCACCCCCGAGTGTTGTCCTACTCGGAGCTTTCGCCGAGGAGGACATTGCTGTGCTCATAACCGTCTTCTTGGCCAACGCTCACGCCCCCAGATCCCCCAGCTGGCGTCAGCGCTCTCACCGGCGCTCAGCAGAAACGCGGCGTGCGCTTCTTCATGACATCAATTATGCGCGCCCGCTCTCGACACCCGGAGTGCTACCTGACCGGCGTTCTGTCGCTGCGCGATCCGCCCGATGGATCAAGTCCTGTGACCTTCTTCCCGTGCCGGGAGGAGGTCCCTGCGCTGTTTTATACGTGCCTAATACCGGTTGGCGAGAGTCGCGACCGCCACGTCGAGACCGGTTCGCCGCGGTTCAAGCCGCCCGACGGCGCACAAGCCAGACGGTCACGGCGCCAAGCAGTACTGACAGCGCGAGCAGCCAGCCCCCTTCGATCCACTGGAAGGGCCAGAAGCGGCTAACCGGTTGGTAGTTGGCCCACAGTGTGTAGCCGTGCTGGACACCGCGTAGGGGTCAGGGAGCCGAAACCGTTGATGCCGCCGCGCCCGCTTGCAGCGAAAGATGAAGGGCAGAGCTGCGGGAGTAGACGAAGAGGCGGTCGGCTGCCGAACACGAACTTGCCGGCCTTCGTCCACCGCGCCGTCCAGGTCAACTGCCACGAGAAGACCGTGACGTTGGAGAACAGTCGCATTGACGGTCCTCCTCGCGCGCGACAGAGCGCGCCTCCGGAAATAAGCTTTGTCATGGCAGCAGAACCGATGATCATCCGACCCTGCGAGAGCACAAGCTCCGGTGAGGTCATCAAGGGCTTGAGCCTGGTGATCGGAGTTTACCCAGCGGCAGGTCTAGCGAGCGAAGTCGCTCCCCTCCATGTCCATCACGAGGACGACGAAGCCTGGCACGTTATTTCCGGCGCGCTGCGCTTCCGGTTCGTGGATCGGGAGTTGATAGCTGAAGCTGGATCGACCGTGCTCGTTCCGGCCGGAGTCGCTCATACTTTCGGGAACGCGGGTTCCGACCTGTCACGGTTCATCATCATCCTTCCGACAAGGCTCCATGACCTGATCACACACCTACATGCGGGTAACCGTTCTGATCACAAAGGGATCTACCAAAGATACGCATCCGAACTTTTGGAATGACCGAGCGCTGGTACGACGCTCACCCTGTGTTGAACTCATACGACAGCGCCAACCGGTGACCATGCCAGAGGTGGCAAAAGCGGCGATGGTTTCGGAAGCCACCGCCTATCGGTACTTTCCGGACCTGGCGTCATTGCTGGCCAAGGCCCTCGCGGAGGACTGGCCCACCCCGGCCGAGGCCCTTGCTCCCGTGGAAGCGTCGAACGATCCCGTGGAACGCGTGGCCTTCGCTACCCGCTTCCTCCTTCAAGGAGTAGCTGAACGCCAAGCAGTCGTCCGGTCCATGATCGCCGCGACCATCGTCCAGCCAGGCCTCGTCGGCAGTGCTCGCCCGGGGATCCGCTTCGGGCTTATCGAGTATGCCCTGACGCCCTTTTTCGATGCCCTCAAATCGGCCAGTCCCGACCTACCAGCTCAGCTGCGGCTCGATCTCGCCGTGGTCATCAGCGCGGAAGCGTTGTTCTGCCTCACTGACCTCTGCGGCCTCAGCACCGCAGACGCCATAGACAGTGCGGAGAGGACCGCCAGAGCGCTCACCGCTGCCGCCTTTCAACGGGTCAGTTAGCGCCGAATCCCAAAGGTCGACTGCAATCTGGCTGTTGGAGAGTTTCTGGGGAACTCAGACAGCCCGGCCTCGACATTGAGAACCGGAATACGAGCTTTGGCGAGCGCGCCAGAGCGATCCGTCGGCACGCGCCACGTCAAAGGAGAGGCGCGCTTTTGGCAACCACGCGGACCTCCGGCGTCACACAGGGCAAGCTTTTGGCAGGAAACAGCGGTGGAACCGCTGGGCCAAGCGCCTGTGCAGTCTTCTTGGGGGGTGTGGAATTGCTCCCGTATCGGCTTCGAACATGAATCACTTACTGCGTGTACGAACGGACACAGAAACGGCCCGCTGAACTGGCTGAAGGTAGTGATTGTGACAACAGCGGAGAGGGTGGGACAACGTTTGCACCAGGACGTCTGGGATCAGGTGAGACGGCTGATCAAGAACCTCCCCGGATGAGCCTAGCTGCGCGATGTACCGGAATTGTGAGTTCGGGATCCAGGAGGCTGATGGCTTCCAGGGTAGGTCGATGAGTCCGCCCAGATCGGCGACTATCCCGGACGAGCCCGCGGTCAAGTGCTGCCGGTCCTCGAGCACAGATCATCCTGATCTGATGCGGTGCTCGGGACGCTACCGGATGCGATCGCGGGCCACCGAGATCGGCTGGAGAGGTCCGGATCCGCGGTTCTTAGCAGTCGAGCGGTCGCACAACCGACTCAGACGGAGGCCCGGCCTGTGCGCTGTCTCCTTCCCGGCTTGGAGCCAGCGGGCGAGTTTCTGCGTTTGTGCTTACGTCCTGGTCGCGATCGGTGGACGACGGGAAGACGACCCTGACAGAGAGCCCGCCGTCGGGCATGGGATGCGCGTTGATGCTGGCCTGGTGGGCGGTAGCAATGGCCCGGACGATGGAGAGTCCGAGCCCGTGCCCGTCCTTGTAGTGTGCGCGGCGCGGATCGAGCCGTTGAAAGGGCTGGAAGAGGCGGTCGACCTCAGCTGGCGGGATGCGTGCTCCGGTATTGGTCACCGACAGAACGGCCTTGCCGCCGGTCACCTCTGTCACGACCTCGACGCGGCCGCCGACGATGTTGTGGCGTACGGCGTTGGTGAGCAGATTGGCGACGAGCCGTTCGACGAGCAGAGGGTTTCCATAGAGGAGTGCCGGTGTCGTCACCTCGTCGACGTGGATCCCCAGTCGGTCGACCTCGGGCTGGAGGTCGGCAAGGGTCGCGGCGACGGTGGCAGCGAGGTCGATGGGTTCGTGTCCATCGAAGCCGCTTTCACTGCTGGCGAGGGTGAGAAGAGCTTCGAGCAGGCGTGCCTGCTCGTCGCTCGAGGCGAGCACCTCCTCGGCGGTCGAGCGCCACTCGGCGATGGTTGTATCGGGGTCGTCGAGCGCAACTTGTAAGAGGGTGCGCTCGGCGGTAAGGGGCGTGCGCAGTTCGTGGGAGGCGTTGGCTACAAAGTGTCGTTGTGCCTCGAAGGCAGCGTCGAGCCGCCCAAACAGGTCGTTGAGGGTGTCCCCGAGTTCCTTGAACTCATCTTGCGGGCCGTCGAGGGCCAAGCGCTCGTGCAGACTGGCAGAGGAGATCCTCCGAGCCGTGCGGGTGATGGTCCGGATCGGTCGCAGCATTCTGCCGGCGACAAGCCAGCCGGCCAGGAGGGCGAGCACGGCGACGATGGCCAGAGCGATCCCTGAGTTGACCAGAAGCTGGTGCGAGTCGACAGCGCGCTGTGCAGCTTCGACGGGCCCTGTCTGAGCCAACTGATGCACGGCCTGCGCCAGCTGATACCCGGCTTGTGCCAGCTTGTGCTGGTCCCGCGCCAGCTGGCTCCCAGCCTGTGAAAGCTGACGCTGGTCCTGTGCGAGCTGTTGCTGGACCTGGGTAAGCCGAGGAAACCGAGCCAGTAAACCCTGATTCTTAGTAGGAAATCCTTTCAGCTCGAGCACAACGTTTGCCAGCCCCTGCTGAGCCTGTCCTAGCGGCAGGAGAGGCTGGGCAAACTGAGGAAGCCCCAGCTGAGGCAGCAGCTGGAGATGCCGGAGAGCCTCGATGGCAGGAGTCTGAGGGATCTTCGGCAGGGACGGCTTTCTATATTTGGTCGCCCGCTGAAATAGGACGTATGTGACGGCGACCAACGCGGCGCCGGAGACAAGGAAGAGGCCGCCGCAAAGAGCGGTGAGCCGGAGCCGCGCGGTGCGCCGAGGCCAGCGCAGCCAGGCCGGAGATCTGAGCCGAAGACGGGGTACGGTCATGATTGTCCTCCGATGCGATAGCCGCTCTCGCGGACGGTCTCGATGAGCGGCGGTTCTCCGAGCTTGGCCCGCAGCCGATTGACGGTGGCTTTCACGGTCGTCGTGAACGGGTCGGTGGCGAGATCCCACACTCGTTCGAGTAACTCCTCGGCCGAGACCGGCTTGCCCTCGGCGGCCAGTAAGCATTCCAGGACGGCGAACTCTTTTGGTCGAAGCGCAAGAGTGTGCCCGGCCCGTGTTGCGACCCGCGTGGCGGGATCGAGGCTCAGATCCGCGTAGCCCAAGCGGCCCGTTTGCGCGGTACCGGGGCGCCGACCGAGAGCCTGCACGCGCGCCACCAGTTCGGTGAAGTCGAACGGTTTGGGCAGGTAATCGTCGGCTCCGAGCCCGAGCCCTTCGACGCGGTCTCTCACCGAGCTGGCGGCGGTGAGCATGAGGATTCGGCTCTCGGACCGCTCAGCCGAGAGGCTGCGGCAGATGTCGTCGCCGTGGGTGCCGGGCAAATCCCGGTCCAAGATCACCACGTCGTAGCGGTTGGCGCCGAGGCGGGCGAGGGCGTCGTCGCCGTCGAGGACGACGTCGACGGTCATCCCGTAGCGGCGCAGCCCCGCGGCTACGGATCGGGCCAGGCGTTCGTGGTCTTCTGCTACGAGCACTCTCATCGCTGCCTCCTGGCCAAGCGTGGCACCCGGCCCCGCCCATCTGTGGGCGACTTTCCGCCGAAGGAACTCTGCTTGAGTACAAGATCGCAGATCGCAGGTCACACGCAGGTCACACGTGTGACCTCATTGTGACCTTCTGTTTCGTACAACTACTCCGACACCGCGTTCGAAGGGGAGACGAAGCAGATGAACGGAAACGAGGGACGCCCTCAGCGCCCTGATGGCCCATGGAGGGCGCGGGAAGACGGCGAGAAATGACAACGTCGTACCGGCGATGCCGCGCCCTCGCCGTCCTCCTGGGCGCGGCGGCCCTCGCGCTGGCCGCGTGCAGCGCCCCCAGCTCCCCCGCTAGCCAGGGCACCAGCTCCCCGACGGTCGCCAGTCTGCCGACGAGTACCACCTTGGGGAGCGGCAGCGGTCACAGCGGCAGGAACACCGCGACCACGGCCCCCAAGGCCAGCAATGCGACCGCGCTCGTGGACGAGTGGGCCACCTGCATGCGCCGCCACGGCGATCCCGACCAGACCGACCCCATGATCGATTCGCACGGAGGGATCAACATCACCGTCCCGAGCGGGGACGCCAGCCACGCGTTCGGCGAGGCTCTCCACAACGTCACCGGCACGTGCAGCCAGTACCTGGCCGCGGCCCAGAGAGTGCTGCGGGCCGAAATCCCCTACACCCCCTTCAATCCCGACACGGCTTTGATCGTCCAGTACGCCAACTGCATACGGGCGAATGGGATCCCCAACTACCCCTATCCCGTAGGGGACAAGACGGATTTCAATGGTACCGGCATCAACCTGAACAGCCCGGTCTTCCTGAGCGCCAACAACGTGTGCGGCAAACAGATCGGCGCACCAGCTTGGTGGATCAACGGCTGGGGTCCACCGGGAGACATCAGTTCTACGAGCGGACCGACCGGCGGCGTCCCGCACGGCGATCCGGTGCCGGTCACGGGCTGAACCCGCCGAGCGGTCGTGACCGTCGCCCACATCATCCGTCCCTCTCACCACACGAACCGGGTCGCGGTCACAACTGTGACCGGGTTGTGACGGTCCGTTTCGTACAACTGCGTCCAACCCGCTTCGACTATGGAGACAGACCAGATGAATGGAAATGGCAAACGCTGCGGCAGGCCCGATGATGCCGCTCGGGTGAGGCGGCGACACATGAAGAGGACCTACCGGCGATCGGGCAGGCCCGCGGCCCTCCTCGCGGCGGCAGCTATCGGGCTGGCCGCGTGCAGTGCTTCCGGTCCCCCGAACGGCGCCGGCTCCCCGTCCGCCAACCAGGGGACCAGCTCACCGACCGTCGCCAGCCTGGCGACGACCACGACCAGCACCAGCGCGAGTTCGACGACCACGGGTATCGGGAGCACCACGACCACGGGGCCCGTGGGTGACCCGATCCGGTTGCTGGACCAGTGGGCCGACTGCATGCGCAGCCACGGGGATCCCGACCAGGTCGACCCCACCGTGGATACCACCAAGGTGATTCAGATCACATTGGGCGCCGGATACGCCGGCGGGTTACGCGGCGTGAGTGGCGCGTGCGGCGCGTACCTGAGCGCGGCCGAGACGGCGCTAGGAGGTGGCACGCCGCCGGCGGCGTCGAGCGAGGCGACCGCGCTGAAGTTCGCTCAGTGCATGCGGGCCAACGAAGTCCCCGACTATCCCGACCCGACGGGCAACGGTCAGGTCATCCGCTCAACCAGTGAGAGTGACTTGAATCCGGCCGCCCCGACATTTCAGGCCGCCGCCACCCTGTGTACCAAGAAGACCGGCTTCGTTTCCAAGTTCAGCACCGGCGCCCCCCAGCCCGGATCGATCAACGTCAACATGGCGGGTGGGTTTGGGGGCAAACCGTGAACCGGCGGCAATGGCATAGAAGGCGCAGAGATATGTCAACGACCCACCGGCGATGGTGCGGGCTCGCGGCCCTTCTCGCGGGGACAGCCATCGTGCTCGCCGCATGCAGTGGTTCCGGCGACCCGAGCGCAACCAGCCCCCCTACCATCGCCAGCCTGGCGACGACCACGACCACAGTCAGCGGAATCGCCACGAGCACTGGCGCCCGGGGCGCCACGACCACGACCGGGGGCGGCACCTCCTCGACCACGGTGCCCAAGGGTGGCAACGCGACCAAGCTGGTGGACGAGTGGGCTACCTGCATGCGCAGCAACGGCGATCCCAACCAGGCCGACCCGATCATCGACGCCTATGGGGTGATCAACATCACCATCCCTGCCGGCGTCTCACAAACGCTGTCTAGCCAGGTCAGCGGAGGCACTGGTTCGCAAAGCGGTCAGTGCAGCGAGTACTTAGCCGCGGCCCAAAGCGCGTTGCGGGCCGCCAACCCTGTCGCCCCCCCCGCCGGACGACAGCGAGTACCTGAAGTACGTCGAGTGCATGCGGGCGAACGGGGTCCCCAACTTCCCCTACCCTATAGGGGACAAAACCGATTTCCAGGGCACTGGCGTGGACCCAACCAGCCCGTTCGTCGAGAAGGTCAATGGGGTCTGTGGCAAGAAGATAGGTGCGCCAGCTTGGTGGACTGCCGGCACAGGCTCGCCGGGAGATGTCAGCGTTTCCAACGTCGGTCCCAACGGCGTTCCCAACGGCGTTCCCCCGCCCTGCTTCTATACGAAAGAGGGGTGCCCGCGCGTGCCGACGGGTAGCAATGGCTGAGGTCTCCGCAAGACGAGTCGTGGCCATCGCGGCTATCGCCGGCGCCTTGGTCGGAGGGGTGGTGGCTGGCGGGGTGGCCGTCGCGTCTCACAGCGCCAGCCCCGACAGCCCGGCCTCCTCGTCGGGCAACAGCAACTCGATCGCCACGGCCGCGGTGGTACGGACCACCCTCACGAATACCGTGCAGGTAGGCGGCGCGATCGGCTACGACGGCTCTTTCACCGTCGCCACTCCATCGGGGACAAGTGTCCAGCAGGTCGCCCAGGCCCAACAGACTGTGACCCAAGATGAACAGACACTGGCCGCAGACGAGCAGGTCGAATCCGACGTGTCGCGCGCCGACGGTCAGGCGATAGCAGTCGACTGGGCCAATATCAAAGCCGACAGGTCCACTCTCAGCTCGGACAAGGCGAAGAAGACCCGGAATTGCGCTGGGAAGGGAGCGTCCAGCCAGGCATGCAGCCAGGACGCCCAACAGGTGAGCCAGGACCGGACCCAGCTGACCCAGGCCATCCAGCAGGTGGTTCCCGCCAAGCTGAGCGCAACCAATGACCTAGACCAAAACCAGGCCAAGGTCGCCTCCGATAAGACAAAGCTGGGAGACGATCAGGCCTACCTGGTGTCACTGCGAGCAACAACGGTGAACCCCGGCACGACGTACACCTTCCTGCCCCAGGTAGGCGACGTCATCAAGGAGGACCAGAACGTCTACTCGCTCAACAACGAACCGGTGCCACTCTTGTACGGTTCCATCGCCGCTTATCGGGCGTTTTACGTCGGCATGTCCGACGGTGCAGATGTGAACGAACTCACCCACGATCTCATGGCTCTCGGTTGCGGAGCCGGGCTAACCGGGACTAACCACTACTCGTCCGCCACCGCGATGGCCGTCGAGCGTTGGCAGCGCTCGCTCGGCTTGCCCTCGACGGGCGAGATACTGCTCGGCGAGGTTGTGTTCGAGCCCGGTCCAATCCGGGTCACGTCGGTCGCACCAACGGTGGGTGCGTCCGTCGGGGGCGGGGGCGGCGGGGACGGCGGCATCGTGCTGACGGCCACGGCCACCACACCTATCGTCACCGTCGACCTCGACGTCACCCAGGAATACCTCGTGAAGCCGGGCGACACGGTGTCGATCGTGCTGCCCGACGGCACCTCGACCGTCGGCGGGCGCATCGAGACGGTCGGCAGCGTGGCCACCTGCTCGGGTGGGGGCGGCATGGGCACCGGCTCCAGCACGTCCGGCCAGTCGCCCTGCTCGGCGGTCGGGAGCAACAGCAACGCCACCCCGACTGTCACGGTGATCATCAGTTTGGACAGCATCCCGCAGCTGGCCACATTGGACCAGGCGCCGGTGAACGTCAACATCACCTCCCAACGCGCCGACAACGTCCTGGCTGCGCCGGTGAACGCTCTTTTGGCCCTCGCGGGCGGCGGGTTTGGCGTGGACGTGGTGACCGACGGAACCATGCATCTGGTCGGTGTCACCACCGGCCTTTACAGCAACACCTTGGTCCAAATAAGCGGGTCGGGCATCGCCGCCGGCACCCGGGTCGAGATACCGTCGTCGTGACGACGACCGTCCCGGTCCCTCTGGACGAGGCCGCCCCGCCCGGGCCGGTCTTAGAGCTCTTCGACGTGGTCAAGGAGTACCCCGGCGACCCACCCGTCGTGGCCCTCGGCGGCGTCGATCTGCGCATCGACCAGGGCGAGCTCGTCGCCATCGTCGGACCGTCCGGGTCGGGCAAGACCACCCTTTTGCATGTCATGGGCACCCTTGAGCGGCCGACGCGCGGCGCGGTCCGCATCGCGGGGGAGGACACCTCGGCCATGTCCGACAAGCAGCTGTCCGGCTTGCGGGCCCGGCGCCTCGGCTTCGTCTTCCAGCAGTTCTTCTTGCTCGACGGCCTGAGTGTCCTCGACAACGTCGCCGAGGGCCTGCTCTACCGGGGCGGGCGGGTGGCCGATCGCAGACGAATCGCCAAAGTGGCCATCGAGCGGGTCGGGCTCGGCCACCGCCTCAGTCACCGGCCGAACCAGCTCTCGGGTGGAGAGCAGCAGCGCACAGCCAGCGCCCGCGCCCTGGCGGGCCGACCCGCGCTTGTCATGGCTGACGAACCGACAGGGAACCTGGACTCGGCAACGGGCGCATCGATCCTGGAACTGCTCCGCGAACTGCATCGAGAAGGCAGGACCATCGTGGTCATCACCCACGACCCCGAGGTGGCCGCCGCCATGGAGCGGCGCGTCGAGATCCGAGACGGGAGGATCATCCGTGACACGCCGATGGGCTCGCAACACTAGTGGCGGCAGCTCCAAGCTGTCGCGCCGCGACCTGCTCCGGGTTGGGAGCCTTGGGCTACGCAGCCGGCGCGTGCGGGCGTCGCTGTCCGCACTCGGTATCAGCATCGGCATCGCCGCCATCGTCGGAGTGCTCGGGATTTCCCAGTCGTCGAAGTCGGGTCTGCTTAACGAGTTGGGACAGCTCGGCAACCTGCTCACCGTTCAGCCCGGAAGCACCGCCTTCGGCCAGCAGACCGAGCTGCCCACGACGTCCGAAGGCATGGTGGCGCGCATCGGACCGGTCACG
>Ga0181520_10012302_pt1 | contig 11037 bp, 9 predicted proteins | sample PEATcosm2014_Bin_29_FD_132451 | JGI IMG/M metagenome (GOLD analysis project Ga0181520, IMG submission 132451) | Peatland microbial communities from MTU Mesocosm Facility, Houghton, MI, USA - PEATcosm2014_Bin02_30_metaG | ecosystem: Environmental > Terrestrial > Soil > Wetlands > Peat | place...
AAAATAGAAAACCCACCTGCCAGTTGCATCGCTGGCGGTGGGTCCTTTGGAGGAGGCGGCTTGTAAGTTGCTCTAGCCCAACCATATCCTCACGCCAGAATGCGCCTGCGCACAGCACATCGCTGTACAACAACACATGGTGGCGGTGATGGGGCTAAATGTGTTCACAAAAAGAATGTAGCACAAGCATGCATGATAGACAAGAAGGAATCAACACATTCTCGTGTAGGAACCTTTCCATCGCCCCTCGACTAGAGGTGAAGATAAATGTCCGCACCGTACACCAGGCCCAACGTAAGGAGAGCAATGAAGATCTCGCCAATGGCTCCGACGGCGAAGGGCCGCCAGCCCTGTTTGCCGAGTTCGCGCAGGCTGGTGCGGAGACCGACTCCCGCAAAGGTCAGCAGGAAAGCCCAGCGAGAGAGATTCGCCACACTCGCCAACTGCGGCTTGGAAAAAAAGCCAAGCGTGGCCAGGATGGAAATGAGAAGAAACCCCAAGACGAACTTTGGAAACTTCCTCCAAAGGAAGGCTGCTTTGTTGCCAACTGCCTGAGCTTCGCCACGCGACGACCAGTAGAGAGCATAGCCGAGCACGATGAAGCCAATGAGCGCGTTGCGCGTTGTCTTGGCCAGGACGGCTACCTTGCCCGCGGCGTCAGAATAGAGCGCGCCGGCAGCGGTGGCCTCGGCGGTGTTGTCGACGGCCAGACCGGCCCACAACCCGTAGGCCTTGTCGCTCAGATGCAGCGAGTGGCCGATGAGCGGAAAAGTGAAGAGCGAAATAGCTCCAAGAGCGAGAATGGCTGCGATGGCATAGGAGGCGTCTTCATCGTCGGCGTCGATGGCCGGCTTGGCAGCGATGATGGCGGACACGCCGCAGATCGACGAGCCGACAGCCAGCAACGAAGTGAGCTTGGGGTTGAGCTTGAACGCGCGGCCCAGAAGATGCATGAACGTAAGCGACAGAGTGATTGCGACTGCGACAAGCAAGAGCGATATGCCGCCCAAGTGGAGCACGTCGCCGAGCAGGAACCGTGAGCCGAGCAAGACGATTCCTGCTTTTAGCCAGAACTCGTACGTTGCCACGCCAGGCTGAAAGATGCGCGGAATGCCGACGGTGTTGGCGATAATCAGCCCAATGACGATGGCCCAAAGGACATATTCAATGTTCGGAAAGGTCACATGGTGCGCCTTTGTATATGCGGCGATGGATTGTTCAATGAACTTTCCTGCGTATCCCACGGCGGCCAGCAACAGTAGCCCAGGGATGAGCGAAGCGATACGGCCTATGCCAATGGGATTCTCCGCGACGGGGGATTGGATCGCGGCGCCTGTACTAGCCATTCTGATCTCCTTGTTGAGCAGGAACAAACGATGGTTTGAAGGGGTAGCCCAGAGGGCATGAGAACGGAGGGGAATCAGTGCCTACGCTTCACCGCATTGCTCGCTGTGTTTGCCTGGGGCGGCAAAGCCTTTCCAATTTGCGGATTTCACCACTTGATTGGCGGCAGAAAATTGAGGCGAACGAGCAGCGCCAGCACGAGAGCAAGCACCACGGAGGCGACATCGAGTGAGAGCGCTCGCCGGGGATTGGCAGTGGGATTCGACATAATTCCTCCGAGGATGTCAACTTGCAATCGAGGCAGAAACTTGGAGCGCCGGGCGGGAATTGAACCCGCGAATACAGGTTTTGCAGACCTGCGCGTTAGCCCCTTCGCCACCGGCGCTAATTAAGACAGCTCACAGCGAACAGTTCGCAACTAACAATTGGGAACGAGCCACCTTTAGCTGCCAGCTTTCAACTGTCAGCTCCAACGAAAAAACCCACCGCGCCTTCTGGCGGGTGGGTTGTCTGGGTTCGTAATTCCTGTTTCGGAATCTAGCCCAGAGTACACGCCCGCGCAGCGCAGCCCTGACAGGAGCACATACACTTCGCGGGATTGTTCAAATGGGCCATTGAATCCTTCGCTGGCGAAGCACCGACATTTCGGCCGCTCACCATTGAGTCGTAGATTACGGTCAAATCGTTTTCATGTCAAGAGGGCCTTGGCAAAAAACGTCTTGATCTTTGCCAGACTGTGGAAAGTCGAATGCCTCCGCGCGCAGGAGAATTCGCCTCTTCCAACGACCGCGCCCGTCAGCCACGGCCTCTGATTGGATGACCGAACAAATCGGAGGGCATCTCGGAAACCTAGGCATCGGGTCCGGTGAGCAAGCAAACGCCCAACTCGCTCTGAACACCGCCTTTTGGGCGATTCTCACAAGTGAAACTGCGCAATCCTGCGGATGCCTTGATCCATCCACACGAGGATCGGCTCTCCTGGGAACGCAGCGGTGTTTCCAGCTCCGCCCCGGCTTATGGCAAGCTGATAGAGAGCGCATCCAGCGCGCGGAAGGATCGTCCGAGAGTGCGAATCAGCCAAAAAGCAGCCCAGTTTACAGAGTCTGTCATTCGCGAGATGACGCGTCAGGCAATCGAACACAACGCTGTGAACCTCGCCCAGGGCTTTCCCGACTTCCCGGCTCCTGAAGCCATCAAAACCGCGGCGCAAAACGCTGTCGCGGCCGACATCAATCAATACGCCATCACCTGGGGCGCTCAGAAATTCCGCCGCGCGATCGCTGCAAAGTTCAACGAATGGCAGAGAATCGAACTCGATCCTGAACGCGAAATTACGGTCTGTTGCGGATCGACCGAGGCGATGATCGCCACGCTGCTGGCGCTTGTCGATCCGGGCGAAGAGGTCATCGTCTTCGAGCCCTTCTATGAGAACTACGGTCCCGATGCAATTCTCTCCGGCGCCACGCCGCGCTACGTCACGCTGCATCCTCCCACCGATGCCGATGGCGAGTGGAGCTTCGACGCCGCCGAGCTGCGCGCTGCTTTCAACGCGAAGACACGAGCTATTATTCTCAACTCCCCGCACAACCCTACAGGCAAGGTCTTCACGAGGGCTGAATTGGAATTGATCCGCGATCTCTGCGTCGATTTCGACGTTCTGGCCATCACCGACGAGATCTACGAGCACATTCTCTACGATGACGCGCGCCACATCTCCATCGCCACTATTGAAGGAATGCGTGAACGCACAGTGACGATCAACAGCCTGTCAAAGAGCTACAGCGTAACCGGTTGGCGTGTGGGCTGGGCCATTGCGCCGCCGCCCCTGACAGCGGCCATTCGCAAGGTACATGACTTTCTCACTGTGGGCGCGGCCGCGCCCTTGCAGGCCGCCGGAGCCACGGCGATGGAACTGCCCGCGAGCTATTACGCGCAACTCGCCGAGGGCTATACGCTCCGCCGTAATCTTTTGCTGGCCGCTCTGCGCGCGGCCGGATTCAAAGCCTTCAAGCCCAGTGGCGCATATTACATCATGACCGACGTCTCCGAGCTTACCTCGGGCAGCGACAAGACATTTGCAGCATACCTGGTCAAAGAAATAGGTGTCGCCACTGTTCCAGGCTCCAGCTTCTACAGCGATCCAAATCGCGGCAGCATGCAGATCCGCTTTGCGTTCTGCAAGCGGCGGGGGACGCTTCAATGCGCCATTGACAACCTCAAGGGCCTGCAACCAGCAGAGATTCTCCCATGACAAAGCAAGGAAGGTTGCAGCGGTCGGTACTTCACGGCATCCAGGTTATCGATCTCTTGCCTGGCTATCTGCGGCCCATGCGATAGTCCACGTACAGGATGTGCATTTTGATTTGGTCACTTGCTCGGTATTGCGGGAGCTGAGCCATCTTCAACATCTGGAGGATGGCGCCGGGGTTCCCACCGCTCCATTCGACAATCGATGACAAGACTGTGTCCAGGTTGGAGGCGAACAGTCGAGCTGTTTCTGCGACGCGTTGAGCGAATTCCAACGCGACCGGAAGCGGCCAGTTCTTGAGTTCCAACCGTTCCGACTTGTTTGCACAGAGTGGGCGAAGAGCACCGATGTCCTCCATGTGCGGTGACCGGGATGCAAAGATCACCGGGGTTCGACCGTAATAGTGCAAGTCCTTGATCGTGCGGGCCACCACGCTGGACGGCGAATCGAGCTGGTCGAGGACCATCAGATAGGGGCGCGTATCGAGCGCCCGGTGCACGATGCCTTTCAACGATGCGGTCGAGAGAGCCGCGAGGTTTTCGGTGCGCTGCATTGCCCTGTCTGCCACGTGCAATGCGTGGAACAACGTTAGAAGGAATTCGCGCGGCGCTCGCATCTGCGCGACGAAGAGCGCAAGCGGCTGGCAATCGGCGAACCTCCGTACCAAACGCGATTTGCCAACGCCCTCAGGTCCGAAGACCAACATGGATCTCCGTATCTTTGCCTGGTTCCTTAGACGCGCCATCTCTTCTTCGCGTTCGACGCAGCTCAGATACTCGGGGCTCGGCGCTTGTTGGGCAGCGTTGCTCATGTCCTCCTCGGCAGTTTCCTTTGCCTCTTCTGTCCTGCGTATGAACTAGATTAAACGAGTGCCGAAACATCCTGTTGCAACCGGTTGAGCCGTTCAATAGCCGACTGCACGGCGGGAGCTCCTTCTTCTTTGACTTTCCGCGCCCGGTCAAGCGCCAGTTCTGCGATACGGCTGATTTCATGCAGCAGCTTGCGAATCTCCGCTTCAAAGAGTCCGCGGCTATCCTGAATGCGATTCAGAACATCGTTTTGCACACGTGCGCTGTTCACTTCCAAAAGATGCCGCAGAAATTCGCGGGCGTCGTTCGTGATGACTTTGCGCCCACCCACAAGCGGCAACATGGCGTCAGCGAGCCAACGCAGCGGCGATGGAGGTTGCGCGGTTCCGATGAAGCCTTCGAATATGAACCCGGAACGCACACGAAGGCCCTTCTCTGGATCGAGCGCATGGGGCATCCGTGTCAGTTCATTGAGGCCCGCACCGGCGAGCTTTCTTAGAAAGCTGTTTCCCATCTCCACAAATCTAAGCGCAACTGCGCGATATTGGTGTTCTCCCTCCTCCTGCTCAGGCTTGAGCCAGGGCATGATCTTGCGGTGCGAGATCTGCTGGGCCAGGTGCATCAGTTGGCGCCGATAGTGCGGGCCAAAGCCGAGGGGTACGGTCGGTAGCAGCTCGCAGAACTCTGTTTCAGATTCCGTCCACGCGGAACGGAAAAACTGACGATGCCGTTCCCCGAAGAGGTCCGAAATCCGGTGTAGCTCAGCCATAAACAGGTAATCCAGTTCGCGCATGGAGCGCTCAGCCTCGTTGATGGTTTCCTTCATGAGTCCGATGCGCCGTTCGGATTCTTCGATTGGCCGCTGAAGCGCGTCACGGTCCTCACCGATAACGGCCAGCAGTTGCTCGCTCAAGCGCTGGAGGCCTCGGTCGCAAGCGCTGCGAACCAAGCTTCTGCCCGACTCTTCGACAAGGCGCTGCAAACTAGCCTGCAGTTTGTCCCAATCCCGCAGCGGACCGTTGTTTTCCATCCGCTCGGCGGCACTCACCTCAAGGACCTCGCCCATCGGGCGATGCAGCCGCTTCTCCAGGATTTCGCGTGTGAACTTCACCGCCGCGGCACGTTCCAGATCGGTGGTGCGGTCCGCTTTGTTGATCACCAGGATCAATTCCTGCACTTGCTTGCCAATTGCTTCCACCAGCGCCAACTCCGCGCCTGCAATTGGGGGATCGGCTCCGACCACCACCAATGCCGCATCAATGTGAGGAATAAAGGCCTGTGTGGTTGCCGTATTTCCAGTGAAAACCGAACCCAAACCTGGCGTGTCTACAAAACACATGCCGGAGGACAACAACGGGCTGGGCAGAAATACCTCGGCGCCGTCCACGGCCTTCTTGTTTTCGGGGTTGAATTCTTCGGTCACGTATTCTTTCAAGTTCGTCGTCGCGACATCCCGCCAACAGCCGTCACGCATGCGAACGCGTGCGCGAGGCTCGTCGCCAAACCGAATCACCGTAGGCACCGCCGTAACCGGAACAAATCCGGTGGGGACAACAGCGCGCCCGACCAGCGCGTTGAGCAGTGTAGACTTGCCTCGTTTGAACTGGCCGACACAAGCCACGTAGAATCGTCCGTCGGAAACCCGCGCTGCGAGATCTCGAGCTTCCTCGGCGACAGGCTCAGTTCCAAGTTCCTGAGCCAGTCTGCCAAGTTGCAACAGACGGGCGGCGCCATCCATGCGCATGGATGGTACGGTGGGAAGGCCTCCGTCATCTAGCACTGTCGTACTGCTGTTGCATTCCAGCATCGGCTATCACCCTTGTGACCCAAAGCCTTTCCAACAAACGTATCGGAAACCCATATCTTCACCCGATTTGATGCGCTACTCCTGATTCAATCCAAGCTCATCGCGGATACTATGCCTTATGCTGTGCAGCAAGTTGCGAAGTTCATCGACGATTTCGTTTAGACCCTCGATCGCATCCTCAGCAACGGCGCCACAGCCGCGCAAGTGATGGGGCCTCAGTTCTTCGATGGCAATATCCACAAAGCCAAGGTCGGTCAGAACCGCACGTGACACCCGAATATCGGGTGGTTCGGGCTTCATGTGCTGGCAGGCGAGACTCCTCAACAGTTGAGCTCGGAGGCAGCGAATATGTTCCTCAATCACACACGCCTGTGCCGGAGCGATATCCACTACATAATGCGGGAAGGGAGACTCTGATTCCGACGAATGGAGCGCGTGCTCAATATCGCCGAGTAATCCATCGATGTGCTTGCAGGTGGCCCCCAAGCGCCGCCGCTGCACGGGATTGAGTTCACCAGGAGCTCGAATTCTCGTGTTATCGGATACGGCTTCGGACATGACTCCTCCACGTATTGTCCATCCTCAAGGGAGTCATCTGCCGAATTGAGCGGCCTTCAGGTGGACCGCAAGACCAACGGCAGTTCCCTTCCCCAATCAATGCACGATCATCACCGGGCAATGCGCGTACTTGAGGACCCGCTCCGAATTCGATCCCAGCATCCAGCGATGAAGTATTGTGTGGCTGCGCTTGCCCAGAACAATCAGACTGGCCTGGATGACGTCCGCCCGATGCAGGATCTGCTCTGCCGGATGGCCCACGACAATATCTGTTTCGAGTTCAATCTCCTTCTGCCTTGCGATCTCACGGATAGGGATAAAGCTGCGCTCATATCGCTCGCGGCCGTCCTCAAGCACCGCGTTGAACTCCGCGCTCTCGGCCGGCTCCGGCGGACGTATTACAGCGACGACGAACAGTTTGGATTTCATGTCTCCGGCCATCGACAGGGCAACGTTCAAGGCGTGCTCCGCATGCGGAGATGCGTCGAAGGCAACAAGTATCCTCTGAAACCCCACAAAAACAGTGCTTCCCATGGGCTTGACCTATACCTCTCCTGCAGCATTTGACTGCTGCATTGGTGGTTCCGATTTTTTGCTTGTTACCGCGTGGGGAAGAAGATGACGGGGCAGGAAGAGCGAATTTGCGATTACAGTTGGGATGACCGCGCTGGCGATGACCGTGCCCACGAGGTACGAGTACTGAGCTTGCGTGATAATCCCGTGGTTCAGTCCAAAAAGCGCAGAGATGGTGCCGAAGGTGAGACCGGTTGACATCATCAGCGTGTAGTATGCTCCGGAAGAGCCGTCGTACTTATGCACGCGGACAGCCGGGTACACTGTGGCAGCCTTGCACAGCGACTTCGCCAGGAACAGAATCAGCAGCGTGGCCGGGGCGGCCATCAATGCCGGCACAGAGACGAACGATCCAGCGCGGATGAAGTAGAACGGCGTGAGCAGCCCGAAGGTCAGAGTTCGCAACCGGCGGATAAGCGAGTGGTCCTTGCCCACCGTTCCCGCCAGCACCATGCCGATCATGTACGCCGGAAGAACCGCTTCGCTGCCGGCCCACATGGCCAGCCCGCCCATGGCAAAGAGAAGAAAGAGAATGTACTTGGCTTCAAGTTCGGAGACGCGCCCGCCGTACTTCCTGAAGAACCACGGCGTGAGGAACGGCAGAATCGCAAAGACTGCGGCGGAAACCACAATAAAGATCAGCGTCTTGATTGTGAACGGAGAGAAGATCAATCCCAGCGCGATCACGGTTCCGAGATCGTTGATAAAGCAGGCCGCGAGAATCGATTTGCCATACTCAGTGACGTTAAAGCCAAGTTCCAGCATCACGGCGTAGACGACGGCAACCGAGGTTGTCGAAAGGGCCACGCCGCAGAGCCAGCTGGGCATAATGGCCCAGTGCAGTACGAAGTGCGCGACCGCAGTGCACCCGAGGAAAGGGCCAAAGAATCCAGCCAGTCCGATGACTGATGCTTCTCGCCATTTGGTTCGGAAGATCACTGGATCTAATTCCGCACCGGCAAGAAACGTCAGCACAATGGCTCCAGTGCCGGCCAGAAAGGTGATCCACTGCGTGTTGCCCAGCAGACCGCCCTGCGCCATGAACGCACCGATGACAAGCTGGGCCACGGTGCCCACCACAATCTCAGAGAGCGCCGTGGAGATTTTGAACCAGATCGCCAACAGCGTCGCAGCCAACGCCAGACCCACCCAGAGCGCACAGAGAGCCCAAGTGTTCATCATGAGCACGAACTCCTAATTTGTCGTTCAGGGATCTGGCCGGGACACAACTCCGCAACAGGATTCCCTGTCAGGAGTTATCATCTGTCCGGTCTATTGGAATGGACAGCGGTTAAGGGCGAACTCCTTCACCACAACCAACATGTCAGTAAACACCCTTATCGTCTTGGTGTCAAGACTCTGTATTCCCAAAATGACGCGTCCAGGTGGCGGATTAGAAACACGTCTCCAGCGAATCAGTGCGGGACTCCCAAAGTGAAACCCGTCTAGCCGCACAGCATTCACAGTGACCGCGAGAAGAACGGATTCGAACCGGTAAACGCCAATCCCAAAGTCGCTCCTGGGTTATCGACCCGCGAAGTCGAGTCGGACTGCCAATAATGCGAAGCTTCCTGTGAAATCCTCGTAAATCTTGCTGAAGGCAACACCGTCGATGGTCATTGGGATGGACGAGCCGTTCTTCAGCATGGTGATAATCAGGCTCGCTTCGAGAGTGTCGTAGGGCCTAGGCGGAACGTCCTTGAGGTCCTCAGTTTCCGTCTCGATGGCCTTGCCGACCCCGGCACCCTGCGGAAGTTTGAGCAGGCAGGAGAATCAGGCTTCCTCGGGAATGAAGAGCGCGCCCTGCGCCTGATAGTTGGTCTTGCCGACCTTGCGGCGTTCGGTGCCGTGATCTGCGCCGTGCATCGTCGAGGCTTCGCAATGTTGTGTCCGCTGCCTCGTGTGAGATGGCCTGCGCGACTTGGCCGCTTGATGCCCGCGCAGCGCGGGAATCGCCCCTTTCAAATGGACAACCTCTGAAAACGCCCATTGCCGTTTGCGGAACCCCCTGATTTTGCTACCTCTTTTAATTTGCAGATGACAATGCCGTTTGATAATCTCATAATGACGCCCCACAAGTTGGCGGCGAATTCAGCACTCAGGAGACTGACATGGCAGATACAGCGAAGAAGACAAAGGCCACTGCAACGCCGCGCCAAGCCTCAGCAAAGAAAGCGAAAGACGCTGAAGCGGCGAAGCCAACAAAAGCAGCCAGCAAAGGGATTGAGCTTGTTGCAAAGGTCGACGTGCCAAAGAAGGCTAAGGCACCAGCCGCAAAACCGCGCAAGACTACGCCGATGAGAGAAAACGTGATTGCGATTTCGCATCCGACAATTGTCTCGCGGGAGATGATTGAGCAGGTCGCCTATCTGAAATGGGTTCAGCGCGGATGCCAGCATGGATGCGCACTCGAGGATTGGATCAAGGCGGAACAGGAACTACTGGAGCGCGCCTCCTAAAGACGTACCGCGAACACGTTCGTGGCTGCACTGGATAGAGCCCGCTCAGCGAACCACACTCTGAATTTGTTCCGAGGGTGGTTTATAGACTTCTGTTCGAAGTCCGAATCTCGGAACGATGCACAACCTTCCCTCCCCAGATCCCGACCGCTCTGCGGGGCTTTGCGGAGGGAGAGGATGGAAAGAGCAGTTTCCTTTTCTCCCCAAAAGGTCAACCCCCTCGCCATCGGCGCGACAACAGAGGCAACCGCCGCCCACTTCAGTCTTATGCTCCGCAACGAAAGTATGTAGTGGGAAGACTACCGAATTCATCAGTGACCCGTGCCTCATCGGCGATACGGGCATCCGTCTGCGCCTTGTTTTTGGTGCCTTTATACCAAGAGAGTCAGAAACTCTCGCCTTCAGGCAGGTCGGCCAGACGCTTTCCAGTATTGCTGTACCCTGCCTCTGACCTAATATCGGACCATACAGTGCGGTTCGCCACTTTAGCCTCTTCTTTGGGAGATATTGAGAGGTTGGCGATTTCAACAAAAGTAGCAACAGAGTAAAGTAATGTCTGATATAAACACCTTAGAATCAATGTATGGCGGAGTGGGAGGGATTCGAAATATCGAACGAATACTGATATTATCGGCAAACCTACCGATAAAACGTTTGATGGTACCCCCGCTTATACCGCCGCTCCATGACGCCATTACGAAAGCGGGCCAAAACGGGTGAATTCTCTACCGCTTAACAGGCGGTGGCTTCAGTTTGCAGCTGGATGCCGGGTTGATCGGCCATGCGGCCGATTACACCACGGCAAACGCTTCATGATTTCCCCTCAGCCAGGAGTTGCCAGAGAAATGCGTCGTCCCATGCGGCTTGCAGTCGTTTGCCGCGGATGCTTCCCTTGGAGGTCTTGTCTTTCCGGATCAGGTTCAGTGCGATGCGGTTGAACACGGAAAAGTTCTGCGCCGCATGGCCTGCGCGTTTGCGACTCAGATCTTCTCCGAAGGCCACGTCCAGCACCCAGTCCAGCTTGTTTTCGATGCCCCAGTGTTGGCGGACGGCCCAGTTGCGTTGTTGGGCGTCGGGCTTGAGGCTGGTGATGTAATAACGGGGCTCGTTCTCCTGCTTGCCGGTGGCCTTGTGATAGCGGGTGGCCTCGATGCGCACGATGGCCTGCAACGATGCCCAGTTTTGCGTGTTGTCGATCAGGCTCAGACTGGCCAAGACCGAACAGCGGCGGGTTTGCAC
>Ga0181520_10012304_pt1 | contig 11034 bp, 10 predicted proteins | sample PEATcosm2014_Bin_29_FD_132451 | JGI IMG/M metagenome (GOLD analysis project Ga0181520, IMG submission 132451) | Peatland microbial communities from MTU Mesocosm Facility, Houghton, MI, USA - PEATcosm2014_Bin02_30_metaG | ecosystem: Environmental > Terrestrial > Soil > Wetlands > Peat | place...
GTCATAGCTGGTAGATTTGGGCATGCGGTACACTGCCAATCATGATACAGTTGGCGCGAGTGATCAAACCCATCCTTATTGCTACACCCACAGCGCGTTCTCCAATGAGATTGATATTGCCACCTTTACGAAGGGCCTCGGTGACTGCAGCCTCGTCCACCCGCGTGGTTCCATAAAAATATCCCGAAGGCGTGACTTTGAGATCGCCACCCGTAATGGTTGTATTGAGCAATTCATAGTCACAGACTGCTACCACATCGCCAATTTCCGGTGAGTGGTGTATTTTAAGAAACATTGATCAGATCTTTGGCGTGGCCACAAGATAAAAGATGGGAAGGATACCTGGGTTTACAACGTAATACGGACTCCGTAAACGTTCTCCACAGTTTCTCCATGGATACGCCAGCAGTCGTCTTCTGTAATTGCGCCCGACTCGAGTAGTTTTTTTGTGATTCGTGGAACGGATTTAGGGCCGGTCACAGCACCTGGCCGGGAGTTCTCATCCATAAAATCGCTTTCCATGGTGAATGGTCGATGTTCCCGGGCGAGGACCGGAATTGCTTCATGCCGGGCTACAAGTGAAGGATGCAACGGTGTTTCGGGTGATCCGTAATGCTTGACAACACGATCAACCGGTATGCCGGCAGCTTCGGCCATTCTGACAATATCGGTACACGGCCCGCTTTCTGCATGGATCTGGAGAGCGCAACGGTATCCTGCAGCGAGTTCGAGAGAATGGGACATGACTTCATTTGAAGCTGCCCACACTTCGGGGCTTACTTCATAGTGCGGCCGTCCGCTCTTAAGGGCAACCGCACTACCGTCCCTGATATAACCTGCGGCATGTTCAAGTCCTTCTTTCATGACGGTAACTGCCTGGGATAATGACATACGCTCAGTAAGCCTGCTTATTTCGGCGGGATGAATACCAAGGATAGGAAACACGACAAGGCCGGTTTCCCGAATTAACTCGGCGATCCGGAGCGTTTCGTCGAAAACGGGTACGTAATCAATTCCAGAGGCCGGTGTGACTCCAAGGGACCATGAAGGTTTCGACACAAGGAACATATGTGTCCCTCCTGCGTGCAGGAAATCCTTTGCCGCTTCGACTCCTCGTCCATTCATGGGATCGAAATGGATATGATCGTCAGTTATTGGAAAGAGTCGTGATCTCATGGCACTCCAGAATTCTCATGAGAGGGTAGCCGTTATCAGGGGTGAGAGTGGCCCGGCAGTACGAAAATCCTACCCGGGTTACGATCTCCACATCAAACATCAATCCGGAGAGTTCGCTATACCCAAATACATTCTTTTTCATTAGCAGAGGATCGAGCTTCACCGTGATTTCCTCGACAAAAGGTTGGAGAATTACTGCTTTTTCGATCGCCGATGCGACGCTTGGCGCCGATTCCTGTGCAATTGGTGTTCCTACCCATTGATGATAAAGCGCCCCGAGTTTGATTCCGGCTTCAAAGATTGCCCGTTCGAGATTGGTGGGTTTGTCGCCGGCTTGTGACAGTTTCATACTTTTCCACCTCACTAAATCAACTGTATGATGCCCTGTTTTGGCTCCATGGCTTCACCGTGTCGCAGGAGCATATCGATTCCTTCCCGCACTTTATCATGCGCAAATCCCTTGGATGTAACGTTCTCGACCACCTGATCGACAGCTGCACGGCGGCCTTCTCCCCCAATCTCACGGATTGCGTCCTTGATCACACGGACAATATCGCGTTTTTCCTTGGATATCCCGGTCGCGACCTTGTCGATATCAAAATTTCCGGTCTTTGCATCGTAGGCGATCTGGCGCAGGCAAGCATCAACTATGCGTATCACGCGTTCTGCGTCCCCGGCTTCAATCTTGTCCGAGAGCCGGATCCGGGCGCTTGCTTCTCCAAGCCGGACGAGCGCTTCAAGCTGGCGGGCGGTTACCGGCACCGGTTTGTTGGGTTCCGCGATCCCCCGGAGTTTGAGATAATAACTTACCAAAGCCTCTTTCGCTTCCGCTGAAAGGATAGGAAAACAGGTGCGTTTGGCATACGCGACATACTTCCTGAAAAGTGCCGGTTCAATGTCCGGCATGACCGGTTTGAGCTGCTGGTCGATGTATTCCTGCGTGATACCAGGGATCGGCGTCTTCTTGTGCTGGGCGATAAGTTCTCCGATACCATGTGCTTTGAGGATATGTTCAGCAATCGCAAGATCCCGTTTCTGCTCTGGCTGATCCGTCATAATAAAGATCAGGTCAAAGCGTGAGAGAAGCGACGGGGGCATGTTAATCTGATCTGCGATATCACCGAACATGTCGAAACGACCGTATTTCGGGTTAGCAGCTCCAAGGAGTGCACACCGCGATTTAAGTGTCGCGGTAATGCCCGCTTTTGCAATGCTGATGGTCTGTTGCTCCATCGCCTCGTGAAGGGCAGACCGGTCCTCTTTTTGCATTTTGTCCATCTCATCGACAGCAGCAATACCCATATCTGCAAGGACAAGAGCCCCGGCTTCCAGTGTCCAGCGACCCTCGCCAAACTCATCCTTGACTGCGGTAGCGGTAAGACCGGCCGATGTCGATGACTGGCCGCTTGTATAGATCGCACGAGGCGAACATTTCACGATATAACGGAGGAGCTGGCTTTTTGCAATACCGGGATCCCCGATCAAAAGAACATGGATGTCTCCTCTCAGGTGGCTCCCATCCGGCATCTCTTTTGCAATACCCCCGAAGAGCTGGAGAGTGATCGCATCCTTTACATCGTCGTTTCCATAGATGGTCGGGGCTATAGAGTGGGTTGCCATCCGGTAGATCATAGGATCCTTGGAGAGTTTCTTGATTTCATCTTCTGCCTTTTCGTCAATCTCGACTTCTTCGAATTCCTTTTCGGCGATCTCGATCGAGTTGCATTCAAGGAAAATATCAAAGACTGTGCTTTTCTCCCCTTTCACCATGCGCTGCATGGATCGGAGAACCCCGTTGATAATAACCCGGTCTCCCGCAGCAACCATACCGGTAAGGTCATCAGTCACATCGATGTCAAGCGTCTGCGGTTGTTCTCCACCTCTGAGCCCTTCGGGAGATTCCTGAACCCTGAGTTTTTGGGAATCGACAAACCTAGACCGCTTTGGGATTAGTTCCAGTTTCTTAAAGCTGCATCCGTCTGTGGAGCAGCCATCCGGTTCGATGAATTTACCATATTTCTGGGATTTCTTGGAAAAATGCCCGGCTGGACACTTGAAAACCGCTTCCACGATCCGGGGACGCACTTCAGTAGTCTTTCTGAGGATACCCTCAACAGAAACAAACCGGTTGATATCATCAGATCGGATCTCACGGATAGCAGTCTTTTTGGGAAGGTTTGTAAACCGTATATTGATGCCCTTTGGCTCTTTTCCATCTTTGGTCCGGATCAGCTGGTTATGTTTAATTCCGTCCCAGACATCCTCGAGTACTTTACCGGGGTTTTCAAGAAGTTCATCGGCAAGAATTATTCCTGCTTTACCGAACCGCTCGATTTGGCGGTAATCTACGACGAGTGAGCGTTTATGGGGATAGAGTCGGGTTATTTCGCCAAGTTCTTTCTTGTACCGGCTTTTAAGGAACCGGCCCCAGTCATCGGCGCGGTCACCTTGGTGCAGTTCGGGGTTCATCTCCATTATCTTTCCCTCACCGCTGTTTTGTACTGGCTAGAACGAAACGGGCGATCAGCGCCTCCATCTGGATATCGCTGTTTGCCCCCTCTGAGAGCCGGAAATCGGTCTCCCCGAGGGCGTCAATCAATTCCACCTTGAGTGTCCTGTTCATTTCACGTTTTACCAAAGCCCGGTAGCACTGGTTGATCAATTCGTTTGGCGAGATCCCCCGCTCGCGCAGCAGCCGCATAAGCAGGAATTCAGCACCGTCAAAATCACCGCTGAGCGCTACTTTGAGGAGATCCTCAATTTCGTCAGGCCGCGCGTTGGAAGTGATTGCATAAACCATCGGGGCCTCGATCTTCGAACTGATGATTGCGGCACCCTGCAGTGCGTTGATTGCCTTTCTCATATCCCCTTGGGCGATATAGACCATGGCATCCATTGCCGGGGGTGTGACCGTCAGGTGTTCCTTTGCCGCTATTCGTGCGATCTCCTCTTTTACTGCCTCTGGACTCAGCGGTCTGAACCGATAGATCGCGCACCGGCTCTGGATAGGGTCGATAATTTTCGATGAGTAATTGCAGGAAAGGATAAACCGGCAGATATTTGCATAGCTCTCCATAGTCCTGCGCAGTGCTGCTTGGGCATCAGTCGTGAGCGCATCCGCCTCATCGAGGAACAGGATCTTGAATGTTGTATCCCCGAAGGGTTTTGTCCGGGCGAACTCTTTGATCTGATTACGTACGACATCAATCCCCCGTTCATCGGACGCATTGAGTTCCCGGAAGTTCATCTGCCATGATGATCCGAAAAACTCCCGGGCGAGCGTAACCGCCGCTGTTGTTTTTCCTACGCCAGCGCTTCCGGTAAAGAGGAGATGGGGGAGGTTTCCGGATTTTACATACGATGAGAGCCTTTCAACTATATCGTCCTGCCCGACAATATCAGCGAGCCGTGCCGGCCGATACTTTTCTATCCATATCGTATGGGTCTCATCCATGCGCATCACCTGTTGGTACAGACTATATTGTCTTTGGACTATGATTGATTTTTCCTGCCAGAAATCCGGAAGATGCCGAACCCTTTACAGAAAAGGATCATGTTGATAATCACTAAAATGTCATAATCTTTATCATAAGAGTTTTGAAATTACTTTCCATGTTATCAAGCCGAATTTCTTTTGTTTTTCTCCTTCTTGTGATTCTTATCTTGGCTCCTGCGTATGCGAGCCTTGGAAAGATCGATTCCGATTCGCCGGTTTTTATTGGTGAACACAACCTTGATGTCACTGCAGCTTTCAACGGACATTCGGTTATTGCCTGGTGGCCGCCAGGGTCTGATATGAGCACAAACCCATCTCAAACGGTAAAGGTTACCGGGAGTCCGACATCGTTTTACGTAGATCCTGCTGTTTTTACCGGATATACCGGCACATGGTATTCATATGACACAAAACCGGATGTCCCGGTGTTTATCGTTTACCAACCCCAGATCAATCTCTCAATATGGGATGTAGATACCAACACTGATATCACCGGCCAGACAGTGCCGATGTCCACGAATATTACCTATCACATCGATACAAACCTGTGGATGGTTAATTATTCAACACGTCCCAATGCCAATCCTTCTGACAATTTTTACACCGTCACACTTACTTCTCCCTCGGGGGGTAATATTCCCCATATCTTCACAGGAAACGTGGGAAACCCGACAACTCAGATCCTCCCGTTCAATAACAATCCGGTCATAACATCCTCGCCATATATCTGGCCGTATGGCCCGTCCTGGAACCGCAATGCGATATCCACAGATGGGAGCAAGGTGTATCCTGCAGGGACATATACCTTTGAGGTCTCCCAGAATCTCAATGGCATGAGCACTAGTTACCCGGGTTTGACAGCAATAGGAAACGTAACCAGTGGTGATATAACCATCACGTTTACTATCCCCGCTTACGCAATACCAACAACGGTTCAGCCGACTATTGTTTCGCCAGCCACAACATCAACTGCGACAGTAATCGCAACTGTTCCTTCCGTTCAGCCAACGGCAATAGTAATACCAAAAAAGACCACTTTTTCTCCGTTACCCGAATATAGTGCAATCTTTAGCCTTGGCGTCGCAGCGTTTGCTTTTGTGATGAGGCGGAAGTATTAATCATCGAAATTTCCTTCTTTTACTAGATGAGTAAAAACAAAACCAAAAGCAAAAAAATTCAACCGGAAAAAAAGAGGATCTCGAGAAAACTTATTATTGCAATCTGTGCCGTGGTAGTCATCTGCATTATTGCGACTGCAGTTTTCCTTGTCGTCACACAGGGTCCTCTTTCTCCGGAACAAGCCAAGAGCCCTGTAGAAGTAGCTGGTGAGTATTATTGCATGAGCGTTGATCTCGCTTATGCCGGAAATTATAATGAGGCATTGCAGGACGCCGATTTTGCCCTTGCTCAAAATGTAAGTTCTTTAATCCCAATCATCCAGTCGAACCGTGCGGGAATTCTGGTAGAGCTAGGCCGGAATAATGATGCGATATCAGCAGCGGATGTCGCGATCTACGCAACCGGGAATCTGACAACACTCAAAAGTATAGCTTGGTACTGGAAGGCGTGTGCATTCCAGGAATTGAACATGACTTCAGATGCGGCAGCGGCTTATGCGAATGCATCTGCTCTGGATCCATCTCACAAGATTATCCCCGATCAGGTATGCAACATATCTCCAGCAGGTAATCCATAACCGATCCTTTTTTCCTTGGTTCTGGAGGATTTTACTAATACACCAGAGAACGAAACGAGTGAGTGTCAATCGTCAAGAGTTCTTCAATAATCTTCAGATACCGGCACCTGTTTTTTTATCCCTGATCTTTTATCAACGCCTATACCTTGAATATCTCTCTTTTGCAAGTACTATTCACAATCATGGAAGGTGCGGAACGCGTTTTTGCCGGAGATTTCTCCGGATCGACTCTTGCAGTTCCCGGCAAGGATTCTGGTAGCACAGCATGGGTTGTGACTCCGGGAGGGGCATGGTGCCGGTCCGTCTACCTGTGCGGTGCGCTTACCGAGGTCACCGAGAACGCGGATGTACTTCACTGCCGGCTTGCCGATCCTACCGGTGCATTTGACCTTGTCACCAAGGTCCGGCAGGGAGTAGTCAGGGAACAAATACGGACGATCCTGGTACCATCATTTGTAGCAGTGACCGGGACCGCCCGGCTCTACCGGAAGAATGGGATCTGGGAAGTTTCTGTCAAGCCTGAATATATCCGGGAAATCAATAAATCAATCCGCAACCGGTGGATCGTTGCAACGGCAGATATGATGCTAGACCGGCTTGAGATCCTGCTTGCCGCGCTTGAAGGACGATCGAGAGACGCAAAGGCTGAACGGGTGGTCCGGCACTACGACACTACAAAAGAGCAGATCAGTATTATGGTGACTATGATCCAAAGTGCTCTTACCGGTATCCCTTCAACCACCGGAGAACTGGCGGTTGCAGAAACCGACATAAGCGCAAGGGTTATGGAGATCATCTGTGCAAAAAGCGGTCCCCGGGGCGTTGCCGTTCAGGACATAATTGATGAGGGTATATCGTTAGGGTGCAGTCAGGCAGCGGTACTTTCCGCAATAGAAACCTTGATAACCAACGACGATTGCTACCAGCCCCAGAAAGGATACGTAAAACCATTATGAGACTGGAGTTTATCCGTGACGGCCCGGCTCTTCTAATAGAAAACACCGAGCGCATGCTCATCGTTGCCGATCTTCATTTCGGGATCGAAGCCGATCTTGCCGCACATGGCTTGCATTTCAGGAGCCATAGTTGCGAACGTCTCGACCGGCTTTTGAAGACTGTCGAGGCGACGGCACCGGACCGTCTTGTCCTTCTCGGGGATATAAAACACAGTATTCCCACGCTTACCCGGCAGGAATGGGCAGAAATCCCCGGGATCCTCGATACAATCCGTCGCCATATCTCGATTCTTGTGTTCCCGGGAAACCACGATATTGGGATCGAACGGTTCCTCCGAAATGGGGAGCTCCAGCCCAAAGAGGGAGCGGTTATTGACGACATTGCGTATTTCCATGGGCATACGTACCCTGCTGCACATCTTGGTGGTCATCTCCTCGTAACCGGTCACCATCATCCCCAGGTAAACCTGCACGATCAGGTGGGCTGTTCCCTTCAGGCACCGGCATACCTGCGGGCAACTATCGACACGTCAGCACTTGGCCTTAACATACCTGAGGGGAGTGGCGTCCCAAGGGCACTGTTTGTCCCTTCGTTTAACGAAATTGCAGGATACGATATCGTCAGGATCGCCCGCGATCCGTTCTCACCGATCTCCCGGTGTATACGAAAGGAAGATGCAGAGATTATCCTTGCTGATGGTTCGTACATCGGTCCGCTTTCCCTGTTTCTCGAAGATGACGATAAAGATAAAACGCTGGGGAAACGTAGCCATGGCGCTTGAACTGCTCGGTAACCAGGTCCGCGAGCGTATCACGAAACGAGGCTTTTTACGGCTTTCCCTGGCACAGGAACAGGCAATTCCTCTTATCCTTAAAAAGAAAAACCTCGTCCTGATTGCCCCGACGGGTACAGGAAAAACCGAGAGTGCAATGTTCCCGGTCTTTGACGAACTTCTCAAAATGCCCCCGGGCGGGGGTTTCAAAGCGATATATGTAACCCCGCTCCGCTCTCTTAACCAGGACATCCTGGCACGGATGGAGTGGTGGTGCCACGAGCTCGGCCTCACCGTCGGCGTCCGTCACGGCGACACTCCGCTCAACGAGCGCCGGAAACAGGCACTGTCGCCTCCCGATCTCCTTATCACCACCCCGGAGACGCTCCAGGCTCTCTTTATGGGAAAAAGACTGCGTAAACATCTCGAACATGTCCAGTTTGTCGTGATCGATGAAATCCACGAGATGGCGGCAAGCAAGCGGGGCGTACAGCTTGCTGTCGCGCTTGAACGGCTCGCTGAATATGCGGGGGCATTCCAGCGTATAGGCCTTTCTGCTACTGTAGGAAACCCGGAGACAATTGCCCGGTTCCTGTGCGGTTCGCGCCCTTGTGAAATCGTGCAGGTACCGGTTGCAAAACAGCTGGATATTTCCGTAAGCTTTGTCGGTGACGACTTCAAGCACCAGGTACATACCCTTGAACGGGCGCTCGACCGGGAAGGTTCGACCCTCGTCTTTGTTAACACCCGGGTAACTGCTGAGGCTCTGGGTCACGCCCTCTTCTCCCGGGGCGATGTGGAAGTACATCACGGTTCTCTTTCAAAAGAGATCCGTATCGACGCCGAAGATCGGTTCAAAAAAGGGGAGATCCGTACACTTATCTGTACGTCGTCCATGGAACTCGGGATTGATATCGGAAGAGTCGACCACGTGATCCAGTTCGGGTCTCCCCGCGAGGTTGCACGGCTTGTACAGAGAGTGGGACGTGCTGGTCACCAGCTCAACACCATATCCCGCGGCACGATCCTTACTACCGGTTTTGATGACCTTCTGGAATCCCTGGTTATTACACGACGCGCACAGGCAAACGAGATCGAACCGGTGATACCGGACGCACATGCTGCGGATGTGCTTGCAAACCAGGTCGCGGCGATTGCTGTAGAGTATGGCGAAATCGAACGGTCCCGGATACGGACGATTATCAACCGGACATCCCTTTTTACGGATGCCGACAAGCTGCTTGATGACGTCTGTTCCCAGCTCGAAGAGCACCGTCTCATACGGATCGATAGCAGCAGGATCATCACCACCGCCCGTGCCCGGCGTTACCTCTCGGGCAACCTTTCTATGATCCATGATGAACGCAAAATCCCGGTCTTTGACATGGTCTCGCGCCGGACCGTAGGAACTCTTGACGAATCGTTTGTTGTAGGGTGGGTGCACACCGGCGCCGTGTTCATCACCAAAGGTCAGCTCTGGCGGGTTCTTGAATTAAACGAAGGCCGCCTCACCGTTGAACCGGCAAAAAAAGCGATAGGTGAGCTCCCGACATGGGAAGGTGAACAGATACCGGTCCCATTTGCCGTAGCTCGGGAGGTCGGGGCAATACGTCGTGAACGTACTACCGGGCAGTACACAAAAGAAAAAGAGAGCATCGCATTTGCCGACCATGTCCTTTCCGAGATGGAGAAGAACCGGTGCAAAATTCCAACAGACCGGCTTATCACGCTCGAAAATATCGATGACGGCGTTGTCTGCAACGTCTGTGCCGGCCATAAGGCAAATGAAGCATTAGGGAGGGTACTCTCTATCCTGATCTCGGCCCGGTACGGGACCACAGTAGGCATCGAACTGGATGCCTACCGGATCCTTTTGCGCCTGCCATTCGATGTCCGGGCCGCTGAAATCCGCGATTTTCTCCTCTCCCTTGAGCCCGCGCATATGCCGGGCATCCTCAGGCTCGCCCTCAAACGTACGGCGCTTTTCAAGTGGAAACTAGTGCAGATCGCAAAAAAGTTCGGTGCGATCGACCCGGATGCCGATTTTGAGAAAATTAGCATCCAGCGGTTACTGGACTATTTCGATAATACCGTCGTTCAACTGGAAGCATACCGCGAGCTGTTGTCCGGTTACATGGACATAGATGCCGCAGCCGAGATCGTAAGACTTGTTAAAACCGGCGTAATCGAGGTCGCCATCGGCCCCCACTCGATTATAGGAGCGGACGGTATCCTCTCTTCCCGCGACCAGATTCCCCCGCCAACCGCAGACCAGGCAGTTCTTGCCACCCTGAAACGAAGGCTCGATCAGGATGAGGTTATCCTTACCTGCATGAACTGCCGGAACTGGAAGAGCAGGACCGTTGTATCTCGGGTACCGGATAATCCCCAGTGCCCGAAGTGTGGTGCAAGACTCATCGCGGCACTTAAACCCTACGAGGCGGATTCCTATGATATCGTCTCAAAAAAGAAGAAATCCGAGGAGGAACGAGCAATCGAACAGCGCCTGCTCAGGAATGCAAATATCGTCCTTTCGAGCGGGAAAAAAGCCATTATCGCTCTCTCGGCCCGGGGTGTAGGGCCTGAGAACGCATCACGCATCCTTGCCACCCTTTCTGATGGGGATGCTTTTTACCGCGAGATCCTTAAAGCAGAACGAAATTTCATCCAGACGCACCGGTATTGGGCATGACGATTATGGGGCCATTCCCGGTATACTTGCGCTTTCCCTCAAAGAGTTCCAAGAAGATTACGAAAAAAAAGTCTTGATGCAGGTACGAACCGGCATTACATAATGCTTTCAAGTTTCTGTTCAAGAAAATCGAGACCTTTCTTGATATCCTCGAGATTTTTTCCGCCGGTAAGGATGATCTTTCCCGAAGAGAACAGAAGTGCCACAATCTTAGGGTCCTTGATCCGGTAAACGAGACCGGGGAA
>Ga0181520_10012305_pt1 | contig 11034 bp, 11 predicted proteins | sample PEATcosm2014_Bin_29_FD_132451 | JGI IMG/M metagenome (GOLD analysis project Ga0181520, IMG submission 132451) | Peatland microbial communities from MTU Mesocosm Facility, Houghton, MI, USA - PEATcosm2014_Bin02_30_metaG | ecosystem: Environmental > Terrestrial > Soil > Wetlands > Peat | place...
CTCAACGACCGCACCACCGGGTTTGCCCTCGTGCTGAGCGGCATGCTGGTGTTTTCCGGGCTGGGCGCGATGCTGGCCGGCCGGTTCGAGGGGCGGGAGCGGCGCGGCGCCGCACTCGCCGGGCTGGTGGTGGTGGCCTGGTGCGCGCTGCTGCTGGCCGGGTTGCAGCCATTCTTCCTGGCGACGCTCGATCTGCCCTTCGTGGCGCGGGCCGGTATCGTGCTGCTGCTGCTGGCGCCGGTGTCGGTCGCGCTCGGCCTGCCGTTCCCGCTGGGGCTGTCGCGCATGGGTTCCAGCGGGTTCCTGCCCTGGGCCTGGGGACTGAATGGGGCCTTCAGCGTGGTGGCGACGCCGCTGGCCACCCTGATTGCCACCAAAGTGGGCTACGACGGGGTTCTGTTGCTGGCGCTGGTGCTGTATGGGTGCGCCGTCGTCTCATTCCCCCCGATGCGGAAGACCTTGCCGTGGCCGGATACCGGATCAGCCTGAACCGCCGTGGTTTCGTCGCGGGCGCGGCCTGCGCCCTGCTGGCGGGGCCCGCCGCCGCCGAGGCCGTCCCCTGGACGCGGGAGGCCTACATGGCGGCGATGGCCGCGTCCGGCCGGCCCGTGAACCTGACCGAGGCGCAGTTCCAGGCCATCCAGGCCCGCAAGCCGGCGGCGATGAAGCTCATTGCGAGCTATCTCAAGGAGCACCTGGTCAGCGCCGATCCGGCGGTGATGGCGGCATTCGAGGCGGTGCCGCGCGAATATTTCCACTACCTCTACGACGAGCACCGGGCGACGCCCGGAGATGCCTATGAGGCCGTGCCCAAGCCATGGGCGCTCGGCTACGGTTCGGCGCTGTCGGACTATCTGGGGCAGGCCTACATGACCCAGATCGCCAAGCCCAAGCCCACCGACATCACCCTGGAGATCGGCACCGGCAGCGGGTTTCAGAGCGCGCTGCTGAGCCGGATGGTGGCACAGGCCTATTCCATCGAGATCATCGAGCCGCTGGGCCGCGCCGTGAGCAAGATTTTCGCTCCGCTGGGCTACGACAACGTGCACACGAAGGTCGGCGACGGGTATTACGGCTGGCCGGAGGTGGATGGCGGGTTCGACATCATCATCGTCACCTGTGCCGCCCAGTATGCGCCGCCCGAGTTGTTCAAACAGATGAAGCCGGGTGGCCGGATGATCATTCCCATCGGCCAGCCCTTCAAGAAGGGGCAGATCCTCTACGTCTATACGAAGGACGCCGAAGGGAAGATCCACTCGCGGCGGGATGTGGGGGTGTATTTCATTCCGATGACCGGCGCGATGATGAAGACGCCGGCACCGAAGGCCGAGGTCAAGGCGCCAGCCGGCGGATAGCGGCGGGGCCTCGAACCCGGCACAGGATGGCAGGAGACGGTGATGACGTTGTCCACGCAAGACGGGCTGCTCGCGGACCGGCTGATCGAACGCTTCTTTCGCTACCTCGCGGTCACCAGCCAGAGCGACGCCAGCGTCACGACGGTGCCGAGCACGCCCGGCCAGTGGGACATGGCGCGGCTGCTGGAGGCGGAACTCAGGCAACTCGGGCTGGCGGAAATCCATCTCGACGACCATGCCGTGCTGACCGTGCGGCTGCCCGCGACGGTGGCGGACGCGCCACGGCTCGGCTTCTGCGCGCATATCGACACCGTCGATGTGGGGCTGTCGCCGGATATCCATCCCCGGCGGATCGCGTTCACCGGCGCGGACATATGTCTCCACCCGGACCGCGATATCTGGCTGCGCGCCGCCGAGCATCCCGAGCTGCGGCCCCATGCCGGCCAGGACCTGATCGTCGGCGACGGCACCAGCGTGCTGGGCGCGGACAACAAGGCCGCCGTGACCATCCTGATGGATCTGCTGGGCGCCCTCAGCCGAGAGGCGCCGCCGCACGGCGACATCGTCGTCGCCTTCGTTCCGGATGAGGAAGTCGGCCTGCGCGGCACCAAAGCGATGGACCTCGCCCGCTTTCCGGTGGACTTCGCCTTCACGATCGACGGCTGCGAGGTCGGCGAATTCGTCTTCGAGACCTTCAACGCCGCCCAGGTCACCATCGGCATCGAGGGCGTGACCGCCCATCCGATCTCCGCCAAGGGGGTGTTGGTCAACCCGGTCCTGGTTGCCACCGACCTGATCCGGCGCTTCGATCCGCTGGACACGCCGGAGCATACGGAAGGCCGCGAGGGCTACTGCTACGTAACAGCGATAACCTCCAACGCCGCCACGGCGACGGTGAAGATGTCGCTGCGGGACTTCAATCCCGCCGGCCTCGCCGCCCGCAAGGAGTTGGTGATGGCGGCGGTCGCGGCCACCCAGGCCACCCATCCGCGCGCCAAGGTCACCTGCGCCATCGAGGACAGTTACAGCAATATCGCCGCCAGCCTCGGCAACGATCGCCGCTGCCTGGACCTGCTGCAACGCGGCTTTGCCGATCTTGGCATCGAGCCCCGGATCATGCCGCTGCGCGGCGGCACGGACGGGTCGGCGCTGTCGCTGCGTGGCATTCCGACGCCCAATTATTTCACCGGCGGCCTGAATTTCCATTCGCGGTTCGAGTGCCTGCCCGTGCCGTCCTTCCTGCTCGCGTATCGCCTCACCGAGCGGCTGTGCCGGCTGGCCGCCGGTCGCTGAGCGTGGGGGTGTCCCGCGGGCGGCTCGGCGCCGCCCGCGGGACCCGTCATATCGTCAGTCCGGCAGGACCTCGCCGCGCGTCTCGTACGCGAAGGGAATGATCAACAGCCCGATCCCGAAGGCGATGGCGGTGAAGGCCACCGGCGTGCCGAGCGTGCCCATCGCATTCACCGAAGCGGCGAGAGCGAAGTTCACGCCCGCGCCGATGAAGCGGCCGATCGAGGTGCAGAAGGCGAAGGCCGTGGCCCGCACCTCGGTGCCGAACAGCTCCGGCAGCCAGAGGCTGAACACGGCGAAGTTGCCGCCGGCGAAGCCGAGGAAGAACAGCACGACGATGAACACCGGCAGGGCCGCGCCCACCGGCAGGTAGAACGCCCAACCGAAGCCGAGGACGATGGTCAGCGCCATGCCGCAGAAATAGATGGCCAGCGTCGACCGGCGCCCGAACCGTTCCGCGAGCAGGGGCAATGCGAGGCATCCCAGGATGGTGCCGACCGACAGCAGCGCGGTGCCGAAGGAGGCCATGCGCACGGCGGACGGGCCATCCATGCCCTGCGCCCGCGCCAGGATGGTAATGGCGGTTGGCTCATACACCGCGCCCGCCCACAGCCCGATCACGGCCACGGAGAGCAGCACGGACATGACGATCGTGCGGCGAAGATAGGGGGGGCGGAAGATCTGCACGAGCGGGCTGCGGCGGCGGGCAGCACGCTGGAGCTTCTCCTCCTGGTGCTTGTGCTGCCAGCGTTCCGGCTCCTTCACGCTGAGCAGCGTCACCACCGACACCACCACCGGGACCAGGCCGCAGAGGAACATCGCCCGCCAGCCGTAACTCGCGCCAACCGTGAAGTTGAGGGCGGCGGCCAGGAAGAAGCCGGAATAGTAGCCGGTCTGCAGGTAGCCCGCGCCCATCTTGCGACGGTCCTCCGGCCAGGACTCGGCGACATACGTGCCGGCCATCGCCCATTCGCCGCCGATGCCGATGCCGGCGAGGAAGCGGAAGGCGGCGAGTTGCCAGATGTCCTGGGCGAAGGCCGCCGCGCCGGTGAACAACGCGTAGATCAGCACCGTCGCGGCCAGCGTTCTGGTGCGGCCGAAGCGGTCGGCGATCGGGCCCCAGATGAACGACATACCCCAGCCCATGAGGAACAGGGCAAACATGATCGAGCCGACCCGGCCGATGTTCGCCAGCGAGCTTTCCATGCCGGATTTCGGCAACAATTCCGTCAATGCCGGGCTGAGAACCAAGGCGTAGATGACCGAATCCATGCCGTCGAGGGTCCAGCCGGACCAGGCAGCCCAGAAGCCGATCACCTGCTGGCGGTTGAGCGAGGTACGCTGTCGTGGGCCAGCGACAGTTGCCACCGGACCTAATGGCACGTCGGACATGGGTTTCCTCCGGAGGGCGTTGTTTGCCGATTGGTATATGACCGGCAAGCGCCGCTGTGTAGGCACCAATCGCAAGGACGGAATAAGTATTGCCGGCCGCGTCGGGCGAGCTGGGGGCTCGGCGGCGGGCTGGCTGGCACTGTTGCCACAGTGCCGATCGATTTCCGAAGGGGCCAAGCCCGGAGGTGATCAAATTATGTTAACCAATATTACTCAGATGACGGGACGTCCGACCTCAAGCCGATCTTTGCGGGCGTTGAGCAAGAGCGGCATGCTGCTGATGGCGGTCGCGGTGGTGGCGCTGTCGGCTTTTCCCGTCATCGCCATGGCGTTGCCGGACTGGGCGTATGGCCAGGGCAAGGCTCGAATCGTCTAGGCATCGGGCGCAACACCCATCGACAGCAGGGACGCCGGGCCATTGCCGAGCGCCGCCACCCGCGACAGATGATGCTCGGTATCGCCGAACATCCGCTCGATCATGGTCATGCGCTTGAAGTAATGACCAATCTTGTACTCCATCGTCATGGCGATGCCGCCGTGCAGTTGCGTCGCCTCCTGGCCGATCAGCCGCCCGGAGCGCCCGATCTGCACCTTGGCCGCCGAGACCGCCCGCGCGCGCGCTTCGGCGTCGTCCTCGGCCGCCATCATGGCGGCGAACATCGCCATGGAGCGCGCCTGCTCCAGGGCGACGAACATATCCACACTGCGGTGCTGCAACACCTGGAATTCGCCGATCGCCCGGCCGAATTGTTTTCGCGTTTTCAGGTAATCGACGGTGAGGACTTGCATCGCGTCCATCAGCCCGACCGCCTCGGCGCACAGGGCGGCGATCGCCTCGTCCAGCGCGCGCTCGGCCGCCGCCAGCCCGCCGGACGGATCGCCGAGCGGGGTGGCGGGCGCGGCGGCGAACGAAACATCGGCGGCGCGCAGGCCGTCCTGCGTCGCATAGCCATGCCGCGCGACCCCCGGCGCGGCGGCGTTGACCAGGAACAGCCCGATGCCCGTACGCGCGCGCCGCTCGCCCGAGAGGCGCGCGGTCACCACCAGCTTATCGGCAACATCGCCGTGCAGAACAAGGGATTTTTCCCCGTCCAGGCGCCACGAATCACCCGACCGGCGCGCCGTGGTGGCGACATCCGCGAGGTCGTAACGGGAAGCGCGCTCCTGCTGCGCGAAGGCCAGCAGCAATTCCCCCGCGGCGAGGCGCGGCAACAGCGCCGACTTCTGGGCCTCGCTGCCGGCGTGGTGCAGCAGCCCGCCGCCCAGCACGACGGTGGCAAAATACGGCTCCAGCACGAGGCCGCGGCCGAAGGCCTCCATCACCAGCATGGTCTCCGCAGGCCCTGCGCCGAAGCCGCCATGCGCTTCGTCGAACGGCATGCCGAGCAGCCCGAGTTCGGCGAACTGGGCCCAGTTGGCGCGGCTCCATCCGTCCGGCTCGCGCGCGTACTGCTTGCGTTGTTCGAACCCGTAGCGGTCGGCAATCAGCCGCTCGACGCTGTCGCGCAGCAAACGCTGTTCGTCGTTGAAATCGAAATCCATGTGCTAGAATCCCAGAATCGCCTTGGCGATGATGTTGCGCTGGATCTCGTTGGAACCGGCGTAGATGGAAACCTTGCGCATGTTGAAGTAGGCCGGCGCCGCCTGGTGGGCGAAATCCGGGCCAACGTGCGGCTCGTTGCGCCCCGACCCGTTGGGCCGGTAGGGCAGCGCCCAGGGCCCGGCCACGTCCATCAGCAACTCGGTGCAGGCCTGCTGGAGCTCGCTGCCCTTCAGTTTGAGGATGGAGCTTGCCGGATTCGCTTTGCCGCCGCCGTTCCGGCACTTGTCGGCCACCACCCGAAGCTGGGTCAGCTCGAGCGCCTTCATCTCGATTTCCACCGCCGCCAGCCGCCGGCGGAATTGCGGATCGTCGAGCAACGGCCGGTCGCCGGAAAATTCCTGAGCCGCCAGCTCGCGAATTCGCTTCAGGCGTGCCTTCGATGTGCCGACGCGGGCGATCCCCGTGCGTTCGTTGCCGAGGAGAAATTTGGCGTAGTCCCAGCCCTTGTTTTCCTCGCCCACCAGATTTTCGGCGGGCACCATGACGTCGTCGAAGAACACCTCGTTCACTTCGTGCCCGCCGTCGATGGTCTCAATCGGCCGCACGCTGATGCCCGGCGTGGTCATGTCGACGAGAATGAAGGATATCCCTTGCTGTTTCTTCACCGTGGGGTCGGTGCGGACGAGCACGAAGATCCAGTCGGCGTGTTGGGCCAGCGTGGTCCAGGTCTTCTGTCCGTTGATGACCCAACTGTCGCCGCGTCGCTCGGCGCGGGTGCGCAGCGCGGCGAGGTCGGACCCCGCCCCGGGTTCGGAAAATCCCTGACACCACCAGTCGTCGAGATTGGCGATCCGCGGCAGGAATTTCCGCTTCTGTTCGTCGCTGCCGAACGCTGCGATCACCGGCCCGACCATGGTGGTGTTGAAGCTCAGCGGTTCCGGCACGCCGGCCTGCTGCATCTCGTCCTCGTACAGATAGAACTGCACGGGCGACCAGTCCTGCCCGCCCCAGGCGCGCGGCCAGTGCGGCACCGCCCAGCCCCGCGCGTTCAGGATGCGCTGGCAGGCGACGATGTCCGCGCAGTCCATCGGTTCGCCGGCGAGACCCTTGCGGCGGATCGCCTCGGGGAAAGCGCTACGGAAAAACCGCCGCGCCTCATCGCGGAACGCCAGTTCGTCCGTGGTGAAATGCAGGTCCATTGGTGTTCTCCCTCCCCCGCCGCGCCGGTCAGCCCGTGGGTTCGGGCTTGAAGCCCATCGCCACCCCGTTCATGCAGTAGCGCAGGCCCGTCGGTTGCGGCCCGTCCTCGAAGACGTGCCCCAGGTGTCCCTGGCAGGCGCTGCAATGCACTTCGGTACGGGTCATGAACCAGGAGCGGTCGGCGGTGGTGGCCACCGCCCCTTCGACCGGCGCCCAGAAGCTCGGCCAGCCCGAACCGCTCTCGAATTTGGTGTCGCTGCTGAACAGCTTCTGGCCGCAGCCCGCGCAGACGAAGGCGCCGGCGCGTTTCTCGGCATTCAGCGGACTGCTGCCGGCCCGTTCGGTGCCGTGTTTGCGCAACACGCGGTATTGCTCGGGCGTCAGGCGTGGCTGCCAATCCGCCTCGTCGCGGCCGGTCAGGTCGCTGTCCATAGTACCCCCCTTTTTCTGGCCGATGATGTGGTCCCGCCGGCGGCCCGGTCAACCCGGCATTCCATCTGTCCACCGGAATCAGTTTCCCCGCCGGAGACAACCCGTTATTCAAGGAAGCCGAAAGGATTCCAAGGTGTTGCGACGACTTCCCTTGCGCCTGCGATCGGCCGCCTTCGCGCTCCGCGGCGGTTTCCTCGTCCGGCCGCTGGTGATCGCCGTTCTGCTCGGCGTGTGCGGGGCCGTGCTGTCCTCGGTGGAGGAGGCCGCCCCGGCCACCGCCACCTGGGTTCCGGCCATGCTGTTCCCGACGCGCGGGGACCCGCAGGTCGCCCAGGTGATCCTGAGCGTCATCGCCACCTCCATCATGACGGTGGTGTCGATCGTCTTCGCCATCCTGCTGATGACGCTGACGCTGGCCTCGATGCAGTTTTCGCCGCGCATCCTGATCAACTTCATGCGTGACCAGGGCACGCAATGGACGCTCGGCATCTTCCTCGGCACCTTCTCCTACTGCGTGGCCGCCCTGCCCGCCGCCCGCTCGATGCCCTATCCGTTCGCGCCGGTGCTGACGGTTCTCGGCGCGATGCTGTTGGCGCTGCTCTGCATCGGCTGGCTGCTGTTCTTCATCCACCACATCTCCCAGGCGATCAGCGTCAACCACATCGTCGACCGTATCGCGAGCGAGACCGAGCGGGTGATCGACGAGCTGATGCCGCATCCCCGCGCGAGCCACTACCAGCCGGTGCCGGAGGTTTTCGTGCCGGACGAGCCGGAGTCCCCGATCCTGAACGCGGTATCCGGCTACATCCGCTTCATCGACGTCCGCCAGCTCGTGGAGTTCGCCCGGACGCACCATTTGCGCGTGCGCGTCACCCGGTCGGTCGGCCATTTCGTGCCGGCCGGGGTGCCGTTGCTCATGGTTTCCCGGCGCAGCCGTCTGGGGGGCGACGGCGCCGCGGAGCTGCTCGCGGCGTTCGACATTGGCCCGATGCGCACCTTGCAGCAGGACGTCGAGTTCGGCGTCATCCAGATCGTCGACATTGCGCTGCGCGCCATTTCGCCGGCGGTCAACGACCCCAGCACGGCGATCAGTTGCATCGACCAGCTCACCCGCATTCTGATTCGCTGGCTCGACCGGTTCCCGCCAGAGTCCCTGTTGTTCAACCCGCCGCACGTTCTGCGTGTCGTGCTGCCGTGGATTGACCTCGAGGGGCTGCTGAACACGGCGATCGAGCAGATCCGGGCCTATGCCACGACCGATGCGGCGGTCAGCCTGCGGCTGTTGCGGCTGCTGCACGATGTCGCCGTCACCGTCGAGAACGACGTCCTGCGGGCGCGCATCGTCGAGCGTGGCGGGCGCATCGTCCACGGTTGCCGGGACCGGCTGCCGGCGGACGACCTGGCGCGGCTGGAACAGCGTCTGGCCGGGCTCGAAGCGCTTTGCCGTTAACTCAAACCGCGCGGATCGCCGCCGCCAGCCGCCGCGCCGCGTCCGCCGCCCGGGCGACGGGGGTCGCCGCGAAGCCGACCACCAGGCCGGAAAGCCTTGGCATACCGGTATAGTAGGCGGCCAGCGGCGAGGCGGCGAGGCCGCGCGCCCGCGCCGCCCGCACCACCGCCGCTTCCTCGATGCCCGCGGCCAGCAGCAGAACGAGGTGCAAACCGCCCGGAGCGGCGATCGGGGAAACCGCATTGCAATGCCGCGCCAGCGCCTCCAGCAGGGCCTGGCGGCGGCGGGCGTATTCGGTGCGCATGCGGCGGATATGCGCGGCCAGGGCGCCGTGGCGCATGAACTCGGCCAGCACGGCCTGGGGCAGCACGCCGGTACCGCGGTCCATCAGCGTGCGGACGCGCACGAAGGCGGCGGTCAGCGGCGGCGGCACCACGGCGAAACCCAGCCGCAGCGCCGGGGCCAGCGCCTTGCTGAAGGTGCCGCAATAGATCACCCGGCCCGCCCGGTCGAGCGAGGCCAGCGGCGGCAAGGGCTTGCCCTGCCAACGAAACTCCGAATCGGCGTCGTCCTCCAGGATCCAGGCATCCGCCCGGGCCGCCCAGTCCAGCAGCGCCAGCCGCCGCCCGACCGGCAGCGCGCCGCCAAGGGGCGTCGCATGCGAGGGTGCCACCAGGGCAAGGCGTGCCTGCGGCGCACGGCGCACCCCCTCGGCCACGTCGATCCCCTCGGTATCGCTCGGCACGGCCACCAGCACCGCGCCGGCGGCGAGCAGGGCGCCGCGGCCGGCGATGTAGCCCGGGTCCTCCACCCAGGCCGCGTCGCCCGGATCGAGCAGCAGGTCGGCGGCCACCCGCAGGGCCTGCTGGGTGCCGGCGGTGACGACGATGTGGGCGGGATCGGCGATCAGCCCGCGACTGGCGGCGAGATGGGCGGCGATGGCGGCGCGCAGCCCGGCCAACCCCTGCGGGTCCGGGTAGCCGGTCGCCTCCGGCGTCAGGCCGCGCAACACCCGCGCCGTGCAGCGCGCCCAGGCGGCGGTGGGGAACAACTCCGGCGCCGGCACGCCGGGAGCCAGCAGCGGCGGGCCGTCGGCAACCGGGCCGGCGGCCCGGACGGGAATGGCCGCCAGCGCCGCGCCACGCCGCGACAACGGGCTGGCGGCGCCGGCGGGCACCGGCGCGGGCGGCGGTGCGGCATCGGGAAGATCGGTGGCGACATAGGTGCCGCTGCCCACCCGCGCCCGCACATAGCCCTCGGCGGCCAGGCGCTCATAGGCGAGCACGACGGTCTGCCGCGCCACCCCGAGTTCCTCGGCGAGATGCCGGCTGGGCGGCAGACGCGCGCCGGGGGCCAGCGTGCCGGCAAGAATGCCCCGGCGGAGCCGGTCGAAGACGGCGTGCTGGCGGGTTTGGTCTGCGGAATCAGGCATGGATTGGCGGTTCCGGGCAGTCCAATTATGCCATAGACCACTTCGTCAGGCCAGGAGGACCCGCCATGTATCTGCGCCCCGCCTTTACCGAGACCGACCTCGCCAGGATCGCCGGCCTGATATCGGAAAATCCCTTCGGCGTGCTGGTGACGCACGGCGCCGGCGGCCTGGACGCCTCGCACGTGCCTTTTGTTATGACGCATGACAATTCTGAACTAGTACTAACCGGCCACCTGGCCGCGGCCAACGCGCAATGCGCGGCCTTCGACGGCGATGCGGCGATGGCGGTCTTCGGCGGGCCGCACGCCTACATCTCGCCGGGCTGGTACCGGACCCAGCCGGCGGTGCCGACCTGGGACTACGCCGCCGTGCACGTGCACGGCCATCTGGAGCGACTGGAGGGGGATGCGCTGGCCGGCGTGCTGCGCGCCCTGGCGCACGGCGACCCCGGCGGGTTCGATTTCAACGCGATGGAACCCGGCTACCGCGACGGCATGCTGAAGGGCATCCGCGGCTTCAGGTTGCGGGCGGAGCGGATCGAGGCGCAGTGGAAAATGAGCCAGAACCGCAGCATCGCCGACCGCGAGGGGGTCATCGCCGCGCTGCGGGCACGCGGTGAGACCGCAGCCGCCAATCTGGTGGCCGCGACACTGCCGGCGGATTAAGAAATCCGGTGAATCGAGGGCCTCAGAAGCCCTCGCGCTCGATCCGCTTGCGCTCCATCTTGCGGGCGCGGCGAACCGCCTCGGCGGCCTCGCGGGCGCGGCGCTCCGAGGGTTTTTCGTAGTGACGGCGCAGCTTCATCTCACGGAAGATTCCTTCCCGCTGCATCTTTTTCTTGAGCGCCTTCAGCGCCTGGTCGACATTGTTGTCGCGAACGAGAACCTGCACTTGGCCGCCTGCTCCTCTCATCGAAGCGTCCCGACCATCGGGGCGCGAA
>Ga0181520_10012306_pt1 | contig 11034 bp, 7 predicted proteins | sample PEATcosm2014_Bin_29_FD_132451 | JGI IMG/M metagenome (GOLD analysis project Ga0181520, IMG submission 132451) | Peatland microbial communities from MTU Mesocosm Facility, Houghton, MI, USA - PEATcosm2014_Bin02_30_metaG | ecosystem: Environmental > Terrestrial > Soil > Wetlands > Peat | place...
GAGCACCCTCTCGGACGCTACTATCTGTATTTCGCGAACCATAAAGGTAAGTTCATCCGCCTAGCCTATGCAAACTCAGTGACAGGACCATGGAAGATCTATGAACCTGGAGTCCTCCAGGTGAAGGACACCGCTTTTTTCCGTCCTCAGCCAGACCCGTCCAATGGCGGTCTTTATACGCATGTGGCCTCCCCGGAGATATATATCGATCAGGAGAAGCGAAGGATCATTCTTTGGGCACATGGAATGTGGACAGACGGTAAAGCATGGCCCGGAGCGGAAAGTGGTGATCAGGCCAATGAACGGCAATGGCTGATGACAAATCACTATGAGCAGTACACGCAATCCTTCGAATCAAATGACGGCATCCACTTTACGTCTCACCCTGCAATCACCAAGCATAGCTATCTTCGAGTCTTCACTTATCGTGGGTCCTTTTACGGTGTGGCCCGCGGCGGAAAGCTCTTTCGTTCAAAGGGCCCCTTTGCCGAGTTCGAACCAGGGAGCGATCTATTTCGCGATTCTTCCTATGCTGGACGGGTCCGGCATACCGCTGTCTTGCTGAGAGGAGACACTCTTTACGTGTTCTTCTCCGCTATCGGTGACGTGCCCGAACATATCTTGGTGACCAAGGTGGACCTGAGGAAGGATTGGGCAGAGTGGAAAGCCGCCCCACCTGTCGATGTGCTCACGTCACAGACGAACTACGAGTGCTCTGATCTTGCGTCCGCGCCTTCCAAAGCTGGGGACGTTGAAATTCCCGTACATCAGCTTCGCGACCCGGGAATCTTTGAAGATGACGGTAGAGTTTACCTCTTCTATTCAATCTGCGGTGAGCAGGGCTTGGCCGCCGCCGAAGTTACACTTCAGTGATGCAGTGAATCACGGTCCTCACGTCATTCTGCCGCTTGCGCCTCGATTTGCCGACAACGCAAACTGGCTCTGCAACGTCTCCTACTCGCCCTATCTGCCGTATTACTTCGTCATTTCGGTGCTGCCTCCCTAGATATCAAACATCGAGTCATGCTTCCACTCCGAGATTCGAGATCTCTCTTTGCGCTAGATCAATTGTGAGTTCCGACTGCCTAAAGTGTGCGTTGACAATGTCCAATCGATTCGGTAGGATGCGGTCATGTCGAAGCACTTCCAGAGGACCGTTGCTTTCACGCTGTGTTGTAGTGTCTGTACACAGACGAGGCGTCCTCTGGCAGGTGGAGGCTAGGCAAAATTCCCAATTGACCTAGTTCCAGCTAAAGTAGTTTCTTAGCCCACCGCCGGATGTTGATCTGGCAGGTGGGTTTTCTATTTATGGCCCACTTAAGCGCAGATGACCTCGGCGACTTGCCCTCACCCCGCAGGTAAGCGCAGCTTAACCAGGAAATTCGGAGAAGCCTGATATGAACCGGACATTGCGCAGTGTGCTGCCTATTGTGATTGCGTCGCTACTGATTGTGAATTCAGCGTTTGCAACGGACGGATACTTTCTCACTGGCTATGGGACCAAGCAACAAGGTCAAGGAGGTGCGGGTGTCGCCAAGCCCGGAGATAGCCTTGCGGGCGCGACCAACCCGGCGGGGCTTATCCTGGTTGGCAATCGTTTCGATATTGGTTTGACAGTGTTTCGGCCGAATCGCTCGGCGACAATTATCGGAAATCAGTTGCCGCCGGGGTATCCAAATGTGAATGGTGCATACGATGCCAACCGGGTAAAGAACTTTGAGCTGCCCGAACTCGGTTACAGTTTCCAATACCGCCCCAAGCTTGCGTTGGGTGTGGCGATCTATGGCAACGGCGGATTGGATACCTCATATCAGCAGCCTATTGGTCTCTTTGGCACCACCAGGGGCGGCGTCGACGTTGAGCAAGTGTTTATCTCGCCCACACTGGCGTATAAGGCAGGCGCACATAACTCGTTCGGAATAGCCGCAAATATCGCCATCCAGCGTTTTTCGGCTGAAGGATTGCAGAACTTCGTTTCTCTTTCGAGCGATCCAGCGCATTTGACTAATACAGGTCACTCCTATGCTGCCGGGGGCGGCGTTCGCGTGGGCTGGCTGGGTGAATTGAACAAAGCAGTGAGTGTGGGTGCGACCTATCAAAGCAGAACTTATCTGAGTAAATTCAACCGCTACAGCGGACTCTTTGCCGAACACGGTGGGTTCGATGTTCCGGCCAACTTTGCAGGCGGCGCGGCAGTGAAGCTTGGCACGAAAGCGACGCTGCTCTACGACGAAGAGCGCATTCTTTATGGCCAAGTGAAATCGATTGCCAACACTTTGGCGAGCACCTCTCCCCTCGGATCTGACATTGGCCCCGGCTTCGGATGGCACGACATCAACGTAATCAAAACCGGGCTTGCTTATGAGGTAAACCCTTCGTTGACGGTGCGAGGAGGTTACAACCACGGCGGCGTTCCCTTCGACAGTTCTCAGACGTTCTTCAATATTCTGGCGCCGGCCGTCACCAAGGATCACATGCACGTGGGAGCGACCGTAACATTGAATGGCGGGAAGGAGATCAGCTTCGCGTATATTCACGCCTTTAATAACACGGTGAATGGCGTGAATTCCATTCCGGCGGCCTATGGTGGCGGAAACGCAAATCTGAGCATGTATCAGAATTCGTTTCAAATGGCTTTTGGATGGAAAAAGAAATAGTGTGCGCGGAAATGAGGTGAACCCGTATGACAGCATGGTTCTCAGGAGAGTGGCCATGGTATGTAGCTGGGCCGTTGATTGGACTTTTCGTTCCGACGTTGCTGATTACCGGCAACAAGGTATTTGGAATCTCAAGCAACTTGCGGCATCTATGTTCGGCGATCGTTCCCGGCAGAGTGGAGTTCTTCCGCTATGACTGGAAGAAGGCCGGGCTTTGGAACCTCGTCTTCCTGGGGGGAGTCATGATTGGCGGATTTCTTGCTTCTCATAGCGGGGCTGTGCATAACATCGCTATCTCCGGGGAGACCAGGATCGCTCTGAGTCGGCTTGGGATTCACGACTTTTCCGGAGTCGCGCCACATGAGTTGTTCAACTGGAGCGCACTGCTGACGCTCCGCGGCTTTGTATCGGTGGTAGTGGGCGGTTTTCTGGTGGGCTTCGGGGCTGCTTATGCCGGTGGGTGTACCTCGGGCCACGCCATCAGCGGTCTAGCCAACTTTGAGTTACCTTCGCTGATTGCAGTTTTCGGTTTCTTTGCCGGCGGCCTGGCCGCCACTTACTTCGTCCTGCCACTATTGTTGGGGGGTATATGACAACCGCATCTCTCCCTGAAACTGAAAATTGTGGCGCGGGCGGCTCCGAGCAGGATGTACGCCGACCAGCATTTTTGCTGGTGTACTTGCTTCTTGGAATCGCCTTCGGCGTAGTTCTGTGTCGGTCTGAGGTCATCTCATGGTTCCGCATCCAGGAGATGTTCCGCTTTCAGTCATTTCGCATGTACGGCATCATCGGTTCGGCAATTGCGACGGCGGCAGCTTCTATCGCCCTGATCAAGAGGGTAAAGTTGAAATCTGCCTCCGGCGAGATCATTGCGATTCCCCGCAAGGAATTGGGTAGCGGCGTACGGTATGCGGCGGGCGGCACGATCTTCGGACTGGGGTGGGCGTTGACCGGTGCCTGTCCCGGACCGCTCTTTGCGCTGATCGGGAACGGGGTGTCGGTGATGATAGCGGCGGTTCTGAGCGCACTCGCGGGAACTTGGGTGTATGGATGGTTGAGGCCACGGCTGCCGCATTGAAATCTGACTGGCTACCCTCTGGGATCGGCGCGTTCGATGGTTATCAGTTGTCAAACCCGGTTGCAACTTCCGCTTCTGTCGATCGACAAATGTTGTTCGGCTCCCCTGAAATTTGGAGATGCATGGAGAAACGAAGAGTGCGCCCAACCGGTGATTCAGTCAAAGAGCGCACTCTCCATTTAACTGGATGATGCCTACCGAGTGTTGGCGAACCGATTGTCTGGAAAATGTATGGCGCTGTATTTCCCTTGTTCGGCGAGATGCACACGCAGGAGCGCAGATCCCACACCAGACGCGCCGACGAAGTAATCGATATCGGTATTTGCCTCCTGTTGGGTTACGCGTGGCCGCGCCTTCGCGTTGCGTTTTCTCTTGCCGTCTGAGTTTGTATCATGATTCACGAGTTTGCGTGCTGCGCGCTGCGCGGTGGCAAGATAGTCCAGACGTTGAGTGAACGCCCACATCTCCACGAAGAGATCGATGACAGCCGGCGAGCCGCAGCATTGGCAAACGACATTCCAATAGCTTGGCGTCTGGTTTCCCGGAACGTTGCCTCGCAGTACCTTCTGTGCCAGCCGTTCTGCCCACACCTGGTAGTCGGGTTCGCGCGTGATTTTATATAGCTCGAAAAAGGCTCGTGCTGTCCCAGCGGGTCCATGGCAGAAACCTGCGTAGTGTAGGTCCGGCAGGTCGGAAAGCGGATGCGAAATCAGTTCTACTTCGCCGCCAAGTGTAGCGACTCTTTGAAGGTGCGATGCTCCTTGGTTAGCGGCAAAAAGAAACCTGGCTTTATTTGTCTCACTGTAGAGGCGCGCGAAAACGTAAACTGTGCCCGCGGTACCGTCCTCGAAAGCAGGCAAGTAAGCGTCTTTGGGTAATCCTGGAAAGGCTGGAAAGCCGCGCCAACTAAAGCCGCCGTGGCGCTCGTTGGTGGCGATCTCGAGAATATGATCGCCAGCGCGCTCAGCTGTGATGCTATAAAGGGCGCTTTCGAATTCCTGGGCGGCGTACAGCAAGTAGAGCACGATACTGCCGTCCCCTGCGATTCCCGGGGCCTCCGACCATGCGAGACCCGAGCCGGCAGTTTTCGCGGCCCGCACAATGTAGTCAGTGGCCGTCCTTGCTGCTTCACAGTACTTTACTTTGCCCGTTGCCTTTCCTGTTTCGTTTAGGACAAAGGCCACACCGGCCAGTCCGCCGTAAAGTGACAGATTTCGGTTCCGGTCGGAGAACAGGCCCTTGCCCGGTCTATCGACTACTTCCTGCCAAGTAGCAACCAAGTAATCGGCTCCCAATGACGCAGTCTTCAGGTAGCGCGCCTCTCCAGTGGCGTTCGCTAGTTGAACCAAGAAGAGAATCGTTGCTGCGCTTGCACTGTAGATTGCGTTTGGTGCTGATTCAGTCGGTGCCCTTTCCGCGTCGTCAGGTTGAGGGAGCCAGTAGACGCCTCGCTCGTCCAGTTTCTGTGCTGAACTTTCAATACACAGGGCCGCGCCTCTTGCAGACTCCAGAAAGCTCTGGCTCTGCTCAGACTCGCGTTGACTTGCATGTTCATTTCGAGCGCCCGCGTTCGTGGCCGCCAGGCTCCAGGAGGAGAACGCCGGAGTCACCGCGGCGGTGAGAGCGTCGGCACGCAGGAATTTCCGGCTTGATATGTTGAGGCCGTTGTAGCAGTTAGGAATGCGCATAAGAATCTCCGAGGCATGGGTCCGAGGTATGGGCTTGCCCGCTGGCTTCCGGGAACCTTGATTCTCTCCGAAGCCGAGTTGGCTATGACGGAAAAGTCCAGGATTCGTTGCGGATGTGCGCGGGCAAACTGAAAAGTTGCCGCAGCCGCCTCTCTTCACGAGGAGCGCGATCACCAAGATCGATGGCGATCAGACGCCCTCTTCATGGAGGACAACGGCTGTTGATGTTAGGGATTTACAGTAGGAAGGAACAACATAGGTTCTCGGCAGCATCTAATAGGAAAGTCAGTGCTCCATGTGCTAGCCGAATCGGACTCATACTTGAGTTATTATCACTTCTCGTATTCCGTGTCAAGTTACTGTTGAATGTATTGGCTCAGCGGAGTGAATTCCTGCCGCTAAAGATGCAGCTGTCGTTTACACCGATCTTGGCCAAGGCTTCGAAATGCTATCAGCAATGCGCGAGATCAGAATTGCCAATTCAGGCTTCACGGATAGCAATCAAGAAATCTCACTCGCGACCTCAACGTGCCCTGTGAAGCAGTCAGTAGCAACCAATACCTGCAGGAAGTATTACGGGTTGGGCACATTGCTTATGTCATTCAAAGAGGAGGTTTCTGCAAAATCGAGTTGACGTCAACTTCAATCCGTGCGATTCTGCAATCTAGGCACCACAAGTTTAGTAACGTTTGTTTTCAACGAGAAGTGACATTGATTTCCAGCCTTACTCTCGCCTGTCGCACTCTCTGTTGTCGCTGACACTATCAGTGGCAAAATGGCACACCTGCACGGGCGGAATTACACCGAGACAATCAATTTTCAAAGCCCAGTAAAGGCAATTCCTCCGCGCATGGACTCCATCCATCTGTAACTATTCGCCTTTTGGAGCAGGTGATGATGAATCGTAGGAGTTTTCTTCTTTCTGCCGCGTTTGCTACTGGTGTCGCCGCCGTGCAGCCAATCTTTGGCCGGGTAGCAGGACGGAAGCCGCTCACCCGCAAGGAGCGCGTCGATCGTGCGCTCGCGGGACGCGACGTAGACCGTCCCCCTTTCACCCATTGGCATCACTTCGATCCACAGACCTCCGAAGTTCACGCCAAGGCCACACTTGATTATCACTGGAAGTTTAGGACGGACATCGTGAAGGTAATGAGCGACTATCCGTATCCGAAGCCCGTAGGCAATTGGTATGAATTGAAGGTCCTCGACAATCCTTTCCCCGATCAGATTCGCGCGCTGGAGTTGATCAACGCAGGCTTGAATGGTGATGCCTATTTTCTTGAGACGGCCTTTAACCCGTGGCAGGTCGCGGTCAAGCTGTCATCCAAAGAGGAGGTTCTCCACTTGCAGCAAGAGAACCCGCAGCGACTGCTCGACGCTCTGGATGTGCTCACTCAGTCGCATATCAATCACGCCAAGCGCGCCTTTGCCGCGGGCGCTTCCGGGATTCTTTTTTCGATTGCCAATGCCAAGCGCGAGGAGCTTTCCCCGACAGACTACGCCAAGTTCAGTGCGCCCTTTGATAAGCGTTTCTTTGATGCGACCTCCAGCGCGAAATTGAACTTCCTGCATCTGCACTGGGAGAACGAATATGTCGATCAGTTTGTCAGCTTTCAGGCGCCGGTAGTCAACTGGTCGGTGCAAACCAGCGGCGTTCAGGTGAGCACCGTGCGGAGCAAGTTTTCGCAGACCATTGCCACCGGAATCGATGAGGTCAAGTACAAGGATCTCTCCGCGACGCAGATTCGCGAACAATGGCAGAGTGCCAGCAGCGCCGCAGGAAGCAAGTTCATCCTGACGCCCGGTTGCTCTGTTCCCAATGACAGCACGGACGAGGAGTTATCCCGACTTCCCAAGGTTCTCGGAGCCTGATGTTGGGCTGATCCCACACAGATCAGCCCGTGGCCCGCTTCCCAGAATTTGGGGGCATTTTGTGGGCAAATAGCGCCCATGGTGTCAGTTCTGCCGGTTGTGCCGGTTCGTAAGTACTGTGCCGTCTATTATTTGGCCCATGAATCCTATCATGGCATGGAAGAGGTCATCGGTTCGATCCCGATCAGGTCCACCAATATAACCTTACAAATGAACAAGTTAGCGTTATCGCCCAGCAACCTCCAGAATCTCCGAGGGTGCTGAGGCTTTTTCATCCCCATCAGCAGCAGCATTTCCACGAGCCTCGTATTCGCATCCCGCTTCTGCTGGGAGACGGCGCGCGGGTAAATGTCCAGCGTCGTCGGGCTGTTCGCGTGCCACAAAAGCTCCTGCGCCACCTTGATATCCACTCCCATCGCCCGCAGGTTCGTCGCCAGCGAGTGGCGGAAGTTGTGCCAGCCGATCTGCTTCTTCACGATGCATGCACGTTGGAGCGCAGGCCGGATGCTCCTCTTTAACAGACTGTCCGGACTGAGCGGCTTTGTACCGTTGAGCCGGATCGACGGAAAGAGAAAATCCGCATCCGTTTGGTAGAGAGACTCTTCCTTCCATTCCAGAAGTGCGGCGAACACCAGTGGATGGAGCGGAACCGGACGCCGGGAACATTCGGTCTTGTTATCGCCGAAAAGATTGCGGACACACGAAAGCAGGACATTGACTTCGAGCGTCGGCGTGTTCACATCCGTCCAGATCAGAACCCGCGCTACCCCATCCGTACTACCTCCTTTTTGGGGCGCATATTCGGGATTTGTCGCTTCGGGGCTCTCCTTTTCAAGAAATAAATGGACCAATTTGATCCTAATCAGCTTTCTTACGCGAACTGCGCGTACGATGCGACAAGGTAGCCCCGATCCCCCGAGCTTCAACCAGACAATCATGCGGAGTGCAAAGGAGATATTCATGCTCTTGGGCGTTCAATCTTCCCCACTGCGAGCCCTACTTGTGTACGGACTCATCGCGGCATCAGCGCTCACGTCTTTAGCGGAAGGCCCGGCCTCTCAGCCAGCAGGCAACCCTGCTGCGACGAAGGCGCAAGTGGCCCAAAACTACGGCAGAATCCCGCTCAGCTTTGAGGCCAACCAAGGTCAGGCCGATAAGACCGTGAAGTTTCTTTCCAACGGCAGCGGTTACTCGCTGTTTCTCACGGATTCGTCCGCAGTATTGGCACTGACCAAGCAGGAGCTCTCAAGCGCGAAGCCCGGCATTACCGCCGGAAAAGTGCTCAAGCCCGCTTCGGCGCACCCGGCAGGGAAGACCGATGTAGTACGGATGGATCTGGCGGGTGCCAACCGCGCAACGCAGGTCACCGGTGTGGATCAACTCCCCGGCACTGCCAATTACTTCATCGGCAACGACCCGGCCCAATGGCACAGCGGCGTGCCAACCTTTGCCAAGGTCAAATACGCCGGCGTCTATCCGGGCATCGATCTGGTCTACTACGGCTACGGCAACCAGCGGCAGTTGGAATACGACTTCGTGGTCGCGCCGGGGGCCAGCCCGAAGCCCATTCGGCTCCAATTTGCGGGAGCTAAAAAGCTTGATCTAACTGCCGACGGCGACCTGACCGTTTCAGCGGCAAACGGCGAGATCGCGTTTCACAAACCCGTCGTCTATCAAGTGAAGGACGGCGCGCGCCAGCCGGTTGACGGTCAGTTCGCGATGTTGGCGAAGAATACGATTGGTTTCAGGCTTGGCCGCTACGACCATTCAAAGCCGCTGGTGATCGACCCGGTGCTTACCTATTCCACGTACCTTGGCGGCAGCCTCGCCGACGCCGCCTATGGCATCGCCGCGGACAGTTCCGGCAACGCCTATGTGGTCGGCACTACTTTTTCGACGAATTTTCCCGTGACAGCCGGGGCATATCAATCGGCGAACAACGAGCCGGCCAGCTTCCAATGCGCTTATGTCACCAAGCTGAACCCAACCGGCACGGCGCTGGTGTACTCGACCTACCTGGGCGGGAGCGGCAACCCCGGGGACCACGCGATCTATGGCGATGTCGGCATCGGCATTGCCGTGGACAGCTCAGGCGACGCCTATGTGACCGGCGACGCTAATTCAACGAATTTTCCCGTGACAACGGGTGCGTTTCAAACTGTGAACAACAGCACCAAGCTCAATACTGAAAACGCGTTTGTGACCAAGCTCAACGCGACCGGCACGGCCCTGGTGTACTCGACCTACCTCGGCGGCAATAACCAGGATTACGGCTCCGGCATCGCCGTAGACAGCTTGGGCGACGCCTATGTGACTGGAAGTGCGAGCTCGTCGACTTTTCCCGTAACAGCGGGCGCCTTTCAGGTGGATAACCTTTCCGACCTCACCATCGGTTGGGCGGACGCTTTCGTCACCAAGCTCAATTCAACCGGCACGGCGCTGGTGTACTCGACCTACCTTGGCGGCAGCTTGTATGGCGCTAAAGGCGCGGCCATCGCCGTGGACAGCTTGGGCGACGCTTATGTGACCGGGAGTGCGGCTTCGACGGATTTTCCCATCACAAACGGCGCGTTTCAGACCACGAATTTCGCTGCTGCCGGCGCGGGGCCGCAGACCGTCGCTTACAACGTGTTTGTGACCAAGGTCAACCCAACCGGCACGGCGCTCGATTATTCAACCTTCCTGGGCGGCTCAATCGACGATTTTGGCGCGGGCATTGCCCTGGACGCCGCAGGCGACGTCTACGTGACCGGCGTGGCGTGGTCGAACGATTTTCCGGTGGCGGGGAACCCTTATCAATCCACCAACCCTGCCTACGCCAATGACGCTCCAAGCGGATTTGTCACCGAGGTCAATCCGGCCGGCACCGGCCTGGTGTATTCGACTTTCCTGGGCGGCAGCGGTTTCCCGCCCCAAGCCTGCGGCAGTGACTGCACTTCAAGCGGCTCGGGAGATTCCGCCAGCGCGATCGCTGTGGACGGCCTGGGCGACGCCTATGTGACCGGCACTGCGGTTTCGTCGAATTTTCCCACCACGTCGGGCGCTTACCAGACCGTGAATAACGCGGCAGGCCATACCAGTCCTGTTGGCATCAACGCATTTATCACCAAGCTCAACCCAGGCGGATCGTCGCTGTTGTACTCGACCTACCTCGGCGGCAATGTGCAGGATTATGGCTACGGCATTGCCCTGGACGGCGTCGGCGGCGTATATGTAGCCGGCCTGGCGACATCGACGAACTTTCCCACCACGACGGGCGCTTATCAGACCGCAAACGGCGGCTATGAAGACGCATTTATGGCCAAGCTGGCGATCGGCCCCGTCAGCGAGCAGGTTGCCACGCCCAACGTGGTTGGCGACACTCAGGCAGCCGCGACGACAGCCATCACCGGTGCTGGACTCGTGGTTGGCACAGTTACTACAGCGAGCAGCTCCACGGTCGCATCCGGTAATGTGATTAGCGAAAGTCCGATCGCTGGCACCAGTGTCAACTCCGGCTCGGCGGTTAACCTGGTCGTCTCAACCGGCCCGGCGCAAGTCGCCGTTCCCAACGTGGTTGGTGACACTCAGGCAGCTGCGACGACAGCCATCACCGGCGCTGGACTCGTGGTTGGCACAGTTACTACAGCGAGCAGCTCCACGGTCGCATCCGGTAATGTGATTAGCGAAAGTCCGCTCGCTGGCACCAGTGTCAACTCCGGCTCGGCGGTTAACCTGATCGTCTCAACCGGCCCGGCGC
>Ga0181520_10012307_pt1 | contig 11033 bp, 11 predicted proteins | sample PEATcosm2014_Bin_29_FD_132451 | JGI IMG/M metagenome (GOLD analysis project Ga0181520, IMG submission 132451) | Peatland microbial communities from MTU Mesocosm Facility, Houghton, MI, USA - PEATcosm2014_Bin02_30_metaG | ecosystem: Environmental > Terrestrial > Soil > Wetlands > Peat | place...
AATCGACCACGGGAGCGGCCGCCGCTGAAATCAAAAAGCTCCATGGGCCGCATAACGACCCATGGAGCCTGCAATCTCCCCTGCGGCCTCCGTCGCCTTTAGACTATTTGGCCGGGGCTGCCGTCGAATGGGCGGCTTGTTCGTCCAGATGGGTCTGGTACCACGTTCCGGCGCCGATCACCACCGTCGAGAGGACCAGCGTCGCGATGCCCAGCTTGATCAGCATTCGCGCCTTTTCGCTGGCGCCCTTCCATTCCAGGAAGTAGAAGCCCCACAGCGTGCTGAAGATGATGATGCTGGCCATGTGCAGCGTCCAGCTCGCGAACCCGAACTTGGCGATCTTCATCTGCGTCTCGCCCATCGTGTAGAAGAAGAACTGGAAATACCAGAACGTTCCCGCCATGGCCGAGAAGATGTAGTTCGACATCATCGGCACGCGACCTGATGTGCCATTGGCTATCGCCACTGAGGCCCGTTTCGCATTGACCGCGGTTTCTTCGCCGGGGGCGTCGGTGGCGGTCTCGATGATCGTTTCCTGGCCGCGTCCCACCGGCTGGGTTACGCGCCCGCTGATGTATTCGTGGCCGGACCTGTTCTTGATGTTCAGGTAGACGCACCAGATGAAATTGGTTGTAAACCCGCCCAGCAGAACGACGATGAGCTTGGGCAATCCCGTCCACAATGTCGAAGTGCCCGCTGCCGCCGACGCATCGCCGATCGGATTGCCGGCCGTCAGACCGAAGTTGAACGAGGCGCTCATGATGCCCGAAAACGTGGCGACGAGGATGCCCTTCTTGAAGCTGAATTCGGCGATCGACTTGGTCTTTTCGGCTTCAGACATCTCGCGCTCTTTGGTCAACCCTGCCAGAGCCGCAATGATGATGCCAAGCGTGCAAACGCCCAATCCGGCCAGGGTGATCTGCCCCGGAACGGACGTGGCGATCTCGATGATGTTCTTGTCGACGGGGATATTGGTCATGAAGAGCTTGAAGATCGGGGGCATAAGCGTCCCGATCACGGTGCAATAGCCCAACGCCACGCCCATGCCCAGCGACATACCCAGGTAGCGCATGGTCAACCCGAACGTCAAACCGCCCAGGCCCCACATGGCGCCCCAGAAGTATGTCCACCACAACACATGCAAGACGTCCTGGCTGCCGATGACGTGCAGTACATTATTGGTTAGCAGAAGCGCCAGCACCCATGGACAGATGATCCACGAGAAAAAGCCGCCGACCAGCCAGTAGGTTTCCCAGGACCATTTCTTCACGCCCTTGTACGGCACGTAAAAACTGCCCGAGGCCAGTCCGCCGAGCCAGTGGAAAATCACGCCCAATATCGCTGGATTCACGTTTCACTCCATACAAAAACCGGGCCCTTGGCGCTACCGCGCCTTGAGGGCCCCTGCAACACATTTCCGCCTTTAACTTCGCTTGGACAAGACCGCCTTCTCGTACTCCTTCACCGCGTCCAGCCAGGCCATTCCTACCGGGACGTTCTGCTTGACGCAATGATAATCCCACACGGCCGAGAACGGCATGGTCTTGAGTTCCTCCAGCAGCGCCAGTCGCGCCGTGAAATCGCCGGCCGCTTCAAGTTCCCGCAGCTTCTTGGACGGTTCGAGCAACGCCAGCATGAGCGACTTGAGCATCGACCGCGTGCCGATCGTCCACGCCGCCACGCGGTTGATGCTGGCATCGAAGAAGTCCAGCCCGATATGCACCCGCTTGGTATACCCGCCGCGGACGATCTCCTCGCCGATGGCCCGAAGATCGTCGCTCAATATCACCACGTGGTCCGAATCCCACCTTACCCCGCGACTGACGTGCAGAAGAATCTCGTCCAGGAAATTCAGCACGGCCGAGATTTTTTCCGCGATCCCTTCCGTGGGGTGATAATGCCCGGCGTCCAGGCAGACCATCTTCCTATTCGCCACCGCATAGCCCAGGTAGAACTCGTGCGAGCCGACCACGTAGCTTTCCAGGCCGATCCCATACAGCTTGCCTTCCACCGCGTCCAGATTGAACTTGGGGTCCAGCGGCTCGGCGAAGATTTCGTCCAGCGACTTCTTGAGAATCTCGCGCGGCGTCTTGCGGTCGGCCGGAATGTCCTTGTATCCATCCGGAATCCAGACGTTGGTTACGCAGGTGTTCTTCAGCGCCTTGCCCATGGCCGCGCCAATCCGCCGGCAGGCGATGCCGTGATCCACCCAGAATTTCCGCTTCTTTTCGTCGCGGGCCGAGAGCGTGAAATTGTCGGCCGCCAGCGGATGCGAAAAGTACGTCGGATTGAAATCCAGCCCCATCTTCCTGCTCTTGGCCCAGTCGATCCAACGGGAGAAATGCTCCGGCAGCAGGGCATCGCGATCCACTTTCTTACCGCCGGTCTCCGCGTAGATGGCATGGAGATTGAGCCTGTGCGTGCCGGGGATGAGGCTCAGCGCCTTTTCCACATCGGCCCGCAGTTCATCGGCCGTCCGCGCCTTGCCGGGATAATTTCCCGTCGCCTGAATGCCGCCGGTGAGGGCGCCGGTATTCTCGAATCCGCCGACATCATCACCCTGCCAGCACTGGAGCGAGACAGGTATCTTGACCAGTGCTTCGAGGGCCTGATCGGTATTTACGCCGAGTTTGGCATACTGATCCTTGGCCGAGAGATAATTCCGCTCGATGACACTTGCATCCGCCATTTGTCGTTCCCTTTCGATTACAAGCAACCAGATTTCCGTGGCCACATACACAAAACGCCATGAGAAATGCTCAAGGCGGCCATTATTGCCCGCGATGGGCTTGGTGTCCAGAAGGGGCGGCACGCGGCGACAGGCGGACAGGCTCTGGGACGGCAATTGCATCTTCGCATAAGCAGCCCGCCGCCAGATCGCTTGGGCGATGCCGTTGCAATAGCTCCCGCCCGCCCCAATGCACGATTCTACCGCCGGCGTGCAGATAGACCGATGCCGCCGGCCAGGATTGAAATTCGATTGCGACACGATACGATCCGGGCCGGTTGGGCCGCATCGGAGGAATTGAAATGCCCGAATTAGCGCAAGCTCCTTACACGCTGGCATTGATTATATGTGATAATGCGCATGTTTGCCCCAGCACAGGGAAAAAGACGCTGCTGGGGATTTTCGACGCGCTATCCGCCCGCAGCTTCCCTGCGAATGTTGGCCGCATGGTTCTCTATGCCGCGTTGACGGATGGGCGGGGTCTGACGACTGTAGAGGTTAGGCTGGTTGACTGCGACCAGGCCCGAAAACCGATATTGACAGAGCAATTCGCCCTCGATTTCAGCGATCCCCGGGCGATTCGCGATTTCGAGCTGGAAATGGTGGATATTGAATTCCCTGAATCGGGAGAATACAGCTTTCAACTTTGGGCTTGCAATGAGCTTTTGATTGAACGTAGAATTGTTGTGGAATTAGACCCTGGAGCAACGCCATGAAGGGCCTGACTGAACAGATCGACCATGATGTGACGCGCACTTCATGCAACACCACCTCAGCCGAATTCCGCGGGCCGCGGCGGCGGGGCGCCGCACCTATTGCGACAGCGGAAACGGTGGTGGTGACTGGTTTTGATAACGCGAAGCTCCCGCCTTCAACCAAGCCCCTTCGACGCCCCAACAGAACCAGGCCAATGGATAGACGTTAGGCTTGCCGGCGAATCGGAAAAGGCGACATCCGGATTTCTGAAATCAGGCCAACGCTGCGATCGACTTTCCGACGCCTGCACCTTCACATGCGATCGACGCGAAGATCCTCGATGTCCCCTTTTCTGCCCCGTGCGGGGCATTGCCTACCGATCGAGGCAGATCATAAGCATGGGAATCGCGACGCCATCGCGTTTGCCAACGCGGCGATAGGGCGCGACTTGGTGACCCGGCGGATTGCGGCCGGGTGGACGCAGAAGGAACTGGCCAAACGGGCCGGGGTTCGGCTGGAGACGATCAGCCGGCTTGAGGCCGGCAAGCATGCGCCGACGCGCGAGACAATGACCCGGCTTGATGGCGCGCTCAAGAAGGCCGGAGCGTAAAACCGGCCGCGGATCAACCGGGTATCGGAGGCAAATCCGGCCCAAGCGGCGCGCCTGGGCGGTACGAAAACTCGACTTGGGCAAGCTACTTCCGCGAGTGCCCCGGCCTGCGTTGGCGGCTCCGTGGCGGGACTGGCACGTCTTCGACCAATTTCGCCTTCACGCCCAGCGCCTGGAGGATGCGGCCGGCGACATCGAACGTGCAGTTGGAATCGGCGTGGACGATCCTTGTGATGAACGACTCCTTCAAGTCGGCCATTTCGGCCAACTGCTTTTGGGTCAGTTTGCGGCCGTCCACGTGGCGCAGACTTGCCGCACCACATTCGGTATTGCCTCTGTTGACAATGGTAATACAATACCGCCATGAAGACCGTTACCTGCAAGCTGTCGGAAACGCTTGATGCCCAACTCGCGGCCGTGGCTCGGGAAGAGGGTCTCAGCAAGTCGCAAATCATGCGCAAGGCGCTGGAGGATCGAATCGGGCGCCGCCGGGGGGCCAGAAGATCGCCGCGGGCGTTCGATCTGGTTGGTGATCTCAGCGGCAGCGTGAAGGGGCCGGCCGACCTTCTGACGAATCCGAAATACATGGAGAGTTTTGGTGCCTGAGCGTCTTGTCATCGCCGACACGGGGCCGCTGGTGGCGTTTCTCCTGGAACCGGAGCCACGCCACGCCTGGGCTGTCGAGCAATTCAAATCGCTTCCAGTTCCGTTTCTGACCTGTGAGCCGGTCCTGACGGAGGCGTCTCATCTCTTGCGCCACAGTTCGCACGGCCAGCAACGGCTTTTTGATCTTATGGAGCGGGGACTTTTCATCGTCGATTTCAGATTGGTCGCCGAGACCAGGACGTTGAAAAAATTGATGAGCAAATACGCGGATTTGCCCATGTCGCTGGCCGATGCATGCCTGGTCCGCCTCGCCGAGATGCACCCGACGGCCATCGTGCTGACGCTCGATCGGCACTTCAATGTCTATCGCAAGCATGGACGCCAGCCCATCAGTCTGGTCACACCCGGTGAATGATCGTATTTGTCGCCGCCCGCCGCCGTTTCCGCAACATGCCGCCATAGGATTGAAGGACATGATCGTTACAAAGGAGAGTGCGCCATGAGTTTCTCCGCGTCGCCAACACCCGCCGTAAAGCCTGTTACCAATGAACGCCTCAATAAGCTGCTCTGGGGGTTCGCTCCGTCGTGCATGATCCACGCGGCCGTGCAGAATCGGATCTTTGACACGCTCGACGCCGGGCCGGGGACGATTGCGTCGGTGGCGGCGGCGACGGGGTGTTCGGTGCGGGGCGTGCGCGGGTTGCTCGAGGCTCTGGCGGCGATGGAGGTTCTTGTCCGCGACGGCGATCGCTTCACGCTGGCGCCGGACACCGCCGCGTTTCTGGTCCGCGGCAAGCCGACATATCTGGGCGGGATGGTCGATCACACGGCCGGGCAGCTTATGAGCACGTGGATGACGCTGGACGAATCGGTTCGCACCGGCCGGCCGAGCCAGGCGGTCAATCGCCAAAAGGGCGGGGCGGAATTCTTCGAGAACTTCGTCGAGGATTTGTTCAATCTGAATTACGCCAGCGCGGCGGCGCTTGCTGGCGAACTGGCCCCGGCGCTGGCGGATGTGAAGCCGCCGCTGACGGTTCTGGACATCGCGGCCGGGTCCGGCGTCTGGTCGATGCCGCTGATCAAGCTGGTGGCCAATGCCCAGGCGGTGGCGGTGGATTTTCCGGAGGTGACGGCGGTCACGCGGCGCGTCTATAAACGCCACGGGCTGGAATCCCGCCTGCGCACGATCGAGGGCGACATCGACATCGTGGATTTCGGCGCCGGCCATCGCGTGGCGTTTCTGGGGCATATCCTGCACAGCGAAGGCGAAGAGCGTTCGCGGCGGCTGCTCAAGAAGGTGTACCGCTCGCTGGCGCCCGGCGGCATCGTGGCCATCGCGGAGTTCGTGCCGGCCGACGATCGCTCCGGCCCGCCGCAGCCGCTGGTCTTCGCGCTCAACATGCTTCTGCACACCGACGAAGGCGACACGTTCACGTTCGGACAGATGACATCGTGGCTGCGCGAGGCGGGATTCGTCGAGGCGCGGCAATTCCCGATTCCGGCCCCGTCGCCGATTCTGCTGGCAAAGAAGCCGGTGTAATGAACCGCCGCCCAGGACGCAGACAGCAAAACACGAGCAATGGGCGGTTCTATTGCTTTTCCCCTCGCCATCTGCGCTTCACACCAGCGCGCGATGGCCGATGTCCTTTCGGTAGTGCATGCCCTCAAAGCTGATCTTCTCGACGGCCGCATACGCATGGCGTCGGGCGTCGGCGATGGTGTTGCCCAAAGCGGTGATGCCCAGCACCCGGCCGCCGTCGGTCACCAGTTGGCCGTTGAGCATCCGTGTGCCGGCGTGAAAGACCTTGACCAGTGGCATGGCGTCGGCGTCGTCGACGCCGTGGATCGGGATGCCCGTGGTGTACGCGCCCGGATATCCGCCGCTGCACGCCACCACGCAGATGGCCGGCCGGGGATCCCATTGCAGTTCGATCTGATCGAGCTTGCCTTCGGCGACGGCCAGCATGGCCTCGACCAGATCGCTCTTGAGCCGCATCATCAGCGGCTGGGTTTCGGGATCGCCGAACCGGCAGTTGAATTCCAGAACCTTGGGCCCGTTTTCGGTGAGCATCAACCCCGCGTAAAGAACGCCGCGGTATTCGATCCCTTCTCGCAGCAGGCCGTCAACCGTCGGAACCAGTATGTCGCGCTGGATCTGATCCAGCAGTTCGCTGGTGACGACGGGGGCCGGACAATACGCGCCCATGCCGCCGGTCATCGGGCCGCTGTCGCCGTCGTTGACCTGTTTGTGATCCTGACACGGTTCCATGATGTAGATGGTGCGGCGATCAACCAGGGCAAGGATGGAACATTCCGGCCCGGTGAGGAATTCCTCGACGACGATGCGCGACCCGGCCGGGCCGAATTCCCTTTTGCGCATGATGCGATCAATGGCCTCCAGGGCCTGATCGGTGGTCGGGCAGACGATGACGCCCTTGCCCTTGGCCAGCCCGGCGGCCTTGACCACGGCCGGCTCGTCGCGGCTGCGGACGTATATCTCGGCGGCGGCGGGATCGGTGAACGCGCGGGCTTCGGCGGTGGGGACGGCCTGATGGCGCATGAGTTCCTTGGCGAACCACTTGTCCGCCTCGATCTGCGCCGCTTCCTTGCCGGGGCCGAAGGTCTTGATCCCCGCCGCTCGCAACCGATCGGCCAAGCCGCGCGCCAGCGGCTCTTCCGGCCCGATAACCGCCAGATCGATATCATTGCCGCGGGCAAATTTCTCGATTCCGGCATCATCGTCGTTGCGCAACTCGGCCACTTCGGCCAGTTGGGCGATGCCGGGATTGTGTCCGATGCACCAAAGCCGCCGCACGCGCGGCGAGGCCGCCAGTTTCCACGCCAGTGCGTGCTCGCGCCCGCCGTTGCCGATGATGAGTACATTCATGAGCCGCGCAGCTTATCACCGGAGGCTCTGTCTGAAAACCCAATCGCCCATCGTGAGGCCATTGGGCTGGGGCTTGAGAATGCCCGATTTTCCGGGCAACCGCCTTTTCCTCCTCCCCATGTACTCAGGGGGAGGACGGAGGTGGGGGTTCTTCGCCAGTGGCTCTGCCAGGTCGAAGCCGCGACCAACGCCATAGCGGTCGACCCCCACCCAGCCCTCCCCCTGGGTACAGGGAGAGGGGATTAAGGGGTAGCCCCGCATGGATCTACACTCGCCCGGGAAATCGGGCACAGCCTTTCAGACGGAGCCCAGTTCCATTGGGCAGGCCGATTGTGACGATAAGTCATTCGCCGCGGTGCGCGAGCCAATCGGCAATCTTGCTCTTGTCCCCTCTCCCGGTACGCTGGGAGAAGGATAGGGTGAGGGGAATTTTGCGTGACCGCGCCCCGACCGAAGAACCCTCACCCCGACCCTCTCCCTGGGTACAGGGCGAGGGGGAAAGAGGGGGCCGCCGATCGCACCATACCGCCAATCGCGGGGTTCGTTGGAGACTATTGACATGAAAACAGCGTTGCTATTGACGATCTCGAACATTTTCATGACGTTCGCCTGGTATGGGCACCTGAAATATCTCAAGGTGTCGCTGCCGCTGGTGGTGCTTGCCAGTTGGGGGATCGCGTTTTTCGAATACTGTTTCCAGGTTCCCGCCAATCGGATCGGCGCCCTGGAAGGCTACAGCGCCGGCCAGCTCAAGATCCTGCAGGAGGCGATCACACTGGTGGTCTTCACGGTTTTCGCCATGACCTACCTGCGCGAGAAGCTGACATGGAACTATTATGCCGGCATCGCCCTGGTCTTCGCCGGCGTGTTTCTGGTGAATTACAAGCGAATCGCCGCCGCGATGTGATCTGGCACGCGGCTTGATCGGCGGATGAGAAATTCAAAGGGGTCGAGTGAATCAAAGACTCCCGACCCGTTTGAATCCACCCAGTTCCACCGGCCGGAAAACCAGCGACGCCCTGTCTCGCGCCATGAAATATCGCATGGCAATCTCCGGCCCGACCCGCGGACCCGTTGGCGTTCAAAGGCTGCCGTCCGGGTACGGCGCCGGCCGGGTTGATGCGGGATTAACGGATTGAGCTTCCAGCTCCGCCAGTCGCGCCTTGGCGTCCGCGTTGCCGAGGTCGGCCGCCTTGCGATACCAGATCATGGCTTGTTCCTTGTCCGTGGCGACGCCCAGTCCATGATCGTAGAGCGAGCCGATCCACTCCATCGCATCAACGTTGCCCGCGTCGGCGGACTTGCGAAACCAGGTCATGGCTTGTCCGTAGTCCTGAATGACGCCCTGGCCCTGTGTGTACATGTAGCCGAGTTTGTACATCGACCCGGGATCGTTGGCGCTGGCCCCTTTGCGAAGCCATTTCACCGCCTGCTCATAATCCTTGGCCACGCCGATGCCGCTGGCGTAAAGAGCACCCACGTTTCCCATTGCTTCGGCATCGCCGGCATCGGCCGCTTTGCGCAGCCAGGTCGCCACCTGCTGATTATCCTTCGGCACGCCTTCACCCTTCAGATACATGCGGGCGATGCGGCTCATTGCATTGGTATCGCCGGCGTCGGCGGCCTTGCGGTACCAGATCATTGCCTGCGCGTAATCCTGCGTGACGCCATTTCCCAGTTCATAAAGCAAGCCGAGATTTGCCATGCCGCTGGCATTGCCTGCCTCTGCCGCCTTGCGGAACCAAGTTGCCGCTTGCGCATCATCCTTATTCACGCCCAGGCCCTTGCCATACAGGCCGCCGATCACATTCATCGACTCCGCGTCGCCCGCATCGGCGGACTTGCGATACCACGTCGCGGCCTGCTCCCAATCCTGGGTCACGCCCTGCCCGAGGGCGTATTCCGAACCGATGTTGTGCATCGCTTCGGCGTCCCCGCCATCGGCCGCTTTGCGCCACCAGGCCAAAGCCTGCTGGTCATCCTGCGCCACGCCGTACCCGCTCTTGTAGAGCACGCCGATGGCCTTCATCGCCTCCGCGCTGTTTGCGTCCGCCGCCTTGCGCAACCAGGTCATCTCCTGCTGATAATCCTGGGCCACGCCAGTCCCATGTTCGTAAACCATGGCGATATTAAACATAGCCTCCGTACTGCCGGCGTCGGCCGCCTTGCGATACCACATCATCGCCTGAGTGATGTCCTGAGCCACGCCGTTCCCATGTTCGTACATCGCGCCGAGATTCGACATCGAGTTCGGGTCGTGCGCGTCGGCGCCCTTCTGGAGCCACTTCAGCGCCTTGGTGAAATCCTGCGGCACACCTTTGCCTAGGGCATATCGGCCGCCCAGGTTCCCCATCGATTGCGCGTCTCCCGCGTCGGCGGCTTTTTGCAGCCATGCCGCCGCCTGCGCGTCATCGCAAGGCACGCCTTTGCCGGCCGCATACATTTGGCCCAGGTTCCCCATCGACGCCGGGTCGCCGGCCTCCGCGCCCTTTCGCAACCACATGATCGCTTGTGCGTCATCCTCCGTCACACCTTTGCCCAAGGCATACACGGCGCCGATGCATCCCATCGCCGCCACATCGCCCGCGTCGACGGCTTTGTGATACCACGCCAGCGCCTGCTGGTCGTCCTCGGCCACGCCGTGGCCGTGCAGATAAAGCGACCCGACGTGTCGCATCGCCTCGGCGTTGCCCACGTCGGCGGCCTTGCGCCAATAGGCCATCGCCTTGGCGTAATCCCGCGGCACGCCATCGGTGCCCTCGTCATACATCATCCCGACGCGCACAGCATCGGCCGGACTGCGCGCCGCCTCCCGATCAAGATCCTCGGCGCTGCGGGTGGCCGGCCCCGTCGCCGGCGGGTCGGCCGCGACAACCGGCTTGGCCAGGACGGTTGTCAGAACGCCGAGAAAAAACAACACGAGCCGCGATGCCGTGCGGAGCGATACCGAGGCGCATCCAGTTTTTGGACACATTTGCAATCATTCCTTTCTGATCGCCCGCGGGTTCCTCGCCGGCCGAGGGGGTCTGGCGCGATCGGAAGAAGAGGCACGATATGGGGCGAATCGGTTCCATGTCTTGGCCCGGCTGGCTCCATCAAGAGAGGCCGGATGGAGATTGTTTTGAAACCCGGCCGGTATTTTACGCGACTGCTCGTATCGTGCAAGGTGAATCCGGCGATTGTCGCATTCTGGGCGCGCGATGCAATCGGCGGGGCGAATTCGGCGCGCCACGATCGCACTCGGCCGGGCCAAGTTGCTACCAAGTTCCAACTCGTACATGCGAAGTTCCAACTTTTTCGCGACGTTTAGGGCACGTTTTGGACGCCATGTCTGGCGTAAACCGCGATTTCGCGAGCCGCCGGAACTTGGCCCCGGCGGTGAAAGTGCCCGATTTTCCGGGCGAGTGTAAATCCATGCGGGACCGCCTTTTATTCCCCTCTCCCTGTACCCAGGGGGAGGGTTGGGTGGGGGTTGACCGCTGCGGCGTTCGTCGCGGCTTCGACCT
>Ga0181520_10012308_pt1 | contig 11033 bp, 11 predicted proteins | sample PEATcosm2014_Bin_29_FD_132451 | JGI IMG/M metagenome (GOLD analysis project Ga0181520, IMG submission 132451) | Peatland microbial communities from MTU Mesocosm Facility, Houghton, MI, USA - PEATcosm2014_Bin02_30_metaG | ecosystem: Environmental > Terrestrial > Soil > Wetlands > Peat | place...
GCCGGAAACGGCGGCAGAACTGTTCAAAGCCGGGGCTGACGTCCTGACTTCGGGGAACCATGTCTGGGCGCAAAAATCTATTTTGCCCTGTCTGGACGGCGACATGCCCCTGATCAGGCCGTTAAACTATCCTCCCGGTGTCCCCGGTAAAGGATGGGTGATTAAAAACGGCGTGCTGGTGGTTAACCTTATCGGGCGGACGTTTATGGATAACTACGATTGTCCTTTCCGCGCGATGGACGCGCTGCTGGCGCAGCTGGCGGAAAAACCGCGGGTAATTGTCGTGGATTTTCATGCCGAAGCCACCTCGGAGAAAATGGCGCTGGGGCGCTATCTCGACGGGAGGGTCAGCGCCGTGCTGGGCACGCATACTCATGTCGGCACGATTGATTCCAGGATACTGGCCGGCGGCACGGCTTATGTCACCGATATTGGATTAACCGGCCCTATCGAATCGGTTATTGGCGATGAACCGGAAAAAGTGCTCGAACATTTCCTGACGATGCTGCCGTACCGGGTATCGGTCACCGCCGGAAAAAGCGTACTCAACGCGATATTGGTCAGAGTCGATGAACAGACCGGGAAAGCCGTCAGTATCGAGCGTCTGCAGCGGGAAACAGAATAATGGCGAAAGCTGACCTGCATATCCATTCCAATGCCTCGGACGGCCGTTACAGCCCGGCAGAAATCGTGCGTCTGGCGGCGGCGGCCAATTTAACCGTGATGGCGCTCACCGACCACGATACGGTGGACGGCTTGGAGCCTGCCCTCGCAGCGTTACAGGAATTTCCGGCATTGAAACTGATTCCAGGCGTGGAACTGAGCACCGATACTACCAGCGGCGAAATCCATATGCTAGGATATTTTATAGACTATGACAACGGGGAATTCCGGTCCAGCCTGGCGCGGATGCGTAATTCGCGGACCGAAAGGGCCGAAAAAATGGTAGCGAAACTAAAAGCACTCGGCTGTGATGTCGAGTTGGCCAGAGTAAAACAGATTGCCGGAAACGGCGCGCTGGGTAGGGCGCATGTCGCCCAGGCCCTGCTGGAAAAAGGGTATATTTCTTCTTTCAAAGAAGCTTTTACAAAATATATCGGACGGGATTGTCCGGCCTATGTCGCGCGGGAAAAGCTAACCCCGGCCGCGGCGGTGCAGCTGATACTTAAAGTTCACGGTTTGCCGGTGCTGGCCCATCCCTTTACCACCACAAACCCGGAGACCGTAATCCGGGAATTAAAACCTTTGGGACTGGCGGGAATGGAAGTCTATTATGCCGGTTACCTGCCGGCGGAAACCAACAACCTGCTGCACCTCGCCAACAAGTACGACCTGGCCCCCACCGGCGGCACGGATTATCACGGCATTGACCCCGCCGCCGAAATCACGATTGGCGGCACGGATGTCCCGATGCATTTTATTGAGCAATTTATTTCCATGGCGGAGCAAAGAGGGATAAAAACTGCTTAGCACAAGGTTGTTGCGATGACGGAAATTAAATTTATCTTAATGGCGCTCGGAGCCTATCTGCTGGGCTCGGTCCCGGCCGGTTATCTGGCAATTAAATGGTCGCAGGGGAAGGATATCCGTAAAGTCGGCACCGGGAAAGTGGGTGCGGCGAATGTTTTAAACGCCGGCGGTCCCAAATGGCTGACAATTCCGGTCGCCCTTTTTGATATCGGCAAAGGAGCGCTGGTAGTCTTTCTGGCCCGGTATATCTTCGTCGTTGCCCCTGTTTACCAGGTAATTATCGGGATATGTGCGATTCTCGGGCATGACTGGTCCATATATCTCAAATTTAAAAGCGGCGGCCGCGGCGTTTTTGTAACGCTGGGCGTGATGACCCTGTTTTCCTGGCAAATGGGGTTGATCGCACTGATCGCACCGTATTTATTCTTCGCGCCGTTTAAACAGGTCGCCCTGGGCGTCGTTTGTGTATTTGTTTCGTTTCCGTTCCTGGCATACTTCTTCACCGGACCGCTGGGAGTGGAAGACAAAGTGGCCGTCACCTGCGGTTTCGCCGGCATGTGTATCATTGGTTTACTGGCCAGGGCTATCGGGCGGCGCACCGAATTGAGTAAAAACGAGTCGATGGGTAAAGTCATTTTTTACCGGCTGCTTTTTGACCGCGATATTGCCGACCGCAAATTGTGGAACAGCCGCGCCATTACCAGTCAGGGATAACAAATGGGAAGGAAGTTGCTAATCAATGCTATATGACCTGATTACGAACTGGGTGCTGATTATCCCGCTGTGCGCCTGGACATTAGCCCAGCTGGTGAAGATGCTGATTGCCGTTTCACAGGGGAAAGGACTTGACCTGAGTTTCTTTATCAGCAGCGGCGGCATGCCCAGCGCCCATTCGGCAATGGTCTGCGCCCTGGCGACAGCAGCCGGCATGAAAGACGGTTTGGGTTCGGCCTATTTCGCCATCGCCGTGATTTTTGCGCTGGTAGTGACTTATGACGCCGCCGGGGTGCGTCAATCGGTCGGGCAGCAGTCGGTGGTATTGAACAGAATCATACTGGAATTGAAAAGAAAAGAGCCGATGGTCAAAATTGAAGCCGACCTGCGGGAATTGATGGGACACACGCCGTTTGAGGTTATTGTCGGCGGTGCCATCGGCATCGCACTGGCCTGGTCCTGGCTTTTTATCGCCGGCTTAAAATAAATAATTTTGACCGAAAATTAATTATTTTCCGATATTTTACAAAGATTTTACATATTCCACAGAGTCCCCAAGCAAATTTATTTTCTTATTTTGACAAATTTCTTGATTCACACCTGATACTAATTACAGTGAAAGATACCTCTAGTAATCACCCCTTATTGTTCTTTTTGAAAAATGTTTTGTTTTGGGGTACAATATCTCTAGTACCAAAATAGTACTAAAGTAATGGTACTAGAAAATAAAAATGGTGGTGGAAAATGAAAGAAATATTTGATCATGGGGACATTCAACACAGAATCTGGATTAACTGGTATCATACCGGCGGGTTAATCACCCGGTATGCCGACAGCGGCCTCATCAAGATGCGCGGCCTCTCCTATCAGCAGTTCCTCGTCTTGCTCGTCATGAAAAAACTGGGTGACAACGCCAACGCGACAGAAATGGCCAAATTACTGGACAAGAACACCAATACCCTGAGCACGATTCTCGACCGGATGGAAGAGAAGGGCCTGGTCAAGAAAATCCGCGATACCACCGACCGGCGTCTGGTCTGGGCGGTCATGACCCCCAAGGGAAAAGAAAAACTGGCTTTTTCGACCAAGGGCAGTCTGGTCTTATTTGAAAAATTGACCGCCGTCTTCACCAAAGAAGAACTGGCCAAATTCGATACTTTACTCGAAAAACTGATGAAGAACGCCGATAAACTGGTTAACCCCAAGAAAGCACCCAAGAAACGCAAATCCTATCGCGACCAGGTATAAAAATCAACCGCGGTTAAACAACCTCGAAAATACACTGCCTGAGAAATCGGGCAGTGTATTTTTTTGCCCGGAGATTGCTTAAGCGCCGCCTGTGTTCTGTCTATGCAAATGAAAAAAAACACTTGAAACCTCAAAAAAGTGCCTTAGAATTATAGTAGAGGTAATCAATGGAGGTTACAGAATCATCATGACGACAGAACTAAAAACCAAACCGGTTCAGGAAGTAACGATTGCGGAAGCCGCGAGATGCTTAGGCATGTCCATCGACAGCATACGCAGGCGGATTGCCAAGGGTGAGTTGAATGCCCATAAGGTGCCCTCGCCGCACGGCGAAATCTACATGGTGGAAATCCCGGAAGACGCTCTCCCGGCGCCGGTAGAAAATCAGGAAAAAGAAGACAGCGCCGCCACGATTGACGCGATGCTGAAGACCATTTCAATTCTGGAAAATGAACTGGACTCGCGCCGCCGCGAAGTACAGGAACTGCATGTCCTGCTGCAGCAGGCGCAAAAACAGCTGCCGCCCGGTAAAACCGAAAATAAAGCCGCCGAAACTCCCAAGAAAGTAGCCTGGTGGAAAAAACTCTTCAGTTCCCCCGAAAAAGCCAAAGCCTAATATTTCGTCAAGCAATGTACTAAAAGCTGACAGCCGAAAGCTAATGGCTGTCAGCTTTTATTTCAGTTTCTCTTTTAAAACCTTCAGGTTCTGCACGTCTTCTTTGTTGTATTTCAGCAGGACGTTCAGCGCGTCCAGGTCGAAAGTCTCTACATAACGCCACCACAGCCGCACGGCTTCCAGACCGTCAATCCCCACGGAATCCCGGTCAATGCCGAGCTGGCATTCCACCGATTTCAAGCCGCCGCGCAGGTTGTTCCGCCAGCAGTCATACATCAGGTCGCGGTGGGCAAATATCTCTTCCAGGTTCACGCCGAGCTTACGGTGGATGAAAGGCAGGTCGAAGCGGTGGCCGTTATAAGTGTGGAGGACCTGTACGCCTTCCAGGGCCTCAAGCAGGCTGTCCGCGTCAATGTCCCGCCCCACCAGCTGCACGAAAGTCTCTTCGTCCCCCTTGCATATGTGGATGCCGATGACAGTGATTTCGCTGCCGGATGGGGACATTCCCGTCGTCTCGATGTCCAGATAAGCCTCGCACACCGGAGGCATTTTGTTTTCTTTTTTCATGATATTACCTGCAAGTAGGTAATATATTACCCTTCTCGATTTTGATATTACCCTTGAGTTCAATTTTGTCGGGATACACAATGAAATTTTTGAATGCGTCTGCTATGGGATTTTCTCCTAAAATAATGGTTTTTTGTAACTTCGAAAAGGTCTTCTTAGAAAATTGCTCTGTTGATTTTTGCAGCAGACGAACGTCCTTTTCCTCTGCATCGGGATATTCTTTTAAAAATTGATAATCGCTTGCGATCATTTTGTGTAGGACTTTCAGAATAGTTTCGCAGTAAATAATGCCGGCATCATAAATTCTAATATCCCTGACCATCGCAGGGTCGAGGTTTTCTTCTCGGCCTTCAATACTGGCCAGTTTGGATTGCAAATCCATCATGCGAAGTTTGTAATCGTCGCGGTTAATCCTTTTCATCTCGAAGCGAGTATCAATGATGGCCATTTCTTCTTTGATTTCGTTAGCCTCATTTTGCAATGGTTTTAACTGCGTTGAAAGTGCTTCCTTTTCAGCTTCCATGTTATTTTTATAGTTTTCAATATATTCGATCAGTAATTTCGGGTTACCGTATATCTGCTGAATTTTATTTGTAATATCTTTCTCCAGTTTCTCGGCATTCATTCTGGGTAGAGTACAAAGGGATGAGCCATCTGGGTGCGTTTGTTTCTTACGTCCTGGGCACTCGTATACTCTGTTTTCGCCACCATTCCAACCAATCACAAGATGACGACCGCACAAACCACAAATCAGCCGTCCATGATATTGCGTCTTACCGCGACCACCCGGCTTAAAATGAATATTGGTTGCCAAACGCGACTGTGCTGCTTTCCACAATTCAAAGGTGATGATCGCCGGTGTTCGATAAGGGTAATTATCATTGGGGCCACCGTAGTAAGCTGCCCGCGTCAGAATATGACGTACGGTACTTTGCGTCCAGAAGTCCGACTTTTGGTTTTTACGATTAGCCCTCGGCGGCATGTATCCTTCTTTGTTCATAATAAAAGCTATTTTGTAGAGACCTATGGGTTCTGCTTTGGTATATTCGTCAAAAGCAAATCTGACTGCTTTTGCTTCAGGTTCGTAGATTTCAAGTTCCTTGGTAGTTTTGTTGAAGCGATACCCATAGAGGACGCGTCCTGCGGTCCATTGGTTTTGAAATTTCGCACGAGCTCGGAATAGTTGAACACGCATCCCAATTTTGTCATGTTCCGCCTCTGCCATACTCCCCATAAAGGACAGCATAATTTTATAACCCGGTTCTCTCGTATCAATATGGTCGTCAATGGCCAAAAGATCAACGCCAGCTTTTTTGAAGTCATTAACGTAGTTGAGCTGGAGGCGATTCTCCCTGAAGAAGCGGTCAAGCTGAGTGCATACGATAAGATTGATTTTGCCCTCTCTAGCATCATTGACGAGATTTTGTAAACCTGGCCGTGTGTCAATATGGCCGGTGATTCCTTCATCTTTGTAGATTGCATGGACTTGCCACTGTTCGGATTCAGCTCGCAGTTTAAGTCTGCGTTCCTGATCCGGTAGACTACAGCCTGTTTTTACCTGCTCATCGGATGAAACGCGACAATACAGATCCACGATTGCAGGGGTCTTAGTATCTTCAGACATTTTTTCCGTCCTTCAATAATGCAGGATTACCGCCTTTTTTACCGCAAATTTTGAAGAAATCTCTACCATAAAGCTGTTTCGTAATGCGAAGGGCTTTCTTTGCGCCTTGCTTCGTTCCTGTCATTTTTTATGCCTTCTAACAAATTTTATGTGACTTATGCCATAAAGTCAAGTAGTAATTATTGTTTTAATAAAATATAATTCTTCTATTTATGTAACTTCATTTCATGCTTGACACCTGCGTGTCAGAACATTAATTTGAAATCACCGGTGAGATTGATAGTTTGAATCCCCTTTGTTCCACCGTCGTGGACGAAAGGTAAAACTTTTGAGAAGACTTTTCCTTTATTGCTCTGATTGCGCAGGGGGACAATAATAGGCCTTCTGGCTGGATCGGCTGCGACGTAACTCCAGGGAACTGGCCTTGCTCTCATCGACGAATTGGACAACAAGGGCATCAGAGTGTTGTCGGTAAATGAGAGTTTTGATACCTCGACGGCCATTGGTAGAGCAATGCGAGAGCTGATTTACGTTTTCGCACAACTGGAACGCGAGCAAATCAGTGAAGCGACAACCCAAAGATTGGCTGCATTAAAATTAGCTGGTAAACACCTCGGACAAAACCATTGTCCGAATTTCAGGTCAATAAAGTAAAGGAACTGGCAACACAAGGTCCGAGTTGTCGTAAAATAGCCAGCCAAATGCACCTCAGTAAATCGGTAGCTTACAACGTGGTCCATGAAAAAGGGTTTTATCAGTTGCCGCGTGAAGACAAGGAATTACAGTAACTCTTAATCAGCCATCCCTTTCCTTTCTTCAAGATAATACCAGTTGTAAATAGTTGAGTGTCTTCAATCTTGGTAGATTGACTGTAACCAAAGATGGATCTAATTTCAACAGGGGAAACGGATTTCCCCCTATTTTGTAGCGCAATATCCGTTAGTTCAACCATAGAGCGCCTCCAGTGCTTATCCTTAATTGTCGGCATCAGCAAAAAACTTTCTTTGCCACTTCCACAAAGTTCCCTTAGAAAGATTAATTCCAAATTCAGCCTGAACAATATCAATTATTTGCGAAAAAGTTTTAGATTGGCTTCGTAATTCAACAAAGCGATCAATAATGGCTTGGTTTACCCTCATTCCGGGTAAGGATTTATTGTCCGTAAATGTATGCCCACAATTGCCGCACAGATAACGCTGACCGCCCGGGTGCCTTCCGTACTTGGTTAACTTGTTTGACCCACAAAGTTTGCAAATCAAATCAGCATTTCTCATAGTTTCCCTTCGTATTTTGAGACAAACGGTTCTATTTCCTGGACAAATTGCGATTTTGACTTCTCTGAGGTGAATAAGAATAATTCTTTTTTACATCGTGTAATAGCCACATAAAAGAGACGGCGCTCTTCCTCCAGTTTGTAGTTTTCATCACGGTATTTTTGGACAATATCCAAGACATCTTGATCCTCAATTTCTGAAGGGAACCCATTCCTCCCTGTAACACAGCCTAGAAGTAAGACATAATCGGCTTCTTTGCCTTTTGCTCTGTGTATTGTTAAAAACTCCATTCCAATGGATTCATGTCCGGGGAATTCCAATTTTAGCTTATCTATCCGATAATTGGTTCTTGCAAGTACCATGATTTTTTCGCCTTTTGCCATGGTCTTAACGAGCTGTCTTAACAACTCAGATGCTTTCTGAATTTCCCACTTATCATAATTACTATCAACATCATTTGGCATCTCTATCATCCAAATTGGATCATGTAATTTCGATGCAGAGACTGCCGTGTTATCAACTCTAACTTTATTCAACATGTCAATGTGATTTGAGGCTGAGACGACGGTGCTTGGACACCTATAATTAGTTGAGATTTTACTCTCCTCGGCATAAGGAAACAGTTTACTAAATTGAAGGATATTATACATGTTAGACCCCGCGAATGAAAAAATGTTTTGCCTGCTATCCCCGACACAGAAAAGCATACTGTTATCATTGCTGCGAAGTAAGCATTTCAAAATTTCAAGTTGTGGGTCAGTTATATCTTGAAATTCATCAACCAAGATATGCTCGTAATTTCTCTGTTTATTATCTCGCTTTCTTAACACTTCTAATGCGAGGTTAATCATATCATTAAAATCAATCATTTCATTTTGTTGTAGAAGTGATTCGTACCCCTGCCAAATTTGAATCATCATTTGTGCGAACGCGTCTTGTTTAGGGCTCCATTTAACATTGGCCAATCTTGTACTAATATCATCGATTTTAAGACCGTTTGTTTTTGCTTTGCTAATGAAGGAAAAAATTAAATCATAGACAGTCGGGGGATTGGGTATCAGAGTGTTGATCTTTTCCAATATCTCTGGAACGGTCATTTCTCTGAGTACAACATTATTTTTCAGCAATTGACGTCTGAGTTGGGGTTTAAGTGTATGTTCGGTATATTGGTAGCTATATGTCTCAATCAATTTATGGTGGTATTTTTTAAATTGTCCTCTTTTCCATTCCATGCCTTCTCTATATCTTACAGACGGGTCGCCCGATTCTCCTGGAGAGAACCACTTAGGTACATGCCCCTGTCTATCTACAGCCCAATGTTCAATCCATATTCCATATTCTGGTAGAAAAAAATCAGGTTGGTATTGCTTATAGTCTTCGTCTCTGTCAGCCCACGTTACAGGAGCTTCATAAACGAACTCTATTTTGTCCAGAAATAGAAAATTTGCGATATCACGTTCGGCAATCGATTTTACTTTCTGTCCGTTCAAAGTGGTATATCTTTGTTTCTGCATATAGTTATACAGCTTTTCAGTTTGTCCGGGTTCGATTTGTTCGGGTTCTCCAGTCCTAAATTCAATGGCAAACCTGAGATATAAAATCGCAAAGTCGCGATCAACACCTAGTATTTTAGTCGCTTCTTCAATGAACCGGCGTGTATCTTTCTCGGTTGCTACCCCATCCCTAAAGTTGGGAGATAACTTTGCTAACTTTAACCCGAGGGAATGGAAAGTACTTATGTTTGCCCGGTTAACCCCGTAGTCTCTTGTTAATCGGCCCTGCACTTCTTCTGCAGCTGATTTAGTATAGGTCAATGCAAGTATATCTTCGGGTTTATATCCATGTTTTATAATAAAGGCTACGCGAGCTGTCAGCGTACGTGTCTTGCCAGACCCTGCCGCTGCTATGACTAAATGGAGATCTTCCTGTTTTACTATTGCTTCCAGTTGTTCCTGATCAAATTGTTTATCACTGAAAAATTCCTTATATCGTTCAACTTCTTTTTTAGTATAGTGAGAAATAAAAGTCCCTAAAAATGCCTCAAACTCTTTTGCTTTTTTGTAATGTCCTTCAACTGAGTTACGTTGACTATTGGTGAGCAAAGACTGCCAAAAAGTAATGCTGCGAAGAGAACTAAACACGGAATCTATATTTTTGGTTATGTTAGATCTGTCCTTACGTTTGAGATATTTGGAGTAGTCTCGGTATCCTGATATTTGTGCTTCTATAATTGCCAATTGTTCATTAATGAGCTTAATAGTCTTGGAAAGATATAATTCCAATGCCAATAACAGAAAAATAAATATAATGACAACGAAAATAATCACGAAGGTCAAAATCATTATTTCAAACCAGCTTCATTCGGTTCATACATCGGTTATCAAAAGGATAGCAGATTAGGACACCTTACTGCCCGGTTTTCCTATACCAGCAGCGGTACGGAAACGACAGCAGCCATTAGTTAACCTCTCGAGCAGGTTTGAAATTTATCGTGACTCACGGATATTTGGGTATAAGGAGAAGAAGACCCACTCAATTAATTTTAATTTCATTCTTTTTTGACATTCCCAGTTTTCTTTTGTTACGCTGAATCACTATCACATTATTGACAATTACAGCGAAATACACGATGTAAAGGCCGTACAAGACGCTGCTTTCAGTGGATCTCGAATAAAATAAAACGAAAATCAGAAAGAAGATGAACGGTATGAGCATGGCAAACCTGATGCTTATCTTTTTAATGACCCAAGCCATGATCGGACTTGCCTCCCTCCATATTTTGTTAATGCAATGTTGGTCGTGATACCGTCGAGGATCGGGAAGATTCACAAGTCCTGTATCTTACACTAAATTTAATCAACGGAGCCGCGGTTCAGGCGAACCCTGCGTCTCTCCAGCAAGAAACTGATAACCCCGACAATTAATATCAAAATCCCTGCTGCGGCGTAATAAATCCAGATTGCCAAAACAGTGCCCACGTAAAACGTAAACGGAGCCGACCAGGTGCTCTGGTTATTTGCACCGTCAATTGCCATGACCCGCCAATAATAAGGTTGATTCTGACTCGCTGAGTTCAACCGCTCTTGTTTCGTGAGCGTGTATTCCGGGCTCGTCAGCCCCTGTTCCTGCAATATCAGAATATTGAAAGCAGCATCCTTTGAAATCTCCAGTGTATAAGTAACTCCGCTGGGGTCCGTCACATTCCGCCATTCCAAAGTCGGCTGGCTACCGGCTTTAGTCGCAGAAGGTGGTGAGAGCAGTGCGGGTACCGGTAGGGGCATCGAAACGATCATAAAATTTGCAGTCATGGTATTGGTGCCATCGGCAACTATAATCTGGTGATTCCCGCTTGCACCGGCTGGGACTTTGAATGCTCCAGTAAATGTTCCGGTGGCATCCGTAGTCGTTGCCGCAACCCCGGCATTATCCCATTTCACCGTAATGTCATGACTCGGGGTAAAACCGGTCCCGAAAATATTAATTATATCGCCGACTGCTCCGCTCGATTCGCTTAAGTTCA